>Ga0187894_10001169_pt1 | contig 34518 bp, 22 predicted proteins | sample GBC1701081metaG_FD_136650 | JGI IMG/M metagenome (GOLD analysis project Ga0187894, IMG submission 136650) | White microbial mat communities from a lava cave in the Kipuka Kanohina Cave System on the Island of Hawaii, USA - GBC170108-1 metaG ...
CAGGGCAGAGATTATCAATGCTCAAGTGGTCTGGAATGTCCGTAGACGCCGAGATGACTACCAAAGCGGCTCCAAGCATCCGCACTCCAAAGGCTCCGCCTGAATTTTGGATCTACTGAGACTGGGCGCGCGGCTTTGAATTCTTCGACAAAGAACTGCAGAAAATCACTGCGGACGCCGCCGTTGGGCGGCGCGTGGTGGATAAGCTGGTCAAAGTCTGGCTCAAGTCGGGCGAGGAACTGTGGATGCTCGTTCACATTGAGATACAGGGACAGCGCGAGACAGGTTTTGAGCGGCGGCTCTATGTTTACAACTATCGAATCCACGACCGCTTCGGCGCGCCGGTCGCCACATTTGTGATTCTGACCGATGACGACAAAAACTGGCGGCCAACTGAATACCGGTTTGGACTGCTGGGAGCGGAAGTGCGGTTCGTATATTCGATGGTGAAATTGTGTTGCTACAATTGCATCGGCGTTTTGCCGCGTTGGACGAGGCAATCCAAGCGCATATCAGCGCGCTGCCGGTGGAACAACTTCAGGAATTGAGCGTTGCGCTGCTCGATTTTTCCACTCTGTCAGACCTGGAAAACTGGTTACAGCGACATCCGCCTCCATCCGCACTCTCCGGCGCGGGAGAGAACGGCGTTAGCGCCTTGCGCGAGCCTGGAGCTTGAACTCCCCTCCGTCCGCCCGCCAAGACGCCAAGATAGCCAAGAGGGTTCCAAAGGGTTGGCTTTTCATTCTCTATTGCGGAATCCTCCCTGTCTTTTTCTTGGCGGTCTTGGCGTCTTGGCGGTTGATTCGCATTAACCTTACAAGTTGCGTCAATCACTTCTTCTTCTGCGCCACCCAGTCGCGCATCAATGGAACGGTGTAGCAATATTTACCGTGTCGCTGCGTCACCACTTTGCGCCGTTTCAGTACTTCGAGCGCGTTTTCAACCACCAAACGTGTTATTTTAGTTTTCACGGCGATGTCGAATGATGATAGAGTCGCGCGGCTGAGCGCTTTCAGGATGGCGATTTGCTCGCGATTCTCCTCGGCCTGCTCCCAGACGCCGTTGAAATAGGCGCTGCTCTCTCTCCTGAATTCGGAGGTCTCGATGACTGCCTTGACATCAGTCTCGGTGAAGCAGCGTTCGCGCTTAAGGCCCATCTCAAAAACCTGTCTGTTGAAGTGTGTCACCAGCGTGTGACTGATCAGTTGAATGAGGTAGGGTTGCCCTCCCGCCAGCTCGATAATCCTGGCCACTGCCTGAGGCAGGTAGTCCATGGCAAAATCGGGCGACGGTTTGGTTATGAGTTGTTCCGCGGCGTCGCGCGAGAGGAAGTCCACCTCGATCGCATGCACGGAGGCAAAGAGCGGATGCCAGAAATCACGGCGCATCTCTTCGAGCGTGTGCAATCCGGCAAAGGCCATGATAAACCAATAATAAGTAGTAAAAACGCCACGCCAATGTTCAAGAAGCTGCGCTTCCAGCCGTCCCTCTCTGATCTGCTTTTCAATGATCTCGAATTCGTCTACCGTGATGATAAAACGATGACCTTTGCGGACGCTCTCGAGTCGAAAAAGAAACCGGTCGAAGGCCACGTAAGGGCTCAGCCGGAAAAAGTCGTCCTCGCGCGGCTTTTCCATCTTGTACAACCCTCGCGCGGCGCATACGTCATGGAGCTTCAGCGCCAGATAGAAGAGCAACTCTCCGGTGCTCTTCACGTGTCCCACGCGCTGCATGTTGAAATCAACAATCAGGGTGCGGTCGCCGAAGCGGTTACCAACACCGAGGTTCTGCAGAATGGATGATTTACCCATACGTCTGTGGCCATAGATGACCACTGAAGAGCACTGGCCGTTATGTCCCCACTCGGATTGCAGATGGCGCATCACGTCCTCGCGCCCGACGAACAACCTGCCGTACACCGGGTTGCCGTAGACGTAAGGATTGCTCACCGGAGTGATCTGCTCCTCGCGCGCCAACACTCCGCCCACTGTCGTCAGCAACTGCCGCCAGTTGTTGACCAGCAATACAAGCAATGGGCCAAAGGGGCCCAGCGCTTCTGAATGCTCTTGGACCTTCGCGGCGATGGCTTCCAATCGCTCATTAGCCTGCAACAGCACGTCGCGTTGTGTAACAGGCGAAGTGGTGGTCGCAAAACCTTGCGCGGTCGCGGCTAGTTGATTAAGCTCGACCAGGACCTGCTGCAAGGTGGGCGTAATGAGGTGCGGTTTGCCCTTAGACAAAGTTGGAATGGTGAAACCGCCAATGTCCGCGATGTTTTTGCTCTCCAGCGCCTTGAGCAGCGCGCCGTAGATCGAGCCGAAGACCGCGACATGAAGCATCTTCTGTTTATAGTCGTCGTTAAAATCTTTGACGACCCGGGCGAATTTGCCGCACTCCCGATCAATAGCTTCGCGGCGCGAACTATCAGGGACGGGCTCAGTCGCGGCCTGGACGTGTAAACGCGGCCTGAGTGTCCGACGCGGAATGGTTAGACTCAGCGCCGATTGAAGATTGGCGTTGATTTCGTCCACTTGTTGTTGGGCTTTCCAGGCGCGCGCCGGAGCTTCAGGCAAACGGTGGACGACATATCGCAGCAAGCGCTTGCGATCTCTTTCATCCGGGATGGCGCTAATGTGCGCCCGCACTCCGAGCGGATCAGCGTGGGCGAAGGTCCGTAGAGCTGAAACGGCGGCAAGACAATGCCCTGAGAATCGCGCCAGCTCAATCGCCTCGATTATCGCGCGGTCATGATCCAGAAGGTTCAGTTGCTGAAGCGCGGCGGTCTGCCCCGGTAGTGGCAAAATCATGTGGCAGTCAAAATAAGCCCGGCGGATTGTGCGCGCCAATTGGTCCGGGCTGATTTGGTCGCGAGACCGCCACCGCCACCACAACCCGCCCAATATCGCTTCCAACGGCCACAAAGGCGCGCGGCAATAACACAACCCGATTACTCCTACTACTATCAGCGGACCAGACACTCCCGGAGTGGCGCCGAACCAGGTCTTGAGCGATTCCATCGCGAGCCAAACTCCGAAGCTGAGCAGTACCAGCAAGCCAATGCCGCCCCAGCAATCAACCTGCGCTGAGCTGATCCGGTTAAGCTGCTCCATAATCGTGGCCACACCCGCGGCGATGATTACTCCGACAGCCCAGATCAGGCCATTGACTCCTATGCTCATCAAATATTGATCAGAGGCGTAATCGAACCGATCAGACACACCAACGGACACACCTCCCGCCATGCCTCCCGCCAGACAGGCGATTGCGCCGAGGATGGCTCCCGCGATACCGCTAAGGCGCGAAGAGACAGTACGACTGAATACCGCGCCGCTCACCAGACCTGCCATCACAGGCGCTGTCAAACCGGACGCCCCTCCTAACGCGAGACTCGCCGGCAAGCCGAACCGCGTTCCCATCTCGACCGCTTCAGACAGCTTATATCCGACACGCGCCACGATGGCGGTGAGCAGTCCAATCAACACGCCTATCCATAGCCCAATGGCCCAACCACTGATCATTCGTTCCCAGGCAAATGGCCTCCACCACCATTCAACCAGCCCGCCCCAAACAAGGTTACCGGCCGCCGAAAGAACCAGAGCCTGCAGGACAAGAGTGATCTGCTCTACCCGCCGGGTGGGAGCGGGCAGCGCTTGCATGTTGAAAGTGACGCAGTAAAGCAGTCGCAGGTAATCGCGCGGATCAAGAAGGTGATATGAATATTTCATCGCTCAAGGCCTGGTATCGGTAACGATCAAACATCTCGGCGGCGGCGCGGCGCAATCTGGCGGGATGGCCGCCGCTGCTCCCGACCAGATATTCGATTTCCGCTTGGCTGAAGCTGATTCCAGTACCGTTCAACCGCTGCCGGATAAAGTCCCGCGCAATCTTGTCCGTGAATGGTGGCACGGTTAATTGCGGGCAGATGTAAGCCAACGGAGAGGTCGTCTCAGGCGACTGGCGAAAGAGTTGATCGAGCGGCGTGCGGCTGGCAACTACCAGCTTGAGCGGCGTGTCGGCTCCGTCGGCGAACCCGCGCAGCTCTTCCCGCGCGTCCGGTGTAAAGCGCCTGTTTTCCATCTTCTCGATCTCGTCCAGGCAAAGAATATATCGCTTGCCGCGCAATGCCCGCTCCAGTTTGTACCCGCGGCAAACCTCGATCTGCAGTTCTTCACATAACTTCTCGAAGAAGTCCTGCTCATCATAAAGCGAAGCCATATTAATGTAGACAAAAGCCTCGGGTGGGAGTTGCAGATGCCGCGGTCCCAACGCGCAAACCATCGTCAGGATCGAAGACTTGCCGATCTGCGCGGCGCCCACGATCGAGCGGTTCCCCCCTTTTCCCAACTCTTCGAATAACTGGCGCATCAAGTCATCGCGGCCAAAGAAATCCGCCGGATCAGTAACGCGCCCCGCGCTATAAAAGGGATTACTCAGTGGCGGCGCCGGCTTGGGCGCGCCAAGCTCCCGCCGGCGGTCGAGCCCCTCGCGAAGCGCTGTTAGTAACTTCTCCCGTCCATCAGCCTCAAACCAGTTCACTGCTTGATACCCAGCCAGATGGTCAGGTAGATCACAACGCTCCAGCAGCACGGGGATAAGATAGATGTCGCTCTGGAGCATCTCCTGCTGAATCTCCAACGCGTATCCGATCTCCTTCTGTATAACTCCTCTACGATTGACTGAATTGGCTGAGAGACAGACCAGAATGAAATGCGCATTCCGAATTGCGCGCCGGATGCTCGCCTCCCATTGCTCGCCCGGAAGAATGTTGTGTATATCCATCCAAGGTGAGAACCCCGCCGCGGACAACTGTTCGTACAACTTCTCGACCAGTTCCTTATCTAGTCTCGCATAGCTGAGAAAAACATGCGCCGCCACTTATAGTCACCCTCCCCCCGAAAAGATGAGTCTTTGCGACTTTCATCCGTTGCGCTTCTCGTCCGTATAAATTTTGAGACAGGATTGAGGCTACATCCCGAAAGAGCTGAATGGTGTGTCGAGGCGGGTTTATTGCAACACAAGTGTAGGGGCGTGGTCAACACACAATTCCTGGCCATTTTCCATTTTCCACTTGTCATATTTCATTTTTCATTGCCGGAGTTGCGACCTCCGCACGCAATGAAAAATGAAATATGACAAGTGGAAAATGGAAATGCCTCAGGATTCTTCCGCGAGCGGTTATCTTTTCCCGGCTCTTCCCAACCCAAACTGATCACCAGCGCGCGCAGGTTTGCCATTCGCGAAGACGATCTCAAGCAGCTTCTCGCTGTGAACCTGCCTGCCGGTCTCATCCGACAAAGCTGTGATGATCTTCTTCGTCTTCACGTCAATCACCTCGCCGGTTGACGGGTAAGCGAGTTTGCCGTCGAGACTAAATGTGATCCATCCGACCTGTTCGCGCAGCTTGATACTTGTGATCTGTTTGGGTGGCGTCATGGTGTTGTCGAACACATGCATCCGTTCGTTGAACGCGTCACAGACCCACACTTCTTTTTCGTCGGGAGTCAGGCCGACGCCGTGGCTGGGGCATCCGTGACGTTTGACCGGGCCTTTCTGGAAGCCGGAGACTTCGACGCGATGCAGCATCTTGCCCGTCTTCAAATCCCCGATCTCGAATCCGAGCAGGTCGTTCACATTGACGTAGCACAGCGTTTGGGCGTTGTTGATAGTGAATGGGCGGATTACATTGCCGAACGGCCCGATCTCTTTTGTGATCGTGTGCGTCTTCGTGTCGGTTACGCGCAGCAGCGAAGATTTCAATCCGGCAAGATAGGCGAACCTGCCGTCGAGCGAATAGATCGTATTGTGCGCGCCCGAATTGGGTTCGAGTTTCTTGATCACTTCGCCGCTCAACGCGTCAACCACGCTCCAGATCGGGCCTTCAAACGAAGGGACGTACATCGTCTTGCCGTCGGGAGACAGAGCCATCCGGTCGCACCCGCCCTCGTATTCCTTCTCCCAAACTTTCTTCTCAGTGATCAGATCGAAGCAAGCCACGCGTTTCGGCGTGCTGAGGTAAATCTTCGCGGTCTTCGCGTTGGCGACGATGCCTTTGACGTTCTCCGCGGGTTTTCCTTCCGGTACGTCCCAAGTCGGAATACGTTTGACGAATTTGTGGCCGGCGGCGATGTCGTAAACCAGAATGCCCACGCCGCCGAATTCGACATAGTTGCGAATGCCGGGCGATGCGACGTAGAGCAGATGTTTTTCTTCGACGGCGGCTTCTCGTTGAGGCGCCACGACGACAGCAACCAGCGCAACCAACGCTGTGACTGACACAGTAAACCTGCGAGTGTTCATAAGCGTTCCTCCGGTTTTGAGATTTGCGATTATCGGCTTTCGATTTTGCTGAACGAATGTCCCGTTTGCGTGAACCAGCGCCGGATCATCTCCACCTGAAAACTGAAACCGCCATTGACCGGTTCGATCAGGTCACGCCGCAAAAGCGAATCGAGCGTTTGCTCGAGCGCGTCAGCAAACTGGCCTGACAGGTCTTCACGGTTGACGGCGGCGCCTTCGCCCCGCGCCGCCATGTATCGGAGCAGGGCGAGGCCAGCCGCGTCAACCTGATTGCGCTGGATGTCGGCGAAGAAAAGACTGCCGTGATTGATCGCTTCCGGCGCTGCGGCCTCAACATCGGAGATCATAGCGCGACGGCGCGCGGAAGTTTCCTGCTCGTTCTTCAGCGCCACGATCTCGGCGCAGAGCAGTTGCGTCAGAAACGGATGGCCTCGTGTCAGGTCCCACACGCGCCGGCTCGCCTCCGGCTCATAGCTCAGCGCGAAATCCTTGACCGGCTGCTCGATGAGTTGCCGCGCCTCGGCCTCTTTCAGGTAGCCGAGCTTCACCACCTGGACGTTAATCAGATAGCTGGCCCAGCGATGCAATTCATCTAGTGTGTGCGATCCGGCCAGCAGGACTTTGAAGCGCGGGCGATGCTGTATCAAGTGGCGCAGCATGCCGAGCACAGCCGTCTCGCTGAACTTCCCTATGGCCAGCGCGCCATCCAGCGATTCGAACTCGTCGAGAATAAGCAGCGCGGTGTTCGATCCCAAAACCCGTTCGACGCCATCGAGCCATTCGTCGAACCTAGTGAACGGATCATCCGCCAGCGATTCGCGGGACAACGCCGGTAGGGGCAAGCTCCGCTGCCTGTCGGCGGATTCCGTCATGCTCCGCGCAATGTTGTAAAGGAATCCGGCGTGATCGCTGGCCTGCGAAGCCGGGCCTTGCAGATCAACGAAGAGAGGAATGATTGTGCTCGGCAGCAAACGTCCCAGGTTGTTGAGCAGCGACGTTTTGCCCATGCGCCGCTGGCCGTAGAGGAGCAGCGGCGGGCGCCGCCGATCCAGTAGTAATTGCTCGATGCGGGCGCTGATGTCGGCGCGCCCGACAAATATCTCCTGCCTCTCTGTGAGCGGTACGCCAATGACGTAGGGAGAATCAATTTCCTGGCTTTGTTCGACGGCTTTGACTACATCTTTTATCCGCTCGGCCACAATCTGCCGCCAACTGGTAACGACCGGACGGAAGCGTACGGCATATCGCTCGCTGCTGCGAGTCAACTCTCGCAACAGACCGTCCATCCGATCTTCAATCGCGCTCAGCGCCAGGCGTTGATTGTATGCGCTCTCTTGATGTAGAGCCGCCTCTATATCCTGGCTGATCCGGCTAAAACTGCGCAATAGCGCACTGGCGGGATTCTCCAATTCGCCCGCGGCCAAGCTACGATGGGCTTTACTGATTGCCATCACGTCTGCACAGCGATCCAACCCACGTGCATCCAGCTCAATCTGCGCAGCCCGGGCGGCCCAGCGCTGGTGGCTGGTAGCTAAATACTCTATGGCTGCCTTCCCCTCAGCAGGATTACGCTCAATTACTAAGACGAGATACTCGTTCAGGCCAAGCACAGGTAGACGTTGAAATTCATCCCAGAAGGCCGGATGCCAACGAAGAAGGCAGGGTTGATCGTTGTGGCGGTATTTCTCGGTTCGGAAAATCAAGAAACCTATTATCAATTCTGGCAGGTATGTTAACCCAGGACGCCACCAAGGCCACGTGGCCGTTATGACTACAGTAATTGCTGGAGCCAATAGTCCTAAAGAGCGTTCAGAGAGACTGAAGTAAAGTAAGATAGCAACTCCACCACCCAACCCGCCTGCAATGGCACCAGACGCAGTCCCCCCTACTCGTTGCGCTAAAACATATGGCAGTCCATATGCCGCGCTGAAGAACATAGAGAACGAAAGGCCACCCAAGAGACCTTCCGCTGAACTGAAATTAACGAGGAATGCCCATGCGCTCAACATGCCACCCAACATGCCAAGAATTGCGCCAAATAGCCATTTCTTGGAACGTAGCCCAGCCCCAATTCCTCCTACAATAGCGCCTGTGACACTACCTACCAAGAAAATTAGGGCATTATCTGATAGCTCAAATATAACGAAGACTACAAGGCCCAGTCCTCCGCATAAGAGTAGACCAGTTGCTATACCAGCCGCCTGACGTTTCCGAGAATAAGTGGTTTTGTCGCTCGATATAGCAAGTGCGAGGCCAACTGCTGTTCCACTTGTCACACTTAAGGCTGTGCCACACGCTTCCACTACAGCTACAAAATCTCTTCCCATATCAAGGGTAAAGTATACGGCGAGCGCAACAAGGCAGACTGCGCCACCAGCTACAGCAATTACGACCCCACCCACCGTGCCAACTGATGCGCTAAACGCTATCGCGCTTGCTATACCGCCACCTATGATAAACACCATGGTAGAAGACGAAGCTACATCAACAACCCATAGGGCCGCTATTAGTGGAAAACTGGCGAGCGATAGCCAGCCTCCGTAGCATTGCAACAATAGGCGACGCAATGCTGCATTTCGCCACTGCAATAAATTTAGGTCAGCCAAGGCGAAGTCGGGAGGCAGCGTGGGATCAATGCGGGTCACGTGGTTGCGCCATGCCGAGGGGTGGAAGAAGAGCCAGAAGAGTGACTGCAGGCTGCCCAAGATCAGATTGGGATGGAGTTCAGGCGCATCTGTGTAAGCGTTTGGGGAAATAGTTGGTGAGGTCATTGGCCCTCCAACAGATGCCGAAATGGCGCCATCTGAAGCTGCCCTTCTTCCCTCCAGGCATCGTCAGCTTCGCCATCCTCCAAAGCGACGAGCCGTTCCCGGCACAGAATTTGCAACAGGATCGGCCAGCGCCCGCTCTCAGCCAAAATCCATTCGACGTCAGCGTCAGGAAATGGCGCGGGCGAGCTATCAATCAAAGCGCGAGCTTCCGCTTCAGTCAGCGGCCCCAGCGTTGCGGTGTAGCCGAAGATGTTGAAGAAGGGGGAGCTATGGTTGCTGTGCGCCGCCAGTTGATCGGGAGGCTCGTGCGCCGCCAACACGAACGCCAGATTGTCCGCGACCTGATGGGTGGACAACGCGCGTAACCCTTCCCAAAAAGTGTCGTCCAACTCCGGGTAACGTTGCAGCGCGACGCCAATCTCATCGAGCAGAATCACAGTCGGAGCGCGCAAGCGCTGGGCGACCACATTGATAAAGTGATCCAGGTCACATGGGTTCGGCTCTGGCAGGTCAAGGCTCCTCAAAATGCGCCGTAGCAAATCCTCGCGGCCTCCTACGCGCGGGTCCTGGAAATCCACGAACACCCAACGGTAACGTTCCGGCTCTGGCACCCAATCCGAGCGCTGTCCGTGCCGCAACTGTGTTGGCGGGGGCGCGACGATATTTTTCAGATGGAGCAAAAGCGAAGTCTTGCCGCTGCGCCGCGGACCAATTATGGCGGCGTTTTGCAAGGGCGGGTTCTTCAACAGGTTGAAGATACGTTTCAGCTCGCGCTCGCGCCCAAAAAAGCGTCGAGGATGCGTGATGGGCGGTCCGGCAATGAACTGAGCTAACGCGTTGAGAGGTTGCCTAACCGTCTTCGAGTCGCTCTGTATTTGTTCCAGCAGGCGGTCGAACTGATCGGCGCGGCCCTCGAACCGGGTGAGATCAGCGTGAGTGAGGATTGAGATCCGCACTGGCGGTTGACACGGCTCCAACATCAGCGGCAAGAGCCGGCGCTTGCGGCCCGCCGGATCAGCCACGCCCACCAGCAGGCTTTCAAAGTTCGTCCACTCGCTGTTGACCCAAGCTGGCGTCAACACCAGCAGCGTATGGCGACTGTTCTCCACCGCTGACTCCATATTGGTCAGGCTCGGCGCGCCAATCTCAAAATCTCGATAGTCAATACAAACTTTCAGTCCCGCCGCCTCAAGTCGCGGCAACAATTCACTGCATACCCACTCCTGATTGACGTGGCTGTAGCTGATGAATACGTCGTAGCGGTAGCTCATAGCTTTTGTATCCGAGTTGAAAAGCCGTGCTGAAAAAGAAAGCGCGCTGAAGCTTGTCAGCGCGCTTGACTTTAACCGAATTCACAATCCGCCGCCAGATTAAAGCATCACTCAGCCCTCAAGATACCCAGCGGCTTTTTGATCATCACGTCCCAACTCGACAGCACGCCGACCACCATCACCAAAATCGCAGCCAACACTACGCCGAGCAGGTTGACCGATGGGATGAAATGCCAATTGAGTTTCAGCGCGTGTTCGCTGACCGCCCACGTCAGCGCAATCGCGGCGGACGATCCGAGCGCGCCCGCGAGCAGCCCCAACACGCCGTATTCGACCAGCAGTGTGGCTACGATCAGCTTCTTCTTCGCCCCGAGCGTCTTCAAAATCGCCGATTCGTAGAGGCGATGGAACTTCGTCATCGCGATCGAGCCGATCAGGATCAACAGGCCGCTGAGGAAGACGAAGCCGCCGACGAACGAGACGGCCAGCGAGACGTTCTGGACGATGCCTCGGGCGACCTCGATGATGTCGCGCACGTCAACCACCGAGATGTTCGGGTATTTGTCGATCAAGTCTCTTTGCATTTGCGCGCGCCGCGTCGTGTCCGCGGGCCCTTTGATCGCGCTGATGAATTTCACCGGCGCGCGGTCGAGCGGCCCCGGGCGAAAGACGACCAGGAAGCCGGTGCGCGCGTTGCGCCAATCAACCTGGCGGATGTTAGTGACGCGCGCCGTGATCTGCCGCCCCTGCACATTGAACGTCATCGTGTCGCCGACGTTCAGGCCCAGCTCTTTGTGCAACAATTCTTCGATGGAGACTTCGGGTTCGGCGCCGGCCGGCGAGGGCGAATCCCAGAACCTGCCCGATGTGACCTTCTCGGAATCCTCGATGTGATTTCGGTAAGTCACAATGTACTCGCGTCCCATCATCCCCCCCCGGCTTTGACTTTCATTCGGCTTCACGTTGTCGAGGTTGGTCTGGCCGTTGCTGATTCTGGCGATGCGGGCGGAGATGGTCGGGACGAGTTGCGGTTTCGAGCCGGTGTATTTCGCGGCGATCTCTTCAACACCGCCGCGCTGGTCGGGTTGAATTTCGATCAGGTACATATCGGCGCGCAGCGCGTTCATATCGACCGCGAACTCCTGTCGCAGGTTGAGCTGCAACGAACGCACGGCCACGACGAAGAAGACTCCTAGCCCGACAGCCATCAAGATGATTCTCGTCTGATTGCCGGGGCGATAGAGACTGTTGATGCCCTGCCGCACGCTGAATGACGGGATGCGTCTGAAGCCCCGCACGAACTTCATCAGCGCGGCCGCCGCCAGATTCAACGCGAAGGTCATCGCGGCCAGCGCGGCCAGAAAGATGGCGCCGATCTTGAGTGACCCAGCTTGCCAACTTGCCAGCGCGATCAATCCCAGGATGACCACCAGGCCCGCGGCGAGCTTCACCCAATCGAACTTTACCCAATCGAGCCGCGATTTGCCCGGCGTCGCGAGACTCCTTAAAACCAGGATCGGCTTGATCCGCCGGATTTCGAGCAGCGGCACAAGCGAAAAGAGCAGCGAGATCAGCAGGCCCACTCCGAGTCCCTGCAACGCGGCCTGCCACGTCAACCCGAACTCGACGTTGAACGGAATGCTGCCCGCGAAGAGTTTCGGCAGCAGCGTCGTGACGACCTTCGCGAACAGAAGCCCCATCAAACTGCCCAGCAATCCGAGCGTGAGGATTTGCGCCAAGTATGCGCCAAGCACGCGGGCGTTCTTTCCGCCCAGGCATTTCAAGATCGCAATCGTCTTCATCTTCTGCTGGACAAAGACGCGCGTGACGCTGGAGATGCCTATACCGCCGAGCACCAGAATGATCAGTCCGATCAGGCTCAGATAGTCTTCAACCTGCGTCAACGATTCGCTCATCCGGTCCTGCGAGTAGCGGAACGAGCGCACCGCCACATGCGATTGCTTCTTGAGATCGCCCTGCAGCCCGGCGAGCAGCGGCTCCATCCCGCCTTCGCGCGTTTTGAAGAGCGCGCGGTAACGGACGCGGCCGCCCCATTTGTTCACTCCGGCGGCGACCGCGTCGTCGTGATCAACGATCACCCGCGGGCCGAAGCTGAAAGCGTTCATTCCGCTGCCCGGCTCGCTTTCGACCACGCCTCGAACCGTGAAATTGAGATCGCCGATCCTGACCCGATCGCCGATCTTCAGGTTGAGCGCGGTCAGCAGGTTCTGTTTGACCAGCGCGCCGCGATCTTTCAACAGGCTGTGCGAATATTTCGCGCCGCCGGCCAACACCATTTCACCGTAAAACGGGAATTGAGACTGCACGGCTTTCAGCTCAACCATCTTCGGCGGCGTATTCCTGTTTTCGACCGAACGCAGCATCGTCGCGGTTTCGAGCGTCTCGGTGTGAGCCTCGACCAGTGGCGATTTGTAGTAGCGTTCGAGCGTGGCCTTCGTATCGGCGTTCCACGGCGAGCCGGACGAAGCCTGCACGTCGGCGGTCAGCAACGAACGCGATTCGCGCCCGACGGCCTCTTTAACGTTCTGCACCAGCGACCGCAGCGCGACAATCGAACCGACGCCGATGGCGATGCAGATAAAAAAGAATAGCAGCCGATGCCACGACGCGCGCAACTCGCGCCAGGCCAGATTGATGACGAATTTCACAGCGCCTCCCTCCCGGAAACAGGAAGGGACGGGGCGACGGGGCGACGGGGCGACGGGGCGACGAGTCGGGTTTGCAGTTCATCCTCTGTCTCCCCCTCTCTCTGTCGCCCCGTCGCCCCGTCGCCCCGTCGCCCCGTCGCCCCGTCGCCCCGTCGCCCCGTCGCCCCGTCGCCGATCAGGCGGTCTTCCACGATCCGGCCTCTGCTCAGGGAAATCTTGCGGTCGGCTTTGTCAGCCAGATGATGGTCGTGCGTGACCAGCAACAGCGTCGTGCCGTAGACGCGATTGAGGTTGAGCAGCAAGTCGAAAATATGCTCGCCGTTTTTCGTATCGAGGTTGCCGGTAGGCTCATCGGCCAGCAATATCTCCGGCTCGTTGGCGAATGCGCGCGCGATGGCCACGCGCTGCTGTTCGCCGCCCGAAAGCTGCGAAGGGTAATGATGCCCGCGGTCGTGCAGGCCGACCTCGTCGAGCAATGTCTGCGCGCGTTCGCCGGCTTTGGAGACGCCCATGATCTCCATCGGCACGAGGATGTTTTCGTATGCGGTGAGCGATGGGATCAGATGAAAGGATTGAAAGATGAACCCGACCAGCCGCCCGCGCAGTTCGGCCAACGCATCTTCGCTCATCTTCGTGATGTCGCGCCCGTCGAGACTGACGCTGCCGGAAGTCGGCGCGTCGAGTCCGGCGATCAAGCCAAGCAGCGTTGATTTGCCGCTGCCCGAAGGGCCGATGACCGAGACGAATTGCCCGCGCGAGACGCTTAAATCGAGAGAATGCAGGATGGTAAGTTGTTCCGATCCGCTGGTGACAACTTTGGAGACATTTGCGAGTTGAATCATGTTATCTTTGGGTCGAATTTGATTTGGGCGCCGCTCTTTATATTCCGAATCAGCGCTTTTGTGATGCGGCGCTATTTTAAATCATTGTCCGATTGCGTACCGAAATTTTCGGCGAACAGCCTGGAAGTTTTCAACTTAATTACCTCTCACTGCAGAGAGATCAGGAGAAGACCGGGATGGTAAAGAAAAATAGATTCGGTTCCGCGTTGCTTGCGGGCGCGCTCGCGCTGGCGGCCTTTTCCGCCGCCTGCCAGAAATCGGGCGCGCCGAGCGAGCCGGCGGTGAGGCTGGCGAATTCCGCCTCGTCCCTCACGCCGACGAAAATCTCGACAAAATCAGAAGAGGCGCCGGCCATCGTCGCGTTCGGCGACAGTCTGACCGCCGGCTTCGGGCTGTCTGAGGATCAAGCTTTCACGACGTTGTTGCAACGCAAGCTTGACGAAAAAGGCCTCCGTTATCGCGTCGTCAACGCCGGCGTGTCGGGCGACACATCGGCGGGCGGCGTTCGCCGCATTGACTGGTCGCTCGACGGCGCCGTGAAGTTTTTGATCCTGGAGCTTGGCGGGAATGACGGGTTGCGCGGCCTGCCCGTGGCCGAGATGAAAAAGAATCTGGCCGAAATCATCGAACGCGCGCAGGCCCGCGGAGTCACCGTGATCCTGGCGGGAATGGAAGCGCCGCCGAACATGGGCGAAGAATACACGCGCGAATTCCGGCAGGCTTATCGCGACCTCGCGAAAAAATACAAACTGACGCTGATCCCGTTCGTGCTCGACGGCGTCGGCGGGCGCGCTGAATACAACCAGCCGGACGGCATTCATCCGAACGCCGAGGGTGAAAAGATCATGACCGAGAACGTGTGGCGAGAGCTTGAGGCCTTGCTTGAAAAGAAATGAAGTTGACTTCTTTACCAATCCACGGCGTCAATGCGAAGATAACCGCCATAATTTTTGTTGTAATCCTTTTCATCGAGCGCAATTTTGATTCCAATTCTACATATTGCTTTCTTATCGCTGCCAACTGGCAATTCCAAAGCGGTAGGGGATGATCCCGCGGATATGGGCTTAGGGTCGGAAAGGATTTTTGGCAATCTTTGATCGCATTCCTCAACAAATAGCTGGAGGTTGATAGGTTTGCTCAGATCCTTCCCGACTAGGTTTTTGCTATCGGCGCCGGTACCTTCGCCGGTAACGGCGACAAGCGCTTTCACCGTCTTTCCCGATAAGTCCAATCCCTTTGTTACTCCGAACGGTTCAACACCGTTCGGTAAGCTCCACTTCGGATCAACATAAACCTCTCCCTGGTGCTTAGCGTATTGCTTACGCTTCTCAGAATCGGTTTCCGTGCCATCCAATGTCGCATGAACAATCAGCGAGCATTTCCCCTTTAATGGTTTGATCTCGTCTACACCAGGCCCTGTCAGGCCAATCCCTCTCACTAAATCAGTTGATACATCCCATCCTTGAGTCGTTTTATCCTCAAAATTGTAACGTGAAGTATCTTCATCCGTTGAAAACACTATTGCCATTCCTCTACCAATCAAGTTACCGGCATAAGCTATGCCAAGGAAGAGAAAAAATATCGCAAGGCCATCAAGGAATGCCAGGGAACCTACTTTGATCTTTTGTTTCCAATTCTTCTGGCTCACGGTGTGATCTGTCGCAGAGCTGCCTTCGGGAGAGAAGGCCTTTAGAAGCCTGCCCCCGTATTTCTTAATCCTCTCTTCAAGTAATTTCTTGTAAAGAAGACCCATCAAACTTATTGCAACCAATTTCAACGCTTCTTCCGATAGAATTGTGGCCCATAGATTGGCGAAATTCATTGCTTCGTCTCCTTTTCAAGTTCAAAGATAACAGGCCGCATACACTTTGGTATGTTTACCTGACATTCTTTCTCATCCAAACAATAGACGTTATCCGGTCTGAATCCCCAATCGTCTTCCGGAGTGAATTTTGCCAGTCTCAAGTCATAATCTAAATAATCAATGCCCATTTTCAGCGGGCTTCCTCCATTGATCAGGGGTCTGACATATCCGTCGAAGGAATCCAAGGACATTTTTACCTCGGCCTTCCACCGCGGGCCTTCTGACCAAATGCTGAATATGTTGTCTGAGGATGTCGCGCTCTCTTTGAACCCTCGATCTGTTCGTTCCTTAGAGAAGTAATAAGCATCGGAATCCAAGGGTTGGGCGGGGATCATCAGTTGGAAAAAAGCTTTCCGAGTAACGTCTTTTGAGCGAGCTACGTGTGAGCTGATGGGTTGTATAGAGTCTAACTCTCGACCCGCAAAGAATATTTCCACGCAATCGCCACTGAATGGGCGCTCCGAACTGGGTGGGACGCTCTTTATTTCATCATCCAGCGCATCAACGGCCATATACCAGTAAGAGCCGGAGTATGCCATATAAACCTTAAGGTGAATGTCGCCTTCTTCCAGAGCTTTTGGTTGATGCCCTCTTATATCCGCCCACTCGGACTTTCGACCGCTCTTGTCGGTTGCTAGGTTGTGTTTAACGAACACTTCCATTACCAGGTAGTAGTCATCCCATTCGCTTAATGACTTATCTGTTAAGTCTATTGTCTCAGGGCTCCTAAACCGCTTTACCAGGAATGGCTCTACTTTTCGTTCACAGTCGCTGGGTTTACATTCTTTCTCATTACCGTTTGGGGAAGGGTTGCGGCAACAAGCCATCGAAAGGCTGAATATGGAAATCAGGAACAAGGCGATGACTTTCCTGAACGCCTGTTTGCAGATCATTGTGAAGCTCTCCTTTGCTACGAGGCTATGTAGAGCAAAGCGCTTGTGAACGGCGAATAGAAACCGCCGTTGAATGGAACTGACCGAAGTTGATGTTTAATCAAATCAGAACTGCGCTGATGGCCGCAAACAACTACTATACTGACACAGATGATTAGAAAAAATGCGCCGCCAGTTTTACTCCATGATTGACTTGTTTGCAACTCGCTCATACAATCCGCGCCGCGTTAATCGGATTCTCTTCACCGCAAAGTAATTCATCAAACACAAGGAGCGTTCACGATGCCCCATCTTCCTTCGATTCGTCATCGTCTATTGCCAGTCTATATTTTGGCTGCGCTGCTCGCCGCCGCCGTCTCCGCCCAACAAAACAGGCCACAGCAGATGGACGAGGATTTCGCCAGGTCCGTCAAGGAGTGGACGACCCGGCCCGAATTCATCAGCCCGCTGGTAGACCACCTGCCGAAAATCGCGGGCGTCCCTTCGCCGAAAGACGCGCTCGGTTATCACATCGGATCGCCGAAGAAGCTGACGCGCACGGCGGAAATCTACAAGTACTACCGCGAGCTGGCGGCCAAATCTCCCCGCGTTAAAGTGATCAACATTGGCCAAACCGATGAAGGGCGCGAGTGTCTGATCGTGATCGTGGCCAATGAAGATACGCTCAAAAACGCCGAAACCTATCGCGGATATCTCGCCCAGCTCGCCGACCCGCGCAAGATCACCGAAGCCCAGGCTCAGGAGATCGTCGCCAAGGCCAAACCGATCTATCACCTGATGGGCGGATTGCACAGCGGCGAGACGGGGCCGCCCGAGATGCTGATGGAGCTGACATACCGGCTGGCTGTTGAAGATTCGCCGGTCATCAACGCCATCCGCGATAACATCATTGTCACGATCACGCCCGTGGCCGAACCCGATGGGCGCGACCGTTACGTTGACTGGTATTACCGACACAAGCTGGACGAGACAGGCGAACAGGATTCGATGGGCGGTCCGCCCTATTGGGGCAAATACATCTTTCACGACAACAACCGCGACATCAATTATTCGCAGGTGACGATGCGCAACCTGCTCGAATGGTATTTGCAATGGCGCCCGCCGATCATGCACGATCTGCACGAGTCAGTACCGTTCCTCTACACTTTCAGCGGGCAGGCGCCACAACAACCCACGCTCGACCCGATCCTCTACGGCGAGTTGCCGTGGTTTGCGAATTTCGAGATGTCGCAGTTGATCAAATACGGGATGCCCGGCGTGTGGACGCACGGCTTTGTGGATATGTGGTCGCCGGGCTACCTGGCGTTCATGTCGTCGAACCACAACGGGATGATCCGAATGTACGAGACCTTCGGCAACGGCGGCGCGAACACGATGAAGCGGCGCGTGGCGCCGCCGGAAGGCACGGGGGCCGGCGCGGGCCAGACCAGCCGCGAATGGTATCGTCCGTCGCCGCCGTACAAAGAGGTCGAATGGTCAATGCGCAACAACACGAACTTCATGCAGACGGGCGTGCTAAGCGCATTACAACTAACTTCCGAATTCCCGAAGGTCGTCCTCGAAAACTTCTACAAGAAATCGCGCAATTCGATTGAAGACGGCAAGACGAACGCGCCTCACGGATTCATCATCCCGGCGCAGGCCAATATGACCGGTGTGCAGTTCATCGTGGACACGCTTCGGCTGCAAGGTATTGAAGTTGGCCGGGCGACCGCCGAAGTTAAGTTGAAAGAAGGCGCGTTCCCCGCCGGGTCGTTCATTATCAAACGCGATCAGCCTTATGGGCGGCTGGCAAAGATCCTGCTCGAAAAGCAGAACTTTCCCGATCAGAACCTGCGGACTTACGACGACACCGGCTGGACGATGGGGCTTATGGCCAACACGCCCGTCATCGAAATCGCCGATAAAGCGATTCTCGACGCGCCGGTTGCGCCTGTTGACAAGGCTGAAATCAAAGGCGAAGTGAAAGGCGGTCAAGCCACGGCCGCATACGCAATCGTCAATCACGGATCGAACAATCTGGTCACGCTGCGGTTCAGATTGAAGGACCTGAAGGTTCAAGCGAACGAACTATCGTTTAAGTCAGGCGATTCGGGAATCCCCGCCGGCTCGTTCATCATCGCGGCCAATCAACCGGACGCGCACAACAAGGTGAAGGCCGCGGTCGAATCACTCGGCTTGAACGCGATCGCGATGTCTTCAATGCCCAACGCGCCGATGCACGAAGTTGATCTGCCACGCCTGGCCGTCTACTCGACCTGGGGCAACACACAGGAGGTTGGCTGGGTGCGCCACGCGCTCGACAGGTTTGAGGTCAAATACGATCTGATCTACAAAGAGCGCGTTAAACAGGGCAATCTGCGCGACGCTTATGACGTGATCGTTATTCCGAATCAGGGCCGCAGCGGAAAAGGGCTGGTCTTCGACCGTGAGCCGGCGCGCAAGCCACTGGCTTACACCAAGAGCGATCAATTCAAATCGCACGGCGTGTACGGCGAATCGGAAGACATCACGGGCGGAATGGGACTGGCGGGAGTGCTTGAGATTCAGAAGTTTGTCGAAGCCGGCGGATTACTGGTCACGCTCGGCCAAGCCAGTTTCTTCCCGCCTGAATTCGGATTGACGCGGAGGATTGACGCGAGCCGCGCCTCCCCACAGTTTTACGCGCCTGGCCCGATTGTCGAGGCCGAGATTTTGCAAACAACGCATCCGATCTTTTACGGCTATACGCAGAAAACGCTCCCGGTGCGTTACGCCAACGGCCCGTTGCTCTCGGTTCCCGAACGCGATCGCGACCAGCAGGTGTTGATGCGTTTCCCCGGCGCGGACAAGTCGGTGATGAGCGGGTTGATGCGCGGAGTAGCTGAAACCCGCAATCGCCCAGCCATTGTTGACGTTCCCGCCGGCAGAGGACGCGTGATCCTGTTCGCGACCAACCCGTGTTACCGCTGGCAGAACCACGGCGAGTTCGCGATGCTCTTCAATACAATCCTCCATCACAACGACATCAAGACTATCGAGAAGAAACCGGCGCAGACGGCGGAGGTGAAATAAGTTCGATCGGCGCTCGGAAGTTGAGACGGTAGCAGTAGGACACAGAGAGAAAAGGCGGGGCCTTCAGCGGAAATTTTCCACCAGCATAATATCGCTGCCGCCCTGGTCTAAGCGGGAATAGAGAAACCACCGGCCATCCGGCGAGACAGAAAGGCTTGGCCCCGCCGTATTCAACTGTTTTTCAATTTCGCCGATTTGTGTGATCTGTCCTGTAGCGAAGCTGAAGAATTCGACGTTGCTGCGGGCATTGGCCCTGGAGGTGAGGAAGTAGATGCCTTGATCCAGCACTACCCAATTGCTCTGCGCCCCCTGGTCAATCAACCGGACTTCTTCACCGCCTCCCACGGGAACTCGCCAGATGCCAAGGCTCGCGGGGCGGGCGGAGTAGTAGACGAACTTGCCGTCGGGCGATTCGAAAGCTTCGTGCCCGCCTCGCCTCGTAATCTGCGCGGCCTCGCCGCCCGCGACCGGCGTCTTCCAGACCTGCCAATCCCCGCCGTGGTTGGATCCGAAGTAGATCCATCGCCCGTCGCGCGACCAACTCGGCCGCACCTCTTCGGAAGGTCCCGTGGTTAAGCGGCGAGATGGGCCGCCTTCAACGCTCACCACATAGATGTCCCGCGGCCCCGCAGCCGTGCAATCGAACGCGATCTGACGCCCGTCGGGAGACCAGCGCGGCGAACCTGTGAATGGGCCGTTGAAAGAAGTCAGCCGGACGGGGTTTGAGCCGTCGCTCTCGCACACCCAGATTTCCAGATGTCCCGAGCGATCGGAGGTGAAGACGATCTTGTTGCCGTCGGGCGAGTATTGGGGGTTGGTCTCCTGGCGCGTCGAGGCGATCAGCTTCACCGGCGGCTTGCCCCTGCCCGATGAGCCTGGTTTCTCCCAACGCCAGATGTTGGTGTCGGTCAGTGATTGGAGATAGGCCAGACGATGGCTCTGTTGAGAAACGGCGACTTCGTAAACATCTTCTCTTCCCACGTACAACCGCTCGGGCGCGCCACCCGAGGCGGAGATTTGCCAGAGGGCGCTGCCACCCTCCCGATCCGACGTGAAGAGGATCGCGCGGCCATCCGGCGCCCAGGCCAGAGAGTCAATCGTCCGGTTATCGTGTGTCAGACGCGCGGGTTCGCCGCCGGCAGCCGGGACCAGGTAGATTTCCCGGTTGGATGTCCCATACCTCCGAATAAAGGCCAGAGTCTTCCCATCGGGAGAAAAGGCCGGAACCATGTCCACATACCCCGCCGGCGCCGGCAGCAGCAGCCGCTTCTCCAGTGTCTCAACCGAAAGCAGGAAGATGTTCGCCGCGTCTTGTGGCGAGTCTTTCCCTGGAAACGCGAGCAACTTCCCGTCCGGGGACCAGGACAGGCGAGCGGCCTTCCACGACTCGGTGGCTGCAGTGATCGAGAGCAATTTTCGCTCGGGGCCGCCCATCGCTGGAATCAGAAAGATGCTCCTCTCGTCTCCGGCGACGCGGGCAAACGCAATGTGGCCACCGTCCGGAGACCAGGCCGGAGCGATGTCCGGGCTTGGATTGTGAGTCAGCCGCAGCGGCGGGCCGGCGTTGATGATCTGGACGTAGATGTCGTAGTTGTCTTCCTTTTCGCCATTCCAGACGAAAGCGATCCGGCTGCCGTCAGGCGAAAAGGCCGGCTCGGTCTCCGAGCCAGGGAAACTGGTGAGAGGAATGCTCCTGAACGCCGCCGAGGAGAGTCCGGGTTGATCCGCGCCGAACTGGTTATACCAACCAAGTCCGATGGCGGCCACGGCCACGACCGCCGCCGCCAGAGTCAGCCCAACCCGGAGCTTGTGGCGTTTGATCTCCCCCATCAGATGATCGAGGCTTAAGTTCGCGCGCGCGCCGCTGACCTCACCGGTCGCGACCGTTCTGGCCTGTCCCGTCTCAGCCCCCGTGTGCCTGCCGCTCGCCGCCGCAGTTTCAACTCCCTGGGGCGGGATACCCAGCTTGGTTTCAAACTCCAACTCCTGCCTGAGTTCCTTCAGATCCAACAGCAGGTCATTGATGTCCTGGTAGCGTCTCGCCCGGTCTTTGCGCAGCGCCTTGCTCACAATGCGCCCCAGCTCGGCGAGTGATCCGGGAGCGGAATGCGAAAGCTGCGGAGGCTCATAGGTGAGTATCGCGGCGATCACGTCGGCTGTCGTGGCGCCCACAAACGGCGGGGCCCCTGTGATCATTTCGTAGAGCACGACTCCCAGGCTGAAGATGTCTGACCGCGCATCCACCTCCAGTCCTCTAGCCTGCTCCGGCGACATGTAAGTGATGGTGCCCATGACGACCCCGGGTGTGGTCGTTCCCCCAGCTTTCAAGGTTTTGCCGGAAATGACCGCGCCCTGCGTGGGATCGGTGAGCTTAGCCAGGCCGAAGTCAAGCACCTTCGCGTAACCGTCGCGCCGCTCCATGATGTTTTCGGGCTTGATGTCTCGGTGGACTATTCCCGCCGCATGCGCCGCGGCCAAAGCCGTCGCGACCTGCGTGGCCAGATCGATCGCTTCGCGCAACTTCATTCCGGCGCCGCTTATCTTCTGACGAAGCGTCTCGCCGTCAATGAATTCAGTGGCGATGTAATGGACACCCTCCACCTCTCCGGTCTCGTGAATGGTGATGATGTTCGGGTGATTGAGCGCGGAGGCCGACTTCGCCTCGCGGATGAAGCGGCGGAGCCGATCAGGGGACTGAGTGAAATGTGGCGGCAGCAGCTTGAGCGCCACCTTCCGGCTGAGATGCGCGTCCTCCGCCAAATAGACCACACCCATCCCACCCGCGCCGAGCGGGGACAGAATCCGGTAGTGGCCGAATGGTCGCCCATCCATAGCGCCAAGCTCAGGGGCGCCAAGCTCAGGGGCGCCAAGCTCAGGCTCTGCCAGAAGCTCTTCCGCCAGCTTGACAGCCGGGGCGTCTATGAAATCTTCCGGCTGATCGTGCGCGGCGAGCAGAGATGAGATTTCCGCCATCAGGTCTTGATCCGTCCCGCAGGCGCCGGCCAGGAAGGCGTCGCGCTCATCCGTTTCGCGCTCGAGGGCGGCGTGAAAGAGTTCTTCGATTCGCTGATTGCGGTCCATAGAACAGTACCGCGCGCGTAAGCAAGCGGTTGCCCGCCGGGCCAGCCGCTTGCTTACGCGCGCGGTACTGTACCAGCGTCCCAATGTTGTGTGGTTCGATTTAGCCGTCCGCCGCCGATTGACCAATCTCGCGACGCAGCCAGGCTCTGGCGAAGCTCCAGTCGCGCTCGACTGTGGCGTGCGAAATCCCCAACACTTCGGCGGTCTCCTCGATTGTCAGCCCTCCGAAAAAGCGCAACTCGACTACCCGGCTGTGCTGCGGTTTGGTGGCCGCCAGCGCGTTGAGCGCGTCGTCGAGCGCAATCAGGCTGGCTTCAGGCTCGGGGCTGAAGCGGTCCGCCTCGCTCAGCGACAGCTTGTATTCGGCGCCTCCCCGCTTCGCCGCGCGGCGCTGCCGGGCGTGGTCAACCAGGACGTGGCGCATCAATTTAGCCGCCACCCCGAAGAACTGGGCGCGGTTCTTCCAACCGATCTGCCGCTGGTCAATCAGCCGCAAGTAGGCTTCGTTGACCAGGGCCGTGGGCTGCAACGTGTGACCTTGACGTTCGCGCCGGAGATAGCCGTTGGCCAGACGCCGCAGCTCATCAAAGACCAGCGGCATCAACTGATCGAACGCGGCCTGATCACCGTTCCCCCACTGCACGAGCAGTTGGGTCACTCCTTTTGGCGCCTCTTCATTCATCTCGCCTTGGGTCTTCTCTTGTGCTGATTGATCAATAGGTATGCGGAAACAGGCGGAGTCTAACAAATCTCCACTGCCCCATCAATTTTTTCGATCTGCGCAAGTAGCGCATGTCGAATTTTTTTCTTTCGCGCTGAGGGAATCGGCCCCCGACTTTCCGCCTTATCAGGTGGAGCAAGATGGCGCGCCGAGAACCAACAACCGCAGTCCCCCAAACGGATCAACTTTATCAAAGGAGAAAATTCCATGTCGCGTTACAGATCTCAGAAAACCAAACTTTTGATCGCCGTTTTGATAACACTGGGCGTGGCCGCCGGTCTGCAACTCAATCTCTTCCGCGAGGCTTCAGTCTCGGCGCGGGAAGCAGCCGAGACCGGCATGCTCTACATGCCGGGGCTGGATCGAGGCGAAGGCTGGCGGACGACGATCAACCTCACCAATCTCGAATCGGAAACGGTCAATGTCGTCATTATTGCTTACGATCAGGCGGGGCGCGCGCTGGGCGAGGTCGAGGCGCTAACCACCCTGGAAGGGAGTCAGACCACGGCCCTCGACGCGCAGACGCTGCCGCCCGGCGTCGCGGCTTTGACCATCAAGGCCGGCGGACGCATCGCCGGCAACGCCGCCTTCAGGTACGGCGACGGCGCGAAGGCTGAGGTCATTCCGGCCCTCAGCCGCTCGGCCCGCCAACTCGACTTCCCGCTTCTGCTCAACAAGAACCTGGCCGAACAAACGGTGACGCTGTTGAACCCGAACCAGGACGGCGCCGCCGCGACCCTGTTGGCTTTCAGCCGCAACGGGGTAGAGTTGGAGCGACAGAGCCTCCCGCTGATCGCCCCTTTGGAGAGCCGGAGCTTGAAGCTAACCGAAGTCTTTGGCGACGGCGCGCGGGCTTTCGGCAGGATGAGGAGCGTGGCGACGGTCAGGATCGTTTCCGACCACGCGCTGGTCGGATGGCAGACGGCGGCGCAGACCGGAGGCGATCTGGCGGGGCTGCCGGCGCTGGTCGAAAAAAGTCTCGGCTGGAGTTTCTACCAGCCGGCGTCCGGGCAAGAGCAGAAGCTGCAAACCACTATCCGGCTTTACAATCCCGGCGAGGCGCCGGCCAACGTCTCGGTCGAAGCTTTCGAATCCGGCCAGAGTTCGATCGGCGTGATTGAGGAGTTCCAGTTGGCGCCGGGCGCGATCCATTTCTTCAGCGCCCCGAACGCTGCTTGGCTGCGGGTCGCCTCCGATCAGCCCATCAGCGGCTATCAGCTTTTTGGAGTGGCCAATGGGCGTGGGCTGGCCGCCGCTCCGGGCATCGCGGACGAAGATCGGATAAACGTGGGCTATACGCTCACCGGCTCAGCGGACGGCGCCGTGCTGATGGCCTACCCGTTGATGAGACTGGATGATGGGAGCCTGGCCGCCGGATTTGCCGGGACGCCCGAAGACGACTGGTCAATGACGCTGAGTAAATTCAATGAACAGGCGAAGGCGGCGATCGAGGGAAGAACCGAAGCGGCCGCGGCGGCTGCCGTATCGAATTACCCCGTCTCAGGCAAGGTGACGAGAGGCCTCCAACCGCTCTCAGGAGTCTTGATGACTTTCACCAGAGTCTCGGGCACGGGCGCCGTCCCCGCCCCGGTCTCCAACGACCTCAACGGTAACTGGTCAAGCCCGGGCTTTGCCGGCAATACGGTCTATCGTGTGACGCCGAGCCGGAAGGGCTACGTCTTCACCCCGGCTTCGCTCGACTTCAGTTCGGCCAGCGGCGCGTTGAGCTTCTACGGCAACAACGCTCTCGCCGTTTCGGGCAGGGTGACTGACAGCGCTGGCGGATTCGGCATCGCGGGCGTGACGATCACCTTCACCCACGCCTCGACCGGTCAGATGCACTCCACCGTGACCACTGAGGCCGACGGTTACTACCCGGAGTCCGTATTCAAGGCGGGCGTGACCTACCGCGCCACGCCGAGCAAGGCGGGGATGACCTTCACGCCGGCCTCACGCGATTTCAATACCAGCAATACGGCCTTGAACTTCACCGCCATCTCAGCAAAAGGTTTCTCTGCCTCAGGCAGGGTGAAGGTCGCCGGTAACCTGTCGCTCTCAGGCGTCTTGATGACCTTCACCAGAGTCTCGGGCACGGGCGCCGTCCCCGCCCCGGTCTCCAACGACCTCAACGGTAACTGGTCAACCAATGGCTTTGCCGGCAATACGATCTATCGTGTGACGCCGAGCCGGAAGGGCTACGTCTTCACCCTGGCTTCGCTCGACTTCAGTTCGGCCAGCAGCGGGTTGAACTTCATCGGCGCCAACACCATCTACGGTTCGGGCAAGGTGACTGACAGCGCTGGCGGATTCGGCATCGCGGGCGTGACGATCACCTTCACCTTCGGATCAAAAAGTCAGTTGCACTCCACCGTGACCACTGACGCCGACGGTTACTACAGGGAGGAGAGTGGATTCAAGGCCGGCGTGACCTACCGCGCCACACCGAGCAAGGCGGGGATGACCTTCACGCCGGCCTCACAAGATTTCAATGCCGACAATCCGGCCTTGAACTTCACCGCCATCTCAGCAACCGGTTTCAAGGCCTCAGGCAAGGTGGCGGGCGACGGCGGCCCGTCGCTCTCAGGCGTCTTGATGACCTTCACCAGAGTCTCAGGCACGGGCATCGTCCCCCCCCCGGTCTCCACCGACCTCAACGGTAACTGGTCAAGCCCGGGCTTTGCCGGCAATACGGTCTATCGTGTGACGCCGAGCCGGAAGGGCTACGTCTTCTATCCGGCTTCGCTCGACTTCAGTTCGGCCAGCAGCGCGTTGAGCTTCTACGGCGCCACCACCATCTACTGTTCGGGCAGGGTGACTGACAGCGTTGGCGGATTCGGCATCGCGGGCGTGACGATCACCTTCACCCACGCCTCGACCGGTCAGTTGCACTCCACCGTGACCACTGACGCCGACGGTTACTACCTGGAGTCCGAATTCAAGGCGGGCGTGACCTACCGCGCCACACCGAGCAAGGCGGGGCTGAGCTTTACTCCAGCCTCACGCGATTTCAACGCCAACATTGTGAAGATGGATTTTGCGGCGGCGGCGAATTGAGCTGCCGCACGCTGCAAGCTCCTCTCATTCCCCGGGCAGCGCGCATCGTTCGCGGTGCGCGCCGCGCCGAATCAGTACCGCGAGCGGTAGCGAGCGTGGCTCCCGTAAATAGCTCTTTGTGGGAGCCACGCTCGCTACCGCTCGCGGTACTGATGCTTGCGTTCCCTCGGCTGATTGTGGATATTGAAATCGGGTAAGCGGTGTCTCTAATTTCATATCCCCCTTCCAACTCCTCGCACTCCTCGATCAACCTCTCCGATGACGAAAGGCGCGGGCGCGCCAATCCGGATGCGCGCTTACGTTTACGGCGAATCTATATTTTCAAGAGGGATTTTCAAGAGGGGGGTTTTAGGAATGCGATTTTTTCCGCGCGTTTGGCTAATCATGTTTTTACTCTTCCTTCTGATGACGGAGATCACGATTGTGCGCATCAAGCGCGCCGGAGCCGGACCGCGCCTGGTTCCGGCGGCGACCATAAGCGCGAGGCCGGCGCTTTTTGCCGGATTGCCAACGGCGCCACAAGATCTGCCCGGAGCGGCGCCTGCATCCGGTGATCGGGTGAATGGCGATTCGATCAATCTGATCATTCCGGTCGTCGGCGTGGGATCGAGCGATTTGCGCGATACGTTCAATGCGAGTCGTTCAGGAGGCCGAACTCACCGCGCGATAGACATTATCGCGCCGCGCGGAACTCCGGTGCTGGCGGCCGCCGATGGCGAGATCATCAGGCTTTCCCGCAATAAACGCGGCGGCAACACAATCTACCAGATAAGTGACGACAAGAGACTGGTCTTTTATTACGCGCATCTCGATCGTTACGCCGATGACCTCGTCCCGGGCGAGTATGCGCGCCAGGGCGATGTCATCGGTTACGTCGGCGCTACTGGTAATGCGGGCGCGAGCAATTGCCACCTGCATTTTTCGATCTGGGTCATCACCGACCCGAAAACATACTGGAAGGGCGCCAACATCAACCCATATCCGATCCTGCGCGAGGCGCGATGACGGCATTCGCTACAGTACCGGGAGCAGTAGCGACCGGGTCTTCCAGCGTTAGAGCGCCCACCAGGACCCGGTCGCTACTGCTCCCGGTACTGTACCGGAGACTTTCGCGCGAAACCTTTCCGCGCCTCTCGACGTTTTAAGCGGCAAGCAAAACCACAAACGGAAAGGAGCTGCAGCGATGGAGAAGAAAATTTTGACCCGGCATCCCGACAAAACCAAAGAGGGCGTCAACATTAGCAAAGAGAAGTACGGCACGATCCGCGAACAGATTGTCAGCATCCTGCGCGAAGACGGCGAAGTGGTCTTCAAAGACCTGCCAGCCATCGTCAAGCGCAAGCTCAAAGGCGAATTCGACGGTTCGTTCTCGTGGTATACGACCGTTGTCAAACTCGACCTCGAAGCGCGCAAAATCATCGAACGCGTCCCCAAAACAACCCCTCAACGAATCCGTCTAAAGTAACCTGGCTAAAGTAACCTGGCTGAAGTAGCCTGGCTGAAGTAACCAGGATTCCCATAAGCCAAGCGGCGACAAAGATGGCGGAAGTTTTCTATCTCTACCGATAGCGCCGGCTTGAGAATATGACGGCATTCTGGTTTGATAGTCGCGCTCAATTCCAATCAACACTGCGCAAACATAATGATGAATCAACTATCGAGAAACATCCTCAAAACTCTTTGCGTCTTTTTGTGCTCGGTCACTTTCGCAATCCCAACGGACGCGCAAGCTTCGTCACAGACAGGAAAAATCTCAGGCCGAGTGGCTGACAACCGCGGCGACGCCATCAGCAACGCTCGCGTAGCCGCGGTTGCGGACAATCAAACCGGAGGCGAGACGAAGACCGACGGCGCCGGCCAGTTCACACTCGCGCTGCCGCCGGGCGATTACGAATTGCGCGTCTCGGCCGACGGCTTTTCGGCTCTCGCTCGGCGAATTTCGCTGAAAGCGCCACAAGCGACCGTCAACATCACTCTCGAACCGGGGGCGGTCGCGGAAACGGTCACAGTCACGCCCGCGCGAACCGAGTTGCGTCTATCCGTGGCGCCCGCGAGCGTGTCGGTGTTTGACGCGAAAGATGTGAGCAACGCCGCCGCGCAGACGTTTGACGATCTGCTGCGGCAGGCGCCGGGCTTCAGCATCTTCCGCCGTTCGAGCAGCATCGTGGCCAATCCAACGACCCAGGGCGTCAGCTTGCGCGGCGCGGGCGCCAGCGGCGCCAGCCGCACGCTGGTGCTGAGTGACGGCGTGCCGCTCAACGACGCGTTCGGGGGCTGGGTCTACTGGGATCGCGTGCCGCGCGCGGCGGTTGATCGCGTTGAACTCGTCCGCGGCGGTTCGTCCGACCTTTACGGCTCCGACGCGCTGAGCGGCGTGATCAACCTGATCTCGCGCCCGCCCACGCAGCGCGTGATCAACGTCGAAGCGGGTTACGGCAATCGCGACACCGGCGACGTTACGTTCTTCGCCAGCGACAGTTGGAATGGTTTTTCAGCTTCGGTCGCGGGCGAGGCGTTTCGCACGGATGGTTACTTCCTGATCGCGCCCGAACGCCGGGGTTTGGCGGATGACCGAGCCGCGTCGAAACACCGCGCGCTTACCTTACGTTTGACGAACGAATGGAACGCGACCAACGCCGTCTTCGTTCGCGGATCATTGTTCGACGAAGACCGGGACAACGGAACCAAGGCGCAATTCAACGACACGGCCACGGAATCGCTGGTCACGGGCGGGCGTTTCCGGACTTCCGGCGGGAGCGACTGGAATCTGGCTCTCTTCGCCAACCAGCAGCGATTCCACCAGAGCTTCACGGCCGTCGCGGCAAACCGCAACTCCGAAAATCTGACCCGGTTGCAATTCGTGCCGGCGCGCGACGCGGGGCTGTCGCTCAACTGGTCGCGGGCGAGTTTTGAGAAGCATCTGTTCGTCGCCGGAGTTGACGTGCGCGGCGTGCGCGGGACGAGCGATGAGACCATTTACGTCGCCGGGCGCGCCACGACCTTCGTCAGCGCTGGCGGGCGCCAACGGCGCGCGGGATTCTTCGCGCAGGACATCTTCACTATTTCGCCACGATGGACGCTGACTTTGAGCGGGCGTTACGACAACTGGCGCGATTCGTCCGCCGGATCGGTCGAGACCACGCTGGCGACCGGGGCAGTGCGGCCGCGATTCTTCGCGCCGCGATCCGAGGACGCGTTCAGCCCGCGATTCAATCTTTCATTCCAGGCTCACCCAACGGTCGCGTTGCGGGCCGCCGCCTACAGAGCCTTCCGCGCGCCGACGCTCAACGAACTTTACCGCGCGTTCCGCGTAGGCGACACGCTGACGCAGGCGAACGAGAATCTGCGCGCCGAGCGGTTGACCGGCGGCGAGACCGGAATGAACTGGACTCCGAACAACCGGGTGAACGCGCGCGTCACTGGTTACTGGACGGAGATCGTCAACCCGATTTCAAACTTCACGCTGTCGGTCACGCCCGCCTTGATCACTCGCGAACGCCGCAACCTGGGCCGCACGCGTTCGCGCGGCGTCGAGGCCGAAGCCGATTTCAACATCTCGAACTACTGGCGAATCTCAGCCGGTTACCTGTTCGCCGACGCCACGGTGCGTCGCGCGCCGCAAGACGCAAGGCTTGAAGGACTGTGGATCCCTCAAGTTCCTCGCAATCAATTCACGCTGCAAACGGTTTACTCGAATCCGAGACACATCACCGCCGCAATGCAGTTCCGCACTTCGGGCAAACAGTTCGATGATGATCAGAACCGCTTGCCACTGGGCAGCTTCGCGGTGATTGACGTGATGGTCGCGCGCCCGCTCAACCGCTATATCGAAGCGTTCGTCGCCGTGCAGAACCTGCTCGACGAACGATTCGCCGTCGGGCGCACGCCGATCGAGACGCTGGGAATGCCGCGAATGCTGAGGGGCGGAGTGAGATTGCGGTTTGAACGATGATGTGTGGTAGTTGCGCCTCTTATTTTTCTGTCTCACATTTTTCTGTCTAATCGCATCAGACAGAAAAATGTGAGACAGAAAAATAAGAGAGGTGGGCCTGGGTGGAGAACTTCCGCGGCCTTCCACTAGACCGTTGAAGAATCACGGGCGATCATCGGCGGATGAACGTTGGCGCGGTCACCGAAGTGTAACTGGTCGCCTTTTGCGAAAGCCGCGTGTAAAACCCATCCGCGCGCCCGCCGATCAAATAGACTCCGTAGTTCGGCAACGCCGCGCCCGCGTTCAGGCCATCATCAATCGGGGCGACCTCGAAAAACCGCTGCGCGATCCAATGCTCCGGGATCGCCGTCGCCAGCGCCAATTGCCAATCCTTTGGTTTGATGAACGGCCCGCACAAGACCGAATCGCCTTCGCATCCGTAATCCGATTTCAACACCCATTCGTCGCGATTCAGATCTTCATGACCCATCGCGGTCAGCCTGCGCGTTTCGGGAATGTATTCGGCGATCCAACCTCCGGCCTGCTCTGAAAACAGTTCGCGCCGCTCCCACATCAACGCCATCGCGAACTTGTTCTGCGTGACGACCGCGCCGAACGGGTTGACGACGGTGACGCGGCCTTCATTCTCGGCTTCGAGCAGAAGAGTCAACTCGCGCGAGAGAGGATCGGGATCGGGGAACGGCGCCTGATTCGTCCAGATGGTTTCGCGTTCGCCCCACCAATCGGTCTTGTAATGCCGGATGATCAAATCAACGGCCTCGCCCAAAACAGTCACGCGCCCTTGTCTGTCAACGCCGAGGTTGAACGGCGAGCCGAGCGTGATACGACAACCTCGATCTTCGAGCCACCGCTTGTAGATTGCGATCATGCTCAGATCTTCCGGGAGATCGGTTGGATAGACGATGGCGACGCTCTCCGGCTCGGCATCCTGACCGGTTCGCGCCCAATGTGAAGCCACGAGCATTTGCCAAAACCGTTCATCGAATCCCTCGTTCGGATCAATCGTGGCCGGATAAAAGGGATGAAGCAATTGATTGAGCAACACGGCTTCGGCCTCGCCCGACGGCGTATCGGAATTCATCTCGCACGCGCGGATGCGGCCATCCTCGGCGCCATTTGTGCAAATGAAGAGATCAACGCGCGCGATGCCGTGCCAGCGGCCTTCCGAAGCGAGCCACATCGCTTTCTGCCAGGGGGTGAGATTGAAGAATTGATCGAGCAGTTCGGGATGGCGAACGACGATTTCGGAGAGTTCGTGATAGATCAGGCCGACACGTTCGGCGGCGACTCGCAGTTGATCGGCTTGCGATTGCGAAATCAGCACGGGCTGCAATCGAAACCGTTCTTTCCCGCCCAGCCACGGGTCGGAAAGGACGCCTGTGGCATAAAGCATTCGAGCAAAATCGCCGTAGTTGAGATTGGTCACAACTTGTCCCACTCTTCCGGTGTAATTCCCGCCTGACGCAGGATACTGCGAATTGTGCCGACTTTGACCTCGGTATGTTTGGGAACGATGGCGATTCGAGTCCCATCCGGGCTGACTTTGGAAAATTTGACGTGGCTGCCTTTTTGACTAACTTCACTGAATCCAGCCGCCCTCAACCGGCGGCAGACTTCGTGGAATGGCAATGGATTAAGCGGCACGGATTTCGACCCCGAATTGATGCAGCTCAGGCATTAGGGTGGCGGTGGGTGGCTCAAGGTAGAGTTGAACAGCCTCACGAAGATTATCAAGAGCTTCTTCGACCGTGTATCCCTGGCTGGCCACATCGAACTCCAGACACTGCGCAATGAACATATTGTCTTCGCGCCAGACATTTGCAGTAAGATTCAATTTCTTGGTCATAACAGCATCTCCAATCGCAAAACGATGCTAAGCGAGGCGTCGAGCGAGTGTCAAACTTGCATCCTCATTGTCGCGCAGGCTTTTCGTAGACGATGAAATGCTGCTGCGGCAGAAAACCTTTCGTCTCTTTCCAGACCAATCCGACCGCAGCCATCTCCTTGCGCGCCTGCGCGACGGTCATCTTGTGCAACCGTTTGATCGGCACGTCGGGGTCTTCGCCCCGGTATTCGATCTGAACCACGCGGCCGCCGGGTTTCAAGGCTTTGACAATGCTCAGCATCATCTCGCGCGGGAATGAAAACTCGTGGTAGACGTCAACCATCAGCGCCACATCAATAGAATTCTCCGGCAGCTTCACGTCCGTCTCCGCGCTGCGCAGCGCGACGACGTTATCGGCCTTCAACTGTTTCTTGCGTCTTTCGATGACGGCGAGCATTTCCGGCTGGAGGTCGACCGCGAAGACTTTGCCTTGCGGCGCGACACGGCTGATGCGGAACGAAAAATATCCGGTGCCCGCTCCGACATCCGCGACAACATCGGTTGGCTTGAGCTTCATCTGTTCGACCACCTGATCCGGACGCTCTTCTTCGACTCGTTCGGGGCGCTCCAGCCATTCGGCGGCCTGATACCCCATCACATGCGCGATCTCACGGCCCATATAAAACTTGCCGATGCCGTCGGGATCGTGATCGGCGCGTGTTTCGTAGACCGGCTTGCCGGCGGCCGCGGCTGGCGATTGCGAGGCCGATCCGGTCTGCGCCTGCTGGCAACCGGCTGTCGGCATCGGCGCGGGCAGCAACAGCGCGGGCAGAATGAAAATCAGCAGTTTGTTCATGGCTCGGAGCGTCATTTGATCTTCTTCGCCTTCTGATCCCCGCCCTGATGGAGGATCAGATGAGTGACCGCGCTTTTGTCGTCTTTGACGAAGGTGACCTGCGCGTCCACGATTTTGAGGAAGAACTTCGTCTCTGATTCCGGAAACAATTCGGCCTGGGGCCGCCCTTTCGGCGCCGCCATCAACTTGTCTCCTTCTTTGCCGACTATGAAGACCCGATTGGGAGCAAGCTCGTACTCGCCGACATAAGCGTCGAAGATCTTCGGATCGACTTTGACCGCTACGCGTTCGCGTGGGATCTCGTATTTCTCGCCGAGCAGGATGGCCGCCAGGTCATTACTGATTTTGCCCGGGCCGAGGATGCCGTAATCAGCGTTGCGCAAGACGACGACAGTGATCTTCTCTTCGGGAAAACGCGCCGGGATCGTGTTGAAGCCGTTGATGCCGCCGCCGTGGCTGACCATCTTGCGGTTGTGCTGCTGGTTGACCACCAGACCGTACGCGTAATTGTTCTTGTCCGCGGTCATCATCGCCTCGCGTGACTTGGCGGAGATCAGTTTGTCGGAGAAGAGCGCTTCATTCCACGCGAACAAGTCTTCGACCGTCGAATAGAGCGACCCGGCGGCGTAGGGCACGGTCATATCGCCAACAGGAAATTCGAGCGGCTTGCTTTTGAAACTGTCCACAAAGCCGGCGGGAGTGACCTGCGTCAGGCTCATCTTGCGGAATTCCTCCGGCGACTTCACGTCGGTGTAACTCGGTATGCCTGAGGTGTGCACGAGCAGGTGATGAATGGTGACCGGCTCCCACGCTTTCGGACATTCGGCGACATATTTGCAGACGGGGTCTTGCACGCTGAGTTTGCCGCGTTCCTGCAATAACAGGATTGACGCCGCAGTGAACTGCTTGGTGATCGAGCCGAGCCGGAATTTGGTCTGCGCAGTGTTCGGGATGTCCCATTCAGCGTTGGCCATTCCATAGCCTTTACTGAAGATCACCTTGCCGCCGCGCGCGACCAGCGCCGAGCCGGTGAAGCCTTGTTTGGCTGCGGCGTTGAGGTATTCGTCGAGCTTCGGTGTGATCGGCACGGCTGCTTGAGCCAGCTTGCTGACGGCGGCGAAAAGCGATAGAGCGGTCAAAATAACCAGGCAGATGGCGACAGTTTTGGTCTTGTTCATGGTTCCTCTTGTTATTTTTGCCCGATGCCGATTTTTGCTTCTTCTTCGTCCCTCAGAAAATGCCCCCTCTAGCAGCCTGTCGGAAAACCCTCCCCACTCTGATTAGGGGTTGAGAAGGTGGTAAACTCGCGCTATGTCGAGAAAATTCAAGACCGCAGATTACGAAACCACGCTCGATTTGAAGATCACC
>Ga0187894_10001170_pt1 | contig 34511 bp, 20 predicted proteins | sample GBC1701081metaG_FD_136650 | JGI IMG/M metagenome (GOLD analysis project Ga0187894, IMG submission 136650) | White microbial mat communities from a lava cave in the Kipuka Kanohina Cave System on the Island of Hawaii, USA - GBC170108-1 metaG ...
CGCAGCGGCGAGGCCGCGAGGCGTATCTTGACGATACGTTGAGTGGCCGAGCCGCGAGGACGCCCGGCATGGCGAGCAGATCCGCGGTCGCAGCAGAAATCTGGTGAGAAATGCGGGCTAGGCCAGGCCCGCCAGCACCTGGGGCGGCAGCTTCATGATCAGCCGGGCCGGAGGCTGAGGAGGCCATCCGGCCACTTCCAGGACGCACAGACCGCCGCGCGACAGACTCAGTCCCTGCGATGCGCCCATCAGCGCGCCGGCGATGTTTCCCAGATCGGGATGGTGGCCCACCAGCAGCGCGCCATGCGCTTTTTCCAGGAACCCGCCGAGCGTCACGAGCGAAGCCAGGCTGCATCCCGGGGAGAGGCTGTCAGCCGCCAGGGGCCCACCGGATAGTCCGAGAGTCTCCGCGATGATTTCGGCGGTGCGGTGCGCGCGGCGCATCGGGCTGGCGGCGATGGCGTCGATGCGCAGGCCCAGCGAGGCAAGGCCCCGGGCCTCCTGCCGGATGAGCTGCTCTCCTTCCTGCGTCAGCGGCGGATCGAGCGGGTTGTCGCTGGAGTCTGGCACCGCGATCCCGTGCCGCATCAGGAGAAGAAGCGGCACCGCGCTTCAGTGGGCGATCGCGGCCGGGGCGGGATCGGGCCGCACGGGCGTTGTCGGGACGGCCGCATCACTCACTGGAGCCTGCAGCGGAAGATTCTCCCGCACGCGGCGGGCCAGCTCGATCCCGTGCGCCACGCTGTCGTGCTCCTCGGCCGCCGCCCGCGTCCCGATCCCGGCGAGCACCTCGTCGATCTGATCGATCCGGTAGGCGCTCTGCATGGAGCAGAAGCGCGGCCCGCACATCGAGCAGAACTCGGCCGACTTGAAGTAGTCGGCCGGAAGCGTGGCGTCGTGCATCTGGCGCGCCCGGTCGGGGTCGAGGCTCAGCGCGAACTGCTTGTTCCAGTCGAAGGCGAAGCGCGCGCGGGACAGATCGTCGTCGCGCTGTCTCGCGCCGGGCCGGCCCCGCGCGATGTCGGCGGCGTGCGCAGCGATCTTGTACGCGATCACCCCCTGCCGGACATCTTCTGCATCCGGAAGGCCCAGGTGCTCCTTGGGCGTGACGTAGCACAGCAGGGTCGCGCCGGCCCATCCGGCCATCGTGGCGCCGATCGCCGATGTGATGTGGTCGTAGCCCGGGGCGACGTCGGTCACCAGCGGGCCCAGGACGTAGAAAGGCGCCTCGCCACAGATCTCCTGCTGCAGCTTCACGTTGATGGCGATCTGGTTGAGCGGCACGTGTCCCGGCCCTTCGATCATCACCTGCACGTCCTTCTCCCACGCGCGCCGGGTCAGCTCGCCCAGCGTTGACAGCTCGGCGAACTGCGCGGCGTCCGAGGCGTCGGCCGTGCAGCCGGGGCGCAGCCCGTCGCCCGCCGAGATCGTCACGTCGTAGCGGCGGCAGATGTCCAGGATGCGGTCCCAGTGGGTGTAGAGCGGGTTCTCGGCGCGGTGGTACATCATCCAGTGCGCCATGAGGGAGCCCCCGCGGCTCACGATGCCGGTGATGCGCCCCTTCACCAGCGGCAGGTGGCGCAGCAGGACGCCGGCGTGCAGCGTCATGTAGTCCACTCCCTGGATCGCCTGGTGCTCGATCATGTCGAGGAGGTCGCCGGCCGTCATGTCTTCAATCTTCTTGAGGTCCGCCACGGCCTGGTAAACGGGCACCGTCCCGACCGGCACCGTGCTCTCGCGCAGGATCGCCGCGCGGATGGCGTCGATGTCGCCGCCGGTGGAGAGATCCATGACGGTGTCGGAGCCCAGCTTCACGGCCAGGTGCAGCTTCTCCAGCTCGCCGTCGACGTTGGACGTGACGGCGGAGTTGCCGATGTTCGCGTTGATCTTGCAGCTCACCGCAAGCCCGATCCCCATCGGCTTGAGGCTGGTGTGATTGATGTTTGCGGGGATGATCAGCCGCCCGCGCGCCACCTCGGAGCGGATCAGCCCGGGATCCACCGATTCCGTCCGGGCGACGTAGTTCATGGCGTCGGTCACGGTGCCCTTGCGGGCGGCATGCATCTGCGTGACGACTTTGCCGTTGTGAGACATTACGAGACCACCTCCTGCAGAGCGTGCCCGCGGGAGGCGAAGTGCAGCCGCTCCCGCACGATGGCCGCGCCGGGCACCGGGCGGCCGAAGATCCCCCGGAGCACTTCCTCCGGTTTGACCGATCCTTCGTTCTGATCCATGACGATGGGAAAGCGCAGAGTCGATCCGCCCGCGCCGTCAGGCTCCAGCTCCACGTCACCCACGAACCGTTTCAGATCCAGGGTGACGGATCGCTCCTTGCGCACCTTCTCGACGAACATCTCCCGGGCGGCATTGAATGAATCAATGCAAGCGCGCAGATCCTCCTGGCCGACCCCGGCCTCACCCGGCAGCGCGACCCGGTAGGTGGCGGCCGCGACCGAGGCCGACAGGCCCGGGGCGCCCGGCGCCAGCGGCGTCAGTCTCGAGAAGCTGAGGCCATCCGGCAGGACTGCGTTGAGCCGCTGCATGACTTCTGATGCGAGCGGCGCGCCCACCTGGATGTCCACGTACTCGTCTTCGCTTTCGATCCCCACTGCCAGTGCGGGCGAAAACGCCATCAGCGGCCGGGGATTGAACCCCTGGGTGTACTTGAGCGAGATGCCGGCACGGCGCAGGCTGCGCGCCATGGTGCGCAGCAGATCAAGATGTGACAGGAACCGCATGCGCCCCATCTTGCGGAAGCTGCACCGGTAGGCAAAGTTCGGCCCGTCCGCTGGCGCGGGGGCGAGCGGCCGGACCAGCGATCGCACCTGGAGAAGAGCCTGGTAGTTCTCCACGCGCTCCTTCTTGATGTGATCCAGATCGCAGGCGCAGCCGCAGTCGTAGCAGATCAGCTTGTCGCCCAGCACGGGCGGCATGTTGTGCTTGCGGTAAGGCTTCTCGCACGCCGGCGAAAGCAGCGCCTTTTTCGCCCGGAGGTATTCGCGCACGAGGAACTTCTTGTCAACGAGGCAATCGATATGGTCCCAGGGCAAAGTTGATTCGAGCGGCAGCTCCCCCAAGTAGATCGACGGATCCAGCTCCGCCTCCCGGAACGCTTCCAGCCAGAGGTCGTAGCGGAAATGCTCCGTCCAGCCGTCGAACCTGCACCCCTTGCGCCAGGCGATCTCGATGACATCGGCCACGCGCCGATCCCCGCGCGACATGACCCCTTCCAGCAGCGATGTTTCCACATGATGCCGCTTGAACGTGATCCCCTTGCGGCGGACCCGCTCGGAGATGAACCGCTGCTTGGCGTAGAGAGTCTCCACCGACTCCATCGCCATCCACTGGAAGGGAGCGAACGGCTTGGGGATGTGCGACGACGCCGACAGGTTGATGCGGGGCAGCGCCCGGGGCCGGCCCGCTTCACGCAGCGCCGCGCGCTGGATGTCGGAGATCCTGTAGGCGAGATCGACGATCGCCTGCAGGTCGTCATCGGTCTCCCCCACCACCCCGATCATCATGTAGAGCTTGATCAGGTCCCATCCCTGGCCCGCGGCATTGCGCGCCGCCATCAGGATGTTCTCCTCGGTGATCCCCTTGTTGAGGACATCGCGCATCCGCTGGCTGCCCGCCTCCGGGGCGATCGTGAAGCCGGTCTTCTTGACCCTGCCGATCTGCGTCGCCAGGTGCTCGGTGAGGCCATAGGGCCGCAGCGAGGAGACGGAGACTCCCACGCGGCTGTCCGCCACCCGGTCCATCAGTTTTTCGATGAGCGTCGGAAAGCACGAGTAGTCGGCCGGCGACAGCGACGTGATCGAGATCTCGTCGTACCCTGTGCGGCGCAGGCCTTCGAGGGCCGCGTCGATCACCGTCTCGGGCGCGCGCTCGCGCACCGGGCGGTAGATGATCCCGGCCTGGCAGAAGCGGCACCCCTCGGTGCAGCCGCGGGCGATCTCCACCGACACGCGATCGTGCACGATCTCGGAGTGCGGCACGATCGTCTGCGTCGGGTAGGGGTACTTGTTGAGGTCCTCCACCACGGCCCGCTTGATCGGAAAGGGCGGATCCCATCCCAGGCCGGCCCGCGGCACGACGCAGTCCAGGCCGCAGGCCTCGTCGCGCCGCGTCTCGTAGAAAGCGGGCACATACGTCCCGGGGACCTGCGACAGCTCGCGCAGGATCGCCTCGCGCCGCTGCCGCGGCGTGCCGGTCGCGCTGCGCTTCAGCTCGCAGTAGCGCTCCAGTAGCTGCGGGAAGCACTCCTCGCCGTCGCCGATGTGGAACAGATCGAAGAAGGGGGCGATCGGCTCGGGACTGAAGGCCACCGGCCCGCCTCCGACGATGAGCGGATCATCGTCGGTCCGATCGGCGGCCCGCAGGGGAATCCCCGAGAGATCGAGCATCATCAGGATATTCGTGTAGCACATCTCGAACTGCAGGGTGAAGCCGATCAGATCGAAGTCGCGCAGCGGCCGGCGGCTCTCCAGCGCGAACAGGGGCTGGCCGGTTGCGCGCAGCGCCTTCTCGAGATCCGGCCATGGCGCGAAGACCCGTTCCATGAGCATGTCGGGGCGCTTGTTGAACAGGTCGTACAGGATCCGCAGCCCGAGATGGGACATGCCGATCTCGTAGGTGTCCGGAAAAGCCAGGACGGCCTTCATGGGGATGGCCGCGTGGTCCTTGACCACGGAGTTGAACTCGCCACCCATGTACCGGGCAGGCTTTTCTACCTGGCTGAGGATTTCATCGATATGCGGCATGACGGCGCATTATACCCCTGGCGTTATGTGGAACGCGGAACGAACCACACGACAGGAAAGCCGCTGACTGGCAAGGAGTTTGCGCCGTATGACAAATGGTGCCAAATGGTGACAAATGTCTTGCGGAATCCTGACTGATTCGATAAGGTATCGGCCGCGCTCCGATGGAGACGACAGGAGGCGACGACACGGTGAGAATCAGCAGGAAGGGTGAGTACGGGCTGGCCGCAATCCTCTACCTGGCGGCGCAGCCCGACGGGAAGATCAGCGACGGCGAGGAAATCGCCGGCCGCTGCGGCATCCCGCGCAACTTCCTGGCGCAGATCCTGGCGCGGCTCCGCCGCAAAGGGATTCTCGGCTCGGTTCGGGGCTCCCAGGGCGGCTACTACCTCAAGGCGCAGCCCAGCCGGTTGTCGCTGGCCGACGTGCTCGAGGCGCTCGAGGGACCCATCACGATCATCCGCAGCATCAAAGAGGACGCCACTGCGGATTCGGACTTCGTCAACACGACGGTGAAAGGCTTCTTCAGCCGCATTCAGTCCCGCAGCCATGCGCTCCTGGCTTCGCTGAAGATATCGGAGCTGCTGCCGTCGGCGGAAGAAGAAGATCTCAAGACAAGCTGACACGCCCGTCCCGCATCAGGACCAGCCACTCTGACCACGGGCGCCGTCAACCAACGTCATTGGAGGGAAGCGCTTCATGAGCATGAAGACGGTTGTAGGCAGGGGGTTGTCGGCGGCCGCCAACGCGGGATGGCATGCCTTTCAGGTGGTCAACAAGCGGGTTCCCTATCGCCGCATCCAGCCTAAGTGGGCCCCGGCCCCGCTGCTCAAGACCAGCGAGCGGTCGTTCCCCGAGCTGGGCTACCCGCGCGAAACCGATTCGCTCTGCCCGCGCTGCGTCGTGGAAGTCCGCGAGGCGATCATCCGCGGCGACGAGGACTGGCACATCCTGATCGACGGGCGCCCGGGAGAGATCAAGGCGCGCATCGTCGAAGAGGACGGCAAGATCCTGATGCGCAAGAGCTGCCCGCGCCACGGCGAGTTCGTGGACGTCATGGCCATCGATCCCGACTGGCTGCGCCGGATCGAGAAGCTCTATCCGGGCCGCGACTTTCGCATGGCCCCCGACCCGTACCACAACCATGGCTCTTCCACCATCAAGTACGGTCGCGGCGCAGTGCTCACGGTGGACCTCACCAACCGCTGCAACATGATGTGCAATCCCTGCTTCATGGACGCCAACCAGGTGGGGTACGTGCACGAGCTGACCTGGGATGAGGTCAAGGAGATCCTGGATCATTCGATCCAGATCAAGCCGCGCCGCCAGATGTCGGTGCAGTTCTCCGGCGGCGAGCCGACCATCAGCCCGTTCTTCATCGACGCCGTGGCCTATGCGCGCAAGGTGGGCTACGAGTCGGTGCAGGCGGCCACCAACGGCATCCGCTTCGCGCAGGATCCCGACTTCGCGCGGCGCGCGCGTCAGGCTGGGCTGCGTCTGGCGTATCTGCAGTTCGACGGGGTCACCAACGAAGCCAACATGCATCGCGGCGTGGGCAACCTGTTCGAGGTGAAGCAGCGGGCGATCGAGAACCTGTCGGCCGCCGGCGTGGACATCACGCTCGTGGTGACGATCGTCAACACGGTCAACAACGAGCAGGTGGGGCCGATCGTCAAGTTCGCGATCGACAACATCGACCGCATCAACGCCGTGTCGTTCCAGCCGGTCTCCTTCACGGGCCGCGATGAGGGCATCGATGACGCCACCCGGACGCGCCAGCGCTACACCCTGTCGCACCTGGCGCAGGATGTGCGCGGGCAGACGGGCATCACCGAGCCGATGCGCGACTGGTTCCCGCTGTCGGCTTCGGGGCCGTTTTCCGACCTGAAGGACCTGATGGACGGAGAGCAGGCCGAGTTCGGCTCGCTCAAGTGCGGCTGCCATCCCAACTGCGGCATCGGCACGATGCTGCTGGTCAACCAGCACAGCAGGCAGGCGATCCCGTTTCCGCAGATCATCAACGTGGATCGCTTCATCGAGGACCTCAAGCAGGTCAACGACGCGGCTCGCGGCCGGCGCCTGACGGTGGCGCAGGTGGTCCTGTCTCTGCTGCGCAACTACAAGCACGACTCCGCGCCCAAGGACCTGTCCTGGTGGGACGCCATCAAGATCATCGACGGGCACAACGGCCAGCGGCTCGGCCTGGCCGAGAAGGGACGCTACGACTGGCGCGTTCTGCTCGTGGCGGGGATGTGGTTCCAGGACCTGTTCAACTACGACTTCCGCCGCACCGAGATGTGCATCATCCCGTACGGCACGCAGGTGGGTGAGGTCTCCTTCTGCGCGTACAACACCGGCGTGGGATGGCGCAACATCGTGGAGAACATGTTCCAGGTGGCCAGCACCAAGGAGTGGTACGCCACCAAGGGGCGCCACAAGGTCTACGCCGCGGGCAGGGCTGTGCCGCTGCCGACGGTCTCCGACGACGAGCCGGGCCGCAAGAAGGTGAAGCTGCCCGTCTACGCCGAGTCGCCGGCTCCGGCGCTCGCCCTGGCCGGCGCCCGCATCACCGGTGGCTCCGAAGGGGGCTGCGGCTCCAGCCACGCCGGGCACTGAACTACCTGATCCTGCATACTATCGAGACCGCCGGTCCCTGACGCCAGGGGCCGGCGGCTCTGCTTTACCCACTTCCTCATTGCGGCCTTGCCGGCGGATACTTCGGCACCCCCCACCCGTCCGGGCCGTTCGCACGAAGAGGGCTGCAAGATGAAGACCGCCCGTCATTCCCTTCCATGCTCAGGAGGCGTATGCTGAGTTGACCCATCCCTCGTTACGTCTGCTGCTTTCGGAGGACCCCGCGATGCGTCGAATGATCTCCTCCCGGCTCCTGTGCGCCCTCTCCCTGCTGGCTCTTGCTGTTCCGGCCTCCCTCGCCGCGCAGAAAGCGGAGTGCGGCGCCGACCCCAGGACCGGGGCACCAATTCCTCTCAAGGCCCCCGGGCTCTGCCTGGTGGCCGCCGGCTCCCCCGCACTCATGCTGCGCACGCCAGCTGATGGCCTGCTGATCATCGCGCCGGAAGAGGACGCGGATCCGGATGCACCCTGGCTCATCGAATCCAGCTCGGCGCTCCGGCTCGACAACCGTGACGCGCGGCTCATCTACTGTCCCCCCCGGACCTTGATGTCCCCCTCGGGAGCGCCGGGGCCCGGCTGTCTGAGCGACTTCACGACGCTGGCGCCTGGACCCGCCGCCTTCCTGGGATCGGGCCGCGCTTCGGCAGCCCTCGCCGTGAATGCCTCCGGGCTCGCGCGCTGCCCGAGCTCCGTGCAGATCATCGGCGAAGTGCACAGCCCGGTGACGCGTTCGACCTGAGCGCGCACCTGGCGCTGGTGGCCGCTGCCCGGCAGCGCGGCGGCTGCCGCCCGCTGGGAGGCCAGATCGATCTCTCGTACGTCGCCCCTGTGAATGACGACGAATCCGTTCCCGCCGATCCCGAAGAGCAGCTCTCCGCGGAGCTGGCGTCGCGCCTGGCCGCGCTGGGCCGGCTCGACGAGCGGCAGTGGGCGCTGATGGACGAGCTGCTGCAGCTCGACGACAGGCAGTGGAGTCTGCTCATGCAGCTGCTCGAGCTTCCCGCGGATCAGCTCGCGGATCTGCCTTCCCAGAGCAGCGAAGCTCAGGACCTGACCGACCCTGGCGGAGGGCAGTCGGCGAGGCGCCCGAGTATCCGCTCCATGCTCAACACGATCACCTCGCGAGTGGACACGATCACGAGCCGTGCCGACGTCATCACGGACCGTCTCCCGGATCGTTCGGACATCCGCGCGCTGCTGGACGACATCAACCTGCCCCGCCTGCGCGAAATGCTCACCACCTTGCGCGACGAGATCGGCGGCGTGATGGAAACCGTCGAGGAGCTGCGCTCCGGCTACACCACCTTCGCAGGAGCCGGAGGATCGTGCGGCGCGGGAAGCGAATGCGCCGTCTTCAAGGACCAGCTCAGGACGGTTTTTTCGGACCTGCGGGAAACCTGGCTTGCGGTCCAACAGCTCGGCTGCCTGCAAAACCCCCTTCTCTCGCCCGAGCCGATGCAGACGGCTTTCTTCGAGACACTTCTGACCGACAAGGCCCCGCTGGTCGTCCTCTACTCGCTCAAGCGGGTGCTGGATCAGCTCGACGGCTGGCAGAGCTTCATCGGTGATGCGGTGAGCGAGATTCCGCAGAGTCTGCGTGGCTTCTGCGGCACGACCACGGCGCAGCAGGCAGTCCAGATCCCCTGCACCAGCTCCCCCAACGTGGTCTGCTGCGCCATGAGAGACATCACGGAGCCGCAGCTCAGGATCCCCCGCCTGGTCACCAAGATCTCCAAGAACCTCTTCTCACGGATCGAGGAATGGACGGCCGACGACAAGGTCATCTGCGCCAACGTCGTGGCGGTCGCTGGCGGTGGCGGCGGAACCAACGTCAAGAACCCGGTCAACGGCATCGCCAAGATGATCAAGAACGTCTCCGAGAGCCTCATGGATACGCTGGATCAGCTCATCGACAGGCGCCAGAACTGCCTCGATGAAGACCCCGATCAGGAGCGCGATCTGGCCGACTGCAAGCTGATAGCCGACTACATGCTCGCCAAGGGTGAGCATGGGAAGTTCGAGGAGCTCGTCGAGATCTACAGCTTCCGCGTCGACGACATGGAGTGCTGCGTCGACTCGGCGACCATCCTCGAGGCGCGGAATGCGGCGGGCACCGCCGTGACGCAGCATGAGGCGGGCCAGCGCGCCGCGGCGTTCCAGACGCTGTGCCAGGCCTACCGCAAGCTGGTGGGAACCCCGGGCGGAGGAGGCCCTGACAGCATCGTCGCGCGCTGATCACTTTCTTCGCGTGTAGGTGAAGTCGTACTGCGGGGCCCAGGTCTTGCCGCTGTCGGTGGAGGCCTCGCAGAACTGCCTGACCGATCCGTCCGCCTGCGCCGTGAAGCTGAGGCGCTGCTGCCGGCGCGCGCCGGCGGCATTCACCGTTTCGGCGTCGAAGCGCATGGCGCCCTCCTTGAAGCCACCGTGGAACTCGGTCACGCTGCCGGTGTCATCGACCCAGGTCTGCTGCCACCTGCCGGAGCTCTTGTTGAAGAAGTTGAAGCTCTTTCCGGTGCCGCCCAGCGTGCTGCTCCAGTTTTCGAACACCACGCAGTCACCCAGGATGAGCTGCACCGAGCTGGTGCCGGCGAGCTGGCCGGCCGTGGTGCGCACGTCCCACTCCCCCACCCAGAAGTCGAGCTGGCGCGACTCGGCCGCGCCGATGCAGGGGAACTCCTGCTCCCTGAGCTCCTTCTGCAGCGCGGCGTAGCCCGGGTCCTTTCTTACCGCCTCGAGATCCTCGTCGGTCTTGAGCTGCTCTCCGACGCGCATTCCCGCCGCGGCCGCTCTCCTCAGTGACGCGGACGCGTCCGCGACCTTCCCAAGCCGCGACAGGCTGCAGGCCAGGTTGTACATCGCCACCGGGTTGCTGCCGATCTCCACGCAGCGCGCGTACGCCTCCGCCGCCCCCGCGTAGTTGCCCATCGCGTGCCTGCTGGCACCCAGCCGGAACCAGGCGCGCCCGTTGTTGGCATCGGACAACACCAGCGATTCATACGCCTGCGCCGCGCCGGCCCAGTCCTGCTTCTGATACAGCGCGTCGGCCTCCTGCTGCGTGGCCGCCGCCGACGTGCCACAGAGAGCTCCCAACACCAGCACCAACGCGATCCCCCGTGCCGCTGCTTTCAACATGACTCCCGCCTCCTGCCTGCCGGATTCACACCATCCCGCAGCGTTGGACACCGCAGGACCGTCGTGGGTTGACCGCGTAGGTGCAGAGGCCTCTGATAAGATGCCGCCCTCACCGGAGGCTCAGGCATGGCCTGGAACGACTTGCAGGAGTTTCTCGCCCAGCTGGACAAGCAGGGCGAGCTGAAGCGGATCGACACTCCCGTGGCGGCGCACCTCGAGGTGGCCGAGATCGCCGACCGGACCGTCAAATCGGGCGGGCCGGCGCTGCTGTTCACCCATGTGACGCGCCGCGACGGCAGCCGGTATCCGATGCCGCTGCTCATCAACACCTTCGGCACCGAGCGGCGGATGTGCCAGGCGCTGGAGACCGCAACGCTCGACACGCTGGCCGGCGAGATCGCCGGCTTCCTGGAGCCGGAGATCCCCGACTCCCTGCTGGGCAAGATCCAGATGCTCCCGAAGCTGTCACGCCTTTCTGCGCTGCAGACCAGCACCGTGTCGCGCGGCGCGTGCCAGGAGGTCGTCGAGAAGGCCGCCCCCTCGATGGCGGACATTCCCATCATCCAGTGCTGGCCGCAGGACGGCGGGCCCTACATCACGCTGCCGCTGGTCTTCACCCGCCATCCCGAGCGCGGCACGCGCAACATCGGCATGTACAGATTGCAGGTGTTCGATGACCGCACGCTGGGGATGCACTGGCAGCGGCACAAGGGGGGCGCGGAGCACTTCCGGCAGGCCGCATCCCGCGCCGAACGGATGCCGGTGGCGATCGCGCTGGGGCCCGATCCCAGTCTCATCTACGCCGCCAGCGCGCCGCTGCCGCCCGAAGTGGACGAGCTGATGCTGGCCGGGTTCGTCCGGAAGAAGAGTGTGGAGATGGTGCGCTGCGTCTCCATCGACATGGAGGTGCCCGCCTCGTCGCAGATCGTGCTGGAAGGGTACGTGGATCCATCCGAGTCGCGCCTCGAAGGACCCTTCGGCGATCACACCGGCTTCTACTCGCTGGCGGACCAGTACCCGGTCTTTCATCTCACGGCAGTGACGCGGCGGCGCGAGCCGATCTACCCCACCATCATCGTGGGGCCGCCTCCCATGGAGGATGCCTTCCTGGGACTGGCCACCGAGCGGCTCTTTCTGCCCCTGGTGCGCAAGGTGCTGCCCGAGGTGGTGGACATGTGGTTGCCGCCCGAGGGAATCTTCCACAACCTGGCGATCCTCAAGATCGACAAGCGCTACCCGGGCCACGGCCGCAAGGTAATCCACGCCGTCTGGGGGCTGGGCCAGCTTATGTTCACCAAGGTGGTCGTCGTGGTGGACTCCGACTGCGACATCCGCAACCCGGCCGAGCTGGTCTGGCGCGTGGGCACCCACATCGACGCCCGGCGGGACCTGGTGATCTCCGACGGCCCGCTCGATGTGCTGGACTTTGCGGGGCAGGCGCCGTCCTACGGCGGCAAGCTGGGGATCGACGCCACGCGCAAGACGAAGGAAGAGGGATTCACCGGCGAGTGGCCACCCATCATCTTGATGTCGCCTGAGGTGAAGGCGCGCGTCGACGCCCTCTGGCCGAAGCTGGGGCTGGGAGGCCCGTCCCGGAGATCTCAGTGAGCGGGGATCGCGCCCAGGCGCGGCGGCGCACCGGCAAGCCTCCGGAAGCTGCACTCTTCGATGCACAGGGGACACCGCCCGGATCACTTGCGGCTTGTCTCAGCCTGCCGGGGCTGACGATCGCGGTGACCGGGATGGACGCCGGCTGGCAGCAGGAGTTTCTCGAGACCTACGGCGTCCATGCGCATCCCGGGGCGCGGCCCGGAGCGCAGGCCTCCGGGGGCGGCGCGGTCTGCACGCTGGCCACTGCCCGCAGCGCCACTGTCGATCACTTCATCACGCCCCCCGCCCCGGGTACCATCGAGTATGTCCCTCTGTTCATCGAGGTGAAGCCTGAGGTCGGAGCCGCCGGCCACTGGATTGTGCGGGCCTGCAGCTACGACATCGCGCTGAGCCTCGCCACCGCCACCGCGTCGGGAACGCTCCTGGTTTCGGGCGCGGCCTTCGAGCCCCGCAGTCGAGGTGTCGAGAACATGCTGCGCGTGGCGGTGGCCTGGATGGCGCGGTCGCTCGGCGGGATGCTGATCCATGCCGCGTCGATCGTCTGGCAGGATCGCGGGTACACCTTCTTTGGAGCCTCCGGCGCCGGCAAGTCCACGGTGGCCGCCTCCACGCGGCGCGGGCAGGTGGTCAGCGACGATCTTTCGCTGCTGCTTCCCGAGGAGCAAACGGGCGTCCCATCAGGGCTGAGCCTGGTGGGCACACCGTTTCGCGGCACATGGACCGGGGGCCCTCAGGTCACGGGCCGCTGGCCGCTGGCGGCCGCATTCCACCTCAACAAGGCCGCGCCGTTCCAGACACCGCGCGCCACCCCCATGACGCCGGCCCGCGCCATGGCCGCGATGACCGGCAACCTCCCCTTCGTGGTGGATCAGCTCGCGGCGCACCCCGGCCTGATGGCCGGCATCGAGAAGGCTCTGCGCCCGATCCCGGCCTTCGAGCTGGTCTTCCGCAAGGACGACGACAGCTACTGGGAGGCGATCACCGCCGCGGGGCTCTGAGCGCCCGATCCCGCCGCCTACGGACAAACCATCAGGAGACGCTCAATCCCCTGCGAGTCGAGCCCGTAGCTGCCTGTGCCACAGGCGTTCTCCCCGCGGACCAGGAAGTATCTTCCCGCTCCGGGTGCCAGCGGCGCGGAGTCGGCCGAGGAAAGCGCGGCGCCGTCGTTGATCCGGCAGACCGCATCATCGAAGCGCGCGGGCTGGGGCCGCCCCCGCGCGAGGGAGAGATCCCCCGACGCGAAGTCGTAGAACGTGGCGGGACCTGCAAACGGCGCCAGCGAGCTCCATTGCACGGTGACAACATTCGGGAGCGTCACCGTGATCGGCAAGCTGCCCGGTGCGGCCCACAGCGCGGGATCGCCGGGACGGCAGTCGGCACCGTCGGCTACCAGGTCGTTGTCGTCATCCGGATCGCACAGATCCCCGAGCCCGTCGCCGTCGAGATTCTCCTGGAGCGGATTGAAGTCGGCGGGGCAATTGTCTGAAACATCGGCGATGGCGTCGGCGTCCGCATCGTGGCGCCATGCCACGCGGGAGATCCCTGAGAAGTTGCCCCAGGGGAAGTCCTGCGCCGTCCAGGAGAGCGTCCTGTCTTCATCGATGACAATGCCGCCGATCTCGTTCGATCCCGACAGAGTCGCGCCGCCTCCCGGCGCCGGGTCGGAGCCGTCGAGGGTGTAGTAGATGGTTGCCGGCTCGTCAGACAACAGCCTCACGCTGACGCTGCCCGTGAAGAGCGGCCCGGCAGGCGATGCGGTCACGATGGGCGCGGCGAGATCCGGCTGCAGGAAGTCGGCCGCGCTGGACTCGAGCTGCGCCAGGACCGCCGGGTTGCCGCCGGCTCGGTCGATCCTGTAGACCAGCCCGTTCATCCTTGCGATCAGGGTTGCCAGCGCCCCCGTGGCTCCATCGGCCGCATCCAGCGCCGCCGCCAGGACACCGATGCCGGCGCGCAGATTCTGCACCGCCGAGGTTCGGCCGGCTGCTTCGAGGAGGCGCGCCTCCTGGACCGCGCGCGCCGCTGCCTCCGCACCAGCCGAGATGTCGGCGAGAGCAGCCTCATCCCCCGCCCGCTTCCCCACCAGGGAATTGACAAGACCGCGGTATTCAGGTCCGGTCGCGAACAGATCGCCTCTTTCGTAGATCGCGCGCTCGCCCCGCGCCGATGCCCGGGCAAGCACCGCGGCGGCGGCACCGCTGGCTGCATTGACGGCGCGCGCCAGACCCGGCAGATCGGGTGGGAGGATCCGATTCACGCGGCCGCGCAGCGCGGGGAGTGCATCGATGCAGTCTTCCAGGACAGGATCCAGAGGGACCAGATCGAGAAAGTCGGTGAGGACAACGTCGGTGGTATCGAAGAAGCCCGGACAGGCCGAGACGGCGCGGACTACATCCTCGGTGAAGTCAATCAAGGCGTCATAGGTTGCATCGAGCGGATCATCCGCAGCCTGCTGGAGTAGCGAGCCCACCAACGCGAGCGGCGTCCCGGCCCGATCCATGAGCTGCGCGCGAGCCCCTGTCAGTCCCGCGCTCTCCAATCCGAGGCCGACCTGGAACCCATCCAATCTTCTGTTGCGGTCCAGATCGATATCCTCCACGCTCGGGAAATTGCCCAGCGGCGGGTTGTCTCGATCGGTCTCGACTGCGATTCCCCAGTTGGCCAGGACCACGCCGGGAAGGTCCGCCTCGATCCGGTGCTCCAGCACCTGCAGCATGGCCGTTGATGCCGCGCCCACCACCTGTCCGCCGACCGCGATGTCGTACATCAGGTTGTCCCGGTACTGATTGAACCAGGTGTCCGGATCAAGCAGCAGAATGAGGTTTCCTGCGACGGACGGATCGGAGAAGAAGCCCGGATCTGTCCAGGCGCGCGGGGGCAGCTGCCAGAGGAGATCGGAGGCGAACCGGTGCAGGACCACCTGCGGCTCTGCCGGGTCGGACACTTCCAGCACGATCGATGCCTCCCCGAGCGTCCGGGCGTCCGTGAAGACGCCCGCCGCGTCGGTCACCGCGGGCGCCATCCCCGGACTCGAGACAAGATCGGTCCCGGTCGGCGCCACGGTGTCCACGGGCGCCAGGGCGACGGCGATGCTGTCGGGCCGCATCGCACTGCCCGCGAGACGGACGCCGCGCGTCTCCTCGCCTGTCGAGAGCGGGTCATTCGGGTCGCTTCCCAGCCGCATCTCGTCGAAGTCGGTCCAGCCGTCACCGTCCGCGTCGCGGTCCGCGTCGCGCAGGAGAGGATCGAATCCATTCGCCGCTTCCCAGATGTCGGGCAGACCGTCGCTGTCGCTGTCCGCGAAGACGGACGCGTCGATGACGTACTGCTCGCGCGCGATGTCGCTGGTGAGCGGCCCGGCCCGTGCCATCAGCTTCACAATCCAGGTGGTGGACGTGAAGGTGCGCGGGAGCAGCCAGACCGTGGAGAATCCAAGCACCGGAGAGGCCGGGGTCGGATCGGATGGCTCGCTGCCATCGGAGGTGATGGTGAAATGGATGGCCGCCGTTGGATCGGTCGCCGCCGCCGTCAGGCCTATGGTGGTGGCGAAGACACCCCCGCGCGGCCTCGCCTCGACCGCAAGCGCCGGCGGCGAGGACCGGGGGATCAGCCTCACCCGCGAGGCGCCGGAGATGGACGAGCTCGTGCTCACATCGAAGGGAATGTTCGCGCCAAACCGCATGTCAGCCGGAGGAGGCCGGGGCAGGGCTTCGGGAGGAGCCGGAAGCGGCTCGAGCCGAAGGCCGGCAGGCAGGAACATCGCCCCGTTCCAGAGGTACTGGTGGACCGTCTGGGCCGCCCCCGGATCCAATCCGTCGAAGACATCCAGATGGATCACACCCCCCCCGTCCCGGAACATCTTCACGAAGTGGACCTCGCTGCCGGGAGCGCCGAGCGTCTCCACCTGGACTGTGGCGAACCTGCCGCCGCCCGTGTGGCGCATCACCGCCAGGTGGCTCTGGCTCGTCAGCCCCGACAAGCTCTCGAAGCCAGCCACCAGCAGCGGATCGCGCGCGGGTCCGACGGGCGTCAGGTCGATCGACCACCAACGTCCGCTCCAGTCGCCCAGGGAATAGTGGTGGGTCATCGTGACCCCTCCGGTGATATCCAGCACCTGCACCGCCAGGTTGCCGTGAAAGGGAGGCTCCACGACGTGACACCAGGCCGGCGGATGCGCCGCCGCGAATGCGCCGGCTGCAGCCAGGACGACGCGCATACGCCATGCGGCGCCAAGCGCGCTCATGGGCATGGCTCCGCAACGCAGACGGCGCGCGGCCCGAAGACGGCCCGCACTTCCCGCTCGTTACGCTGGTCGTCGAGGATCTGCGGGGGTCCCTTGAAGCCCACCACGACGTATTCGTAGGAGGCGCCCGTCGAGACGCCAAAGTCCTCCCAGCAGACCGGACTTGTCGGAGAGTCAGGCGCCATCAGGGTGTTGAGACGTTGCACGCACCCGGCCGAGCAGCTCATTGGGGGATTGTTGTAGGCGTCGATCAGCAGCAAGGGACTGCGCTGCTGGAATCCTCTGCGCGCTCCGTTCTCCACCAGCGCGCGGAAGACTGCCACCGTCTCGGCAGGATGCGGGCCGGGTGCGTCCTGGTCCCAGCACAGCTCCACATGCTCGGGATCGCCGGCGCCCGGCTGCCGGTAGGAGACAAGCAGGAAGCCTGAGGGGGGATCGGGCCGCCGTGGCCATGGCGGAACGCCGGAGTCGGCGATGAGCGAGCTCAGCCTGGCCGGAGGGCTGAGCTGCCCGGTGATGTCCACGGCGGCGACATCCACGACACGGCCTGCGAGCCCGTCGGCCCCGATTCCGGCGAAGGTGTGCCGGAAGATCCCCGTGGCCGGCTCCCGCGCTCCCGCCAGGGCCGGATCCACGGCGATCAGATCGGCGAGTTGCTTCGTGTTGTCCGTAATCAGCATGTCCGCGGGATCGATCCCGTCGGCATCGAGATCGCACCGGCCATCATGATCCACGTCGCATGCATTCGGACAGAGTGGATCCAGATGGATTTCGCTGAAGAAGTTGGGAGCGGGCAGCTCCGGGAAATACTCGTATTGAGAGACGGCGGGATCGGGATCGCCGGCTGGCCCCAGCCGGACCAGAAACCCCGCCAGAGCTTCGGCCCCAGGCGCATGCCACCTGACTGTCAGCGTTCCCGCGGCGGGGTCATGCGTCCCTTCGATCACGATGGGCCGCGGTGGCGGATCCCCTCTGACGAAGGCCGCGAGCGGCTGGCCCAGCAAACCCCGCGGCTCCATGGTCGGTCCGACGTTGGTGTCCTTGTCGAGCGCCCTGAGTCTGTAGGTTGTCTTCTGGGACATCCGGGGCGCGAAGCTTTCGGCGGCCCGGAAGCCTGGCACCCCCGTGCCGATGTTGGGCACGAGCTGTCCCTCGGAGATCGGCCTGAAGTCAGGCTCCTTGAAGCCACGATAGATGCGAACGCTCCAGGTGTCGGCGGCCGTCTGATCGGACCGCACGCGGAACCCCCATGCGGCCGTGTCGCCGCGCACCGGCCACAGACCCGACGATCCGCATGCGCCGCACCAGGGATCCGGCCCGCCCAGCGAGGCGCAGTTGCGTACGCACCGTGGATTCTGCAGCGAGTCGCAGAATGGCTCCGCCCCGGTGATTACGGGCGGCCTGATGTCCTGGAAGACTCCGCGGGCCGGCGCCGAGTAGGCGCTCTCGTTGGCCGGCCTGTTGCACAGGGCGCCGTCAACGGCTGTCACTGTGTACCACCATGTGGCGCTCTCGTGGGCAGGCAGGGCAGGCAGCGTGTCGAGGAAGGAGGTGCCCGCCGCCACCGTGGCGATCCTCCGGGCGGGATCGGGAGTCTGGAGCACCTCCGCATGGTCGGTGAGGCGGTATACGTGGTACGCGGTGGTATCGTCGATGTAGCGCTCCTCGTCACCGCCGGCAGGAGGATCGCTTGCATTGGCTTCCCAGGTGATCCTGATTCCGGAGAGGCCCGGGTTGGGATCCACCACCATCTGCGTCTTGACGAGTCGGACCTGCCGCGGCACGCGCTGGTCCGGGACGCAGGTCTGGATGGGAGCGGAGAAGGTGCCGTGCTGGCGCAGCAGATCTCGCGCCACCGCCCAGTACTTGTAGGAGATGCCGACGGCCACCGGCGGCACGGGCGGCGACGCGTCGGGATCGCCGATGGGCTGATCCACGAAGAAGAAGTCGGGCTGCGCCGGATCGGATCCGGGGTTAGGCACCACGGGAAAGCTGTTCACCTTGATGGCGCCCGAGGCCGGATCGTCGGGCGGGACAGGCGGGTCGGGAATGACCGCATCGGGATCGTTGGTCCCCGCCAGCCGGTAGATGTCGAAGCCGAACCCGGACGCGGCCGTCTCGCGATCCGCCGGGCTCACGGTGGGGTCCCATTTCAGGAAGACCCTCGCGTGCCCCGCTTCCCTCGGCACTGTCACGGGCACCAACGCGAGTGGAGCGGGGATCCGCGTTGGCTGGGAGGTGTCGGCCCATGCCTTTCCGAGCCGCTCGGCCGGCTCGGTAAGGCCGATGGCGGGATCCACACCCCACAGCTCGTACAGGTAGCGGGTCGCCGGCGCCGCCGTTTCATCAAGAAACCCGAGTCCCTCTGCGATCGCCACTCCATAATTGGCGCTCACGAGCATTTCGATCTGCATACGCGCGGCGGGCGCGGGATCGGAGCGCAGCGCCAGCAGCGCAACGCCCGGAGTCGGGCCGCGGCCGGGAATCAGGAAGCGGTCGATGTCTTCCAGGATCGCGCTTCCTGGCGGAAAGACGAGATCGATGCCGGCGGGATCGGTGAGCCTCTGGATCGGCACCGGCCCGATCGACGCGAGGTCGGCATCGGCGGCCGCGCGGCGCCTCAGAACGAACGCCGTGTAGGGCGATGGCCTGTCCATCGCCGCCCAGCGCAGGAGCACCCTGCCTGCGCCTACTGTCGCGGAGAAGTAAAACGCGCCACCGGCCTCGCGCTCCACTGCCTGCGGCGCGCCGCCAGCGAGGCCGGCCGCCAGCAGCAGAGCGGCCGCCGCCATGCCGCGCCTCGGCATGGAGGTCTCAGTTGCAGTCCGGCCCATCGAGTGTCCCTTCGAAATCACGCCGGCGGGAATCGGTGCGGAACTCCCCCGATAGCACGCAGGCCAGGCACCAGTCGTCATTGAGAACGTCCCTGCGCGTGTCCCACTCCGTCGGCTCGCACGAGCCCACACCGCCCGCGGCAAAGCCATGCCCGGCCAGCTTCCAGATATCTCCCTGCAGACCGCCCAGCAGCGTCATGTCGGCGCGCGCCGAAACGACGCAGGCCAGCGACCCCGTGGCGTAGGCGTGCAGCTTGGTGCCCAGCGTGGGCCCCTGACTGAACAGCCAGAAGGCGCCTCCCCCGCCACCCGTGAGGCGGTAGGGCGCGCACTCCGGACCGCTGAAGATCGGGAAGCTGGCTTCTCCCTTGATGTAGATCCCGTCCATCGCCGTGAGCCCCTCGAGGAACTGGCCCACGTCGGGGTCGATGCGGACGATCGGAGTCATGTCGACCGACTTGCCGATGAAGAAACCCCCCGAAGCAGTCGCCGCCTTGTATCTGCCTGTCCCGCTGCCGCCGAGGTAGTAGTAGTCCTCGCTCCCGCAGGGGGGATCTCCCATCCCGAGAAACAGGCCGAGCTCGTCGAGGATGACGTCGCCGAACCGGATTCCCGCGACACTGATGGAGCCGTCGAACCCCCAGGGAGAGACCGGGGCGGTGTCGAAGTGAAAGACACCTTCGATCAGGCGAGCCCGCACGCCATCGATGAGCCAGCCGAGGTCCACATCGGTGGCGCCGATGGTGATGTCCACCAGCTCGTGGCGCCCGCGGCAATCCTCGAAATCGGCCGTATGCCGGTTGAACCGCACGTATCCGTCGAAGTCGATGAACTCCGCGATCTCCACATCCGCGGAGATGTCGATGCGATCCAGGACGAAGTCGAGCGCTTCTGGGTGGTCATCGATCAGGTCGAAGGCTCCCGGCCCCGTCAGATCCAGCGTCTTGAAGGCCTCGACTCCGCTGCGCACTCCGTTGACGACTCCTTTGATCCTGCCTGCCGCGGCGGCGACGTCTGCCGGCAGGAGGCTGCCGATCTGCCGATCCAGCTCTTTGGCGATCATCCGCTTGAGATTGCCGATTGGCAGCTGCGACTGCGCGGCCTGCAGCGCGGGCAGCATCTGATCCATCTCGGCAATATCGGCGAACCCTCCCAGCTCCCGCAGCGCGGCGCGGCAGTCCGGGTCGGTGTCGCACAGAGGGTTGTCCGCCTTCAGCTCGCTGTAGGCGGCAAGGTCGGAGAGGAATCCCAGGTAGATCTCCGGATGCTCCAGGCCGGCGGGGGTCTCCGTTCCGAGTGGGTCCTTGCCGAACAGCTTCACGGAGACGGGAAGATCGATCAGCCCCAGGTCGAGATTCCCCTTCCCGGCCATCAGCCGCGCCGGAACCTCGGGAAGCTGCGGTCTGAAGTACTCGAGATCGAAGCTCAGATCGAACAGGCCCCCAAAAACCTCCTGGGCCACTGCAACCTTCGAGCTGAAATCGCCGAGGCTCCCCACCAGGTCGGCGAACCCGCCGCGCACCACGGCGCCGGCATCGCGCCCCATGTAGAAAGGAAGATGAAACTGTCCATCCACCTCGTAGCGGGCGGCGGCGTCCGAGTCAGGAGGCTGGTTTGGATTCAGCGTGGGCTCCAGCGTGACGCCTTCGATCTCCGCATGGAACCCGTAGTCCGGCTCGAACTCGTTGCGCACGATCCCGGCCGCGTTGACCGGAGGGATGTCGGTGCAGATCAGGTGCCCAGCCGGAGCGGGACCGACGTCGAGGGAGACTTCATCGGCGAAGCGCCGGCGCGCCGGATCGCGAGGCTCGAGGTCCAGCGGGATCGTCGAGTCGACGTGGACGATCTGCGTCTCGTCATCGTCGAGCGGGGCGCACCCGGGCGGATCCTCAGCGGCGCAGGAGCCCCCGGCGAGCCGGAACTCCACAGCCCAGGGCTCGAAGTCGGCGCCCCAGTAGGACAGCGTCTGCTCCTGCCCGGGGTCGGCCAGGTCACCCAGCGCGCCGAAGTCACCGCACGGCTTCAAGGTCACCCTGCTGTCCAGGGCGAAGTCAAACGCGACATCGGACGGATCGGGTATGTCCAGCCGCTCGGCGCTGACCCCGCTGTGTGTCGGGACATTGTCCAGATAGGCGCCGCCGAATCGCTTCAGCGTCAGGTCATATCCCATGTAGGGAAACGCCATCGGGCCCATGGCCCCTGCGTCGGCGATCCCGGTGACCCCGCCCAGCCGGGCGTAGAGACGCGTTCTTGACGCCCCCGCTTCAAATGAATGGGCGCCTCCCGCGGGCGCCGGACAGGGAACATCGACTCCTGTCGTCATCATGGGAGTTCCATCGGCCGGCAGCTTCGCGATGTTCAGCCCCGCGAAGGTGCCTTCACCGAAGCCTCCGGCAATACTGGCCAGGAGCGTGTCCTGCACTGCGGTCCCGCCGGCTCCACGGGCCACAGTGTCGGGAGAGAAGAACGACAAGTGCGCGGAGGCCAGATCCCCGACGAAGAAGCCCCGGTATGAGCCTGCCACCGCGGTGCCGTCGCCGCCCCATGAGAGCTCGCTCCATCCCAGCAGCGGAGAGAGGCCTGGAGCGACCAGTCGGCCGCCCGGCTGCATCGTGGCGCCGCCAAATGAAGCCAAGAGGCTCTGCTCGCCGGTGCAGTCCTGGATCGTGGCGTCATCCACGTACATCGCACCGGTCCGAACGGTCAGCGCGAGGGAGCCAACGAGCGAGCCGCCGGCCGGTTCGGTGTCAGCGAGCTCGATCCTCGAGCCATGCGACAGCGTGAGCGATGCGCCGGCCGGGAAGAGAGTCGAGTATGTGCCTCCCCCTCCCCCGCAGTTCAGCCAGAGCGTCGCGCGCAGGCCGCCGCTCTGCACGAACGGCGTGCCCACGGAGCCGGGAGAGGGTATTCCGGCGAAGTGGTTCAGATCCCAGTTGCACGCAGGCAGGTCGTGCAGGCCGAAGATGCCGTCATTGGCGTCGGCCAGACAGGCACCGGTGGCGGCGCAGCGATCGACCGTTGCCACCAGTTCACCCCTTTCCTTTCCCAGGTGAACGAAATCGGAGGAGCCCAGCTCGATGCGATCCCGTTTGATGCTCCAGAGGACTCCCGACTGCGGCGCCACGCGGAACGGGAAGTCCTTCACGCCGAGCCAGTCAATCGCAGCCGCCAGAGGTGGGAAGTCCAGGTCCTGCTCCACCGCCACGGGTGCCAGGAGCAGCACCTGGCCCGCCGCGCTCGTCAGCTTGTCGTGGAGCTCCAGCCAGAGCCCCTTGCGCATGCCGCCCACTTCAGCTGCGGGCTCGGTGACGCCTCCAGTGGGATCGAGCGTGAAGGAGTAGAGCGATAGATCAAGATCGGCGGTGCGCGGGTAGATGATGGGAGTGGCGGGCATCGCGACGAGCGCCCCGCCGCTGGTCACACGGAAGGCCGGGGCCCCGTTTGAGGCCGTGTCGGCGGGGTCGGCCACAGCATGCACGGCCGCAAAGCTGAATGGCCGCGTGCAATCAGCCGGGACGGCGCACCCCGACATCGCCACGCTGGCGCTCCCCGAAAGCTCGTACTCGCCGCCGACCAGCCCACGGACCGAACCGTAGCCGCTGGCCACTGCCTCGATCCGCCGGGGATCGCCCCGCGCTCCGAATTCGAGGTAGCCAGGGGGCATGAAACCTCCGAGATACAGGTAGGCCCGGCCCTCATCCACCTCCGGGTTGTCGTATAGCAGGGCACCGACAATCACGTCATCCTTCATGTCCTTGTTGACGTCCCCGGCGCGGGCGACCGAGAAGCCGAACTGGGCGCCGGCCTGATCGCTCTGTGCCTGCCACGCAGCGTTGGCAGATGTCCCTGCGGGCACCGCCGGGAGTCCGGGCGGGCCGGTGGCTGATCCGCGCCAGAGAAAGGCCCGGCCCACGCCGCTATGAAAGGGAGCCCCCGCAAGAAGGTCGGCGAAACCGTCGCCGTCCACATCACCCGCGGCAGCGACCGAGTATCCCAGCTGCGCGCCCGCCACGTTGCTCTCGGCCGTCCAGGCGGGCACCGCGCCGAGCCCCCCGGCCCCGCCTCGGAAAACCGACACTCTGCCCTCGTTGGCGTCAGGGAAGTCATACAGCGGCGCCCCGACGACCGCCTCGTGGAATCCGTCCGCGTCCAGATCCAGCGCCGAGGCCACCGACCAGCCGAAGCGCGAGCTGACCTGAGTGCTCGCAGCGCTCCAGGAGGCATTGCCGGGGATGCCCGACGGCAGAGGAGGGCCCGCCGCCGACCCATGCCAAACAAGCGCGGCACCCCGATCGTCGGCCGCAACGACGTCCCAGAACGGAGCGCCGACGATCAAATCGCTGAACAGGTCACCGTTGAACCGGCCAGATCCGACCGAGTAGCCGAGCTGCGCCCCACCCTGGTTGCTCTCCCCGGTCCAGCCGAGGGTGAGCATCGCGGGAGCGCCGGTCCAGACGTAGGCCCAGACGCGCCCTTCGTTGGTCTCATCGGCGCCGCCCGGAGGATCATTCTCGTACAACGGCGCTCCGATGACGATTTCGTCTCTGCCGTTGTTATCGACGTCACCGGCGCACGCTACCGACCAGCCATAGCGCGCCGCCGCCTGGTTGCTCTCGCCGGTCCAGATCGCCACCGGGGGGTTGGCCAGCCCCGTGGCCGATCCGATGTAGACGAACACCCGCCCCTCGGCATTCTCCGGGTTGTCGTAGAACGGCGCTCCGACGATGATGTCGTCGAAGCCGTCGCCATTGACGTCGCAGCCACCGGCCACCGCACGGCCAAACTCCGCGTCCACCAGGTTCCCTTCCATCTCCGCGTGAAGCACGAGACCCCCTGCGGTACCCCGGTAGACGAAAACCTTCCCTTCGTCCAGGAGCCCGCCGTCGAACTCGGAGGCACCCACGATCACATCGTCGAATCCGTCTGCATCGATGTCGCCGGCGCCGGCGACGGAGATACCGAAGAAGGAGTCGGCCAGGTTCGGCTCCCCGGTCCAGACGGGAGTCGAAAAGAGTGGATCCACCGTGATGGGATAGTCGGCGCCGGCATCCTCGACGAGGATGCGCATCCGGCCTGGCCGGTGCGCCTCGAGGCGGCAGCTCAACAGACGACCGGCGCGATCGAAGCTCTTCAGGCCGCTGTAGTCGAGCACGCGGGAGCCATCCGCGCTCGTGAACCGAACCGTCGCACCATCCTCAGTGACCGCAGCGCGCAGGTGTGAGGGATATGCCATCTCCAGCACCAGAGGACCCTGGGTGAAGCCTGGCGCTGCCTCGATGGTGAAACCGTGCTCGATTCCCTCCGGGCGGTTGACATACCACTCGGTCAGGCTCATGTGGGGCCACCGGCGCCAGGCCCGCTCGCCGGACGCTGCAGCCTCCGGGATCCCGACGGGCACCATTCTTGTCGGACGCCCGAATTCCTCGAGGCTGATGGTGAGGCTGAGGCTTGCCGGGGCGCCGGCGCCAGGATCGCGCCGGCTCAGCGTGATGCCGGCCTCACCGACCCGCGCCCGGAGATTCTGCTCACGGTTGGGAGCGCCCCAGCCTCCGTCCGACTGAAGCGAGAATCGGTACTCGCGCGCGGCGATCTCGCGGCGCGCTGTCTCGATCCAACCCGGGGCAACCGCAACAGGTGTGTGCGAAGCCTCTCTGCCCAGCGGAGCTGGAGGGGGCGATGCTGCAAGCAGGATGGTCAAAGCGCAGGCGGCCACTGCAGCCCTGCGGGGCGCAGGGATCCGGATGCCCAGGCGCGGCCGTGGGCGCACGGTGGGAGCGCTCCGCCGGAGTTGCCGCACTTCGATTCCCCCACCGGCGACTATACACCTGGTCCCAGCAGGGCAACCTACATTGTTTTTTCCCTGCTCGGGACGGCGATCAGCGGATCAGCGACTTGAATCGCCCGGCTGCGCGGACCCAGACCAGGTGCGCCGCTTTGCCCCACAGCACGAAGCGCACCAGGTCGAGCTGCCCCGATTCAAGGAACGCCGCCGCGCTCTTCGTGGCGATGACGGCGGCTTCCTCCATCGGGTAGCCGTATGCGCCCGTGGAAAGCGCCGGCGAGGCTACCCGGCGCAGCCCCATCTCCGCAGCCAGGCTGAAGGCGGCGTTGTACGCGGCGGCCAGAAGCATGGCTTCGCCCTGGCGGCCGCCGTGATAGACCGGACCCACGGCGTGGATCACCTGGCGCGCCGGCAGATCCCCCGCGGTGGTGGCTACGGCGCTGCCGGTGGGGCATCCCCCGATCTTCCTGCATGCCTCCATGATCGACGGCCCGCCGGCGCGGTGGATCGCGCCGTCCACGCCGCCGCCTCCGGCAAGCTGGGCGTTGGCCGCGTTGATGATGGCGTCCACCGACTGGGCCGTGATGTCTCCGTCGACCAGCTCGAGCGCGCCGCCCGCGATCTCAATGCGCATTCGCGTAGCGGCCGCGGCGCGGGTCGGCGGCGGCGCTGCGCACTCCCGTGGTCCGGTCGATCGCCACCAGGGTCGGCGCGCTGAGGTGCCCCCAGTCTTCGAGCACCTCCACGATGTGTCCGCGCTTCCGGAGTGCTTCGATGACCTCTGCGCCGAGGCGGCTTTCGACGCGCAGCTCGCCCGGCCGGATCCGATGCTGGTCGAATGTCTCTTCGAGGTGCAGCGTGTCGAACCGCGGCGCTTCCAGCGCCTCCTGGAATCCCAGGCCGAAGTCGGCGATGTTCAGGAAAACCTGGAGCAGCGTCTGGTCCTGGACATCCAGCCCGGGAGTCGAGAAGGCGAGCGACGGCCGCTCCCCCTGCCGGCGCGCCAACGTCGGCGTCAAGGTATAGCGGGGCAGCTTGCCGGGGGCCAGGCGGTTGGGGTGTCCCTCCGCGAGGCTGAAGGCCTGCATCCGCTGTGACAGCGGGATGCCGGTGCTCCCCGCGATGACCGAGGGCAGCCAGGCGCCGCTGGGGGTGGCCGACCAGAGATTCCCCGCGGCATCCACCACGTTGATGCATGTCGTGCCCAGCGGCGTCCTGTCGGGTGGCAGTCCTGCATCGGCGCTCGTCGATGCGATCGGATCTCTGCCATGGGGCGCTCCGGCGACCGGCTGGCCCGGACGGACCTCCGCGCTGGCCCGCTCCGGATCGATCAGCGCTGCGCGCGCCCGCGCGTACTCCTTCGAGAGGAGCTCCGTGGCAGGCACCCGCACGAATGAGGGATCGGCGTACCAGCGATCCCTGTCGGCGAAGGCCAGCTTCATCGCTTCGGTCACGGTGTGGACGTAGCTTGCCGAGTTCTGCTTCATCGCCGCGATGTCGAAGGCTTCGAGGATACCGAGCGTCTGGAGCATCACGGGACCCTGGCTCCAGAAGCCGACTTTGTAGATCTCCCAGCCGCGGTAGGTGGCAGAAACAGGCGTCTCCAGCTTCGCCTGGTAGCGCTCCAGATCGGTGGCGCGCAGCAGGCCGCCCAGCTTCTCGGAGGCCTCACCGATAGCCTTGGCGATCGGCCCGCGGTAGAAATGCGCTCGCACAGCGTCGATCGCTTCCTTGCGTCCGCGCCCGGCCGCCGCGCGCTCGGCCGCGACCATGCCGCGCAGCGTGGCGGCCAGTGCCGGCTGCTTGAAAACCTCACCGGCCACCGGCGGCTTGCCGCCGGGCAGGAATGTCTCGGCGCCGCCGGACATCTCGCGGATCGGGCCGGCTCGCTGGGCCATGATGCGCGCCAGGATCTCCCCCACCGGGAAGCCGTCGGCATGCTCGATGGCAGGGGCGATCACCTGCTCGAAGCTCATCGAGCCATCCTCGCGCAGCGCCAGCAGCAGACCGTCAACCACCGAGGGCACGGTGGCGGCGAGAATGCCGGTGCCCGGGAGCACCTTCTGTCCCGCGAACCGCTCCGGCGTGGCCAGCATCGGCGCCGGCCCGTCGGCGTTCACTGCGACGACGCGGTCTGACGCCTCGAGGTAGTAGAGGATCGAAGCCTCGGCTCCCAGGCCGAAGTGGGAGAACTCCGTGACGGCGGCGGCGAAGGTGGCCGCGACGCCCGCATCGACGGCATTGCCGCCGGCGCGCAGCGTCCGCATGCCGGCTTCCACCGCCAGCGGGCCGCCGGCCGCCACCGCCCCGCGCAGGCCGCGCACGACGGGGCGGAATGTGTCGGCGTGCTCGGAGCCAGGCACTGTCAGCGTCATCGTCACCAGGATCATGCCGGCCGCTCCGCGGAACCTCATGGGCTCACGGCTGCGAAGGCGCCGTCTGCGGAGCGCGCGGCGGAGGCGCAAGCGGCGCCACCTCGGGCCGGGGCTGCCCACGATGGCAGGTGGCGCACATCACGGTGACGGGGGCCGCATCCTTCTCGCGGGGCACTTTGCTCAAATGATCTTCGTTGATCGCCTTGACCATCCGGAGCATCACGCGCGCCGCCGCCTTGGTGCGCTTTTCGTCGGCGGCGAAATCGAACTTGGAGAGATCGTCCCCCTCCCCCTTGTGGCAGTACCAGCAGCGCACGCCCAGCCCCATGGCGAATCCCTTCATGTAATTCATCAGCTCGCGGCGATCGATGTCCATGGGCAGCACCTGGAGGTTCTGGAATCCGGGTGGCGCTTCCTGCGCGGGTTGTTCCGGCTGCTGCTGCGCCTCGGAATAGGCCCCCGGAAACGCCAGCCCGAGCGCGATGGTGAGCATCCAACCCCTCATGTGAATCCTCATCACAGCACTCCCTTTGTGCCGCGCAGGTGGCCGGGAGGCAGCGCGCAGCGGGTATGTGACATCAACGCCCCCACAGGATTCAAGCGACATCATGCAGACCGGACCTCCGGATCGCTGTGATAACATGCGCGCCGGAGTGGAGAGACGAGCGAAATAGATGCTGCAGGCGATCCAGCGGGCGGGGATGTCCGCCATTCATCGCAAGGTGGTTGACGGCGAGAGGCTTTCGGGTGACGACGGCCTGGCGCTGTATGCCTGCGCGGACCTCAATGTCCTGGGGCACCTGGCCAACATCGCCCGCGAGCGCCGCAACGCCGATCTGTGCTACTTCGTGCGCAACCAGCACATCAACTACACCAACGTCTGCAACAAGGACTGCAAGTTCTGCGCCTTCTACGTGCGGGTGAACGACCCGGCGGGCTACACCCTGTCGGTCGAGGATGTCAGGCGCCGCGTGGAAGAGCAGATCGCCGAGCCGATCACCGAGATCCACATGGTGGCCGGGATCAACCCGCGCCTGCCGTACCAGTACTACCTCGACATCATCCGCGCGGTGAAGTCGGTGCGTCCCGACGTGATGGTCAAGGCCTACACCATGATCGAGATCGCCGAGATCGTCCGCGTGGCGAAGAAGCCTCTCGAAGAAGTCTGGGAGGAGCTGAAGGCCGCCGGGCTCGGCTCGCTGCCGGGCGGCGGCGCCGAGGTTCTCTCCGATCGGGTCCACGCCGAGATCTTCGCCCTCAAGCAGACTCCCGATGAATGGCTGGACATGGCCCGCTCCGCGCACCGCGCCGGGCTGCGCTCCAACGCGACGATGCTCTACGGACACATCGAGACGCCTGCCGAGCGGGTCACGCACCTGCTCCGGCTGCGCGAGGTGCAGGACGAGACGGGCGGTTTTCTCACGTACATCCCGCTGGCCTTCCACCCGGAAAACACCGAGCTGTCACACCTGCCCCCCACCACTGGCTTCGACGACCTCAGGCAGCTCGCCATCGGCCGGCTGATGCTCGACAACTTCGATCACATCAAGAGCTTCTGGATCATGGTCTCGCCGCAGATCTCCCAGCTCAGCCTCTGGTACGGAGCCGACGACATGGACGGGACGATCATCCGCGAGGAGATCACGCATGCCGCCGGCGCACGCACGCCGCAGGGGCTCACCCGCGAGGCGCTGGTGCGGCTGATTCAGGAGGCCGGCCGGATCCCGGTGGAGCGCGACGCTCTGTACCGCCCCGTGGCGAGCCGCAGCGTCGCGGCCGCATGAGCGCGCACGCGCCGCGCGGCATCGCCGACGTGCAGGACAAGGTCCTGTCCGGCCAGAGAATCTCCTCCGACGACGCGCTGCGGCTCTTCGCGCATCACGACCTGCCGGCGCTGGGGGCGCTGGCCGATCAGGTCCGCCTGCGCCACCATCCCGACCCGATCGTCACCTACGTCATCGGCCGCAATCTGAACTACACGAATGTCTGCTGGGTCAAGTGCGGCTTCTGCGCCTTCTACCGCGCCCCGGGACACGACGAGGGCTACACCCTGTCGCGCGAGGAGATCGGCGACAAGATCCAGGAGCTGGTGGATCTGGGAGGGCGCGAAGTCCTCTTCCAGGGGGGCGTCAACCCCCAGCTCAAGCTCGACTGGTACCTGGAGACCTTCCGCTGGATCAAGTCGACGTGGGACGTGCACATCCACGGACTGTCGCCCGCCGAGATCCTCTACCTGGCCCACATCTCGGCGCTGCCGCTGAGGGAGTGCCTGACCCGGCTGCGTGAGGCCGGACTGGACACCGTGCCCGGAGCCGGCGGGGAGATCCTGGTGGACCGCGTGAGAAAGATCCTGGCGCCGGGCAAGGACACCGCCGACGAGTGGCTGGGCTTCATGCGGACCTGCCACGAGCTGGGAATCCACACCTCCTCCACCATGATGTACGGCTCGGTCGAGACCACCGCGGAGCGGGTGGAGCACCTGGGCCGTCTGCGCGGGCTTCAGGATCTGACGGGCGGCTTCTACAGCTTCATCCCGTGGTCATTCCAGCCGGAGCGCACCACCCTGCCGCACATCCCGAAGGCCAGCGCGTTCGATTACCTGCGCACGCTGGCCGTGGCGCGGATCTACCTGGACAATTTCGAGCACTTCCAGGCCTCGTGGGTGACCCAGGGAGCAAAGATCGCGCAGGTCTCGCTGCGCTTCGGGGCCAACGACTTCGGCTCCACCGTGATCGAAGAGAATGTCGTCTCGGCCGCAGGCACCACTTACCGGATGGACATCCCCGAGATGGAGCGGCTGATCCGGGACGCCGGCTTCACGCCACTGGTGCGCGACACAGATTACCGCGTCCTGGGCCCCTACAGGCCGTCAGAAAGCGCCCGCGCCCTGCTGGCGCGCGGGCTGGCCCCACCCATCATCGCCGGGCAGAGGCCGGGCCGGGCAGAGGCCGGCAGAACAGAGGGCGGCGCGGCCTGAGTCGCCTGTTAACTAACCCGGGCCGCGCGCCCCGGAATGCTCAGTAGCCGGCAGATGCCGGCGGTGGCGCCGTCTTGCTGTCGATTTCCAGCGTCAGCATGAAGCCGTTGGTCCCCTTGTACTCGAACGCCTTGGGGCCCACCCTGTAGGCTTCCACCACGTTGGGCATCAGCACGAAGCCCTCATTGGTGGTAGCGCCCCAGTACTTCAGGTTCTTGATCACCACCGGCTCGCCGGCCTTGTTGCTGGACACGGTGCTGGCCAGCTTGACCTCGCCTGACCTGCCCCCGTCCAGCAGGGCGTGCGCATTGCCTCCCTCGGCCACCCAGGAGATATCCCCCTCGGCGGTAGTCAGGGAATTCCACTTCACGGGGAAGAGGCGGCCTGCAATCGTCCCGATCGCGTCGCGCTGCTCCTTGGTCATGGCCTTGTCGAAGATCAGCACCGCCCAGTCCATCTGCCCCTTGGAGAAATCGCCGCCCAGATCGGTCGCGATCCAGAACTTGGCTCCGTCGAGGATGGTGGCGCCGTAGTACCCCGAGACGACCTTGTAGGCATTGTTCGCGCGGCAGAAATGCTTCATCTCGTGGCCGGTGTGATGCCCTTCGGGCTTGGCGTTGAAATAGCACGGGCAGAACATGGTGCAGGAGCAGGCCTCGATCACCGTGGCCTTCATCTTCCATTCCGGTCCCGCAGGGGCCTGCGCGGACGGCGCCGACATCAGGATCGCGGCCAGCGCTGCGGCTGTCGTCAGTCTTCTCATCTTGTCTCCTTGCCGAATGTGAGCGGCGCGGTGAGTCCGGCGCCGGTCAGCATCATACGCTTCCGGCGAAAGCCAGGTCCATCAGTGCGGCCTGCTCGAGCGCGTGGGCGCTGGATGATCCCGTGGATGGCGACGCCGACGCGGCGCGCTTCACCGAGGTGACCGGGCGCCCTGACCCGGCGCGGGCCAGCAACGGCCGCACGAACGTCAACGACCCCATGTTGGCCGGCTCCTCCTGCACCCAGATCAGATCCTTTGCCTGCGGGTGAGCGGCCAGCGCTTCCTCCATCTCCGCCAGCGGGAAAGGATGGATCTGCTCCAGGGTGACGATCGCCGTGGCCTCGACCCCCCGCTTCACCCGCTCGGCCCGCAGCTCGTGGGCGATCTTTCCCGTGCAGATCAGCACGCGGCGGGCATCGTCGATTTCAGGATCGGGCAGCACGGGCATGAACCGCCCCTCGCACAGGCCGGTCAGTGGCGAGGCCGCCGCCCCCAGGCGCAGCATCCCCTTGGGGGTCATCACCACCAGCGGCTTGCGCCAGACGCGCAGCGCCTGCCGGCGCAGCAGGTGGAAGTACTGGGCCGCGGTCGTGGGCTGGCAGATCTGCATGTTGTCCTCGGCGCACAGCTGCAGGAACCGCTCGAGGCGGGCGCTGGAATGCTCCGGGCCCTGCCCTTCGTAGCCGTGCGGCAGCAGCAGCACCAGGCCCGAGAGCAGGTCCCACTTGTCCTCGGCCGCCGAGAGGAACTGGTCGATGATGACCTGCCCGCCATTGACGAAGTCGCCGAACTGCGCCTCCCAGCAGACCAGCGCATCGGGGTAATCGCGCGAGTAGCCGTACTCGAACCCCATGGCCGCCGCCTCCGACAACGCCGTGTCGAGGATGTCGCAGTGCGCCTGTCCCTCCCGCAGATGACACAGCGGCAGGTGGGCGGCCCCGGTCTGCTGATCGATGAGCGCGGCGTGGCGCTGGTTGAAGGTCCCCCTGCGGCTGTCCTGTCCCGCCAGCCGGACCGGCACGCCGTCCCACACCAGCGTCCCGAGCGCCAGCGCCTCGGCCATGGCCCAGTCCACCGGCCGCTTGCCCGAGCCCATCTCGAGCCGCTGCTCGAGGAGCTTCTTCACCTTGGGATGCACGGCAAGTCCCTCGGGGACTGCCACGAGCCGGGCTGCGATCCGCTCCAGCTGATCACGGTGAACTGCCGTCTCGACCTCCAGTTCCGCGCCCCACCGGCCCCCTCGATACCTGTCCCAGTAGGCCGGCAGCTTTCTCAGGACAGGCTTCTTCGTCATCGAGCGCCCCTCCTCCTGCCGGGCCGACAGCTCCTGGGTGATCTCCTCTTCGAGGGAGGCCAGCTCCCGCTCCGGCATGCCGATCCGCTTGCCGTAGTGCCTGTAGAGAAGCTCGCGTCCCTCGATCGCCCGGTAGAGCAGCGGCTGCGTGGCGGTGGGGTCATCGACTTCGCTGTGTCCGTACCGGCGAAAGCCGATCAGATCCACGACCACGTCGCTGCCGAACTGCGCGCGGTAGTCGGTGGCGATGCGCGCGGCGCGATCCACCGCTTCGGGCTCCTCGCCGTTGACGTGCAGGATCGGGATGGCCAGCCGGCGCGCGACATCGGAAGCAAAGCGGGAGGAGTAGAGCGCGGCCGGCTCCGCGGTGAAGCCAATCAGGTTGTTGACGATCAGGTGCACGGTGCCGCCGATGTCGAATCCCCTCAAGCCGGCGAAATTGAGCGTTTCGGCTGCGATCCCCTGCCCGGCGAAGGCGGCATCTCCGTGGATGGTGATCCCCAGGACCCGCCGCCTCCCCTGCTCGCCGATCCGCTCCTGACGCGCGCGCACGCGCCCCGCCACTACCGGATTTACAGCTTCGAGATGCGACGGGTTGGACACCATGTGTATGTGCACAGTGCGGCCGGACGCGGTGGTGAAGTCGCCGGTGGCCCCCTGGTGGTACTTTACGTCGCCGCCGCCCAGCGCCGTCCGCGGCTCGACATCCTGGAAGCCGGCGAACAGATTCGCCGCCGGAACATTGACGTTGAGCAGCATGATCGTCAGCCGCCCCCTGTGGCTCATGGCGATCAGCGCCACCTCGACGCCCTGCGCCGATGCCGCATCCAGCACTGCATCCACCGCGGTGACCAGGCTGGCCGAGCCCTCCAGCGAGTAGCGCTTGGTGCCCACGTAGCGCGCGTGCAGGAAATGCTCGAACAGCTCGGCTCGCGCGAGGCGCGCCAGGATCTGACGCTGATCGGAGCCCGGCGCGGCCTCCTCCATCCGCCGCGCCACCCAGCCGCTGCGATCGGCGTGGCGGATGTGCATGAACTCGGCGCCGATCGGGCCGCAGTAGATCGCCCGCAAGCGATCCGCGTCCGGGCCGCGCGCCGCATCGAGCTCCTGATGCGGAAGCGGAGGGAGCCGTCCCAGCCGATCCAGGTCGGCCTGCAGGAACCCCCAGCGGCGGAACGAATCGGCGGGCATGTCCGGTGACGGCATGGTATCTCCTTGGGTCAACGAAAGACGGTCCGGTGGCCATCCTTGAGCAGGCCGCGGGATGCGACCCTCAGAGCATTTGCTGCATCGGCCGCCTTGGTGAAACCGTCCAGATCCAGGCGGCTGACTTCGTCGCCGTGCCGCGCCAGCCAGGAGAAGAGCAGCTGCGTGTCGCGATCGGTGGCAGCCGGCCGGAGCGCGCGGCGGGTGCCCCTGGCCGGGCAGACGGCCCTGCCCAGAAGCGGCCGGAGCTTCGCCATCCCTCCTCCGCGCGGGCCGACGCGCGCCGTCCCGAGGCAGCGGCCCCGGCTCACGACCACCGCCGTCACCTGCCCGTCCGGTGACGGGAGCAGCAGCGCCCAGGTCCTGCCCTCGCCATATCTGCGTCCCCGCTCGCGCACGGCGATCTGCACGTTACCCGGAGGTTCGTGCCGCTGGATGAGGCTGGCTTCGCGCAGCAGCGCTTCCAGGTCCGACCCCGCAAGCCGCACCTCGAGTCGATCGATCCGATCCACGAAGCGCCGGCCATGCCCGCCGCGGCGCGCGGCGGCGCCCGGCTTGAAATAGGACGACACGCGGCGCTTCAGGTTGGTGGCTTTTCCCACGTACAGAAGCCCGCCCCCGGTATCGAAGAACTTGTAGGTTCCCGCTGACTCGGGAAGCGCGGCGAGCTGGGCGTGGGTGATGCGTCCCGGCAGGGGCGCTTCGGGCGCAGGATCGACCGGTGGGGCATTGGTTGTGGCTGCGGCGTCCAGGCAGGCGCTCATGGCGCTGAGGATCGACCCGGCATCCTCCCCTTCCAGCCAGCGGACCCCCAGCGCCGTGCATATGTCCTGAAGGTCCGCGCCGCGCGGCAGCCGCCCGGCGCCCCGCACGGCGGCGCGCAGCGATGTGATCCCGTCC
>Ga0187894_10001171_pt1 | contig 34511 bp, 40 predicted proteins | sample GBC1701081metaG_FD_136650 | JGI IMG/M metagenome (GOLD analysis project Ga0187894, IMG submission 136650) | White microbial mat communities from a lava cave in the Kipuka Kanohina Cave System on the Island of Hawaii, USA - GBC170108-1 metaG ...
AGGGGGTAGGTCCCCTCCATCTCGAGCGGGTTCTGCGTCGCGAGCACGAAGAAGGGGGTCGGGAGGGGGCGGCTCACCCCGTCCGAGGTCACCTGCCGCTCCTCCATCGCCTCGAGCATCGCGGCCTGCGTCTTCGGCGTCGCGCGGTTGATCTCGTCGGCGAGAAGCACGTGGGCGAAGATCGGCCCCTGCCGGAACCGGAACTCCCGGCCCCCGCCGCCCCCCTCGTCGTGCAGCACCATCGTGCCCGTGACGTCCGCCGGCATCAGGTCGGGCGTGAACTGGATCCGGGAGAACGAGGCCTGGATCGCCTCGGCGAGCGTCCGCACGAGGAGCGTCTTCCCGATCCCCGGCACCCCTTCGAGGAGGCCGTGGCCACCCGCGAAGAGCCCCGTGAGCACGGTGTCGATCGTCTCCCGCGCGCCGACGATCCGCTCCCCGATCCGCTGGCGGAGCGCCTCGGCGAGCTCCGCGCACCGCTCGACTTTCGCTTCGACCGTCATCCGGGCGCGCAGCGTACCAAGGAGACGAAGAAGGGGGGGTGCGGGGCCTACGGCGACGCGAGGCCCTGGTGCTCCCGGATGAACCGCGCAACCTCCATCCGGGCGCGCGAGAAGCGCTCCTGGACATCGCCCGGGACGTAGGAGGCGCCCGGCCACTCGCGGGCCTCGACCGGCAGCTCGCCGGTCACGTTCCCGTCGAGGTCCACGGCGAACGCCGCGTCCTTCTCCTCGTGCACGCGCACGACGAGGCCTTTGCCGTCGTTCGTCCAGTAGAGGTGCAGCTCCTTCGGGGGGACGCTCGCGGTCTCGTGGACGTGCGCGATGCGGAGGAACGCGGCGAAGGGTTCGCCGGTGGCGAGGATCAGCCGCACGCCTTCCCCGGTCGACACCGTCGTCAGGTAGGCCACCCGTTCCGGCCCGCGCGCCTGCTTGACGCTCGCGTCCACCTCGGTCGTCGAGAAGAGGAACCACACGAAGATGCACGTCGCCGGGAGCGGGAGGAAGATGGCCGTCTGGTCGCGCCGCGCGGCGACGAGGATCACGTGGGCGAGAGGGGCGACGAGGAGGAGCCATCGCCCGATCGACGGGGCGAGATCCCAGGCCGCCTCCAGGAGGTAGTACGCCTTCAAGCCGGGGCTCAGCTGGAGTCCCGGCAGGACGATCCCGTCGCCCCGAATCCACGAGCCAAGGACCGCGACCACGCCCGCGGCGGCGAAAAGCGCGGCGGCGGTCGCGGCGGCCCAGAGCGGCGGACGGTTCTTGAGCGACGCCCACGCGCCGTAGGCGGCGCCGACCGCCGCGAGGAGGAGGAGGACGAGACCGGTCATGCCGGGGTCCCGAAGAACGCGCGGGCGTTGCGCGTCGTCGTCGCCGCGAGCTCCTCGACCGGGACGCCGTGGAGCCCCGCGAGGAAGGCCGCCGTCTCCGCGACGAACGCCGGCTCGTTCCGCTTGCCGCGACGCGACGCGGGCGGGAGGAAGGGAGAGTCGGTCTCGAGCATCAGCTTCGTGAGCGGCACCGAGCGCGCCGCCTCCCGCAGCTTCTCCGCGTTCTTGTAGGTCACGTTGCCGCAGAAGGTCACGGAGAGCCCTAGCGCGAGGAACTCCTCGGCCTCCGCACGCGTGCCCCCGAAGCAGTGGACGACACCCCTCGGATAGCCCTCGGCGCGCACGATCCGGAGGACGTCCGCCTCCGCCTTGCGGCAGTGGACGACGTACGGCAGCGCCATGTCCCGCGCGAGGCGGATCTGGCGGCGGAACGCCTCCTCCTGCGTCGCCTTGGGCGCCTTCATCCAGTGGTAGTCGAGGCCGCACTCGCCGACCGCCACGAAACCGCCTCCGCGGACCAGCCGCTCGAACTCGGGCCAGTCGCGCTCGAACGCCTCGAGGCCGGTCGGGTGGAGTCCGCCCGCTGCGTGGACGAAGTCCTCCGACGCCGCGCGCTTCGCGGCCCCCCGGGCCCCCTCCAATCCGACGCCGATCTCGACGATCGCGGCGACGCCCGCCGCCTTCGCCCGGGCGTACATCTCCGCGCGGTCCGCGTCGTACGCGTCGAAGTTCGTGTGCGCGTGCGTGTCGATCAGCTCCAAGCCGCGGGCATTATCCGCGACGGCGGAACTAGTCGAGCAGCGGCGGCGCGACCGGAAGGGGCCCCGACTTGAGCAGGCGTGTCGCCTGCCGGAACCGGGCCTGGAACGTGGTCTCGGTGAGCGCGGTGAAGAGGCTCAGCTGGTAGCGGCGCTTCGTGACGATCGTGACCTTCGTGTGCTCGTCGTCCACGGGCTCGACCCAGCAGGCCATCACGGTGCCGGTGTCGCCGCCCGTGCTCGAGATCATCAGGTGCTCCGGGCGATCGTACTCGATCGCGTCGGCCCCCTCCCAGCGGAGGACCCGGCGCGCGATCTGCCACGCCTGCTCCTCCGTCACCGCGTGCACCTCCGCCGTGCCCAGGGCCTTCTCGTTGATCGCGTCCTGGACGCTCGCGCATGCGAAGAGGGCGAAGAGCGGGAGGAGTCGGCGCATCGGCGACCTATCGGCCAAGGGCTCGGGTACCCTGTAGCGCCCCGTGCGAACCGCGTTCAAGGCCGCCCGCGTGCTCCCCGACGCCGACTCCGAGATCCGGGACGGCGCGGTCGTCGTCGAGGGCGACCGGATCGTGTGGGTGGGGGCGGCGGGGGAGGGGCCGCCCGTCGACGAGACGATCGACCTCGGCGCCGCGGTCCTCGTGCCCGGGCTCGTCAACGCGCACAGCCACCTCGACCTCACGCACCTCCGGGGCGCCGTGCCGTTCGAGGGCGAGTTCGCGCGGTGGGCGGAGCGGATCATGCACGGGCGGAAGAAGCCGGGAGCGGGAGAGGCTGCCCGGAAAGGCGTCCGGGAGGCGGTGGCCCGGGGCACGACGACGTTCGGCGACATCGTGGACCCGCGGAACTTCCACGAGATCGTCGGGACCTTCCGCGAAACGGGTGCGCGGGGCCGCCTCTTCGTCGAGGCGATCGGGTTCCGGCCCGAGGCGGCGGACCGCGTTTTCGAGGCGGTCTGGGATCTCGTCGAGATGCAGGCGCTGCCGGCGAACGTCGTGACCGGCGTGAGCCCGCACGCGCCCTACTCCGTGTCGCGGCCGCTCCTGGACCGCGTGGTCGCGGTGGCGGACGGCCACGGCCGGCCGCTCGCGGTCCACCTCGCGGAGACGCTCGAGGAGCTCGCGTTCCTGCGTCACGGCATCGGCCCCCTGCGCGAGCTCCTGAAGCGGGCGGGAGCGGACGACCCCTCGTACGTCCCCGACGGGTCCGCCGCCGGGTTCCTGAAGCGGATCGAGTTGCGGCGCGCGTCGCTCCTCCTCGTCCACGGCAACTACCTGCGGCCGCGCGACGTCCCGATGGGCGCCTTCGTCGTCTATTGCCCGACCGCGCATGCGTTCTTCGGCCACCCCGAGCATCCGGTGCTTGAGATGCTCGAGGAGGGGGTGCGCGTGGCCCTCGGGTCGGACAGCGCCGCGTCCGGCGAGTCCGTGGACGTCCTTTCCGAGACGCAGCATCTTGCGCGGATGAGACCCGACCTCCAGCCGCGGGCCGTCTTCCGGATGGCGACGGAGTGGGGGGCTCGGGGGCTCGGGTTCGACGCGGGGACACTCGCCGCCGGCCGGCTCGCCGACATCGTGGCGTTCACGCCCGTCGCGGGCCACGAGATCCTCGGCCACCCCGATGCCCGGTGCGTGCTCTCCGCGGTCGGGGGGCGCGTCCTCTACCGAATTGACCCGATGGCCCCCCTCGGCGAAACTGCCCGACTCCCCACGGTGGCGTAGCCAAGTGGTAAGGCAAGGGATTGCAAATCCCTCACCCCCGGTTCAAATCCGGGCGCCACCTCCAAGGCCGGAACCGCCGCCCAGGCGGCGGTTCCGGCCGCCCCGAGCCTCCCATCCCCCCGGGGGAGAGCGGGCGAATTGTGGGCTCGCCCCCGGTCGGGTACTTCTTTGCCCCCCATGACGCGCAAGACCGGCTTCCTCCTCGTCGCTGCCTTGGCGCTCTCCGTGGCCGCGCTCGGGCTCTTCCTGTGCGCGCGCTGCGACCGCGAGGGGGGCGAGGCCGCTCCCACGCCGCGCGTCGATACGCTCATGGTCGGGGACGGCCCCTCCGCGGGGCGCTGAACCGTCGAGTCGGGCCGGGCGGCGTCAGCTCGCCTGGTCGATCATCGCGCCGAGCTCGAGGACGAGCTTGATGTTCTCGCCCCGGCGGATCTCCTCGAGCCAGGCGGCGTACCAGGCGTGGACCGCCCGGCGGACCCGCTGGGCCAAGGCGAACCGCGTGAATGGCTTCGGGATGTAGTCGCACTTCGGAAGCAGGGCCTGCGGAACCCGCTTCTCGATCTCCTCCTCGACGCGAACCCCGTTCCCCGTCATCAGGACGCACTGCACGGAGGGGTCGAACTCCCAGAGCTTGAGGCAGGTGTCGATGCCGTCCGCGCCCCCCGGGAGCACGATGTCCAAGAGCGCGCACGTGAGGCGGCCGGGCAGGGCCTTGAGGCCCCGCGCGGTGGTCAGGGCCTCCTCCCCGGTCGGCACCGTGTGGATCGTGACCTCGATCCCCTGGGGCGCGATCTGGGTGCCCTTCAGGTAGGCCTCGCAGAGCTTCAGGATGTTCGCGTCGTCATCGACGACCACGATGTGGGCGCGCTCGACCTTGCCGCCGAGCTCCGCGCCGCGGTCCTTGAGCGCAAGGCGCTCCAGCACGCTGTTTGACATGGGTACGCATTCCTTTTCGGGCTCCCGTCGCAGGGAGGTTAGCCCGTTTCCGCCTCCCCCCCGGGGTAGACCTGCCCCTCCCCGAGGCGTAGTTTGGTAGCGCTATGCGGTGGGAGGACCAGCGCGACGGCCGCCACATCTTTCTCGACGGAGAACTCGACCACGAGGCTTGCGACCAGATCGCCACGCCCTTCCGCGAGGTGCTCGAGCAGGTCAAGGGCACGGTCGTCGTCAACCTTCACAGGGTTCCGTTCGTCTCGAGCAAGGGGATCTGGCTCCTCCTCGAAGCGCGGAGCAAGATGACCCGCGAGGGTCGGACGCTGCTCGTGCGCGGGCTCAACCCGCACGTGAGGAAGACGTTCGAGACGGTCGGCGTCTTCAAGGCCGCGCCCGAGTGGGACGCGTAGGCGGCCTCGGTCCGACTCCACGGCCCTGCGGTTCCGCGGCCCGGCGCAGCCGCCCGATCGAGGCGGCTTTCTCGGAGGGAGCCTATGCGACCGGCGTACCGAGGGCCTCGCGGACCGCGCGCAGGAGGTCCGCCGGCCGCATCGGCTTCATGAGCTTGACGACCGGACCGAGCATTTCGTCCATGTTCCGGTTCTTGTCGAGCAGCGTCGGCAACGCGCCCGTCATCACCACGAGGCGCGTCTCGGGCCGTTGCGCGCGCAGCTCGACGACCGTGTCGAGGCCGTTCTTGCGCGGCATGATGAGGTCGACGATCGCGACGTCGTACGTGCTCTTGGCGTGAAGCTCGAGCGCCTGCTGGCCGTCGGTGGCTTCGTCGACCGCGTGACCGTCGTGTTCGAGGACCGTGCGCAGGAGATCGCGCACGATCTTCTCGTCGTCCACGACCAGGATCCTTGCCATGCGATTTCCCCCGGTCCCTTATCGGCGCCGGGAAAGGGCTATTTGAGCCCGTTCCGCTGCTTGAACTCGGCCCAGGTCCGCTTCAGATCGAGGAACCCCGCGAGGTCCTTCGCGCGCAGGAAGGGGTTCGCGAGCGCCTCGAGGGCGAGCGTCGACGAGGGCCGGCAGCCGTAGTCGTGGCCGGGCCAGACGGTCGTTTCCGGGGGAAGGTCCCGGAACACCCGTTTCAGGCTCTCGTACTCGGCGCGCGCCTCCGCGTCGTTCGACGTCCCCCCGACCTTCCCGACGAACAGGAGGTCGCCCGTGATCGCCACCTTCTGCGCCGGCAGGAAGAAGAGGACGTGATCGTCGGTGTGGCCGGGCACGTGCAGCGTCCGGACCTCGATCGAGCCGACCGGAACGGTCGCGCCGTCCGCGAGGGGGACGTCCGGCCGGAGCGAGGGGTGCGCGGCGACCCGCGCGCCCGTCTTCCGCTTCAGCTCCGCATTGCCGTTCGTGTGGTCGCCGTGCCCGTGCGTGTTGAGGAGCAGCGTGATGCGGAGCCCCTGCGCCTCCGCGCGTTCGAGGAAGAGATCGGGCGAGAACGCCGGATCCACCGCCGCGGCGACGCGCGCCGCCCGGTCGCCGACGAGGTAGCCGAGGTTCCGGTCCCCTCCCACGCGGATCTGCTCGAAGACGAAGTCCACGCTACGCCTCCCGCGCCGCGAGCGTCCTCTTGAGCCCCTCGCGCAGCGCGACGCGCGGCTCCCACCCGAGCATCGCGCGCGCGAGCGACAGGTCGGGGCGCCGGCGCTCGGGATCGTCCGCGGGACGGCCTGCGTGCTTGAGGCCCCCGCGCCCCCCGGTGATCTCGAGCGCGAGCGACGCGAGATCGCGGATCGAAACCTCGTCCGGATGACCGAGGTTCAAGGGCCCCGGGAAGTCCCCTGGGCTCTCCATGAAGCGGACGAGGCCGTGGATCATGTCGTCGACGTAGCAGAAGCAGCGCGTCTGGCCGCCGTCGCCGTGCACGGTCAGGGGCTCGCCCGCGAGCGCCTGCGCGAGGAACGTGGAGACGACCCGGCCGTCGTCCTCGAGCATGCGCGGGCCGTACGTGTTGAAGATCCGCGCGACCTTGATCTCCACGCCGTACTGCCGGTGGTAGTCGAAGCAGAGCGTCTCGGCGAGCCGCTTGCCCTCGTCGTAGCAGGCGCGCGGCCCGATCGGGTTGACGTTGCCGCGGTACCCCTCGGGCTGCGGGTGGACCTGCGGGTCCCCGTAGACCTCGCTCGTCGAGGCGAGCAGCAGCCGCGCGCCGGTCCGCCGCGCGAGGTCGAGCGCGTGGAGGGTCCCGAGGACGTTCGTGCGCACGGTCCGCACGGGGTCGCCCTGGTAGTGACGCGGCGACGCCGGGCAGGCGAGGTGGTAGACGCGCTCGGCGTCCGCGTCGAAAGGCTCGGTCACGTCGTGGACGCGGAGGCGGAAGCGCTCGCGCCCCTCGAGGCGCGCGAGGTTCCTGCGCGCGCCCGACAGGAAGTTGTCGAGGCAGAGGACGTCGTGGCCGTCGGCGACGAGGCGCTCGCAGAGGTGCGAGCCGAGAAACCCTGCGCCGCCCGTGACGAGCACGCGCACGACGTCAGGTCCGGTGCACGACGTCGACGACCCGGTGCAGGTCCTCGAGCATCGCGGCCCACCGCTCCCCGCCGAACCGCCCGACGAAGCGCGTCTGCGCCGCCTCCCAGAGGGGCACGGTCGCCGCGAGCTTGCGTTCGCCCTTCGGCGTGAGGCGGACCGTGCTCGCGCGCTCGTCCCCTCCGCCGGAGATCCTCAGGAGGCCTTCCCGCGCGAGCGGCTTGAGGCTGCGCGTGAGTGTGGACCGATCGACGTGGAGGCCGCGCGCGAGGTCGGGGAGGTTCTCGTGTCCCGCGGCCCCGATGCGCACGAGGATCACGAACTGGGTGGACCGGAGTCCGCCCGGCTGCAGCACGGCGTCGAAAAGTTGCGTGACGGCGCGCGACGCCTTGCGGAAATTGAAGCAGGCGCAGATGCGAGCTGCTTCGGCAAGTGCCGCGGAGTCGGGTTTCAAGTTCTTCTTGTGGGTCACGAGCGGGAACGAGCCGACGGGCGGGCCAGTGTAGCCGTGAAGAGGGGGGAGCGCGAGGGGACGACCTCCACTTTCGCCGCGGATGCACGGAGGAACGCGGGAGCCGTGCTTCCTTCGTTACCGCTCTGCGGTTACCGGTCAGTGATGGTGGCTCGGCGCGTCGAGGTGCGGCCGGAAGCGACGCTCCATGCTCCAGCGGCCGAGATACCCGATGAGCACGATCGTCGCGACGAACCAGAAGGCCCGGCCCCGGGCTCCCTCTCCGCGGTCGATCGCGATGAGGAGGGCGATCAAGTTCGTGAAGAAGCTCCCGAGGAGTCCCACGCTGACGAGCAGGAAGGCCCAACCGCGCATGCGGAAGAAGCCGACCGCCGCGAGGATCACGAGCGCGCCCCACAGCAGCCCGCCGATCTTTCCGAACGGCCCCGGCCGGTCGAGCCCCTCGATCAGCTCGACGAGGCCCCAGAGGCCGAGCAGGAGCGCGAGCACCTTCAGGATGGCGTTGTGGATGGAATCGCTCAAGGCCGGAGCATCGTAGCGGCGGCCGAGGACGCGGCAATAATCTGCGGGTGATGGAAGACCCCTCCCTTCGCGGCTACCGGCGCGCGGTCACCGCGTTCGTCCTCGTGGGGGCGCTTGTCGCGGCGACCGTGGGGGGGTGGTGCGTCTGGAACGGGCGCCTCTTCCCGGCTTTCCTCGCCCTTTGCGTGATCGGCTTCCTCGTGCTGGTCGCCCATGGCTACCGGCAGGACGAGGACGAGCGGAACCGGCGCTGATCCGGCCTCTTTCCCCTCCCCTCAAGAACCCCCCTCTCCTGTTCCGAAAAGACCTCGGAGCTCTCGAGATGCCCTACCTGGTCACGGTTGCAGGTTCCCGGATCCCGCTCCGTCGGGGCCAGACGTACTCCATCGGCCGTGGCATGGACTGCGACGTCGTGGTCGAGGACGCGGCCGCGTCCCGGCGCCACGCCCAGCTCTCGGTCGCCCGCACCAGCGACGCGGTGTTCCTCGAGGACTGCGGAAGCCGGAACGGGACGTTCGTGAACGGGGAGCCGGTCTCGTCGCGCGTCGCGCTCCGCGAGGGGGCGCGGATCCAGGTCGGCGGCAGCATCTTCCTCGTGCGGCTGAAGGAGCGCGAGGAGGAACGCGAGCTCTCCGACACGGGCACCGTCGCCTTCGACCAGGGCACGTTCGTGCAGGATCTCGACGGGGGGGAGCTCGCGCGCTACGGCCTCGTCGAGCTGCTGAAGCTCGTCTTCAACGCCCAGCGGAACGTGACCGTCCACGTCGCGCTCGCCGCCGAGCACGCGAAGATCGAGGTGCGCGCCGGCGAGGTCCTCGCGGCGGAGTGCGGCGGGCTCCAGGGCTTCAACGCGCTCGTGAAGCTCGGACGGCAGGGGAGCGGCATCTTCTGGCTCGTCGAGACCGAACAGCACTGCGACCGCAACATCGCGGAGCCCTTCGTCCGGCTGCTCTCCGAGCTCCAGCGCTGCCTCGCGCCCTCGGCCGCGCACACGCCTCCCCCCGGCCCGCCGGCCCGGGCGTAGCGGCGTAGGGCGCGTTCCCGAATGCGGCGATAGGCCGCCCTTCCCCACGCCCCATCCTGTCCTGCCCCCTGCCCTTGGGACCGGTCGCGGTTAGCATGAAAGCACTTCGCGGGGCCGCCGCGGACCCACAAAACCATGCCGTACCTCGTCACGGTGGAAGGCCAGCGGATCCCGCTGCGCCGCGGGTACACCTACACGCTCGGAAGGGGCCGGAAGAGCGACGTCCTGCTCGAGGACCGCGCCTGCTCGCGCGCGCACGCCCGGCTCTCCGTCGATCAGGGGGGCCGCTCGCTCATGCTCGAGGACCTCCACAGCCGGAACGGCACATTCCTCGACGGGGACCTTGTCCTCGGCACGCGACGCGTGCCCGAGGGCGGGCGCATCCGCGTCGGCACCACGATCTTCCTCGCGCGCCTCAAGGAGGCCGACGACGAGGAGAGGTTCGCGGAGACGGGGACGATGGGGTTCGACGACCCGCCGCAGCCGGACCTCGAGGCGGGCGAGCTCTCGCGCGTCGGCCTCGTCGAGGTCCTGACGCGGCTGCTGATCGACCGGCGTGACGTGACCCTCCGCGTCGCGCTCCCGGGCGACGAGGCGCGCGTCGAGATCCGGAGCGGGGAAGTGCAGGCCGCCGCGTACGGCGGGCACACCGGGTTCAACGCGCTCGTCCGGATCGGCCGGCACCAGACCGGCATCTTCTGGCTCTCGGAGAACAACACGTTCGTCGAGCGGGCCATCGGCGAGCGCCCGGACCGGCTCCTCTCGCTCCTCGCCCGTTGCCTCGAGCCCGTGGGGTCGCGGTAAGCCGCGGTTGCGCGCAGAGCCGTGGCTCGCCCACTACCCGCCGGGGCTTCCGCCCAAGGGGCGCTATCCGAGGATCCCGCTCTGGGGGTTCGTCGAGCGCGCGGCGCGCCGGCACGGAGGCAAGGTCGCGCTCGTCGACGGCGAAGCGAGCCTGTCGTACGCGGACCTCTGGGACCGCGTGAGCGCGGCCGCAGGCTGGTTCCGGGCGCGCGGGGCCTCGCCCGGCGACCGGGTGCTCCTCCGCATGGCGAACACCGCGAGCGCGGTCATCGCCTGCTACGGCGCGCTCCGCGCGCGATGCGTGGTCGTGCCGTCGAGCCCGCAGATCGGCGACGCGGAACTCTCGGCCCAGATCGACGACAGCGGGGCGAGGATCACGCTCGGCGCGGACGAGACGCCCGGCGCCGGGGCGGTTCCCCCGGTCTCCGGCCTCGGTCCCTCGGCGGACCCGAAGCCTCCCGGTCCCGACCTCGCGGTGCTCCAGTACACGAGCGGGACGACCGGCCGCCCGAAGGCCGCGATGATGTCGCACGGGAACCTCGTCGCGAACGCGCTCCAGAACGCGCGCTGGTTCGGCTGGGACGCGACCGTCGTGAACCTCGCCGTGCTCCCGATCTGCCACACGTGGGGGCTCTGCGTCTGCCTCAACTCGACGTTCGCGGTCGGCGGCACGCTCCTCCTCGTCCCGCGGTTCGACCCCGAGGAGACGCTCGCGCTCGCCGCGCGGCACCGCGCGACCGTGCTCTACGGGAGCGCGACGATGTTCCATCGGCTCCTCGACGTGCCGAGGGCGGATCTCCCCGCGCTCCGCCACGTGAAAGCCGGGGCGATGCTCACGCAGGGCCGGCTGAAGGAGCGGTGGGACGAGCGCTACCCGAAGGCCCCGCTCCAGCAGGGCTACGGGCTCACGGAGGCGTCGCCGGAGTCGCACAACAACCCGCCGCACCGGTTCAAGCCCGGGACGGTCGGCGTGCCGATCCAGGACACGCGCTGCCGCATCGCGGACGCGGACGGCCGCGACGTGAAGGAGGGGGCCATGGGGGAGGTGCTCCTCGAAGGCCCGCAGGTGACCTCCGGCTACTGGCGCCGTCCCGCGGAGTCGCCGTTCGTCGACGGCTGGCTTCGCACCGGCGACGTCGGGTTCATGGACGCCGAGGGCTACCTGACGATCGTCGACCGGCTGAAGGACATGCTCAAGTTCCGCGGGTACACGGTGAGCCCGAACGCGGTGGAGGAGCGCCTGCTCCGCCATCCCGCGGTGCGCGAGGCGGTCGTTGTCGGCAGGCCGGACGAGCGGGAGGGCGAGGTGCCGGTCGCCTTCGTCGTCCGCGCGGGCGCGGCGACGGCGGAGGAGCTCGTGGCGCACTGCCGCAAGGGCCTCGCGCCGTACGAGGTTCCGCGCGAGGTCGTGTTCGTGGACACGATCCCGAAGAATGCGGTCGGGAAGCCGCTCCGGCGGGAGCTGCGGGGGCGCTGGGGGCCGCCCGGCGCCGCAAGTGGACAAGGGGCCTCCGGCGCGCCATCGTAGGGTAGCGGCTCCTCGACTTCGGGTGGGCCCGGCGGCCGGGAGAGCCGGTTTCTTTCGGACCTCAAACGTCCGATCGGAGACCTAGCCATGCAGGACCCCGCCCGCGCGCGGCCGGACGACGGGAACGCATCCCCGCTGCAGATCGGGATCGCGCTCAGGAAGACGTTCCGCGACGGGTACGGCTGGCGCGAGCTGCGCGCGGATCTCGTCGCGGGCGTGATCGTCGGGATCGTCGCGCTGCCGCTGTCGATGGCGCTCGCGATCGCCTCGGGCGTCCCGCCCCAGCACGGCCTCTACACCGCGATCGTCGCGGGCGGAATGATCGCGCTCCTCGGCGGCTCGCGCGTCCAGATCTCGGGCCCGACGGCGGCGTTCGTCGTCCTGCTCGCGCCGATCTCCGCGCGCTACGGCATCGGCGGGCTCATGCTCGCAACGATGATGGCCGGCGGGATCCTCGTGATCATGGGAGCGGCGCGCCTCGGCCGCCTCGTCGAGTTCGTGCCCTACCCGGTGACGATGGGGTTCACCGCCGGCATCGGGACCGTGATCGCGACGCTCCAGGTGAAGGACCTGCTCGGCCTCCGGACGGGCCCCCTTCCCGAGCACTTCCTCGAGAAGGTCGGCGCGCTCGCGCGGGCGATCCCCACGGCGCGCTGGGAGGACCTCCTGATCGGCCTGCTCACGATCGGCCTGCTCGTCCTCTGGCCCCGCGTCACCCGGAAGGTCCCCGCGCCGCTGGTCGCGCTCGGCACCGCGGGCATCCTGGCCGCGGCGCTGGGAAGGCTGATCCCGGGGTTCACGGTGGCGACGATCGACAGCCGGTTCACCTACATGCTCGACGGCCTGCCGCGGCACGGCATCCCGAGGCTTCCCCCGCTCTTCCGCTTCCCGTGGGAATTCCCGGGGGCGGACGGCCAGCCGATCGGGCTCGGCTTCGGGATGATGCGCGACCTCGCGCCGAGCGCCTTCGCGATCGCGATGCTCGGCGCCATCGAGTCGCTCCTCTCCGCGGTCGTCGCGGACGGCATGATCCGGCGACGGCACGACCCCGATGTCGAGCTGATCGCCCAGGGCGCGGGCAATCTCGTCTCCCCGTTCTTCGGCGGCATCTCCGCGACCGGCGCGATCGCGCGCACCGCCACGAACATCCGGTCCGGCGGCCGTTCGCCGTTCGCGTCGGTCTTCCACGCGCTCTTCGTGCTCCTCGCGGTCGTTCTCCTCGCCCCGCTCCTCGGCCACCTCCCGATGGCGTCGCTCGCGGCGCTCCTCCTGATCGTCGCGTGGAACATGAGCGACGCGCACCAGGTCGTCCGGACCGCACGCACCGCGCCGCGCAGCGACCTCCTCGTCCTCGCCGCCTGTTTCACGCTGACGGTCGTCTTCGACATGGTCGTCTCCGTGACGGCCGGCGTGATGCTCGCGGCGCTCCTCTTCATGCGCCGGATGGCGCTCGTCTCCGACGTGTCGCTCGTCTCCGACCCGCACCGCGTCCTGAAACAGCCGCTCCCGAAGGACACGGTCCTCTACGAGATCGTGGGACCGCTCTTCTTCGGCGCGGCGCGGCGCGCGATGACCGCGCTCCACCGCGTGGACGCGACCGTGCGGGTGGTGATCCTCGACATCCGCTCGGTGCCCTTCATCGACGCGACCGGCATCGTCAACCTCGAGTCGGCGGTCGGGCGGCTGCTCGGCAGTGGCACGGCGGTCGTGATCGCGGGGGTCCAGCCGCGCGCGAGGGGTGCGCTCGAGCGCGCCCGGCTCGGCAATGGCCGCGTCGCGATCTGCAGCACGTTCGACGAGGGGATCGAGAAGGCGCGCGCGTTCGCGGGCGAGAAGAGCTCGTGACCGGTCGAGGCTACCTGGTCATGGGTTCCCACACCGTGTCCGCGACCTCTCTGCCCGACACGGACTCGAGGATGTTCGTGAGGAACTCGTCCTCGGGAAGCCCGCTCTGCCGGACCATGTGCTTAAAGGCCTGATCCGCAACAGGGAGGATCGCCGTGATGTCGATCCTCCAGCGGCCATCCTCCTCCTTGCGAAACACCCACTGGATGGGGGTCGCTTTTCCTTCGAACACGTGCACTGTGGCACGGCTTCCGGAGACGGCGATCTCCCCCAGCTCGTTGGTGGCCACGCTCTCCTTGCTGACCCAGCCTTCCTCGACGGCGTGCACGAACAACGCCTCCGCCGTCATGCGCTCCAGCGACTCCGAAGACATGCATTGGCGAATCATGAGGACGCCCAGCTTGTCCATCGTGGACAGGGCACCGACAGCGCTTCGGTCGGCGCGAAGGGCCAGTTCGCGGATCCTGCCGTAGTACTCGAGCGTGGCCCGGTCCACGAAGGACACGGCTTTCCTTCCATCCTGGTCGAGGATCGCCTGCTCGTAGCCGTTGAAGCACGCCCGAACCGCCGCCGCATCGTCCACGGCGCCTTCTCGTCCGCAGCCCGCGAAGGCTGCGCAAAGGAGGCAGGCCACGGAACTCCTTCCCATGGCCGGCTACGGCGCGAGCCGCTCCATGGTCCAGCCGCCCGCCGCGCGGACGTAGCGGAACCGGTCGTGGAGCCGGCTCTCGCGCCCCTGCCAGAACTCGATCTCGTTCGGCGCGAGACGGTAGCCGGCCCAGTGCTCCGGCACCGGGACCGGCCGTTGGCCGAGCCGCTTCTCGAGATTGCGCGCCTGCGACTCGAGCTGTTCGCGGCTCTCGATGACCACGCTCTGCGGCGAGACGGCGGCGGAAAGCTGGCTCTCGCGCGGGCGCGTGCGGAAGTAGCGCGCCGACTCCTCGAAGGGCATCTGCTCGACGTTGCCACGCGCGCGCACCTGCCGCCCCATCTCGTTCCAGTGGAAGACGAGCGCGGCGCGCGGGTCCCGCTCGAGCTCGCGACCCTTCGCGCTCTCGCGGCTCGTGTAGAAGACGAAGCCGCGCTCGTCCACCCCGCGAAGCACGACCATCCGCGCGTTCGGCGCGCCGTCCGCGCCCGTGGTCGCGAGCGTCATCGCGTCGGGCAGGCAGAGCCCGGCCTTCTCCGCCTCCCCGAACCAGCGCTTGAAGAAGTCGATCGGGTGCGGGTCGAGATCGACTCGCCGGAGCGTCGAGTCCCGGTACTCCTTCCGAAGCCTCTCGTAGTCCATGGGTGTTGGCCGATCAGCGGCGGCCCGAAGGGCCGTCCGCTGCATCGGCCCGTCAAGCACGCTTGGGCGAATTGTAGGGGGAGGCGTCGGGTCAGCCTATGACCCGATGCCTAGGGCAGAGGGGCGGGGGTCACCCGGCAAGCGCGGCGACGCTCACCACGGCCGTCGGGGACCCGGTCTTCGAGCCGCCCTCGGATTCGAGGGAGACCGCGAGGGCCTCGACCGTCCCGAGGTCCTTGACGAGGATCGAGGCCTCGCCGCTCCCGCCGGTGCGCGCGACGCCGAGGCTCACGGGCTTCCCGCCGCGGATCGCCCAGAGCTCGTAGTCCTTGCCCGCGGGCGGGCGGTAGTTCTCGAGGAGGAACACGCCGCGGCCGGTCGCGGCGTCGTAGACCGCGCGGCCGCGCAGCGCGCCGAAGTCCGCCTGCGGGGCGAGGGCCGCGGACCGTGCGCCGGCCGCTTGGAGGACGTCGAGGCGTTCCGACTCGTCGCGATGGCGCTGCCAGCCGAGGAAGACCACGACCGCGAGGCACGCCGCGGCGGCCCAGCCGCCGATCGCGAGCAGCCGGCCCCTCGGCCCCCGGGCCCCCTCCGCCTCGATCGCCTTGAAGACGCGGTCGCGGAGCGCCGCCGGCGGCTCCTTCGGCGGCGCCGACAGCGCGAGCGCCGCCGCTCCCTCGTGGAACGCCGCGAGCGCCTGCTCGCACTCGGCGCACCCTTGGGCGAGGTGCTCGTCGAGCGCGCGACGCTCCTCCGGCGAGAGCACGCCGGCGGTGAACGCCGCGCAGAGGTCGAGGAACCGCTCGTGGTCGCTCACGGCGCCTCCCCCTCGAGCGAATCGCGCAAGCGGAGGAGCCCGCGCCGGATCCACGCCTTCACGGTGCCGAGCGGCGCCTCGAGCCGCGACGCCACCTCGGTGTGCGCGAGCCCCTCGAAGTAGGCGAGCTCGAGGGCCTTCCGCTGCTTCGCGTCGAGCTCCTCGAGCGCCTTGCGGACGCGCGCCCGCTCCTCCTCGAAGCCAAAGACCGTCGCGGGCCTTGCCGGCGGCGCCGCGGCCTCCGCGCGCGCGCGGACCGCCGTCATGCGCGTGCGGTCCAGCGCGCGGCTGCGGACGATGGTCGCAAGCCAGCTCGCGACGCTGCCTCGCCGCGCCTCGTAGCGCCCGGCGGTGCGCCAGACCTGCACCCAGGCGAGCTGGATCACGTCCTCGGCATCGGCCGGATTGCCGAGGATGCGGAGCGCGAGCGAATAGAGCATGGGAGTGAACCGGTCGTACAGGCGCCCGAAGGCGTCCCTGTCCCCGGCCTCGACACTCGCGAGGATCGCGCTCTCGTCCATTCCGGCCTTCGACGTCGAGAGGGATACGGCTCTCCTCCCTGTCCGGATGCATCCTCCCGGGGGCGGCCAGTTTTCCCGTGCATCCGGCGCCCCGCGGCCCCCGTACTTGTGCCGAAAGGAGATGCCCATGCGAACCGCCCTGCTCCTCGTGATCGCGCTCGCGGGCGCGGGGAACCTCGCGACCGCATCGAGCCACCGCGAGGCCCCCTTCGTCACGAAGCACCCGAAGATCGACGCCACCGACTTCTACATGTTCCGCAGCTACGAGCCCGGACGCGAGGGGTTCGTGACCCTCGTGGCCTGCTACCTGCCCCTCCAGGACCCCTATGGCGGGCCCAACTACTTCGCCCTCGACCCGGACGCCCTCTACGAGATCCACGTGGACAGCGACGCCGACGCGATCGAGGACCTGACGTTCCAGTTCCGTTTCCAGCGCGTGAGCCGCGACCTCGCGCTCGACGTCGGGCCGGCGGGCGCCACGGAGCGCGTCTCGGTGCCGCTCACGAACATCGGTCCGATCGCGGCCGGCGACACGGGCGCGCTCAACGTCCAGGAGACCTACACGCTGTCCGTCGTGCGCGGCGACCGGCGGACCGGCATGTCCCAGCCCGTGTCGCACGCCGGCGGGACCGTCTTCACGAAGCCCGTGGACTTCATCGGGACGAAGTCGATCCCGGACTACGCGACGTACGCGGCGCAGTTCCTCTACGAGATCCAGATCCCCGGCTGTCCGACACCCGGCCGCGTCTTCGTCGGACAGCGGAAGGACCCGTTCGTCGTGAACCTCGGCGAGACGTTCGACCTCGTCCACACGAACCCGCTCGGCCCCGAGGACGGCGAGTCCGACGACCTCGCGGACAAGAACGTGACCGCGCTCTGCCTCGAGATCCCGGTCGGCTGCCTCACCGAGGGGGCGGAGACCGTGATCGGCGGCTGGACGTCGGCCAGCATGCGGCAGGCCCGCGTGCTGAACCCGGCGCCGGTCCCTCCCGGCGTGCCCGGGAAGGGCGCCTCCGTCGAGGGAGGCGCGTTCACCCAGCAGTCGCGCCTCGGGATGCCGCTCGTCAACGAGGTCGTGATCGGCCTCAAGGACAAGGACCGCTTCAACGCGAGCGAGCCGAGGGACGACACCCAGTTCGCGACCTACGTCACCCACCCGACGCTGCCGGAGCTGCTCGAGATCCTCTTCGGCGTGACCGCGCCGAACGCGTTCCCGCGCGCGGACCTCGTCCAGGCCTTCCTGACCGGCGTCCCCGGCCTCAACCAGCCCGCGGGCGTCGTCGCCTCGGAGATGCTCCGCCTGAACACCGCGATCGCGCCCAAGCCCAAGGGCATGCAGGCGCGGCTCGGCGTGCTCGCGGGCGACACGGCCGGGTTCCCGAACGGTCGCAGGCCCGGCGACGACGTCGTGGACATCGAGCTTCGCGTCGCCATGGGCGTGCTCCTCCCCTTGGCGGACGCGCCCAGCGGACAACTCCCCTACACGGACGGCGCGTTCTGCGACGACAGCCTCTTCGACGCCGCCTTCCCCTACCTGCGCATGCCGCTCCCCGGCGCGCGCGACTGAGAGGACGCCATGCGAAAACTGCTCTTCGCCCTCGTGCTCGCCGTCGCCGGCTGCGGCGACGGCGGCTCGGCCGACCCGGATGCCGGGTTCGCGCAGTTCGTCTCGGCTCAGGTCGTCGCGACCGCGGATGACAGCGACGCGGTGCCCATCAACGACCTCGACTTCTCGGACGCGGATCTCATGGACGAGGACCTCTTCGCGGGGCTCTTCGACTAGCCATGCGCCGCATCACGTTCTTCCTCCTCGTGCTGCCCGCGTTCGCGCACGAGTTCTGGATCGAGCCCTCGGCGTTCCGGCCCTCGCCGGGCGCCGAGGTCTCCGTGCGGCTGTTCGTCGGCGACGGGATGCCCGGCGAGGCCTACGCGCGCAACCCGGAGCGGATCTCCGCCTTCTTCGTGGACGTGGACGGTCGCCGGTTCGAGATCGAGGGGGCGCCGGGGGCCGACCCCGCGGGCCGCTTCCGCGCCCCCGACGGCCCCTTCCTCGTCGGCTACCGCAGCAAGGAGAGCCGCATCGTGCTCGACGCGGAGAAGTTCGAGGCCTACCTCGTGGAGGACGGGCTCGAGGAGATCTCGCGCCTGCGTGCCGAGCGGGGGGACACCAAGGCACCCGGCCGCGAGATCTACTCGCGGTGCGCGAAAGCCGTGTTCGGCGGCAAGGACCGCGCGATCGGATTCCCGGTCGAAATCGTCGCCGGGGGCGATCTCGCGGCGCTCAAGGCCGGGGACGAAGTCGTGCTCCAGCTGCTCCGCGAGGGGAAGCCGCTTGCGGGGGCGCTCATGCGCGCGTTCCATGCGGGGGCCACGCCCCTCGCGTCGCGGACCGACGCGGAGGGACGCGCGCGGTTCCGCGTCAAAGATGCGGGGATGTGGCTCTTTGCCGCCGTGCACATGCGCCCGGCGGCCGCGGGGCACGATGCCGACTGGGAGAGCCTCTGGGCCTCGCTGACGTTGGACGTGCGCGGGAGCGTCGCTCCCGGCTCGTGATCGGGCCTTGAGCCGGCCGCTGGTGGGGGAGCCGGGACTCGAACCCGGATGCCCTTGCGGGCAGGGGATTTTAAGTCCCCCGCGTCTGCCGGTTCCGCCACTCCCCCGAGGGAGAAGGACCAGAGGATACCCTCGCCAAGCCGGCTTGGCCCGGCCTCAGTCGCCCCGTTTGACCTCGGAGGAGGGTGGGATAGCGTTCCTCCGGAGTCTGCCGTGCACGAGGGCCGCAAGAAACGCCAGGAGGAGAACCACGTCTCCGCCTCGACCGAGGAGAGGCGGCGTCACAGGCGTTTTCTCGAGGACGTGCGGGTGCGATACCGCGACCTTGAGGGGATCACGCCGAGCGCCTGGGGCCGCACGAGGGACCTCTCGCTCGGTGGACTCTGCCTCGCGCCCTTGGAACCCATCAGCCTAGGGGCGCACCTCGCCCTTGAGGTGCACATCACGCGGGAAACCGCCCCCATCCTCGCGCTCGGTCGCGTCGTCCGGGTCGTGGAGGACGAAGATCAGGACAACGTCGTCGGGATCGAGTTCCTCTGGATCGGCGAGGAGGACAGGGCAAACCTCGACCGGCTTGCCCGGTTCTTCGAGCAGAAGTACGGCGAAACGGGCGAGCTGTAGGCCCCCGAGGCCCCCGCCCGATCGGCCCTGACCGCGAGCGAAGCCGCTCTCGCATCCTGTAGCAGGAGCGCTCGCCGCCGGGCTCCCGGAGCGCCTTGTCGTCGTAAGTCTTTTGCGTAAAAAGGCTTACGACAGCGCTCTCTACGGACGCTGTTGGCCCCCCGTTTGCGATTCCTAGCTGCGGGGTGCCTAATACGCACCCTCGGTATCGATGATGACGTTTCAAACGGGTATTTCCGGTTGCGAGGGTCGAGGGCATTTCGTACGGTGCGCGTCTCGCTCGAACCGGGGGCATTTCGGCAAGATTTGGGAGGGCTCCATGCGACGCCTCCTCGTAATTGGTTTTGGGATCCTTGGTCTTCTGCTCGCGGGCTGCTCCGGCGGCGCCGCTGGTAGCCCCGATGACGACATCGGGGATCTGTTCGTCATCGGGCACAGCCCGGGCAATGGCGACGAGCTGGACACCGAGGACTCGGTCAGCGGATTCAACGCGCTCGACAACGTGACGTTGCTGCGCCGCGGGGCGGTCGGGGTGATCTTCTCGAACACCCTCGACCTGACGTCGGTGATCAACAGCGATCCGGCGGATCCGCAGGGGTCGCGCAACATCCGGCTCTTCTTCTTCGACACGAGCCAGGGGCCGTTCGATCCGACGCAGCCGACGGTGCTCGGCGTGAACCCGCCCGGCGCGAACGTGATCGTGCCGGCGACCACGACCCCCGACACCTACAACACCTCGAACGACATGCTGGTCATCCAGCCGACGGGCGTGAGCGCGAGCAACCCGCTGCCGGAGGGGCAGTACTCGGTCGTCGTGCAGAACGGCGTGCGCGGCGCGGACGGCGACGGCATGAAGGGCGCGGAGTACTTCTTCTTCTTCCGCGTCGGCCAGGACAACCTCGGGCCGGTGGTGGTGAAGACTTCGCCGGTGCCGGGCGCGACCAACGTCGAGCCGGACGCCGAGGTGCGGATCACGATGTCCGAGACGATCCTCGCGAGCACCGTGAACCAGAGCACGATCAAGGTCGAGTACCAGCCGGCGGGCGCCGCGGCTCCGACCCAGATCCCCGGCAACTTCTTCACGGACGGCGGCAACGGCGCCGGGAACAACTTCCCGAACATCCAGCTCGACTCGTCGGGCACGCCCGGCCGCTCGGGCGTCAGCCCGCGGAACGGCGTGGATATCGTCTTCCGGCCGGACCTGTCCGCGTTCCCGGTGAACATGACCGCGGAGAGCTGGACGGATCCCTTCTGCTCGCTCTTCAGCGACCCGCCCTACAAGGGCAACAAGGGCTATCCGCTCGGCCAGGCGATCACGGTGCGCTTCGTGACGATCGGAACGGGCGTCTCGGACACGGCCGGCAACGCGATCCCCGCCGGCAGCCCGAACCAGAGCTTCACGTTCCAGACGAAGCGGCGCCCCGACTCGGTCTTCGCGCCGAACAACGAGGGAGCGATCTACTACGGTGACACGGTCGGCGTCGGCGTCATCGACATCGATCCGAGCCGGACGAACTACCAGTTCGGCCCGAACCCCGTGCGCCAGCCGAACTCCGTCGTGACGACGGGCACGGGTCTCAACACGAAGATCGTCCGCGTGCCGGTCTCGGACCTCGTCGACATGGTGTCGGACTCCCGGATCTACAGCGCGTTCTACGACTTCGTCTGCAGCAATCCGGCGTTCATCAACTTCACGATGCCCGTCGTCTACGCCGCGAGCGGCGCGGTCGGCGGCGGCCAGGTCGTGGTGATCGACACGTTCAACATGGTGTCGATGGGCCGGTTCGGGACCCCGTCGCCCGGTGGCGTCGCGATGACGGCCGTCGGGGCCGGGGCGGGCAACAGCCGCCTCGTGGTCTCGAACTTCAGCGCGAACACCGTGACGGTCTACGACGTCGCGGACGTGCGCTGGTACACCGGCTCGAGCCTCTACTTCGGTCCGCAGTCCGCGCTCCAGAACGCCGTGGTGACCGGCACGTCGAAGCTCATCCTGAGCGAGGCGGACTTCAAGGCCATCTTCCCGCACCAGAAGCAGGACATCACCTCGCCCCCGGGCCCCCCGATCATCGGCACGGTCAACGTGGGCATCAGCCCGACCAAGGTGAAGATCACCGGGCTTCCGACCTCGCTCGGCGCCCCGGGCTTCCCGTGCTTCAGCCCCTTCCTCGCCGTGGACCTGATCGTGTGCGCGTTGAACGCCGGCGAGAACACCGCGGACTTCACCGAGCTCCAGAGGCTCAGCCAGAGCAAGGCCATCGAGCCTGATCTGCCCGGCGTGAGCCTCTCGTCGCAGCCGACGGACCTCGGGTGGGCGCCGTTCAGCTTGAACACCGGGTCCTACTACTTCTTCATCACGAGCATCGGCGGCACGGTCGAGCTGTTCGCGTCGGGTCTCCTCGGGAGCTCGCCGTCGGTGCGGCCCGGCTCCGCGAGCAACTTCGCTCCGAACAAGATCATCAACTCGGTCACCGGTCGGAACCTGCCGTCGGCGGTCCAGTGGATCACGACCGGCACGGGCGCCTTCCAGGCGCAGTCCGGCTACACCTTCTCCGCTCTCATCGCCGAGACCGGCGAGAACAGCATCTTCGAGGTGGACGTGACGGCGGAGTTCCCGACGAACCTGTTCCAGATCACGAACCAGGGTCTCTCGTCGGGCCTCGGTCCTGTCGACATCGCGGGCGATCCTGCCGCCGCGCTTAACTTCCCCACCCAGTGCGGTCCGCGCTTCACGACGTACTACGTCGCGAACGCCGGCGAGGGCAACGTGAGGACGGGGAGCTACCTCGGGGGCGTGATCGGGACCAACATCGCCACGCCCGGCGTGCAGATGATCGTTTCCTGGTGGAGCCGCTAGGCGAGCCACGGACGAAACCAGAGGGGCGGCCCGCATGGGCCGCCCCTTTTTCTTTCCAGGCCCGCGCGTCGCGTCCAGGCCGCCTCGGAGGCCTGCCTCGCCGAGGCGGGCCCGCAGGTGGCGCGAAGGCGGCTCTACGGGTAGATGCGGTAGAGCATCCGCGGGAAGGGAATCGCCTCCCGCACGTGCGGGAGCCCGCAGATCCACGCGACCGTGCGCTCGATCCCCATGCCGAAGCCCGCGTGGGGCACCGAGCCGTACCGCCGGAGGTCGAGGTACCACTCGAACGCCTCCTTCGGGAGCTTGTGCTCCGCGATCTGCCGCTCGAGGAACGCGAGGTCGGTCGCGCGCTCGCCGCCGCCCACGATCTCCCCGTACCCTTCGGGAGCGATCACGTCGACCCCGAGCGCGAGGCGCTCGTTCGAGGGATCGCGGCGCATGTAGAAGGCCTTCACCTCGTGCGGCCAGCGGTGGATCATCAGCGGCTTGCTGTGCCCCGCGGCCAGCGCCTCCTCGTCCGGGGCGCCGAAGTCGTTGCCGTAGACGAACCCGCTCTTGTCCTTGAGCAGCGCCGCCGCCTCGTCGTAGGTGATGCGGGGGAACGGCGGCACGACCTGCTCCAGCTTCGCCACGTCCCTCTCGAGCGTCGCGAGGTCGGTCCGGTTCTCCTCGAGGACGCGCTGGACGACCGCGGCGAGGAGCGCCTCGACGAGCCGCATCACGTCGTCGAGACCCGCGAACGCCATCTCCGGCTCGAGCATCCAGAACTCGGTCAGGTGCTTGCGCGTCTTGCTCCGCTCCGCGCGGAACGCCGGCCCGAGGCAGTAGACCTTGCCGAGCGCCATCGCGGCCGCCTCCATGTAGAGCTGGCCCGACTGCGTCAGGTAGGCCTTCTGCTCCTCGAAGTAGTCCACCTCGAAGAGCGTCGTCGTGCCCTCGCACGCGTTCGGCGTGAACATCGGCGCGTCCACGCAGACGAACCCCTCCCGGTGGAGGAAGTCGCGCAGCGCGCGGATCACGGTGTCGCGGACCCGCAACGTGGCCGCGGGCCGCCGCGAGCGCAGCCAGAGATGGCGGTTCGAGAGGAGGAAGTCCGGGCCGTGCGACTGCTTGCCGAGCGGGTAGTCCGCCGACGGGCCGATCTCGCGCAGGTCCACGAGCGAGAGCTCGACCCCGCCGGGCGCGCGCGCGTCCACGCGCACCTTCCCGGTCACGACGAGCGATGCCTCCTGCCCGGGCGCACCCGCCCGCGCGAAGACCTCCTCGCCGACATCGTCGATGCCCGCGACCGCCTGGACCGTGCCCGTCCCGTCCCGCACCTGGAGGAAGTGGAGCTTCTTCCCGGAGCGCCGGCCGAGAAGCCATCCCTCCACGCGGACGGTCTTGCCTTCGTGCGCCTTGAGATCGCGGATCGGGACGGCGGGGGTCTGGTCCATGGCGGGTACCGTACCAAGAGGGTTGAGCGCGGCGAAGGCGCCCGGAGGCGGTGGGGGCCCGGGGGCCCGCCTTCGCGCCGCTCCGGCGAGGCAGCCCTTACCGCAGCGCGAGGCGCACGATCTCTTCGAGCGGGAGCTCGTCCCCCCGCACCGCCGCGACGCGCTGCTCGGCCTCGGGGCGCGGGAGCCCGAGCGAGCAGAGCGCGAGGACCGCGTCCCCCCGGACGCCCAGGGGTGCCATGGGTTTCCCGGGCCCTTCCCCCTTCCTCAGCCGGTCGCGCAGCTCGACGAGGATGCGCTCGGCGGTCTTCTTCCCGATGCCCTTCGCGCGCACGAGCAGGGCGATCTCGCCGGAGGCGATGTGGGAGGCGAGGACCGCCGGCTCGTAGGCCGAGAGGAGCGAGATCGCGGCCGCCGGGCCCACGCCGGTCACCTGGAGCAGCTGGCGGAAGAGGTGGCGCTCGGCCTCGTCCGAGAAGCCGAAGAGGTCCAGCCGCTCCTCGCGCACGATCAGGTGCGTGAAGAGGCGGCACGGGCCCTTGGGCGGGATCCTCCGGAGCGTGGAGGCCGAGCAGACGAGGCGGTAGGCGACGCCGCTCACCTCGACGACGGCCGCGCCCTCGCCGCGCGCCGCGACCTCCCCGCGCAGATACTCGTACATGGCCGCACGAGGTTAGCAGCGCGGGGGGGCAGGCCTTCGCGCCCGCCCCACGCAACCCTGTTCCCCTCAAGGAGTTGCGCGAGGCGGGCGATACACTACGCCTTGAGCGAGAGGCCGAGCCTCGCGAGCTTCGCCTTGATCTCCGAGAGGCTCGTCGAGCCGAAGTTCTTCTGGTTCAGGAGCTCCGACTCCGAGACCTTCACGAGGTCGCCCACGGTCTGGACGGCCATCGTGGCCACCGCCTTCGCCGAGCGGATGGACAGGTCGAGGTCGGAAATCGGCAGCGCGAGCGCCTCGGCCTGCTCGGGGCCGTCCGCGATCTCGATGTCGGGCAGCGTCGGCATCTCGGGTTCCGCCGCCTCGGCCGCGGCAAGGACCTCGTCCCGGCGCATGCCGAGCCGCAGCCCCTTGGCCACGAGGATGTCCTTGATCTCCTGGAGCGAGGTCTCCCCGAAGTTCTTGTAGGAGAGCAGCTCGGCCTCGGTGCGGGTGATGAGGTCGCCGAGCGACGAGATGTTCATCTTCGCGAGGCAGTTGCGCGAGCGCACCGACAGCTCGAAGTCCGAGATCGGCGTCCGCAGCAGCTGGTTCCGCCGGTCCTCCTTCCTCTCCATGTCCTCGTCAACCACCATCGACCGCGACGACTCGGCGTCGCGGAGGAAGCTCTTCGCCCGCGGGTGGTTCGGATAGACCTGGAGGACCTCGCGGTAGCACTCCGCGGCGCGCGGGAACTCGTCCCGGTCCTCGTAGAGCACGCCGAGGTTCAGGAGGATGTTCACGCGCGTCGGCCGGATGCGGCGGGCGCGCTCGTAGAGCGCGATCGCGGCGTCGTCGTCGCCCGACAGGTCGTGCTGGTAGGCGAGGCGGAAGAGGGAGTCGAGGTGCTCCGGGTCATGGGAGAGGGCCGCCTCGTACCGCTCGCGCGCCTCCGCGTAGTTCCCCTCCGACTCCGCGATCGTGCCGAGGACGTAGAGGACCTGCGGCTTGTCCGCCTCCCGCGCGAGGTCGCCGAGCGCCTTCCTCGCCTCCTCGGGCTTGCCGAGAAGCGCGAGCAGCGCGGCGTAGTCGAGGCGCGCGGGCTCGAAGCGCGGCTCCTTTTCCACGCAGAGCCGGAGCGCCTCGATCGCCTGGGCGGGCCGGTCGATGTAGAGCTCCGCGAACGCCCACAGGTAGAGGACGCGGGGCAACTCGCTCTTCCTCGCGTCGGGGCCGACGCGGTCGTGCCGGTCGAGCAGGAAGTTGGCGGTCGCGCGGCGCGCCGACCCCCTCGCGTCCTCCCCGTCCTCGGGCCCGTCCGCGACACCGCGGAGCGCGCGGTGCAGGTCGGGATCGATGAACACGCGGCGCCGCAGGTGGAGCGCCTCGCCCACGTCGGCCATGGCGCTGTCGAGGGCGCGGTCGGTATCGACGGAAACCTCGGTCGAGGACATGCGGGGAACCTCCGGATCGTGGCGGGTCCCCGGGTGGATCCCGGACCCGTCCAAGGGAAGCCGATTAGGATAGATGCGCCCGCACACGCCGTCAAACCGCACGGACCGTCGCTCCACGCCGTTAGGGTGGGGTCTCTAACCCGGCCCGGGAGCCCGCACAGGGGGCTTCGGGGGCGGGAGGCTCCTCTCAAGGAAGGGTCCGATGGACACGATCGTCATCGAGGGCGGCGTCCCCCTCAAGGGCAGGGTTTCCGTCTCCGGCGCCAAGAACGCGGCTCTCCCGATCCTCGCCGCGACCCTCCTCGTCGAAGGGGAGGTCCGCCTCGAGGGCATCCCGGACCTGCGCGACATCCGGACGATGATGGGCCTCCTCCAGGAGCTGGGGTCGGCCGTGGAGAAGAACGCGGACGGGACGTTCTCGCTGGCCGTCGCCGACCAGTCGGCCGTGGAGGCGCCCTACAAGATCGTCAAGGAGATGCGGGCGAGCTTCTGCGTGCTCGGGCCGCTCCTCGCGCGCCGTGGCCGCGCCAAGGTCTCCATGCCGGGCGGCTGCAACCTCGGCGTCCGGCCGGTGGACCTCCACCTGAAGGGCCTCCGCGCGCTCGGCGCGAAGATCACGATCAGCGGCGGCGACGTGCAGGCCGAGGGCAAGCTCACGGGCGACGAGGTCTTCCTGTCGGGCGCGTTCGGCTCGACCGTGCTCGGCACCGCGAACGTGATGATGGCCGCGACGCTCGCCGAGGGGCGCACGATCATCGAGGGCGCCGCGTGCGAGCCCGAGGTCAGCGACCTCGCGCGGTTCCTCATCGCGTGCGGCGCGAAGATCGAGGGCATCGGGAGCCACCGCGTGGTGATCGATGGCGTGGACCGGCTCCGCGGGACGCCCTGGCGCATGATGCCCGACCGGATGGAGGCGGGCACGTACATGGCCGCGGTCGCGGCGTCGGGCGGCGACGTGTTCTTCGAGGGGGCCGACCCCGCGCACATGGGCGCCGTGCTCGAGGCCTTGAAGGCGTGCGGCGTGGCCGTCGAGCGCCAGAAGTCGGGGGTGAAGATCTGTCGCGACGGTCGCCCGCAGCCGCTCGACCTGACGACGCTGCCGTACCCCGGCTTCCCGACCGATCTCCAGGCGCCGTTCACCGCGCTGCTCTCCCTCGCCGACGGCATGAGCGTCGTGACCGAGAAGATCTACCCCGAACGCTTCATGCACGTGCCGGAGCTCGCCCGCATGGGCGCCGACATCCGCACGCAGGGGCCGAGCGCGATCGTGCACGGCGTGCCCGCCCTCGACGGCGCGCAGGTGATGGCGAGCGACATCCGCGGCGGCGCGGCGCTCCTCGTGGCCGGCCTCGCGGCGAAGGGGGCGACGACGGTCCACCGCATCTACCACGTGGACCGCGGCTACGAGAAGGTCGAGGAGAAGCTCAAGGGGCTCGGCGCGCGCCTTCGCCGCGTGGACGCGGAATAGGCCGGTCCGACGGCGCAGGGTCGAGGGGGCGTCGGGGGCCGCGGCCCTCGGTTTCCCCGAAGCCGCGTCCCACGGTTAGTCTTTAGGCCCCGTGAAGAAGGCGCTGCTGCTCCTCGTCGCCGTCGAGTGCCTCGCGCTCGTCCTCGGGCTCGGCGGCTATGCCTTCGGGGCGTTCGACGGGCTCCGGCGCTTGCCGCCGGCGGTGCCCGTCTTCCGGCCTCCGCTCTACGACGCGCGGATCGGCGATCTCGTCCGGTACGAGAAGCGGGACCGCGCGACCGGCAAGGTCCTCGGCTACCTCGAGTACGAGGTGAGGGTCGTGACCGTCGTGGAGCGGACGACCAGCGGTCCTACCATCGCCCTCTTCATCAAGGAATACACGGGTGGTGCGGTCCGAGAGCGGATGATCGGGATCCAGCCCCGGGCGCTGATGCACGGTTTCCTGCCGCCACGGTTCGAGGACGAGGACGACTACCCCGCGGGCGAGCGGCCGGTCGTGAGCCGCATCTCGACCGCGACGTTCCCGCTCAGGGACTACCCCAAGGAGATGAAGCGGATCCCGCCCCCCGTGCACGGGTTCCTCGTCGAGGCCGTGGTCCCGCGCCGGAGCCTCACGGAGGTCGCCGAGCGGTACTGGATGACCGACAAGGTCGCGGTCTTCGGCGTCGCGCGCTGGGAGCGCGGCGACGAGGTGCTCGTCCTCCTCCGGTCCGAGAAGCCGGAGCCCAAGCCATGAGCGTGCGCGGCCTCGCGGTCGTCGCCTTGCTCCTGGGCGCGCTCTGCGCCGGGGCGGGCTTCCTCCTCGCCGACCGCCTCGGCTGGTGCGGCGTCGAGCCGCCGGCCGAGTGGACCTTCGTGAACCCGACGCTCGACGTCGTGCGAGGGCAGCGCGTGGTGCTGCGGCCGATCCTCGAGGGCGTGCCGTCGCTCCGGTACACGTTCCTCGCGACGATCCTCGAGCCCGCGGCGGACGACGAGGTCGCGCCTGTCCCTCACCTGCGCGCGGGCGTCGAGGAGTGGAGCGACGACGAGTGGAGGTTCCGGCCGCCGGTGGCGTCGCTCGTGCTCTGCCAGCTGGGCGCGCTGACCGCGCAGGAGTGGCTCCAGGAGATCCGCCCGGTGCGCGAGGTGCGGGGGGAGAGAGGCGACCGCATGCTCCTGAAGGCGGTCTTCGGCCACCGGAGCGGCGCGGTCGTCACCTACTACCACGATCCCTCGCAGAGGGTGCCCGCGGTCGGATGGACGCGCTGCGAGATGGTCGCCGAGGGCCAGATGCCCGAGATCAACTTCGCGAGCGACGGGGGGGTGAACTAGGACGAGCCTGCCCCCCCAGCCCCCCCGAATTGACCCCGCCCGAAACGCCCGTAAACTGCGGCGTTTCTCGCCATGTTCGAGTCCCTGACCCAGCGCCTCTCCGGGCTCTTCTCCCGCCTCACGGGAGGGGCCGGCCGCCTCACGGAGGACTCCGTGAAGGAGGCGGTGCGCGAGGTGAAGCGGGCGCTCCTCGAGGCGGACGTGAGTCTCGAGGTGGCGCGAGCGTTCACGGACGCGGTCAAGGAGCGGGCGATCGGCCGCGAGGGGCTCGAGGGCGTCACCCATGCCCAGCAGTTCGTGAAGATCGTCCACGACGAGCTCAAGGGGCTGATGGGGGGGGAGACGAAGGGGATCGAGTTCGACCCTTCGGGCACGACCGTGATCATGATGGTGGGCCTCCAGGGTTCGGGCAAGACGACCACGTGCGGCAAGCTCGCCCTCTGGCTACGCAGGAAGCACAAGAAGAACCCCATGCTCGTCGCGGCCGACGTGCAGCGTCCCGCCGCGATCGAGCAGCTGAAGGTGCTCGGGAAGAGCATCGACGTGCCGGTCCACTTCGAGAAGGGCGGACGGCCGCCGGCCATCTGCGCCCGCGCGGTCGAGCAGGCGCGGAAGCAGGGGTGCGACACCGTGATCCTCGACACCGCGGGCCGGCTCCACATCGACGAGCCGCTCATGGAGGAGCTCGCGGCGGTGAAGCGCGAGGCGAAGCCCTCCCTCACCTACCTCGTCGCGGACGCGATGACGGGTCAGGACGCGGTGAAGAGCAGCGCCGCGTTCCACGAGCGGCTGACGCTCTCGGGCGTGGTCCTCACGAAGCTCGACGGCGACGCGCGCGGCGGCGCCGCGCTCTCGATCCGCCACGTCACGGGCTGCCCGGTCGTCTTCGTCGGCGTCGGGGAGAAGCTCGACGCGATCGACCTCTTCCACCCGGAGCGCATGGCCGGCCGCATCCTCGGCATGGGCGACATCGTGAGCCTCGTCGAGGACGCGCAGGAGAAGATCGACAAGCAGGAGGCGCAGCGCGTCGCGGAGCGCATGTTCGTCAAGGGGTTCAACCTGGACGACATGCTGTCGCAGCTCGAGCAGGTCCAGCGGATGGGCAGCCTGAAGGACCTCGTGAAGAAGCTCCCGGGACAGCTCGCCGACGCGCTCGGCGAGGAGGAGCTCGACGACAAGGCCCTCGCGCGGCAGAAGGCGATCCTCCAGTCGATGACGCCCTTCGAGCGCCTGAACCCGGAGGAGATCCACGCCCAGCGCCGGCAGCGCATCGCGCGCGGCAGCGGCACCTCGCTCAACGACGTGAACGAGCTCCTGAAGTCCTTCAAGCTCATGCGGAAGCAAATGAAGGAGCTGAAGGGCACGCTCATGGGCCGCATGGGCGCGCGGCAGATGGAGAAGCGCAAGGAGAAGATCCTCAAGGAGATGAAGAAAGGGAGGATCCCCGGACTCCCGGGGATGTGATCCATGGCAGTACGTCTGCGTCTGAAGCGAACGGGCCGGACCAACCGCCCGTTCTACCGGATCGGCGCGTTCCACCACACCACGCGCCGCGACGGCACCCCGGTCGAGGACCTCGGCTGGTACGACCCCTTGATCCGCGAGCGCGACAAGAGCTTCAAGCTCGACGAGGAGCGCGCGAAGTACTGGATCAGCAAGGGCGCGAAGCCTTCCGAGACCGTCCGGTCCATGCTCAAGCTGCGCGGCATCCGTGGCTAAGGACAAGCGTCGCGCCGAGCTGGAGAAGTTCGCGGCCCAGTGCCGTGAGCTCCCGGCGCCCAAGGGCACCCCGTCCGAGCAGGTGATCTGGCTCGTCCTCGCCCGGCACGGCTCGGCCGAGGGCGCCGAGCGCGCCTTCCGCTCGCTCTGGAAGCGCTTCGTGGACGTGAACGAGTTCCGCGTGGCGAAGGCGACGGAGATCGCGGCGATCATCGGCCGCTCCGTGCGCGGTGACGCGGTGCGCGTCGCGGAAGAGGCGCGAGGGTTCCTCCGCCGCTTCCACAAGGACCACCATACGATCGACTTCACCGTGACCGAGACGATGACGGTCGAGCAGCTCCGGAAATACCTCGCGAACCTCGGGGAGTCCGCGCGCGAGCTGGGCCTCGCGCTCTTCCTCCACGATTGCCGGCGCGCCGAGGCGGCCGACGCGGAGGAGGCCCAGGCCCCGACCGCCGAGACGAAGCCGAAGAAGCGGAGCGAGAAGGACCTCGGGCAGCTTGCCGACCGGATGAGGCTCGCGAGCGCCGTGGCGGCCAAGGGCGAGGTCGTCGCCAAGGCGCGCGAGGCGCAGGCGTCGAGGGGTCTCGTCGCCGCGTGGGTGCCGGGTTCGGCCCCCGTGGCCCCCCCGATGGAGACACCCGTCGCGCCCGAAGAGGAGGAGGCGGGGGAACCCGTCCCCGACCTGCCGGCCGACCCCGAGATCGGTGAGGCGACATCGGTCCTCGAGCGCGGCGGCAAGGCCGCGCCGCGCCCGCACACGACCCGCGAGGCGAAAGCGCGGCACGACAAGCGGTCGTCGCGGCGGTGACGATGCTGGTCCTCGCCTCCGCGTCGCCGCGGCGGCGGGCACTCCTCGAGGCCGCGGGGATCCCTTTCCGCGTGGTGGTGCCGGAGGTGACCGAGGACGCGCCGGAGCGCGGCGACCCGCACGCGGTCGCGCTTGCGAACGCACGCCGGAAGGCGCTGGCGGTGGCGCACGACCTCGTCCTCGGCGCGGACACGGTGGTCGCGGTCAAGGACCGGCTCCTCGGGAAGCCGCGCGACGAGGCCGATGCGGGAACCCTCCTGCGCGCGCTTTCCGGCACGACCCACGTGGTCGTGACGGGCGTCGCGCTCAAGGCTTCCGGGCGGATCCTCGAGAGGAGCGTCGAGACGCGGGTGACGATGCGGCGGCTCAAGGAGGACGAGATCGACGCGTACGCGCGCTCCGGCGAGGGGATGGGGAAGGCCGGGGCATACGCCATCCAGGAGACGGCCGACCGGTTCGTCACGCGTCTCCACGGGCCCTACGACAACGTCGTCGGGCTGCCGGTGGACGCGGTCCGCGCCCTGCTTCGCGAGGCCGGGGTAGACTTCACGACGTGAGGTCAGAGGCTCCCCGTTCGCTCGTCGCGAAGGCGTCGCTCGCGTTCCTGGTCGTCGCGAACGCGTGCCAGGAGACGAACGGGGTCGACGACGCGGACAAGCACTTCTTGAACCTCCCGCCCGGGGCGACCGCGGAGGAGGTCGGGAAGGCGATCGACGGACGGCCGGGCGCGGGCGAGGGTCTGAGCACCCCCGGCCACGGGAGGTGCTACTTCGTCGTCGTGCGCGACGGGGAGCGCCACGGCGCCGCGTACCGCCCGGAGGCCTTCCACGTGGTCGTCGGCGCGGGCGTGACGCTCCCCGAGGGCGCGCTCGTCGTCCGCCGCGTGTGGGCGGCGTCCGGCCAGATCGACGGGGCCAACGAGCAGCCCGAGCGGCTCGGCGTCTCCCTGGTCGTCGAGCCGGGGGCCAGGAAGCCCTACTCCGACGCGGTCCGCGCGGCCGTGAAGACCTTCGTCGAGGCGCTCGCCGCCCGCGTGCCCCTCCACCCTGACTGCGTGCTCGCGATGGAGGAGATCGCCTACACGAACAAGCACCCGGCGGACGAGGCCGAGCGCGAGCTCGCGAAGGCGGCGCGTCGGGACGTGCCGGTCCCGCCAACCGACGGGCAGGTCGTGATCCGGAGCGGCGACCGCGAGATCCGCGTTGACGTCGAGCTCCGGTCGGAGCTGCAGGAACACACGAAGGACGGGATCGAGGTCGGGATGATGTTCCGCACCCGCTTCGACGGCGAGAACCGCGGCATGCTGTTCGAGTACGCGAACGCGGACTACCGCCACTTCTGGATGAGGAACTGCACGATCCCGATCGACGTCGCCTACATCCACCGCGGCCGGATCGAGGAGATCCACGCGATGGAACCGGCCTTCGGCGTCCCCCCGCGCAGCCTCCGCTTCTACGACGGTCGCGCGGTCGCGAACCTCGCCCTCGAGATGCCGGCGGGCTGGTTCGAGAAAAACGGCGTGAAGGCGGGAGACGAGGTGGACGTGCGGATCCCGGGACGGCCGAAGCCTCCGTAGGCCCGAATCGTTGCTTCGCCGCGCTTTTCGGCTCTACTTTCGGAACCACCATGCAGCAGGAAACCTTGCTCAAGTTCACGACGAAGGATGTCACGATCGAGCTCCAGGGTTCCGAGGAGTTCGTCGACCGCCAGATCCGCTTCTTCAAGCACTACCTGGCGAACGGGGAGGCCGCGTCGGCCGCCGCGGCGCCCGCTTCCGCGGGCCCGAGGCCCGGTCTCGCGAACTTCTTCGAGGAGCGTGCCTCGCGCGCCGGGCGCGGCGCCATCCAGGAGGCGCTGCTCCTGTTCGGGTTCTACCTCCAGGACGTCGAGGGCCAGCCCGAGTTCTCGATCGAGCAGATCGGCGGCTGTTTCGGCGTCGTCGGGCGGCCCATGCCCAAGAACCTCCACCACGCGGTGGGGACGCTCAAAAGGAAGCACAAGTGGTTCGAGGAGGGCTCGAAACGGGGCTGCTACCGGCTTTCCGACAAGGGCAGGAAGCTCGTGCGCCCCGCCGCGCCGACCCCCCCGCGGGGAGGCTAACAGGCCCCCGCGCCCCCCCGGGCCCCCCCTTTTCAGCGCCCACGCGCCGCCTGCCGATAAGAGAGGTGCTTGAAAAGCGGGATCACCACCATCGTCGGGCTCGGGACCGTCACGGCCCTCTTCATGGCCATCATGTCGGTCTTCTACCTCCAGCAGATCCCGACGAAGGCCGACCTCGAGCGACTCTCGGACGACATCCGCAACGAGCATGGCCTCTACCTGTCCGCCGCCACGCGGGTCGTCGTGAGGCTGATCCACCCCCAGAAGGGCAGCGATCGGCTCGGCTTGAAGGTCGGCTGCTCGCTCCGGGCCGACATCCGCCAGCGGCCGGAGACGGTCAACGTCTACCTGGGCCGCATCGGCGACGGCATCCTCTCGCACCCCGACTGGCGCGGGAAGATCGCCTACGTCACGGTGGGGCACCTGGGCGAGCCCGAGATCACGGTCACCCGCCAGGAGGGCGCCACGTCCGCCGTCCTCCCTCCCCCCAGGCCCCCCGCCCGCCCCGCCAGGTAGCGAAGTTGCGCCCGGGCCAGCTGCGGGTACCCTATGTGGTTCCCGCAGGGAGTCGCCATGAAGAAGGGTATCCACCCCAAGTACGTCGCCTGCACCGTCAAGTGCGCGTGCGGGAACACCTTTGAGACCCGGGCCACCACCGAGGAGCTCAAGGTCGATATCTGCAACGTCTGCCATCCCTACTACACGGGCAAGCAGAAGTTCCTCGACACGGCCGGTCGCGTCCAGCGCTTCCGGCAGCGGTACGGTGACTACCGCGGCAAGAAGGCCGAGCAGCCCGCCTCGTGACCCTGCCCGAGATCCTCGCGCGCTACCGCGAGCTGTCCCGGATGCTCGCGGACCCCGAGATCGCGCGCGACCCCAACAAGGTCCGCGACATCGCCAAGGAGCGCGGGCGCCTCGAGCGCCCGGCGAGGCTCTTCGAGCGGTGGACCACCCTCCGCCGCCAGATCCGCGAGACCGAGGAGCTGCTCAAGGACCCTGAGATGCGCGAGGCCGCCGACGAGGAGCTGAAGAGGCTTCGTGCCGCCTTCGACCTGCTCACGGAGGACGTGGCAGACGAGATGGGTAGCGACGAGGCGGAGGCGGCGACGAGCGTGATCGTCGAGGTGCGCCCGGGCATCGGCGGGGACGAGGCGGCCATCTTCGCGGGCCAGCTCTTCGACATGTACTGCCGGTACGCGGAGTGGAAGCGGCTGAAGGTCGAGGTGCTCGAGGTCCTGAAGACCGACCTCGGCGGCGTCCGCGAGGCGATCTTCGCGATCAACGGCAATGGGGTCTACCGGCTGCTCAAGTTCGAGTCCGGCGGCCACCGGGTCCAGCGCGTGCCCGCGACCGAGACGCAGGGGCGCATCCACACCTCCGCGGCGACGGTCGCGGTGTTGCCGGAGCTCGAGGAGGTGGAGGTCGAGATCCGGACCGAGGACCTGCGGATCGACACCATGAGGGCGGGGGGGCCGGGGGGCCAGAAGGTCAACAAGACCG
>Ga0187894_10001172_pt1 | contig 34481 bp, 25 predicted proteins | sample GBC1701081metaG_FD_136650 | JGI IMG/M metagenome (GOLD analysis project Ga0187894, IMG submission 136650) | White microbial mat communities from a lava cave in the Kipuka Kanohina Cave System on the Island of Hawaii, USA - GBC170108-1 metaG ...
AGGCATTTTCATTTACCATTTTCCATATGACGTTTGTCATTTGTCATTGCCGGAACTGCGCGCAGTTCCGGCAATGACAAATGACAAACGTCATATGGAAAATGGTAAATGAAGGACGATTACGCCTCACAACTTTTGCGTTAGCGCTTAACTACTCAGCGGGGTAGGCAAGAAAGATTACGGAACAGACGGAAAAAACGGAAACAGACCAGGGGACTTTCCGTTAGCAGCAAGCCTGGGCGCCAATCGCAAAGTTACCTTGACGCCGGTGAGCGAGCACGCGCCTTGCGTAATCTATTCGCGGCTACCGACGCGTCGGCGCCGGCGGAGGCGTTGGCGCATCCGCGAGTGGCGTTCAGGCGGGGTGTCCCGTCTGAATGCGTCAGGGCGCCCGCGGATGCGCCTGCGGCTCTTCGCGGCGAGGGCGGCTCTATTTTCCAAACTTGAAATCATCATTGTTCGGAACACTATTCGTTGGCGCTATCATCCTGCTGCAAGGCTGTGGCTGGATGCGGTCGAACGGACCCAGGTCGACTTCGGAGAACGACAGCGCCGAAACCGGAGTCGCCCCTGTAAAGGTTTCGACCGCCGAAGCGGTCACTCGACAGGCGCCGCTCTCCGTCAACGCCACTGGCAGCTTCATAGCCGACGAAGTCTCCGACATCGCGCCGGAGACCGACGGCCAGGTCGTCGCTACACCGGTAAACATTGGCGATTTCGTTCGAGAGGGTGTGGTGATCGCGCGACTCGACGACCGTGACTCGCAGTTGCGGTTGCAACAGGCGCTCGCTTCCGAACGCCAGGCCGAAGCCATGCTTCGGCAGGCGAGAGAGAGACTGGGGCTGGGAAAAAACGAAAGCTTCAATGTGAGTGAGGTTCCGGAAGTCCTCGCCGCGCGGCGACAGTACGAAGCCGCTGAAGCGCAGGCCAGGCTCGCCGAGGGCAACGCGCGCCGTCACGCCAAATTGGTCGAGACGGGCGACGTGGCGCGCAGCGTCTACGACGAGGCCAGCGCGCAGGCCGCAATGGCTCGAGCGCAAGCCAAAGCCGCGCTGCAACAGTATGAGGCGGCGATCAACGCCGCGCGCCAGAGCAACCAGGGCGTGGCCGTCGCGCAGGCCGCGCTGGAAGGCGCGCGCGCGCAGACAGCCGTCGCCCGCAAGGCGCTCAGCGACACGATCGTCAAGGCGCCGTTCGCCGGTCACATCAGCGACCGTCCCGCGGCCCCCGGCGAACACGTCACGCCTTCAACAAAGATCGCCACCATCCAACGCATCAACCCGATCAAACTCAGATTGCAATTGCCCGAAGCCGACGCGGGACGCGCGCAGGTCGGAGCGGCGGTCACGGCCCTCGTCGCCGCCTATCCACAGCGCCAATTCAGCGGACACGTGACCGCAATCAATCCGGCGGTTGATCCGGCTTCGCGCGCAGTCTCGGTCGAAGTTCAGATTGACAACCCTGACAGCTTGCTGCGTCCGGGAATGTTCGCCACTGCGCAATTGCTTCAGCCCGGCGGCGAAGAGGCCGTCTTCGTTCCGAGCCAGGCTGTGATTAATGATCCGGCGACCAATTCGTCGCGCGTTTATGTGCTCGAAGGCGATATTGCGCGTGTGCGCGTAGTACAGATCGGAGCGAGGGAAGACGCAATGGTTCGGATCACATTTGGCTTGTCCGGCGGCGAAACAGTAATCACAAATAACCTCGACCAGCTCTTCGACGGCGTCAAAGTCATCACAGCCAATACCTGAAGATTTACATTCGAGGCCTATACGGCGCCGCGCGCGTAAGCAAGCGGTTAACTCTGCGCGCAACCGCTTGAGGACTGTACAGTACCGCGCGCGTAAGCAAGCGGTTAACCCTGCGCGCAGCCGCTTGCTTACGCGCGCGGCGCCGTTAAAAGACGCCCTGATCATTAAAGCTCCGGCCTTCTGGGAATGGCAGTTGCAATGTTCAGTTGTGTCGCCTGGAAACAGGCGCCCCATGGCCCGATCTTTAAAATTTGTCCTGACTTTAACAAAAAAAATTCCGATATGGTTAGGAAGGCAAAGGAGCGGGCGCATGGTAGACCACCCGACGCGCTGCGCGCCGGAAAATGCGGAAGTAGAGCAGCGCGACGATGTTGAAAGAACTGCACGAGTTCGATAACCCGGAGGAAAGAACACCCGATGTATGAAAAAACAACGGAATGTCTTTGCACTGGTCATTGACGATGATCACGACCAGGCGGAGTTGATTAAAGAGGTTCTGACGCCCGAAGGGTATTATGTGATGACGGCCGACAACGCGGAAGAGGGTTTGAGGCTTTCGGATCTTTACCACCCTTTTGTCATCATTACCGATTTCGGCATGCCTGATATGGATGGCGCCGAGTTGGTCGAGCGTCTCAGGGCGCATGGGCCGTCTGATATACCAGTTGTTCTGGTCACGGCATACCCGCCTGAATATGTTGAACAGAGGCTTGATTTCAACTACCTTCCCGATCTGATCATGTCCAAACCCGTGGACTTTGACCTGCTGGTAGAAACCGTGCGCGATTATTATCAAAACGGTTATCAGCCTCAGCTATGCTTGCAGAACCAACCACAGGGTTGTCTCGCAAGCGCTTCCCTCCCTCATCAACTGAGCGGCGTCAGGTAAAGAATCCCCTCCCCCTGCTGCTCGGGCCTTGCTGTCAGATTTTCGGCGCCCACAATCTCGGCATTAAAGTTGTCTGCCGAGGGGCAGAGCTATGCAGAAGCTTGCAGAGATATGCGTGCGCCGGCCCGTCTTCGCCACAATGCTCATTCTGGCGCTGGTGGCGGTGGGCGTCTTTTCCTATTTCTCGCTTGGCGTTGACCTCTTTCCTCGTGTTGATTTCCCGACCATCACAGTCACGGTGATCAACACGGGCGCCTCGCCGGAGGACATCGAGACCGAGGTCACTGAAAAGGTCGAGAGCGTAGTCAGCACAATCAGCGGCATTGATGAGTTGCGCTCGACTTCAGTCGAGGGTGTCTCGCAGGTCTTCATCACGTTCGTGCTCGAAAAGGATCCCGACGTGGCGGCGGCCGAGACGCGCGACAAGATCGAACTGATCCGCTCCGACCTGCCCGAAACCGCCGAGGCGCCCATCGTCACAAAACTCGACACCGACGCGACGCCCGTGCTGCGCCTGGTCGTTTCGGGGCCGGCGCCTCTGCGCGAAGTGACCGACATCGCCGACCGCGAAATACGCGAGCGGTTGGAAAGCGTGAGCGGCGTGGGTCAGGTTCAATTGATCGGCGGCAGCCGTCGCGAAATTCAAATCCAGGTGGATCCGAACCGCCTGCGCGCATACAACCTCACCGCCAGCGAAACTGCCGCCGCAGTCCGCTCGCAGAACCTCACATTACCCGGCGGACGCGTCAGCGAAGGCCAGCGCGAGCTGAGTGTACGCACGCTCGGCAGAGTAATTGATCCCGAGCAATTCAACGAGATCGTTATCGCCACGCGCGACGGTTACCCCGTCAAAGTGCGCGACATCGGCCGGGCGGCGGACGCTTCGGAAGAGATGCGTACGGCCTCGCTTCTCAACGGCCAGCCCGCCGTCTCGCTGCTCGTCTCGAAACAATCGGGCCAGAACACGGTCGCGGTCGCGGTCGCAGTCAAGGAGCGGCTGGCCGAGATCAGACGGACCCTGCCGCCCAAATTCCGCGCCGAGGTCGTGGGCGATCAATCCATCTATATCCGCGCGGCGGTCGAATCAATCCAGACACACCTGATCGAAGGCGGATTGCTGGCGGCGCTGGTCGTCTATCTTTTCCTCTGGAATTTCCGCTCGACGCTGATCGCGGCCATCGCGATCCCGACTTCAATTGTTTCGACATTCGGATTGATGGCCGCCATGGGTTACACGCTCAACCAGATCACCATGCTGGCCCTGACGCTGATGGTCGGCATCGTGATTGACGACGCAATCGTGGTGCTGGAAAACATCTATCGCTACATCGAAGAAAAGGGCATGCCGCCTTTCAGGGCGGCGATAGAGGGCACGCGCGAGATCGGGCTGGCGGTGCTGGCGACGACGCTCTCGCTGCTGGCGGTTTTCCTGCCAGTGGGTTTTATGGGTGGCATCGTCGGGCGGTTTATGTCCTCGTTCGGATTGACCTCCTCGTTCGCCATCGCGGTCTCCATGCTGGTCTCGTTCACACTGACGCCCATGCTGTCGGCGCGATTGATCAAAGGGGGAGTGGGGAGTGGGGAGTGGGGAGTGGGGGGGAGAGGGAGACAGGGAGACAGGGAGACAGGGAGACAGGGAGATGAGAGGCAATTGGGTGATCCCCATTCCCCACTCCCCACTCCCCACTCCCCACTCCCTACTACCCACTCGAAAGAGGGCTGGTTTTATCGTCACATCGATCGCGTTTATACGTGGATGCTCGAGTGGTCAATGGCGCATCGCAAAATCATCGTCGCCATGAGCGCTCTGACAATCATCAGCATCATTCCACTTTTTATGTTCATCGGAAAAAACTTTCTGCCCGAAGATGATCAGGCGCAGTTCGAGATCACGGTTCGCACGCTCCCGGGCACATCACTGCCCGCCACGATGACCGTAATGGGCCGCATCGCCGCCGAAGTCCGGCGCTTGCCCGGCGTGACCGACACGTTGACGACGGTGGGCGGCGGGCAGCAGGAGTCGGGCGCCAATGGCTCGATATATGTCCGGCTCAAACCGATTGAAGACCGCGATCTGTCCCAGACTGAACTGATGGGGCGGGCGCGCGATCTGCTCGCCCGCTTTCCGAAGGAGCTGCGCACGAGCGTCCAGCAGGTGGCTTCGATCTCAGGCGGCGGAATACGCAACGCCGACGTGCAGTACGTGATCAGCGGCCCCGATATGGGCAAACTCACGGCCTATTCGGAAGAACTGCTCAAACGCATGGAAAACATTCCGTACGTCGTGGACGCCGACACCTCGGTCGTCGCGGGGCGTCCCGAACTGCGCGTGATGATTGACCGGCAGCGCGCCGCCGATCTGGGCGTGCGCGTCAGCGACGTCGCGCAGGCGTTGAATATCCTGGTCGCCGGACAGCGCGTCTCGACTTTCAGCGTTGGCGCGGGGGGAGAGGCCGCCCGCGGCGGCGGCTCCGAAGAATACGACGTGGTCGTGCGCGCGATGGGGCGGTTCCGCCGCAGCGCGGAAGACCTTCGGAAAATGACCGTCCCTTCCGGCAATGGCGGCACGGTCACTCTCGATCAGGTCGTGAGAATCGAGAGAGGCGCGGGCCCGTCGTCAATTGACCGCCTGAACCGCCAGCGCCAGATCTCGCTCACGGCCAACATCAAACCCGGCGGCTCACAATCGGAAGTAATCGCCAGGCTCGACGAGATCGTCAAAGAGATGAAGCTTGCGCCGGGTTATACGACGGGGCTCGCCGGGAGGTCGAAAGAGCTTGGCCGCGCCGGATACTATTTCGCGCTGGCCATCACGCTCTCGTTTATCTTTATGTATATGGTATTGGCGGCGCAGTTTGAATCGTTCATTCATCCAATCACAATCCTGCTCACGCTGCCGCTGGCCGTCCCCTTCGGCATCGTTTCGCTGCTGGTTATGGGACAGACGGTCAATATCTTTTCGGGACTGGGACTGCTGTTGCTCTTCGGCATAGTCAAGAAGAACGCGATCCTGCAGATTGACCACACCAACGGATTGCGCGCGAATGGCATGGAACGTTACGCGGCGATCATTCAGGCCAACCGCGACCGTCTGCGTCCGATCCTGATGACGACCATCGCGCTCGTGGCCGGAATGCTGCCGCTGGTGGTTTCGAGCGGGCCGGGAACCGGAACCAATCGTTCCATCGGCGTGCTGGTGGTGGGCGGACAATCGTTGTGCCTGTTGCTGACTTTACTGGCGGTACCTGTCTTCTATTCGTCGTTTGAAGACCTGGCGGAGTCGCCGGTCTGGCGGCGTATCGGCGCCCGATACAACCGGTTCACAACGGGATTGCGCGAGCGCCTGGCGGAATGCGCGGCTCCGATCGTCAACAGGTTCAGAGCGCATCGGCGCGGGCCTCGCCGGATGGTCGTCATTGCGTCGTTGGTTCCGGCTCTGCTTCTGACACAGACCGCATCCGCTTCCGTCTTTCAAATCCCTCCAACGGTGGATAACAGTTCAGTTCACCGCAGAGGCGCAGAGAACGCTGAGGTCTCGCAGAGAGGAGCCAGGAGACCTCTCTCTTCCTCTCCCTCTGCGTTTCCTCAGCGTTCTCTGCGCCTCTGCGATGAACTGAACTGTTATTCGGCTAAGGAAATTTTGGTAAAGGCAAGCCTTACGATTGGGCTACCGCCACGCGCGTTGAAGCAGACCGGGCCGGAAACACAAGACCCGCACCCAATCGCGCCCCGATCGCCGGCGCCGGCGCCAACCGCTCCGGCTAATCCGAATAGCGCGGGCGCGGCGACAACTCAACCCGGCTCGACGCCGCAATCAGGCGCGCAACTGCCGTCAAAGCCCCCGACGGTCGCGCCGGGCTACCAGGCCCCGCCGCGGCCGCTGCCTCCAGTCGAGCGCGTCGGTGTGGACATCAGAGACCACATGAAGCTGAGGCTGGAAGAAGCGATCATGCTCGCGCTCAACAACAACAATGACATTGACATTTCGCGCATTGACACGATCTTCGCCGGGTACGATCTGAAGGCGGCGCGCGGCGTTTACGACCCGGTATTCAACTCGTTGATTTATTACGAGCGCAGCCTCAGGCCCGTTGGCAACATTCTCGAAGGAGGCGTGGATGGGGCCGTCGAGGAGCGGGATTTCACAGGGAACGCGCGGCTGAGCGGGTTCACACGGGCCGGTGGCGGTTCTTATCAGATAGATTTCGCCGCGTCGCGCCTGACGACTGACAACCAATTCGTCGCGCTCGTCCCCCGATATCCATCGTCGCTGATATTCACATACACGCAACCGCTCTGGCGCGGGCTGCGGTTCGACGACAACCGCCGCCGCATCGAGATCGCCAAGAAGAACCTGACGCTGACCGACGCGCAGTTCCGCCAGCGCGTCATCGAAATCATCACGCAAGTCGAACAGGCTTATTGGGATTTGATCTTTGCGCTGAGGGAGCTGGACGTTCAGATCGAAGCCGTGCGGCAGGCCCGCCAGCAACGAGAGAGCAACCGGCGGCAAGTACAAGCGGGGTTGCTGGCGCCGATTGACGTCGTCGCGGCCGAGACGCAGGTGGCGGCCTTCGAGCAGAACGTTTACCTCGCTCAGGAAACAGTGACGCTCGCCGAAAACAGGCTGAAGACTCTGATGCTGCCCGACCGCGCGTCGCCGATCTGGTCGCGCGCGTTGCTGCCCACGACACCCGTCGACGTCACGGCGCCGCGCGTCAACCTCGGCGAAGCGGTCCGCTCGGCGCTGGCCAACCGCCCGGAATTGCAGCAACTGCAAACTTCGGCGGAGATCAACCAGATCAACACGCGTTATTATCGCGAGGAGACAAAGCCGCGAATTGACCTGATCACCGTTTACACCGGGGCCGGTCTTGCGGGAACGCTTGTCCCAACCGCCCTCACCCCGGTCAATCTGAGCGACACACTGTTGCAGCAACGCGTCAATGAGCTTTCGATTCTGGCGGGGCTGCCGCCGCTGCCGCCGCCTGACGTTGTCGTATTTCCCCCGACACTGATCGGCGGTTTAGGGCAATCGCTCAACAATCTGTTCAGCTTTAGATTTCCGACCACTCGCGTCGGGCTGCAGATTTCGCTGCCGTTATTCAATCGCACGGCTGAAGCGCATCTCGGACGTTCGCTGGCCGAAGCGTCGCGCATCACCAACCAGCGCGAACAGCTCGAGCAGGTGATCGAGGCCGAGGTGCGCAACGCCATCCAGGCCGTGCGCTCGAACGAAGCCCGGCTGGCCGCCGCCGCCGTCGAACGGTCGTCGGCCACGCAACAATATGAAAGCGAAAAGCGCAGGTTCCAGGCCGGGTTGTCCACGGTCTTCCTGGTCCTGCAGCGGCAAACCGACATGCTCTCCGCATCCAGCCGTGAACTGCGCGCGCAGACCGCTCTCAACAAATCCATAGCCGAGTTGCAGCGCGTCACGGGCGCGACCTTGCGGGCGCACAACATCACGTTGGCGCCCGGGAAAGGTCAGACCTCGAAATGCGGAGTCAACGTCTTCCATCCGGCGCCTTGCAAGTAATCAGACCGGACGATACGCGGCTCACGGTTTCACGCGCTTCCCTTGGGCGCCGCGACCGGCGTCATCTGGCAGCCGCCCAACCCCGGGGATGATCTCTTCCTCTTGAGCGCCGGGGATGAAATTCCGCGGATGCCCGCCGGCATGCGATTTCGACTGCGTATAACGGCGTTTGTAAACATCGTGAACGACGTCTTCGCCCTGACGCTCCCGCCCGGCTGTTTTGTAATGATCGGGATTGACGTTGTTCTTCTTGCTCATAATGACTCCTCGAAAATTCCTGGGAGCGCAGGCATCCTGGCCTGCCAGGTTCCCGGCAAGGGCCACTGGCCGAAGCAAGCAGGCAAGGATGCCTGCGCTCCCAGGAATTAAAGACGATACCGGAGTTTCGCGCCTACTCCGCCGTGCGCGGCCAATCTCGAGGCATCTTCGATGAACCTGACCTCCGCGCTCGTCTGGCGCGCGCGCGCCACCAACTCATCCGCGATTGCGGCGCGACGCATCGCGCCATCCGTCCCGCCGTTTCCCGCCGCATACAGGCTTTCAGGGATGGCGGGAACAAGCTCCGCGTTCTTCCCGTCCAGGTCGTCGCGGACGTCCTGTTCCGACGCGCTGAGGAGCATCTCTTCCACCTGGCCCAGCGTCAGCGCCATCAGCGTGTCGCGCGCGCCTGTCACGGCGAAGCCGGCGCCCAGATATTCGTCCAACAACTTCTCGACCCTCCCGGCGTCTTTCCTGGCGTCGTGGGCGCGCACTACTTCGAAGCTCGCCTTCATCACCTCATGTTCGGGCGTGGTCATGTCCAGGCGGAGCGTGTCAATCACCATCTCCTCCAGCCGCTGTGGAAAATGTTCACGCAACAGCGGGATGATCACCTCGTCGCCCGCGAGCACGATCCGCTCGATATTCTCTTCACGCGCCACGCGGTCGAGTTCCTCAACCACGTCTTTCGCGTGATGCATGCGGTAGTTGTCAATATGCCTCTGGTAGCGCGCCTGCGACCAGCCTCCGATCATCGTCCGGTTGACCTTCGGGCTGATGACGCTGCGCTGTTCAATCTCCTCGTGCGCGCCGAACACATACAGATGCGCGGTGTGAGTGTCGGCGAGGAGCGCGATGTAATGCGGATAGTGATCAATAAAACGCGCCAGCGAATAGACGTGCGGTTGATAAGACGTATAGAGCTGATTCTCTTCGATCGGCGCGTCGAACTGAACGGCTTCAAAGAAATCGTCTTCCGCCGAGCAGGCGAAAAGCGCCACGCCGTTGGCGGAGGGGCGCAATTCGTCACGCAGGTACGCGTTGATGCGCCCGGCGTCGCGGTCGAAGCTCTCGCGTTCGGGTGTCCTCATCGTCCAGTTCTTCGCGCGCGCTTTGAGCTCGCGCCGCACAAACGCGTCGAAATTGTCGCGCCCGTTTTGGTCGGCTTGTGTGTTGAGGTAAAGACTGACGACAGGAAACGGGGTAGGCTCAAACGCGCTCACCCGGTCAAGTAGCTTGTTCGGCGCCATATATTACTGATCATTCCTTTCACAGAGACATAAGTTAGGATAATCAGTAATCTAATCTGCAATTGCCGAGCCAATGACGGCGCGCCGGACAGCGCGGCTTCTGAAATTCTCTATCTTGCCACGATTTCGTCGCCCTCTTTAATGAGCGCCTTCTCGCGCTGATCGCAAGAGTAACGGGCGGTTAAGAGAGCCGGAACAGACGCGACGATCAAAACACTTTTTGACTTCATACGATTCCCATTCACTTTATACCGCTTCAGAACGTTCACATCACGTACAAGATTCTTTCCGTTAAACTTACAGCTTTTGATGTCCCCTGAAGCGCCGCAGCGCCAATACCGTGTTTGCGGCGCGTGAAAAACATACTGGCACATTCATTGCTCAAACCTTAACGAAGAGCATTCCCGGGAAAAATAGATCACAACTCGTAAAGGAGAGGTATGAACAATAATGTAGTCACAGGCGATGGAGCGGAAAGAGGATATATGCCTCTGGTGGGAGATGAAGCCGGCAAAATATTCAATGACCTGCCTGACATAGTCTGCCTGTCGCACCTGCGATGGGATTTCGTTTACCAAAGACCGCAACACCTGATGAGCCGGTCGGCTTGCGAACGACGCGTCTTTTTCGTGGAGGAACCGGTCTTCGGCGCGGCGGCGCCAAGGCTGGACATCAGCCGGCGCGATTGCGGCGTGGTCGTCGCGGCGCCTCATCTGCCCGGAGGCCTGGACGACGCAGAGATTGCCGCGATGGAACAATCGCTGCTGCTGGGCGAACTCTTCCTGGAGCACAACATCTCCGATTACATTCTCTGGTATTACACGCCGATGGCGGTGGCTTTCACCTGGCATCTCGAGCCGCTGGCTATAGTCTATGATTGCATGGATGAACTGTCGGCCTTCAAATTCGCGCCGCCAGGTCTGAAACAGCGCGAAGCCGAGTTACTGTCGTGCGCCGACGTGGTCTTCACCAGCGGATACAGTCTCTACGAAGCGAAACGCCATCTCCATCCCAACATTCATCCTTTCCCGAACGGCGTTGACCCGGAGCATTTCCGCGAGGCCAGGAATAAGATCGCGGACCCCGACGATCAAGCCGGCATTGGGCGCCCGCGCCTTGGGTTCTACGGCGTGATTGACGAGCGCCTGGATCAGGAGCTGCTCGCCGGAGTCGCCGACGCCCGGCCCGATTGGCGTCTGCTGATGATCGGCCCCGTCGTGAAGATTGACCCGGCCGAATTGCCGCGCCGTCCGAACATTCATTACCTCGGCCGCAAAGATTACAAGGACCTGCCCGCCTATCTGTCAGGATGGGATATTGCGATGGCGCCGTTCGCGCGCAACGAATCAACCAGGTATATCAGCCCCATCAAGACCCTGGAATATCTGGCGGCTGGAGTTCCCACAATCTTCACTTCGATATGCGACGTGGCGCATCCTTACGGACAACAGGGCCTGGTCAAGATCGCCGACACGCCAGCCGAATTCGTCGCCGCAGCCGAACATTTGATGGGTCCGGGAATCAATTACGACTACGCCGCGTGGCTCAATCAGGTGGACGAGACGCTCTCATCGAACTCCTGGGACACCACATGGGCGCGAATGATGCGTTTGATAGACCTGACGGTCAAAAAACGTTACCCCGACATGTTCGTCACGAAATCCTCAACCGCTTCCGCCGGACAGTCAACCAGCCTTACCGGCGCTTAAGCAGTCAGACAAAGATTTTGAGGTATTTTCATTTTCCATTTGCCATATTATGTTTGTCATTTGTCATTGCCGGAAGCGCACGGGGCGCGCAATGGCAAATGACAAACATAATATGGCAAATGGAAAATGAAAGACGATTACACTCGAAAGAGGCTGTATAATCCGCCCGCTATGAACTTCTCCTTCACACTCCCCGGCGACAGAGAGTTTGATGTGACCGGCTTCGGCCTCAATGCGGTTGACCATCTGGTCACCATACCGCGCTTCCCTTCTTTCAATACCAAAGTGCGGCTGACCGATCATCGGCAGATGTCCGGCGGGCAGGTCTCGTCGGCGATGGTCGGAGCGCGGCGCCTGGGTTTGCGCGCCAGCTACATCGGCAAAGTCGGTTACGACAACGAAGGCCGGATGCTGATTGAATCGTTGCAGAAAGAGGGGGTTGATTGCTCCGGCGTGATGATCGCGGTGGGCGCGAAGACCCAGGGCGCGATGATCATCATCGAGCAATTTTCAGGCGAACGAACCATCCTCTGGTACCACGACGACGGCACGCGCGTCGCCCCCGAAGAATTGAAACGCGAGATGATCGCGCGCGCGCGCGTTCTGCACCTTGACGGTTTCGACACCAAGGCCGCCATGCAGTCGGCGCAATGGGCGCACGAGGCTGGAATGGTCGTGACGATTGACCTCGACACCGTCTACCCTGGGATTGACGAATTGCTGCCGCAGGTTGATTGCCTGATCACTTCGCAGGGACTGGCCAATGAGTTGGCCGGGACCATGGACGAACAGCAGGCGCTGAAAAAGCTGAACGAGCGTTATGGCTGTTACCTGGTGGCGATGACGCAGGGTTCGCGCGGCGCGCTGGCCTACGTCGAAAACCAATTCATCGCATCGCCGGCCTTTCGCCCTCCGGTCATTAGAGACACAACCGGCGCCGGCGACGCGTTCCGCGCCGGGTTCGTTTACGGGTTGTGCAAAGGGCTGAGCATTGAAGAGACGATGCGCGCGGCGAACGCCGTGGCCGCGCTCCAATGCCGCGAGCTTGGCGCGCGAGATGGATTGCCGACCGAAGCGGAATTGAAACAATTTCTGGCGGGCTAAAATGGAAATGAGGATTTGACATGGCTAAATCAAAACCGAATCGCAAACGAAAGCAAAGCAAACGAACACGTCCTTACTCCAGCAGAGTTGGGCGGTTGCCATCTGGCGGAAACATTCATCAATTGCAATTGTTGAACATCGAACTTCACGGTGAACCGGTTGGGAGGCTCAATCCGAAGGTTGAACCACTCTTACGGCAGTCATTGAGTCTCTTGCACGCCGGAAAAGGCGCCGAAAGTGAAGCGTTGTTGAAACAGGCTTTGGAGATTGAACCGAACGACCCTGCCTTGCTCAACAATCTTGGTCAAGCCTATGTCTTGCAGGGGCAGGAGCAGAAAGCCGAAGAGTTGGCTTATGAAATTCACGAGCGATTCCCGGATTATCTGTTCGGACGCACGAACCTGGCCAACATCCTGGTTGAAAAAGGCGCCATTGAACGAGCGAAAGAAATGATCGCTCCGCTTTTCTCGCGAAAAAGGCTTCACTTCGGTGAATTCAGCGCGATATGCGCCGCGCAGATTCAATTATCGCTCGCCGAAGGAAATCGAGAAGCAGCCGAATCCTGGCTCGACATGATGAAACAAGTCATCCCGGACGATCCCAACATTCCCGCGCTGGAGATGCGTGTAAGGCCGTCGGTGAAAACTCTGCTTAGGACTATGCTGAGACGCTGAATGAGGAACATCTTGAGCAGGTTTCACCGAAAGGAGCGAAGTTGAATGGCGAAAAGAGGAAACCGCCGCGGTAAGTCCAGACTGGCGCGTTCCGCCGAGAATAAGCTCTACCGCGACCTGTACGAAGTGAATAAATTGCTGGAGAGCAAAAATTACCTCGAAGCGCGCAGGGCGCTTCAGGAGTTGGATCACCAGTTTCCCGATAATGAAGACGTGTTGCGGGGATTGGCCAACGCCTGTCACGGACTCAAGGATACGGAGGGCTGCCAGTACGCGACCGAGCGGTTGAGCAAGCTTGCGCCGGATGATCCTGATGTGGCGCTGGGTCTGGCCGGGGCCTATATGACCAACCTGCGTCTGACACTGGCGATTCGGAGCTTTCGCCGCTTTCTGGAACGCTGGCCGGAAACCGAACGCGCGGCGGAGGTCAGACAGACAATTGCAGATCTGGAGCGTCTGGCTTCCGACAGGCTGGGGGCGCTGGGCTTCACCGAAGAAGAGTTTGATGAATTGGGCGCGCTGCACGACGAATCACAGGTGTTGATGGAATACGGGCGATACGCCGAAGCGCGCCGCGTGGCTGAAAAGCTGATCGAGCGAAAGCCGAGGTTCACAGCGGTCCGCAACAACCTCAGCCTGATGTGCGCAATGGAAGGTAATCTGGACGCCGCCATCGCTGTCGCGCAGGAAACGCTCGGCATAGAGCCTGACAATTACCACACGCTCAGCAACCTGGTTCGTTTCCACGTTCAGCGCGGCCAGACCGAGCAAGCCCGGCAATACGCCGAACGGCTCAAGCCCGCTGTTGATGAGGAGATGATTGACATATGGATGAAAAAGGCCGAGGCGTTGTGTTACCTGGGAGACGACCAGGGCGTAATCGCCATCTTCAGCCAGGCGCAGGACTCCAGTCATAGAGATGCGCTCAAGTTCACCCCGGAGATCTTCCATTTCGCGGCGGTGGCCGAGATGCGGCTGGGGAATGAAGAGAGCGCGCGCGAGTTGTGGCGACAGGCGCTCGAAATCTCGCCCGGCTTCGTGTTGGCGCGAGCGAATCTGGCCGACTTGGACAAGCCCGCAGCCGAGCGCCACGCGCCATGGCCTTTCTCGCTCGCGAGCTGGGTTGCGCGACAAACGGTTGACGGCCTCATCGCCGAGATCAACTCCGCTAATGAGCGCAGCGGCGGCGAAGCTGTCGCCCCAGTCGTGCGCCATTACGTTGATCAGCATCCCGAACTCATGGCTCTGGTTCCAATCCTGTTCGACCGCGGCGACCCGATGGGGCGAGACCTGGCGATGCAACTGGCCACCCTGGACAAAACGCCGGAGATGCTTGCGGCGCTGCGCGACTTCGCGCTCAGTCAGCGCGGCCCTGACCATGCGCGGTTGCGCGCCACGCAGATTGCAAGAAAAGAAGGGCTATTGCCGGAAGGCGCGGTCCGGCTCTGGGTGCAAGGCAAATGGCAGGAGGTGATTCAGACCACCAACGAAATTCACTTCGAGCCGCTTTTCAAACATCGCCCTGAGGTGAGCAAGCTGTTGGTGAAAGGCATCGAGTTCGCGCGAAAAGGAGACAGCGCCAACAGCGAACGGCTTTTCAAACAGGCCCTGGAGTTGGAGCCTGACTCGCCCGACATCCTCAACAATCTGGCCTCCGCCTACAGCCTGCAAGGGCGCCTCGATGAGAGCGAAGAGATTATCCGGCGGATTCACCAGAGGCATCCGGATTATCTCTTCGGCGCTACCGACCTGGCCAAATTTCACATCCACAACCGTGAATTCGATAAAGCGGCGGAACTGCTCAAGCCGTTGATGTCGCGCAAGCGTCTGCATCACGAGGAGCTGATCGCCGTGATCGAGACCAACATCCAGCTCTACCTGGCGCAGGACGAACCCGATAAGGCCCGCGCATGGCTCAATATGTGGGAACAGGCTGATCCGGCTCATCCGAGACTGCAGGGATGGCGCATGCAAGTTGAGGTTCGGAACGTCCCTGAAACGCTCCGGCGCTATCTGGAGCGCAATTCGCAGCGGTAGACAACCGCCCAGCGCATCAAGTAAATTGCCGCTTACCTCAAGAATCGATCAATCGAGGAATCATCAGCTATGTTACGCGCAGGCATAGTTGGTCTGCCGAACGTCGGCAAATCAACTCTATTCAACGCGCTCACCGCGACGCGCGGGGCCGAGAGCGCCAATTACCCTTTCAGCACCACGGGCACGAACGTCGGAGTGGTCAACGTGCCCGACGCGCGACTCGAACCTTTGGCCAAAATCGCAAAGACCGGCAAGATCGTTTACGCCACGGTCGAATTCGTAGACATCGCCGGATTGGCCAAGGGCGCGAGCCGCGGCGAAGGGCTGGGCAATCAGTTCCTGCATCACATCCGCGAGACCGAATTGATCGTCCACGTCGTGCGGTGCTTTGAAGACGAAAACGTCGTCCACGTCGAAGAGACTATCAACCCGCAACGCGACATCGAGACGCTCAACCTGGAATTGGTCCTGGCCGATCTGGCCACGGTCGAAAAACGACGCGAGCGCGTGACCAAACAGGCCAAGGTCGGCGACAAAACCGCCAAAGAAGAACTGGAGCTGTTGGATAAACTGCAAGCGGCTTTCGACGACGGCAAACCGGCGCGGCTTGCGGGACTGACCGGCGATGAAAAAGCGAAGGCTTATCACCTCTTTCTGCTGACGATGAAGCCGATGATCTACGTCGCCAACGTCTCGGAGTCCGACCTGGGCAAGCCCGAGACCGATTTCATCCGCCAAGCGCGTGAGCGCGCCGAAAGCGAGGACGCCGATTATGTCGTCATCAGCGCGCAGCTCGAAGCCGACCTGCTTGACCTGGAACCCGAAGAGCGCCCGGAATACATGGCGGGGATCGGTGTGACTGAAACGGGCCTGGGCAAATTGATCCGCAGCGCCTATCACACGCTCGGTCTGATCTCGTACTTCACGGCGGGCGAGAAAGAGGCGCGCGCCTGGACGATCCACAAGGGCGCAAAGGCGCCGGAAGCGGCGGGAGTGATCCACTCCGACATCGAGCGAGGCTTCATCCGCGCCCAGGTCATCGCCTACAACCACTTGATCGAAGCCGGTTCGGAAGTCGCCGCGAAAGAGAAAGGATGGATGCGACTGGAAGGCAAAGAATATGTCGTGCAAGACGGCGATGTGATCGAATTCAGGTTCAACGTTTGAAATGCTAGATGCCAGATGTCAGATGCCAGATGTCAGTGAAACCCCATAAGGAGAACGACTGTGGCAGACAAAAAATCAGAGATCAAAAGTCATCGAGATTTGATAGCCTGGCAAAAGGCAATGGATTTGGTAGTCGAGACTTACAAGGTGAGCCGAGACTTTCCAAAGGAAGAGCTATACGGATTGACGAGCCAAATGCGTCGCGCCGCAGTATCAGTCCCGGCCAATATTGCAGAAGGACAAGGCAGACGGTTAAGTGGTGAATTCATCCATTTTCTAGGGAATGCAAGAGGCTCACTACTGGAATTGGATACCCATTTGGAAATTGCCCTACGTTTGGGATATATCGAACCAAAGAAGTACCAGCCAGTTCAAGATCAAATTCAGGAAGTAGGTCGAATACTCAACGGGCTTTTACGCTCAATCGAAGGTTAAGCGCCGATCTCAACCGCCGAAAATCGAAGATCAGCTTCAACGGCCAAACTCTCTGACATCTGACATCTGACATCTGCTATCCGAGCTTCAGCCGGCTGTTTTTTGACTTGTACCTACTGTCACTGAGGACCGTATTGTCCGTCAGCCTGGCCTCGCCGAAAGAGGCCGCGACCGACACAAGCGCGTTCTGATCGGTCAAATCGTCGAGCAGATCGAGGTGTTCAGTGTCCGTGATCGCGAGGTAATCAAGACGCGCCAGCGGCTCTTTTTCAATCTCCTTGCGCATGGCCTTCATGATGCGCGACGCGCTGCGTTCGCCGTCATCGAACATCTCTTCGGCCAGCGTCAAGGCGCGATAGAGCGCGGGCGCGGCGCGGCGCTCTTCCGGCGAAAGGCGGCGGTTTCGCGATGAACATACCAGACCGTCTTCTTCGCGCGCGATCGGCGTAACCACGACTTCGACCGGAAAGTGCAGATCGCGAACGAGCTTTTTAACGATCACCACCTGTTGGGCGTCGCGCTGGCCGAGAAAGACAAACTTCGGTTGTACGATATTAAACAGAAGGCTCAAGGCCGTGGTCACGCTGCGGAAATAGCCCGGACGGGCCAGCCCTTCGAGTTTATCGCTCAACCCTTCGACCTCGACGTGAGTGGCGAATCCCGGCGGATACATTTCCTCGTAACTCGGCGCGAAGATGTAATCAACGCCGATCGGCGTCAATTGGTCGGCGTCGCGCGCCAGATCGCGCGGGAACCGCTCGAACTCCTTCTCCGACCTGAACTGCGCTGGGTCAACAAAGATCGAAACGACAACAGTGTCGGCCATCCGGCTGGCGTCGCGCACCATGCTGAGGTGGCCTTCATGCAGCGCGCCCATCGTGGGAACAAAACCGATCGAAAGGCTTTCCTCCCACAGCTTGTTTGAAACCACTCGCATGCGCGCGGCTTTAGTGATGATTTCCATAAGCCCTCTTTCGAGAAACGCTAAAAAAATTGAAGCGCCAACCTCTCCGGCTGGCGCTTCACATTGTAAATCGAGCTTCATCCAATCTGTTTGGCCCGCTCGCGCAACATCCTCTCCAACAGAGGGGACGACAGGGGGGACGACAGGAGTGATACTCCAATTCAATTTTGGGATTGTTCATATTGAACTGTAGGCCGAATCGCGGCCTTGCAAGACTACTCATCGAAAAGCTCTTTTCTATTCGTTCGGACGACACTGCCGCAATTATATGCCCGCGCGCGGGCTTTGCAACGCTCCCGCAAGCCCGGTCACCCAGCGTAAATCAGCACGGTGGACGAATCGTCCACATCATCCAGGAGTTGCTCAATCGTCTTGCCGAATACCGGATGGCGCAGTCCCGGCGCGATCTCGGCCAGCGGCGTAAGCGCGAATCTCCTCAGATGCAAGCGCGGGTGAGGCAGTGTCAAAGCAATACCATCACGGGCGCCGTCAATCACCAGACCGTCAAGGAGCAACAGATCAATGTCTATCGTGCGCGCCCCTTTCGGGAGCGATCGCTCGCGGCCCAGACGCGTCTCCACTTCAAGACAAAGTTTGAGCAGCGAAAACGGCTCGATCCGCTCAACCCCGGATACTCCGACGGCAATCACCATGTTCAAAAAGCTCGGCTGGTCGAGATAATCAACCGGCTCGGTTTCGTAAATCGATGACATGGCGCGAATGCGCAGTCCGGCGCCGCAGAGCGCGGTCACCGCTCGCAGCAGGCTGGCCGCGCGGTCACCCAGGTTCGATCCCAGGCCCAGGTAAGCCGCGCTGATGTCGTTCGACCTGTATCGCATGATCGGAGCGCCAACGGCGCGGTCAGTCAATATCACTTTGAATGGAAGAAAAGCAATCAGGAAATGAGCATGGAATTGGCCAATCCGACGTATTCCTCAACCAGGCGGTCGAGGTTGAAGAGCGCCTGCGCGCGGCGCCGGGCCGTGGCGCTGAGCAGCGCATAGCGGGCGCCGCTCAAATGGTATGCGCAATCCAGCGCGCGGACGCAGTCAGGCAAATCTTGCGGGCGGAAGGTCAACCCGGTGTGCCCGTTGATGACCAACTCGCCCGTCCCGGCGCTCTGCGGAACGACCGCCGGCAGCCCGCAGGCGTTAGCCTCGACGATCACGCGCCCGAAGCTCTCGATGCCGCTCACGTGCAGCAGACAATCGTTCGCCTGATAAACCCGCTGGATATTTTCCTTAAAACCTAAAAACTCGACCTGCTCGCCGAGACCAAGCTGGTCCACCAGGCGACGCAATTTCAGCCATTCTTCGCCTTCACCGGCGATCTGCAACCGGACGGCGGGATACCGGCGCTGCAAGCGCTCGAAGGCGGTGATGCCGAAGTCGACCGCTTTCCAACCGATCAAACGTGAGACGATCAGGAAGCGGCGCACCGCGCGCGGCGTGATCGCGGCGGTCTCGCCCGGCATACGCAGACCGTTGTAGATGCGGACGATGCGCGGATGTTGCGGAGCGAAGCGGGCCAGTCCTCGGACGCCGAAATCGCTCACGCCGATGAGCGCGGCGGAGCGCTCAAGCACGCCCCAATCCAACTCGCCCCCTCGCCGAAAGACCAGTTCCGACGCCGTGGGCGCAGGCAACGTGCGCAAGGATTCATCAGCCAGCGGCGTTTCCCGAAAGAGCGTCGCGCACTTGACGCCCCGTTGGGCCGCCAGATGAAGGTCTATCTGGCAGGTGCGATGATTCGAGAATAGCGCCGTCGAGGCCGAATTGACGGCCAAGGCGCTGGCCAGGCGACGCCGATACTCGGCGCCGTCGTAACAGTGTATTACTTCGCCCGCCGCGCCCTCGGCAGATGCGCCGAAATCGAAAGCGGCGCCGTAATGCCACAATACGAGCACGACCTCGATCTGATAGCGCCGCCGGATGGCCTGGCAGAGTTCGAAGCTGGATTTTTCCGCCCCGCCACGCGCGGTGGCGAGCCAGGTGACGACAATGCGCTTAAGCGCGTTCACGGGCCTCCCATCGCTCACGCCCCGGAGTCAGGCTGCCATAAATATAAGTCCGGGCGCTCGCCTCGACGCGCGCCAGATTGTTGAAGGCCTCGTCCATGTTGCGAGCGAAGACCGTGACCCCGTGCTGGTAAGTCGTGAAAGCCAGCCCGTGCTTCTCCAACTCATCTTTTCGATGGCCGAGCTTCTCTTTGATCTGCGGAAGGATGCGCTGGCTGACGGCCACAATCTCCGGGCGATAGTTCATCGCCGGTGGAACCGACACCGGATAAGGATTACGGAGATATTCTTCTTTGATCCGCTGGTCTTCGGCCCTCAGGCAGGGGACCTCGCCGAGCGTCTGCATCAGGTGCGCGGCGGGCGGGACCGCGCGATCCAGTGACGCAAATGCAAGACTGTACTCGGCATGCGTGTGCAGCACGGCGTGACACAACGGAAACAGCCTGAAGATTTCCAGAGCTATCAGCGTACTGGCCGGCGCCGCGTGTTGATGCCTCTCGATTACGTTGCCGGCGTAGTCAGTCACAATGAAATCTTCCAGCGCCAGACGCCACCGGCGGAAAGCGGCGCCGAAAGTTGACATCAGAAGACGCTCCGGGCCGCAGCGCAGCGCCAACAGCCCGCCCGTGCAATCAATCAACCGGAATTTGACGAGGTCTTCGATCACTCCCAGCAGGTATTCTCGTTCCTTGACATAAAGCATAAAGAGTTCCATTCCCGGCCCTTGCCAAGTGATTTGCCAAAAGAAAATTCAAGAATCGGCCGTCCGCAATTGACCGCGTTCGCCAGCCTCCAATCGCTCACGCCCCAGAATCAGGCTGCCATAAATATAAGTCCGGGCGCTCGCCTCGACGCGCGCCAGATTGTTGAAGGCCTCGTCCATGTTGCGAGCGAAGACGTAAACGCCATGCTGATAGGTCGTGAAGGCCAATCCGTGCTTCTCCAACTCGTGTTGGCGATGGCCGAGCTTCTCTTTGATCTGCGGGACGATCTGCTGATTTACGGCCACGATATCCGGGCGGTAGTTCATCGCGGCGGGAACCTCAACCGGGTACGGCCGGCGGAAGTATTCTTCCTTGATCCGCTGGTCTTCGACTCTGAGGCAAGGCGCCTCGCCGAGCGTCTGCATCAGATGCGATGCGGGCGGAATGCCTAGATCGAGCGCGGCGAAAGCATGGCTATACTCGGCGTGCGTGTGCAACACGGCGTTGCACAGCGGGAACTGTTTGAACAGTTCCAAGACGATCAGGAATCCCGCCGCCGCTCCGTGCTCGTGCTTTTCGACCACACCGCCTTCGTTATCGGTCACGATGAAATCTTCCAACTTGGCGCGCCAGCGGCGGAAGGCTTCGCCGGTGACGGAGAAGAGTAGATGATCGGCGTTGCAGCGCAAGGCCATCAAGCCGCCGGTGCAATCGAGCAACCGGAATTTGATCAAGTCATCAAGTACGCTTAACAGATATTCTCTTTCTTTGACGTAAAGCATAAAACGGACTCCCGTATTCAAAGTGGGTAGTGAATCAACCGGGAGAGACGACGGAACCACTCTCTCTTCTCTCCCGATTGAGCCATTACTCATTGTCCATAGTCGAACGGCGCGACCTCGAATCAAACAACCAGCGGCGAGCGAGCCGATAACCCCGGGCCAGGCCGGGGACGCGCGCCAGACGTTGTCGCCAGCGCCACGGTGGACTCCGGCGCATCCAATCCACCTCGCCTTGGAGTTTGTAAAGGGTTTTCAGTCGATCCGAAAGTTGGCGCAAATAGGCGGCTGTGGCGCGGGGTTCCGCTTCCGGCGGGGGCGGCGGCGCGCTCCGATGCTCTGCAATTACTTCGGCGTAAAGATCGAGCAGGCAATCCACCGTCGGTTCCAGTCCGGCGGTGGCGCGGATGCGGCATGAGACTTCCGTCGCGTCCGCGGCGTCGTAGCGCGCAATCTGGCGCAACGCCTCTTCAACCTCGAACGGCCGTCTCAGGGTGGACATGAAACCGAAGTTGGAGCGCCGCAACCAGTCGAGTTCCGCCGTGGTGACCATCGGGCCCAGGCCGAAGTGGTTGCATACGATGACCGCCGCGCCGACGGCCAACGATTCCAGGGCCGAGCGGCCTGAGGCGAAGATCAGATCATAGGCGCCGAGCGCTTCCCACGGACGCGAGGAGGAATTCCCCACTCCCTTCCCGATGACGTCAAGCGGCAGCCCGGCGCGCTCACACGCGGCCCGGATGATAGGCAGAAAACCCTGTTCGGTAGCCCGATTGCTGAAGACCAGGGCGCGGGCCGGACGTGGCGGCAAGGGCGCGCGCGGTTTGAAGCGGGCCAGGTCCACGAAATTGAGCATCCATCTGACTTGCTCTTCCGGGACGCCGTGTTCGCAGGTCAATCGGTTGTACGTCGCCTCATTCATCGCCAGGTAGCGGCGTATGCGCGGGAACCGAACAGGCCACTCTTCCCAGGCCTTCCAGGAATGGCAGAAGTAGATCGCCGGAGTCTGCGGGAAATGGAGCAGCGCAGTCATCGCTTCGAGATGGTGGTGGCCATGAATTATGTCGGGGGCGAAGCTGAGCGCGTCGAGATTGTCGATGACCGGAACCCCGGCGACCCGTAAGCTCCGGGCGACTTCGCCAAGATCGTTACTGTAAGCGATGGGCTGATGGCCGCGCGCCAACAACGCCACCGCCAGATCGTATACATACAATTCCGTGCCGGCGCGCATGGCCAACGTATTGTTGGTGATCAGAATGCGTAGCTTACTCATACTTCTTCCATTCAGATCATAAGTAGGGGGTCAGATCCGATTTTGCTATTGCTGCCATGAGTGGAGTAAGGGTGTGGGGCGGCCATTTTTGCTATTGCTGCCAAGAGTGGAGTAAGGGTACGGGGCGGCCATGGCGCGAATAATGGCATGACAGCCTGCCGTACACAAGGTCAGGCAGGCAGGCGGAATTTTTACGAGTCCCGGCCGTTATTGTTCCCGTGCCCGGTATACAAACCGCTTTGCATCGCCCAATCCGATCCATTACACTTTCGCCGCTATTGAATGGCTATGCGGCGTTAATCGCCCTGACCCGCCGATCCTGCCGATTCATCCAATCCAGCAATCACTAATCAAGACTTACGGTTGACATTGCATTTATGCTTAGCGGGGCACAGATCGAAATCGAAAAGAGCAAAGCCAAATTGTTAGACGCCATTGCCGGTTCGACCGACATTACTTTCATCAGAATCTACGGCAACATCGGTGACCAGCTTATCTACGCGGGAGCGCGGCGTCTGCTCAGCGGCCTCCAGTATAAGGAGGCGCCCATTTTGAATCTTTCCGGCGCCGGCGGAGATCTGGCGCTGATCGCCGGGGGCGGAGCCTGGTGCGGGCCTTATCACGACATGCCCAAACACCTGCCGCTGGTGGAAGAGAGGTTCCGGCGGGTGATCGTGCTGCCGTCGTCATTCGATGTCACAGTGGATAAAGTCAAAGAGGCGCTCCTGAAGACCAGGGCGCTGGTCTTCGCGCGAGAGCGCGTCTCTTACGAGCAGATCCGAGGGCTGTGCAAAGCCGACCTCGCTCACGACTGCGCCTTCTTCTTCGATTACAGCCCCTATATGCGCGCAGGCCGCGGGGAGCTGCCTGCTTATCGTACGGATGCGGAGGCTCTGCCTGGCAAAATACCGGCTGATAACAATGACATCTCCGTGACGTGCGAAAGCCTGGACGAATGGCTGTGGACCATCTCCCGTCACGAAGTGGTGAGAACCGACAGGGCGCACGTTATGATCGCGGCGGCGATGATGGGCAAACGGGTCGTCTATCGCGCTTCCAGCTATCACAAGACGCCGGCCATCGCCGAATACGCCTTACAGGCTCTTCCAGTCGCGCAGGAGGAAGGACTCGATGTGAAGCGGGTCAGAGAGAGTTTGAGCCGGGAGGCGAAAAAAAGTCTGGCCCTGCTTCCCCGGGATTTCTTCTCGCGGCGGCGCGAGACTGAAATCACCATCGTGATGCTCTCCTACCGCCGCCTTGATCAAACCATCAATGCGATCAAGGCGCTCAAAGAGAATGTCGCCCTTCCCTTCAAGCTGCTGCTGGTAGACAACAATTCGGGGCCGGACACGCAGGAGAAGCTCAAAGAGGCCTGCGCGGCTTACGATTTCATCGATCTGGATTTATTGGACGAAAATCTGGGCTGCGCCGGCGGGCGCGCGTACGCGATGCGGCGCGTGCAGACCAAATACGCCATGTTGATTGACAACGATATAGAGGTCTTCCCCGGCTCGGTGGAACACCTGCTGCATTGTCTGGAAGCCAATCCGCAAGTCCTGGCCGCCACCGGAAGAGTGATCCTTCCTGACGGCTCGATGCATTTGTGTGGCGGCGGCTATCAAATCGAAGACGGCGTTCTGAATTTTGAGTTATTCGGTTTCGGGCGCCGATTTGACGATTGGGCCGGCGAATCGGGGCCGTGCCAGTGGGTTCCGGGTTGTCTGACGCTGCTCCGCCGCGAAGCCTTGATTGACCATCCTTATGACCTGGGCATGCGCAACTATTACGAAGACCTGGAGTGGTGCTACCGGCTCAATCAATCGGGCGTTGGCGCCTTCCATCGCGTCGTCGAATCGGTCGCGTTGCACTTTCACGAGACGAAAGAACTGAATGTCTCTCTGCCCGTCGAGGAGAGGCGGAAGTCCGCAATGAAATATATCGAGACCATCGCCTACTTTCATAAAATTCACGGGCTTGTGATTCCGAATATTTTCAACTACGTCCCCGAGCTTGGGCGGCAGTCTTTCCCCATGAGCCGGCTATCCGCCCGGCTCTTCCTGACGATGACCAGCGCCCACGGAACCGAATGGATGTTGGAGAAATGGAATAGTGGCGAGCTTGCCCCTCTCTTTTCGGCCAGTTTGACCGAAAAAGCTCATGAGGGCTGCCGGGAGACAATCGTCGAGCTGGAGAATAACTTGCAGAATATTTACCTGTCCAAACATTGGAAATTCTTCGACCGCTACTGGCGGTTCAGGCGATCTGTCTTGAATCTTTTTCCGGGCGGCCATGGCTAAAGAGATAGTTTTCATCGCCGGCAAAGACCCGTTGGTGGAAATGGGCGGGCATTCCAGTTACGTCCGCGCTCACGCTCGCGCGGCGATGCGGCTCGGATTCGAGCCGCATCTCCTCTGCGTCTCCCGCAAAACAGAGATTGTTCAGAGCGACTTCGGCCTCATTCACCGGGTCGCGACGCCTTTTCGCCCGTTCCGCCCTTTAATGACCCCGTTCCATTCGCCTCTGATGAGCGTCGCGGCTGAGCGGTTTCTGGCCACAATAAGCGACCCGGTTCTGATTCACGGCTTCGGAGTAGGAGGATACGCCGGCCTCATCGTCGCGCGTAAGCTCCGGCGGCGGGGGCGTAAGATCAGCCTGATCGTAAACGCCTACACCACGGTGGAACACGAAGCGCGAGGCAAATTGAACGGCGTGAATTCGAATCACGGCTTCTCGCGCCGGTTCCAGCATTTGATCGAGTACGGATGGACGATTGCCTGTCTTAACCATTACGAGCGGCGGCTGTATGGCGGCTCTCAGCTCGTCATCACCAATTACGCGTCCGTCGCGCGGCTCCTCGGCGCGCGGTATGGCGCTTCGGTCGGAATGCGCCAAACACCTTACGCTTCGGAGATGGCTTTTCTGCGCGACAGATCGGAACGACCGGCGACGGCGGTTGAATCGCCGGCCGGGTTGCCGGCTGGCCTGCCGGCTGGTCTGCCAGTTGGTCTAGAGGCCCTCAAACCGGCTGGCGCGCCGCTGCTGGTCGCGGTCTCGCGTCAGGACCCGCGGAAAGGGGTTGACGTGCTGCTCCGAGCGTTGGCCGAATTACAATCGCGCGGTGTGGCTTTTCGCGCCTGCATTGTAGGCGGCGGACTGCTGTTTGAGGCGCACCAGCGGCTGGCCGGGCGGCTGGGATTGGGCGCCTCGGTCATGCTCACTGGCCGCGTGCCGGATTCGTACAATTACCTCCAACAGGCCGATGCCTTCGTCCTGCCGTCTTTGCAGGAAGGCAGTGGTTCGGTCTCGCTGCTCGAAGCGCTGCAGGCCGGCGCCGCGGTCGTCGCATCGAATATTGACGGCATTTCAGAAGACGTGACCGACGGCGAGAGCGCATTGCTGGTCGAGCCGGGCGACGCGGCGGCTTTGAGCCACGCGCTCGAACGAGTTTTAACCGACGCCGAACTGCGCGGGCGCCTTCAGCGACGCGCGCGCGAAACCTTTGTCGAAAAATTTTCCGCCGAGACTTTCACAAACGCGCTGCGCGATCTTTACGCTGAATTGGGGTTTTAGAATGGGAAAGGAGATTGTCTTCATAGCCGGCAAAAGCCCGCTGGAAGAACTCGGTGGCGGGCATTCCAGCTACGTTCGCGCGCATGCGCGGGCCGCGATCTGGGCGGGCTTCCTGCCGCATCTCTTTTGCGTCGGGCGGGTGGACGGAGTAGCCGAGACCGAATACGGGGTGGTTCATCAGCTAAGTTCGCCGCTAAGGTTACTGGCTTACGCCCCGGACCAGGGAGCGCGCGTTTCGACGACTCCCTGGCAAGCGCCGACGCTCGTCGCAAGCGTCGAGCGATTCTTGCGGAATCGCAACGGGCCGCAACTGATCCACAGCTTTGGACTGTGGGGCAGCGTTGGTGTGACGGCCAGCCGCAGGCTGCGACAGCGCGGGGTCGAGGCTATCCCCATCGTCAACGCCTACACCTCTCTCACACACGAACACCTAGGTAAGCGGCTGGGCGTCACCCGCGACCACGGCAGAGGCCGGCGTCTTTTCACCCTAGCCGAGTATCAGTGGATCAGGCATGTGATCGGGCGTTACGAGAGGCGCGCGTATTTCGGGTCGCGAATTGCGCTATTCAACTACGAATCGGTGCGACGGCTTCTGCTCGACCGGTTCGGCCCGGGGATTCGTTTTCACAAAACGCCTTACAGCTCCGAAATGGCTTTTACGCGAAGAGACGGCGCCGAGCGATCCAATGCGCCAGGATCAATCGCCGCGCTCGAGCCGCGCGAGGCGCCGCTGGTGGTGGCGGTATCGAGGCACGATCCGCGCAAGGGTGTGGATGTGTTAGTGCGCGCTCTGGCTGAGCTACGGGAAAGAGGCTTGGCCTTTCGCGCCTGCCTGGTTGGCGGAGGCCAGTTGCTTGAACAGCACCGGCGTCTGGCCAAACGGCTGAATTTGAATGGGGCGGTGGCGATCGAGGGATTCGCGCCGGACGCTTACGCCTACTTGCGGCACGCGGATGTTTTTGTGGCGCCGTCTCTTGAAGAGGGCAGCGGCTCGGTCTCCCTGCTTGAAGCGTTGCAGGCCGGCGTTGCGATTGTAGCCTCGAATATTGACGGTATCCCGGAAGACGTGGCGGATGGAGATAGCGCGTTGCTAGTCGAGGCGGGAAACGTCTCGGCGCTCGGCCGGGCCATCGAACGGGTATTGAACGATCACGCGTTGCGACGGAGACTGGCGCGCCGCGCGCGCGAAGTTTTCATCGCCAAGTTCTCCGCCGACGCCTTGACCGCCGCCATCCGGAAAATCTACGCCGAACTCGGTATGATCTCTTACTGACCGAGCTTTCGCGCATGCGCCAGCAACTTCTCGCGCAAGAGCCGCGCCTGAAGATTGATCTCGGCGTTGAATTCCTCGATCGGACGCCTCCATGTCTCATTCCAGTTTGTGATCGTCCTGATGAAGAGAGCAGGGGCCAAATGATCGGCGAAGACGCGGGCTTGGACCTGTCGCTCGTCCCAAGCCGCGCGGGCGATACAGGCCGCAAGCAAATCAGTCCAAGCGTCCGTCGAAAGCGCCGGCCCATCATCTTCAAACGAAGAGAATATCTCTTCCGGCTCTTTGCCCAGCCAGGAGCGGTAAACCGGCTTCAATTCCCTCGCCCGAACGCGGAACTCAGCGAGTTGCGCCTGTGATTTATCGTAAAAACAATATTCTGACGAATCATCAATAGAGTCGGGAATGCGCTCAAAATCAGGCGCGCCGGTCCGAATCCGATACAACCGAGCCGTGGCGATGGCGGCGGCGATGGCCTGAGGCTGGATGAGACGCCTTTTCGGGAAACTCGGCTTGTGCAATTTGCGCCCCAGTTCTCTCTGGGTGAACCTGAAGTCTCCGCCAACCGCGTGCATTGAGAGGAAAATGTCTATGCCGTAACCGAAAACCTCCTCTTCCACCGGCTGCCTGAGAATGTATCTGATCAGATCCGTTGAAAAGGCGAATTCGCCTCCCACTGGCTGTCGGAGGATGGTTCCGAAATACCCCAACATCATCGGATATGCAAAATGATTGGTCATTGATCCGTCAAAGCGATGTCGCATGTAAAGCGGCATAACGTAATCGGTCTCGCCGCGCAACACCGGCGTCAGTAGCGCCTCGATCCAATCAGGCGTGATCGAAAGCAAGTCGCCGTCTACAATGGCGAGCGCGGTAATTTGCCGTTCAACACAGCGCTCAAAGAAGCGCATCACATTGCGCCCTTTGCCTCTGGGCTGTTCGGTGATCACAAACGATTCTTTCCGACACCGGGTCGGAGTGCTGAGAAAGACATCCGATGTTCCATCAGGGCTGTCGCTGTCCACGTTTACAATCGCGCAATCGGCGGGATCGAGCAAACGCGCCAGCCCGTCATCAACTTGCCTTACCACATTCTCAATCGAGTCCGCTTCTTGAAAAGTGGGAATTCCCACCGCTAGTCTCATATTTTTCATCAGCGCCCTCAATCCGGGTTTAATTTGGATTCACCTCGCCGAAAAATGGCAGGTAGTATATCATTGCGGATCGTAAGCGAAGGACCACTGCGCGCTTTCTCGTGACCTCACGATTCAATTTTGGATTCAACCCGGAAATCAGGTAGCGCCTGATGCGATCAATCACTCTTTTCCATCCAGAGGTAAAGCAACGCGAAGTCACATTCCGGTGGCAGGTCGATCCGCAGACCACCCTCTACCGCCAACCTCATTTCACTTTGCGTTTTCCCGATGCGCCGGAGGCGATAGACCTTACTCGCGTTCCCGAAGCCCTCTGGTGGACGGTTATGTTTATCTGCCTTCACTCGCAGTGGCCGCTGCTGCGCCCCTGCCGGGTGCGATTGCCGGTCAGGCTGCGCCGCGGCGAGGCCGAATGCTGGAACAGGCTAATGGACGCCGAGATCGCCACGCTCGAAGTTTACCGCGGCGCTAATGATTTCGAGCGGAAGATCGAGATCGTCGAGGACGGGGCGCCGCTGAATTATTTTCCGGCGCCGGCTAATACGACCAGTGGGACCGATACGAGAAGATGCGCAACAGCTTTCAGCGGGGGCAAAGACAGTCTGGTTCAGACGGGGTTGCTGACGGAATTGACCGAGAGACCGGCGCTGGTCGCCACGACCTCACCGATGCCGCCTCTCGAAGACCACGTCACGCCGCGCCGCCGTCATATCCTCAATGAGATTCAACGCCGCCGCGATGTGACGCTGATCGAGGTCGAGTCGGATTATCGAGCCAACTTCGACCTCGGCTTCGCGCAGGGACTGGGCTATTGGATCTCGGTCAATGAACTGACCGATACATTCCTTTACGCGGCGTCGCTCGTGGCGGCGGGCGTGGCGGCCGGGGCTACACATCTGTTTCTCGCCTCGGAGACGCAGGTGCAGGAGAACGTGGAGCGCGGCGGACACGTGGTTCAGCATAACCATTTTATGTACTCCGCGATCACGCAGGGCGCGCTCGACGCGCTGTTGCGCCCGTTCGGCGTCAGCCACGGATCGTTGATCTCCTCTCTGCACAGCTTTCAAGTCCAGGAGCTGCTCTGGACGCGTTACGCCGACATCAGCGATCTGCAATATTCCTGCTGGCGCGCCAAAGTGGGCGAGATGATGTGCAACCGGTGCGGCCAGTGTTTACGCATCGCCCTTTGCGCGCTCGCGCTCGGCAAACAGCCCTCGCGGATGGGCGCGGACTGGGCCACGCTGCTCAACGAGATGCGCGATTGGCGCCCGAAGTCGCTCGACAAACCGGTGGAGGCGGCGATGCCCACCGAGATCGTCTCTCATCAGCTTCACTCGCAGGTCGTCCGCGACCTGCGAGCGGTCTCGTGGCGCGACATCGCGCGGGCCATTGCGAGCGACAAACCCGGCGCCCTGCTTCAGCCGCGCGGATGGAGAGCCATCGCGGCTTTCCGCAAGCTTCAACGCGAGACGGCGGCGCGTGACGTGGGGCCGCGGCCCGGCTATCGGGCGGGTTACCTCAAACTGGTTGATCCGCTGCTCAGAGACTCCGTCGCCAAAATCTACGACGAGCGCTTCGACCAGGCTGATCAATCGAGTTACGCCGACGCGTTGAAGCGATCTGAAGCGATGATCAAGTGGATCACCGAACCGTTGAACCGCCGCTAACGAAACCGCCCCGACCCACGCTAACGAAAACGCCCCGACCCAATTCTGCAATACACACAATGATCGAAAAGAGCATTATCAGCGAAGAAGACCTGGCGCTGATCCGTCATTTGATTCCGGGACCCGATCCGACGCCGGTTCGACGCATCGCCTCCGAAGAGGAGCCGGCGCGCGTCATTCCGGTGGCCGACACGCTGCTGGACGGCTCCGAGCTGCGGTACCTGACCGAGTGCGTGCAATCGAACTGGATCTCGTCAATCGGCCCGTTCGTCCGCGAATTCGAGCGGCAGTTCGCGCGGGCCTGCGACTGCGAATTCGGCGTGGCCTGCGCCAACGGCACGGTCGCGCTCCATCTGGCGCTTGCGACTCTGGGGTTAGGCCCGGGCGACGAAGTGATCGTTCCGACATTCACGATGATCGCGACCGCCAACGCGGTCAGTTACACGGGCGCGACGCCAACGTTGGTGGACGCGGAGCCTGAAACGTGGAATATGGATGTTTCGCGGATCGAGGAGAAGGTCACGTCGCGGACCAAAGCCATCGTCGTCGTTCACACCTACGGCCATCCGGTTGAGATGGATGCGGTGAATGAGATCGCAAGGCGGCGCGGCCTTCACGTGATCGAAGACGCCGCCGAAGCTCACGGCGCCGAATACCGCACACGGCGCGCGGGCAGCCTGGGCGACGCGGCGAGCTTTTCGTTTTACGCCAACAAGATCATCACCACGGGCGAAGGCGGTATGGTCACGACCAATAACGCCGAGTTGGCCGAAGTCGCGCGCCGCTTGCGCGACCATGCCTTCTCACACGAGCGCCATTTCTGGCATCAATATCGCGGCTTCAACTACCGGATGACCAACATGCAGGCGGCCATCGGGCTGGCGCAGACCGAGCGGCTGGACCAGTTGGTCGAACGCCGCCGCCGCAATGCCCGGATTTACACTGAAACGCTCAGCCACGTGCGCGGGCTGACGCTGCCGAGCGAGCTCCCCTGCGTGAAGAACGTCTTCTGGATGTACGGCATTCTGGTCGAAGAAGAGTTCGGCTGCTCGCGCGACGAGTTGCGTCGCAGGCTGGCGCAACAAGGCATAGAAACCCGGACCTTCTTCATCCCGATTCATTTTCAGCCGATCTACTTCGCGCAGTTCAAAGGGCAGCGATACCCCGTGGCCGAAATGCTCTGCCAGAGAGGAATGTATCTGCCTTCGGGCGCGGGCCTGACCGAGACCGACGTCCGATTTGTCGCCGAAGCCGTTGCGCAAGCGCAGCGCCGCCTGTAATGTGACGGTCGAATGGCTGACCATCAAAAACTAAATCCATTGAGTTCATCCAGCGCCCCCTCCAATGCCCAATCTGGCGCCGCATCTGGCGCTGTGGTCTCGGCGAAAGGCGCGTTGCGCGCGCGCTCGGGCCACCTGTGGATTTACCGCGGCGATGTCATGCGGAAACCGCAAGCCGAGAGCGGATCAATCGTGCGCGTCGTTGACCAGCGCGGACGATTCATCGCGCGCGCGCATTACGGCAAAGAGTCCGAGATCACGCTGCGGTTGATTTCAAAAGACGACATTGAGGTTGACCGCGAGTTCTGGCTGCGGCGTCTGCGCTCGGCCGCCGCGTGGCGCGACCGGGTGGTTCATGACGCCGACGCTTACCGCCTGGTTCACGCCGAAGGCGACCTGCTGCCAGGCTTGATCGTTGACCGCTACGGCGATTGTTTTGTGTTGCAAACGCTCACCAGAGGGATGGACGCGCTGAAGACGATGTGGGTCGAGTTGCTGATTGAAGAATTCCATCCGCGACTGATCGTCGAGCGCAACGACGCCAAGGTCCGCCAGCTCGAAGGGCTGCCGATGATCAACAGTTTGCTTTACCCCGATGTAGGACAAGTTGTCAGTTTGCCCATGACCTCGCAAGTCGCTGATGAAGACGGCCCGGGCAAACCAACAGTTCGCCCTACACTGGCCGCCGATTCTTTCATCACCGAGAACGGAATCAGATTCCGGATTGACCTGATTGAAGGGCAGAAGACCGGCGCGTTCCTGGATCAGCGTGAGAACCGCGCGGCGGCTATGCGCTACGGGCGCGGGCGCGGGCTTGATTGTTTCACCTTCCACGGCTCGTTCGCGCTCCATCTGGCGAGAGTCTGCGATCGAGTCATCGCTGTTGACATCTCCAAGCCGGCCATCGAAAGCGCCCGCCGCAACGCCGAACTCAACAACATCACGAACGTCGAATTCATCGAAGCCAACGTCTTCGACCTGCTGCGCGATTACGACGATGCGGGCGAACGCTTCGACACGATCGTGCTCGACCCTCCGGCCTTCGCAAAAAATCGCGGCGCGGTCGAGGCGGCGTTGCGGGGCTACAAAGAGATCAACCTGCGCGCGTTGCGGTTGTTGAATCCGGGCGGAGTCTTGATCACCTGCTCGTGCTCTTATCACGTCGGCGAAGGATTGTTTATGGAGACGCTGGCCGAAGCCGCGCTGGACGCCGGACGCGTCGTTCAGGTCGTTGAAAAACGCACGCAATCGCGCGACCACCCGATCCTGCTGACCGTGCCTGAGACTTATTATCTGAAATGCGTTGTGGCGAGGGTGATGGATTGAGGATACGTTTAACCGTGGAGAGCGTTATGCCAAGTCGAAGAGAGATTACGGAAAAAACGGAAATAACGGAACAGACGGAAAAAAGGCAGAAAATTTTCCGTCTGTTCCGTTATTTCCGTTTTTTCCGTAATCTCTCTTGCCCACTTTGGAGGCGGATTACACCGGAAGCGCTTGAAGTCGCGTCACAATTTCCTCAGCTTTGGTACCGCCGATCTCAGCGTTAAGCGCCAGATCGCTCTCGTAAATCAGCATGTATCTCACGACATTGTCGTCTTTATCGGCGCCGGAAAGCGCCATGACCAGATCGCCCAGGACGGTGTACGCGCCTTTGGTCTGATAGACGCCCTTCGCGTTCTTCACACCGAGGTCGCCATAAACAGTCGCGGCATATTCGGAGCAATTGACGGTGACGTCGTTGTGATTGATGTAACCTTTGCCGACGATCACCTGGCAGCCTTCCGACCACTTGCCGACGCCTCGCAACCCTTCGCCGCCCCAGTGAACATTGATCGAATTGTTACGCTCCAACCCTCCGGCCAGGTCCGCGTCATTCAAAATCATATCTTTCGTGCGGACGACCAGGACGCCGCTGCTCAAAGGCTTCAGCGCGTGATAAACGCGATTCAGTTTTGAAAGGCTGTGCCAGCCGAACCGGTAAAGGTGTTGCCCCTGCGTCAGAAAAGGCAGCCCCTTCGGATTCTCGGTCGCGCCCGGATCGGTCGAGCCGAAGAATTTGAAAGCCAGTCCTCGAACGAGCAGGACGAAAGCGTCGTCGAACTTCCGCTCGCCCGCGCCGGCCTCGATTTTGGTCTCGTTTCGACGAACTCCGATCAGGTGAATCTTGTCTGGGTTGAAGTCCCAACCCGGCGGCTTCACGGTGTCGGAGGATTGGGGAAATTCATTCACCTTCCGCAGCATGGCGTTCGGAGTGGCGGCGTATTTTTCTTTGACTTTGTGAAGCAGCGACATCCATTTCGCATACTCCCGGCTCGGATTGGCGGCGGTTACACCGGTCCAGTCCGCTCTCTGATTCTTCTCCTTCCAGCGATTGGCATGCGCGATCGTGTTCGGCCCCATCGCGCCGTCGGGATACCCGATCCGCGCGTCGCCTTCGACAGTCCGCGTGTATTCCTGGAAGAGACGAATGGCCGAAGCCGTGCGATAACCGCAGATGCCGTCGTCTTTGCCGAAGGGGAAGAATCCGGCGTCTCTGAGGAAGCGTTGCGCGTCGGCCACCGTCATTGCGCTTCCGCTCAATTCCCGAAAGCCCGCCCATTCCCCATCTTTCTCTCCTCGCAGTTTGTTCTCCCAGTTTTCCACACCGGTCAGCTTTTTCGTGTGTTCGACGTATTCGTCCAGGGCCGAGCGTTGAACGTCTGAGTCGTATGTTCCTAAAGTGATCATGGCTGTTCCTCCACAGGTTAAGGGATGTCGTTATGCGGTGAAGCAAAATTTTCCATTTGCCATATTACATTTTTCATTTGTCATTGCGAGGAGGCGCGATTCCGGCAATGACAAATGAAAAATGTAATATGGCAAATGGACTAGCAGCCTGTCGGAAAACCCTCCCCACTCTGATTAGGGGTTGAGAAGGTGGTAAACTCGCGCTATGTCGAGAAAATTCAAGACCGCAGATTACGAAACCACGCTCGATTTGAAGATCACCC
>Ga0187894_10001173_pt1 | contig 34441 bp, 30 predicted proteins | sample GBC1701081metaG_FD_136650 | JGI IMG/M metagenome (GOLD analysis project Ga0187894, IMG submission 136650) | White microbial mat communities from a lava cave in the Kipuka Kanohina Cave System on the Island of Hawaii, USA - GBC170108-1 metaG ...
ATCTGCTCCCACTGCATGCCGCCGAACGGGTAGGCGAGCACGAAGCCCGGCAGCCCGCTGATCGTCGCCACCGATTGCGTGGCCCGCTCCGGCGGGCGCATGGGCATCGCTTCGCGCAGGTAGGCGACCGCCTGATCCACGCTCCAGCCTTTAACCTGCATGCCGATATCGACGACCATCATCGGCGTGATCGAGCCCATGAGCCCGCCGATGTAGTCGAGGTCCGAGTCGTACAGGCCGATCTCCCGCGAGAACTCCTCGGAGTAAGTCGCCCAGCCTTCGCCGGGGCCGCTGAAGAACAGCAGGCGCGCGATCGGATGGTTCTCCTTGCGGCCGTGCTCGGCGAGAAACGCGATCTGCAGGTGATGGCCCGGGAGGGTCTCGTGGAAGATCACGTTCTGCAGCGAGGCGCGATACAGGTCGGCCGGCACGTTGCGGTAGTAGTAGGTTGCAGGCCTGCTGCCGTCGTCGGCAGCGGGCAGATACTGGCCGCCCGGAGCGGAGGCCTGGGCGTGCTCGGGAAATGCCTGCAGCACGACCTTGCCGACGGGCGGGGTCAGTACCATCTTCGCCGCCGCGGCATTCGCCTTCTCGTAGCTGCGCTGTGTGTAGTCGCGCACCTCGTCGGCAGTCGCGAACTTGTTTTTCGGGTCGGCCTTCATCTGCGCTGCCAGCGCGTTCCAGTCCGTGGCTTTCTCGCCGTAGATCCTGCGTCCGAGCTCGACCGCCATGGCGCGCTCGCGCTCGACCTTCTTCGTGGCGACGTCGAAGAGCTGCACCGGATCGGCATCGATGGTCACCGTCGCGAAGATCAGCGCGCGATAGCAGGCCCGTCCGTTCGGGTGTTTCTCGATCGAGACCTCGGTGCGCGCGCGCGGCAGGTACTCGTCACGCAGAAAGTTGCGATAGCGCGTGAGCCCCGGCCACACGGAGGTCTGCACCACGCCGGTCCAGGCCTCCAGGAATTCCGGCGCCTTCGCGCGCTCGCCCGGCTCCATGTATGGCGACTTCCCGGCAGTTCCAACCAGCAGGTTGTCGAGCTGGCCGACGGTGGCCTGCACGGTCGCCTGAGTGGCTGAGTAACCCAACCGCTGGCCCTCCTTGAGATTGGCGATCTCCTGGTCGATCCACGCGCCGAGCTTGCCCCAGCGGGTGAGCGCCTGCTCGCGCTCCTGCGGCGTGCCCACCGGCTGGATGGTCACGAGTTGCGCCAGCCCGGCCTGCCAGCCGAAGGCCGAGACGCTCCACAACTCGTTGCGACAGATCTCGGTCGCCGCATCCTGGCCCAACGTCTGGTTCAGGAACTGCCACGTGACCCACTCGGGCGTCCCGGCGAAAGCGGCGGGGTCGATGTTCTTCAGTTCGCGCGCGAGGCCCTTCTCGAATTCACGCCAGCGCGCGACGTCGCCCGGCGAGTTGATGTCGACACCGTCGTGGCGTTCCACGGGCAAGCCCGCAAAGGCGTAGGAGATCGGAAAGCGCACCTTGTACTCCGCGACGTAGCGATCAGCCAGCGCAGTGACGTCGGTGCGTGCTTTGCCTGTCGCGTCGCCCGAGGCGGCGGCGGGCGCGGCGGCTGCGTGGGGGGCGAGCGCGGCCAGCAGCGTGGTGCACGAAGCCAGGGCGAACAGGTGGCGGCGACAGGCGTGCATCGTTGTTCTCCGGAGCGAAGGAGCGCGTGGGGCGGTCAACCCGCGCGCAGCGGTTCGGCGTCTTGGGTCACGGCATGCTCGCTGACAGGCGCATGAGCAGGCTCCGCTCTTCGCGCCACGGCAGGCGCGCGGACAGGTTCGCGGCCGCCCAGCAGGCGACGCACGAATCGATAGATCAGCCTGAGGAATACGAGGGTGAGAATGGCCTCGACGAACGTCACCACGAACGCATAGAACGGATTCCACCGCTCCGCGCGCCAGTGGAACTTCGCGACCGCGCGCTCGCGCGAGACCTCGATGCTGTCGTAGAAGCTCGGAATCACGAGCAGCGTGAGCAGCGTCGAGGTGATGGTGCCGCCGATGATCGCGACCGCCATCGGCCGGTAGAACTCGCCGCCTTCGCCCAGACCGATCGCGACCGGCATCATGCCCGCGATCAGTGCGAAGGTGGTCATGAGGATCGGGCGCAGGCGCACGCGGCCGGCGTGCATCAGCGCATCTTCGCGATCGACTCCGTTCGCCTCTTCCTTGCGCGCGCAGTCGAGCAACAGGATGGCGTTCTTGGCCACCAGGCCCATGAGCATGATCACGCCGATGAAGCTCATCAGGTTGAGCGTCCCGCCCGTGATCAGGAGCGCGAGCGCCACGCCGATCAACGACAGCGGCAGCGAAATCATGACGGGCACCGGCGCGGTGAACGAGCCGAACTGCATCACGAGCACGAGGTACATCACGGCGATGCCCATGATCAGCGCGATGAACATCTCGCTGAAAATTTCCGCCTGATCTCGCGAGGCGCCGCCGAGGCCCACGCCGTAGCCCGGCGGGAAATCGATGGCGTTGGCGAGCTTCTTGGCGTCCGCCGTCACGTCGCCCGAGGCGCGGCCCTGCGCGTTCGCCGACACCGTCACCGTGCGCTGGCCGTCCAGGTGCTGGATCTGAGCCGGCCCCTTGTCCATCGTGATGGTTGCGATCTGCTCGAGCGGCACCAGCATGTTGCTGTTGCCGACGGCAACCGGCAGATGCTCGATGTTGGACGCGTCGACGCGGTCGTCCGGATGCAGGCGCACCGCGACGTCGCGCGATTCGCCGATCGGGTCCACCCAGTCACCGACCTCGACGCCGGCAAATGCCACGCGCAGCGCCTGCGCCGCATCGGCCACGGAAATGCCGAGCTGGTTGGCGAGGCCGCGGTCGAGCTCGATGCGCAGCTCGTCACGGGGATCCTGCTCTGACAGCCCGACGTCCACGGCGCCCGGAATCCGTTTCACCGCCTCCATGTACTCGTTGGTAATCTCCATGAGTCGCCGCGAGTCCGGCCCGAAGAACCGGATCTGCACGAGCTTCTGCCCGCCCTGGTTGAGGTCTTCGATCACGACGTACTCGGCGCCGACCAATCGGGACAGGGATTGGCGCAGGTCTTTTGCGATTTCCCCGGCCGAGCGATCGCGCTCGCTGACCTTGCCCAGATCGATGTAGATGCGTCCGCCGCCGGGATTGACGTTGGAATCCGTCGCCTGCGTCTCGGGAATCTGGCGCGCGAGCTCGGCAGCCTTCTCCACCTTGAGCCGGGCGTACGCGAGGCTCGCGCTGGAAGGCGTGCGGATGTCGACCGCGATCGTGCCGGAGTCCGACTTGGGCAGGAAGTCCGTGCCGCCGAAGGTCTGCTGGAGCACGACCGCGAGGATCAGCGCGAGCACGGAGATGACGGCCATCCACTTGCGGTGGTGCAGGGCCCAGGCGATGACGTTGCCGTAACGGTCCGCCTGGTGATCGAACCAGTCATTGAAGCTGACGAACCATTTGCCGAGACCCCGGCGCGGACGGTGCGCCTGGTCGACCGGATCGCCCCAGTACGCCGACAGCATCGGGTCGAGCGTGAAAGAGATGAAGAGGCTCACCAGCACGGAGGCGACGACCGTGAGCGCGAACGGCCGGAACCACTCGCCGGCCACGCCGCCCATGAAGGCAACCGGGACGAAGACGGCGATGATCGACAGCGTCGTGGCGGTGACCGCCAGGCCGATCTCCGCGGTGCCGTTGCGTGCGGCGGTGATCCGGTCCGCGCCGCGTTCCATGTGGCGCACGATGTTCTCGCGCACCACGATGGCATCGTCGATCAGCACGCCGATGGCGAGCGACAGCCCGAGCAGCGTCATGAAGTTGAGCGTGAAGCCGCAGGCCCACACCGCGATGAACGCGGCGATCGCCGAGGTCGGGAGCGACAGGCCGGTGATCAGAGTAGAGCGCCACGAGTTCAGGAAGGCGTAGACGACGAAGATGGTGAGGCCGGCGCCGAAGATGAGCGCGTGGATCACGTTCATCAGGTTTTCGGAGGAATCCTCGCCACCGTCGTAGGTGATGTCGAGCTTCGTTCCGGCCGGCAGCGTCGCGCCGATCGCCTTCACCTCCTCGCGGACCTTCTCGGCGACCGTGACCGTGCTGGCTTCGCGCGAGCGGATGATCGCGAAGCCGACGTTCGGATGGCCGTTGCGCACGCTGTGGCCGGCGAGCTCGGCGAACCCGTCCTCGACCGTGGCAACCTGTCCCAGGCGCACGATCTCCTCGCCGTTGCGCTTGATGACGACATCCTCGAACTCGGCCGGGGAGCCGATGCGGCCGACGAGACGGATGCTCTGCTGGTCCAGTGCGCCCTTCACGTTGCCCACGGGCGCCGTGGTGTTCTGCGCGCGCAGGGCGTTGACGACTTCGGCGACCGATACGTTGTACTCGCGCAGCTTCTGTGCGCGCAGCAGCACCGACAGCTCGCGACGCAACGACCCGTTGACGTTGACCGTGGCCACGCCGTCGACGGCACGGAAGCGGTCGGCCAGCGTGTCCTCGGCGAGCCGCGAGATCTCGGCGTGGCTCTGCCGCTCGGCGGAGAGCGCCAGGAACATCATGGGCTCCGCGGACGGGTCGCGATGGAACAGCACCGGCTCACGCATTTCGAGCGGCAGCTTGTGGCGCACCGAGGCGATGGCGTTGCGGATCTCGTCGCCGGCCTCCGTCATGTCCTTCTTGAAGTTGAAAGTGATGACGATGCGCGCGTTGCTTTCCGCCGACGTCGAGCGGATCTCGTAGACCTGCGGAATGCTCTGCAGCGCTTTCTCGACGCGGTTGATGATCTCGCGCTCGACGGTCTCGGGCGACGCGCCAGGATAGGGCACGTTCACGACCATCACCGGTTGCTCGACGTCCGGGATCTGGTTGACGCGCAGGTTCTTGAGCGCGAGCAGGCCGAGGCACATGAGCACGATGACGATGGCGACCGTCGTCACCGGCTGGCGGATGCTGAAATTGGAGAGCAGCATGGGTTGATTACCCGCGATGGGTTGCTTGCTTGTGGTCGGCTACTGGCCCGCCGTCGTTGCGAGCGGCTTGCCCTGCACCACCGATGAGGGTTGCGCCGGCCCGGTCATCTCGACGCTCTGGCCGTCGTGCAAGGTCGAGTTCGGGTAACGCAGGACCTTGTCGCCCTCGGCGAGGCCGCTCTGAACCGCGATCGCGCCGGTGCGTGCATCGCGCGCGCCGGTCCTGAGAGCGACTTTCTGCAACGTGCGTCCCGCGATGCGCCAGGTGTAGGTAGCGTCACCCTCGCGCACCAGCGCCGTCGGTGGAACGGTCAGCGCGGCGGTGCTGCTGCTTTCGATCCGGCCTTCCGCGTACAGGCCGGCCACCTCGGGCCGCCCGCTGGTCTCGTCAAAGTCGACCAGCACTTCGACCTGGCGCGTGGTGGCGTTGGCGGCCGGGTTGACGCGCGCGATCCTGCCGGCGAACGGGCGCTCGTCATAGCCGTGCACCCGGAACGACACGCGCTGGCCCGCCCTGACCTCACCGATGGCGTCCGCCGAAACGAAGCCTTCGAAACGCAGGCTGGTCGGATCGATGACCTTCAGCAGCTCTTTTCCGATCTGCGCCGTGTCGCCTGCCGACACCTTGCGGTCGCTGACTGCGCCGTCGAAGGGCGCGCGCACTTCGGTGCGCTGCAGCTGCTGACGCGCGGTGACGACGCGCGTTCGCGCCGCTTCGCGGTCGCTTTGCGCGGCATTGCGCCGGACTTCCGCATCCTCGAGCGCCTGCGCCGACACGATGTTCGTCTCGCGCAGCTTCGCTGCGCGTTCGAGTTGCCGCTCGGCCTGCTCGAGGGCCTGGGCGGCGGCCCGATCGGATGCTTCGGCTGCGGTGAGCGTGTCGCGAATCGAGGTATCGTCCAGGCGCACCAGCAGGTCGCCGCGCCGGACCGGATCGCCGTTTTCCTTGAGTACCTGCATGACCAGGGCCGGCACTTCGGCTCGCAGGTCCGCGCGACGCTCGGGCTGTACGGATCCGGTGATGGATGGCCCCGATGCGAGCGCGTCGTTACCCACCGTCACGACGTCCTCTGCAGAGATCAGTAGTGGCGCGCTGTCTGCGGGTGTCGCCGCCTGCGCGCCGCTTTTCGCGGAGCCGCCGCCCTTGCCGCAGCCGCCGATAGCTACAAGCGCACAGGCGAGCAGAAATGCGACGGGCGCAACGACGCCGCCGCGGAAAAGTCTGTTTCTGAACGTCACCCGATTCCCCTCAATGCCCGGCCTGGATGCAGGCGGGCAATCTTTGGTCTGTCTGGTCCGGCCCCGGCACGTGCGAGGCCGCTCCGCGCCGAGCTGCGTTAGAGGCTTCCGAACGCGCGTTCGTTCCTCGGTGCGCCGCGGGCCGGCAGTGCGTGCGCCACAACGTCGCAGAAAAAGAAGCCGGCTTGCGCCGGCCTCCGGTCATGCCCGGTGGTGTGCCACCGGAGTCAGTCGTCCGCGATCCTCAGTCATCCATCAGGAAGGAGCGCAGCTGCTCGCTGCGGCTCGGGTGGCGCAGCTTGCGCAGCGCCTTCGCTTCGATCTGCCGGATACGCTCGCGCGTGACGTCGAACTGCTTGCCGACTTCTTCCAGCGTGTGGTCCGTGTTCATGTCGATGCCGAAGCGCATGCGCAGCACCTTGGCCTCGCGTGGCGTGAGCCCGGCGAGCACCGCGTGCGTGGTCTCGCGCAGCGATTCCATGGTGGCGGCGTCGATGGGCGAGTCCACCGAGGTGTCCTCGATGAAATCCCCGAGATGCGAATCCTCGTCGTCGCCGATCGGCGTCTCCATCGAGATCGGTTCCTTGGCGATCTTGAGGACCTTGCGCACCTTGTCTTCCGGCATCTCCATGCGCACCGCCAGCTCTTCCGGCGTGGGCTCGCGGCCCATCTCCTGCAGCATCTGCCGCGAGATGCGGTTGAGCTTGTTGATGGTCTCGATCATGTGCACCGGGATGCGGATGGTGCGCGCCTGGTCGGCGATCGAACGGGTGATGGCCTGGCGGATCCACCACGTCGCGTAGGTCGAGAACTTGTAGCCGCGACGGTATTCGAACTTGTCCACCGCCTTCATCAGGCCGATGTTGCCTTCCTGGATCAGGTCCAGGAACTGCAGACCGCGGTTGGTGTACTTCTTGGCGATGGAGATCACGAGGCGCAGGTTGGCCTCGACCATCTCCTTCTTCGCCCGGCGCGCCTTGGCCTCGCCGATCGACACCTCGCGATTGATCTCCTTGATGTCGTTGATCGACAGGCGGTACGCCACCTCGAGCTGCTGCAGCTTCTTCTGCCGCTTCTCGACCTCTTCCTTCAGGCGCGCCAGCGCCGAGGAGAACTTCTTCTTGGCCTTGATGTGCTTGGCCAGCCAGCGCGTGTTGGTCTCGTTCTTCGGGAACGTGGCGATGAAGTCCTTGCGCGGCATGCCGGCCTGCTTGACGCAGATCAGCATGATCTCCTTCTCGAGCATGCGGACTTCGGCGACGTGGTCGCGCAGGTTGTCGATCAGCATCTCGAACATCTTGGGCGCGAGCTTCAGCTCCATGAACTCGCCGGCCAGCTTCTTGCGCAGCTTGAGCGTCTTCGGGTCCTTGACGCCCTTGGTGTCGAGCGCGTTCAGCACCTGCTGGTGCAGCTTGGCGAGCGTCGCGAAGCGGCGTGCCGCTTCCTCCGGATCCGGTCCGGTCTCGATGGCTTCCTCTTCCTCGTTGCCGTCCTCGCCTTCCTCGTTCTCTTCCTTCACTTCCGCTTCGCGCTGCAGCTCGAGGCGCGCGTTCTGCGGCTGGGCGATTTCGTCCGGCGCGTTGGGATCGACGAAACCGACGATGATGTCGATGAGCCTGTTCTGCCCCGTCTTCACCGGCTCGTACTGCCGCAGCATCAGCTCGTAGGTTCCGGGATACATCGCGAGCGCGCCGCGCACCGCGTCCAGGCCTTCCTCGATACGCTTGGCGATGCGGATCTCGCCCTCGCGCGTGAGCAGCTCGACCGTGCCCATCTCGCGCATGTACATGCGCACGGGATCCGTGGTGCGGCCGAACTCCGCGTCCACGGCAACCAGCGCTGCCGCTGCTTCCTCGACTGCTTCTTCGTCCGGCGTGCTCGACGTGTCGGCCAGGAGCATCGCTTCGGCGTCGGGTGCCTTCTCGTACACCACGATGCCCATATCGTTGATCATGTTGACGATGTCTTCGATCTGCTCCGGATCGACGATCTCGCTCGGCAGGTGATCGTTCACCTCCGCGTACGTGAGGTAGCCCTGCTCCTTGCCGCGAGCAATGAGAAGCTTGAGCTGCGACTGGCGCTCATCGGCAATGTGCGTGGCCTTCTTCTCGCTCAAGGGTGAGAGCCTCACGTGGCTGGGGGGGGGGACGGGGGTGGGGGTTCAAAAGAACGCGCGAGTATACTCAGACCGGTCCCGGCCGGCCAGATTCACTATTGGGGCAAATGTCAAGGTTTTCCCGTAGTCGGCTGTCGGGCGTTCCTGGCTTTCAGAAGTCCTTGAAGTTCAAGCTTTTCCTGATCGTCGAGCCCTTCCGTGTCGGCCTTTGCCAGCAGTTCTTCGGTCCGCCTGGCGGGCCCCAGCTCATTGACCATCTTTGAGAGGGCTGTTTGGACCTCTTCCAAGGCGGCTCGACGGTCAGATACGAAGCATTCGGCTGCGGCCAGCTTCTCCAAGTGGACGTGCTCGGGGCGGTCACGCCAACGCTCGACCGCGACCCCCTTACTGGACGCCGGGCGGTCCTTGAGGTCCTGAATGAGCTCGCTGAGGAGCGCGAAGCCCGGATTGTCGCTGGCGGCTAGCGCTTCGTGGCCGCGCAGATCTCTGGCCACCTCAGGGAAATTCAACAGTACGGCTATTGCTTGGCGAGCCACGCTGCCGCGTCCTGCAGCGACGATCCCCGTTCGTCGCCGAGCCTGAATCTCGTCGCTCGTTTGGCTATTGGGGCGCTCATCTATCCAGCGCAGCACCTCGCTCACGTGAGCCATCCCCGCGCTATTCGCGAGCTCTCGAATAGTCTCCTCGCGATAGGCATCGCGCGTCATTTTCTCGACCAATGGTCGAGCGGCAGCGAGGAGCTTCGCTTTATTGCCCGTAAGAGTGCCCAGCTGCGCTATCAAACCTTGAACGAGGTACTTGTGGAAAGGCGTCGCTTTGGCGACTCGCGCCTCAAACGCCTCACGGCCTTCTTCGCCTACCAAAGTATCCGGATCATGCCCCTCGGGCAGGAAAAGGAATCTAATCGACCTTCCCGCCTTAGCAGCTGGCAGAGCGTTCTCGAGTGCACGCCAAGCCGCTGCTCGACCCGCTTTGTCGCCGTCAAATCCAAATATCACCTCTGGAGTCAGTCGAAATACGCGCTCCAGATGCTCAGTCGTCGTTGCTGTACCTAGTGTAGCTACGGCATACGAAATGCCTGCCTGATGAAGTCTCACCACATCCATGTAGCCTTCAACGATCAATAGTTTCTTCAGGGGTTGGCGCGATTGGCGTACTTCGTAAAGACCATAGAACTCCTTGCCCTTGTGAAACACTGGGGTTTCGGGTGAGTTCAAGTATTTTGGTTCGCCCTTGTCGAGAATACGTCCGCCGAACGCGATGACCCTGCCTCTCGCATCGCGAATCGGAAACATGATTCGATCGCGGAAGCGATCGTAGAACCCGCTTTCTTCGTTGCGGTTGTTCGTTGGGCGCTCGATGGTTAGGCCGGCCTCTAGCAGGCGATGTCGCGTTTCGTCGTTGTCGCCAAATCTCCGCAAGACAGCGTTCCAAGAGTCCGGTGCGTAGCCAATGCGAAATTGCGCGGCTGTTTCACCTGTCAGGCCGCGTTTCTTAAGATAGTCAATTGCGCGCTGATCTTCCCTAAGGCCATCCGCATAGAATAGAGCGACACGGCCCAGAAGCTCATAGAGGGATTCCCCGGCCTGTTGGCGCGGCTCGTCTGCCCCGCCTTCGCGAGGCACATCGAGGCCCATCCGCGAAGCAAGCTCTTCGACGGCTTCGACAAAACTGAGCTTGTCGTGCTCCATCAGAAAGCCGATCGCAGTGCCGTGCGCGCCGCACCCAAAGCAGTGATAGAACTGTTTGGCTTGGCTGACGGTAAAGGAAGGCGTCTTCTCGCCGTGGAACGGGCAGCATGCCTTCCATTCACGGCCAGCTTTCTTGAGCTGCACCCGGCTGCCGATCACCTCGACAATGTCGGCGCGGGCGATGAGCTCATCGATGAAGTGCTGTGGAATGCGACCAGCCAAGTTGCGAAGCTCTAGGTTGTACTTGCAATCACTCTGCGGCCACCTGCTCCGCGAATGCCAGCAGCGGCTGAAGGTTGCCAGCGTCGGCCTGCTGCAGTGCTTGATGATACGCAGCGCGGGGCGCTCCTTCGCTCTTCAGGTCGCCTCCACCCCACGACAAGGGGGTAAGTCCGTAGTGCCTGATCAGAATCAGGTCCGCCATCATCCGTGCATGGCGACCGTTGCCGTTGGCGAACGGATGGATTGAGACCAGTCGATGGTGAAACCGGACCGCGACCTCCACAGCCGGCGTTTCCGCTTGAACCCACGCGTGGGCGTCATCGCAAAGGAGTCGTGTTTGAACTGCGATCTGTTCTGGAGCTACCCCGACGGGCGCTACTTCTACTAGGCGATAGCTGCCAGCCCATTTGTACATGGAACCGAACATTTCGGCATGGATTCGTCGGACAGCCGCATCGGAAAGCAGGTACGAAAGCTTGGCAAGCTTTCGACTGTGCAGAGCCCAAGCGAGGCCTTGCGCGATTACCTGCTGTTCCGCGGCATCGAGTTCCGTTTGTGTGGCGACATATTGAAAGTTGCGCTTCAGCCCCTTGAGCTGCTCCGGTGTGATGGGTGTCGAGCCTGGCGGGTCTACGATTTCTATCGCCACAATTCACGCGGCCGGTTCATGAGGCTTCGAGCATAGTCGTTAATCTGTTCGTCGAGCTCTTGACGTGTCACGCCCTGCTGCTCCAGGCGCATTGAGCGAGCGACTCCCTCGAAGTGCCTTTCGGCGAGCAAGCGGGCACGTGCCTCCAGGGTTTTCTGTAGGCTTTGCCGCGGGATGACCACGTAGATCACGTCGGCATCCAAGGCACGCGCCGCGCGCCGTAGGCTTTCCAGCGATATCGAACCTCTGCGCTCGCTCGCCTCCAGCTCGTGTACCGCCTGCGGGGTTACGTCCAGACGCGCACCCAGTTGAGTGGTGGTTATTCCAAGCGCCTCGCGCAGTGTTTTCAGCCAACCTGCCTTAGGCGTTTCGCGTGCGGTACCGGAGAATTCGCGAAGCTTGTTGAGGCGGTTGTCGACGCTGCGAAGCATCTGGCGGCGGATGGCAGTCATGGCTAAATCTCTCAAGTTATAGCTTGAAATGCCAAGTTTATTTTAAAGCTATAGCTTGAAGCAATGACCGGAAAATAAAGCCAATTCCTTGGCCGCCCGTAGCGTGGGTCGGCTCGATCGGGTCTGCAGGGAATCAGCCGACCAGCTTCGCCTTGAGCTTCGCGCCCACAGCGGCCATGTCGGCGCGACCGGCGGCTTTGGCCTTGATGACGGCCATGGCCTTGCCCATGTCCTTCATGGTCGTCGCTCCGCTCGAGGCCAGGGCCTCGCCGATCAGAGCGTCGAGCTCGGCATCGGAAAGCTGGGTGGGCAGGTAGGCGCCGATCAGCGCGATCTCGGCATTTTCCTTGGCGACCAGATCGGCGCGACCGCCGGCCTGGAACTGCGTGACCGACTCGCGGCGCGTCTTGATCATCTTCTCGAGCACGCTGATCACCTGCGCGTCGTCGAGCTGGATGCGCTCGTCGACTTCGCGCTGCTTGACGCCCGCGAGGATCATGCGGATGGTGGCGAGACGTTCTTTCTCGCCGGCCTTCATCGCGGACTTCATGTCCTCGGTGATGCGGTCCTTCAGGGCCATGGGAGGCGGGTCAGCGGGCGGGGCGCGTGCCGTCGCGCGAAACGCGCTTCATGTGGCGCTTGATCGCGGCGGCCTTCTTGCGTTTCCGTTCCTGGGTGGGCTTCTCGTAGAATTCGCGGCGCCGCAGCTCCGTCAGGATGCCCGCCTTCTCGCAGGCGCGCTTGAAACGCCGCAGGGCGGCGTCGAAATACTCATTCTCTCTGACACGAACGCTGGGCATCGAAACCTCAACCGGGAGATGAACCACCGGGACCCCCGGCGGAAGGGGCGCGATTCTAAATGTGCGTGATTCAAAAGGCAAAATAGGGCTTTTCGGGGGTCGGGCAGCGTCATGAGAGTGTTGAGTCTGGAATCGTCGTGCGACGAAAGCGCGGTCGCGGTCCTCGACGAGGATCGGGGCCTGCTCGCGCACAGGCTCCATAGCCAGGTTTCCTTGCACGAGGCCTACGGCGGCGTCGTGCCGGAGCTCGCATCCCGGGACCACGTTCGCAAGTTGTTGCCCCTGTTGAAGGAAACCCTCGCGGATGCCGGCAGCGGGCCGAAGGATATCGACGGCGTGGCATACACGGCCGGCCCCGGGCTGGCGGGGGCCCTGCTCACCGGGGCCTGCCTGGGTCAGAGCATCGCGTACGCCTGGGGCGTGCCCGCCATTGCGGTCCACCACCTCGAGGGGCACCTGCTGGCTCCGATGCTCGAGCCTCGCGCACCGCAGATGCCGTTCCTCGCTTTGCTGGTTTCGGGCGGGCACACCATGCTCGTCGAGGTCAGGTCACTGGGCGACTACCGCATCCTCGGCGAATCGCTCGACGACGCTGCGGGTGAAGCGTTCGACAAGACGGCCAAGCTCCTGGGCCTGCCGTATCCGGGCGGCGCGCACCTGGCGGCGCTCGCGGAGCGCGGACGGAGCGGAGGCATCAAATTGCCGAAGCCCATGCTCGACCGGCCGGGTCTCGATTTCAGTTTCAGCGGGCTGAAGACGGCAGCCCAGCTCGCGTTGCGCGAGGGCGGAAGCGGCGAGCAGGCGCGGGCGGATCTGGCGCTCGCCTTCGAGACGGCGATCGTGGAAACGCTCGCGGCCAAGACGGCCCGCGCGCTCGAGTCGACGGGCCTGCGTTCGCTCGTCGTCGCGGGCGGAGTCGGCGCCAATCGCGCCCTGCGCGCGCGGCTCGCAGCGCTGGCCAGGTCGCAGCACGTCGAGTTGTTCTTTCCGCGCGTCGAATATTGCACCGACAACGCGGCGATGATCGCGATGGCCGGCCTGTGGCGCCTGAAGGCGGGTCAGCACGACGGGCCTGCAGTGCGCGTGCGCGCGCGCTGGCCGCTGTCCGAAGCGGTCGCCCCAGCGGCATGACGGAGACGGTGTGAATCAACCTGGAATGGATCGGATTTTCCTTCGCGAGCTCACCACCGAGGCCATCATCGGCATCTACGACTGGGAGCGGCGCGTCAAGCAGACGGTGGTCATCGACCTGGAGATCCCGTGCGACGTACGCCGCGCGGCGGCCGAGGATCGCATCGAGGCGACGCTCAATTACAAGAAAGTCGCCAAGCGCATCATCGAGTTCGTGTCGCAGTCGCAATACCATCTGGTCGAAACGCTCGCCGAGCACGTCGCGCTCATGGTGCTCGGCGAGTTCCAGCTGCAATGGGTGAAGCTCACGCTCAACAAGCCCGGGGCCATCCGCGGCTCGCGCGACGTCGGCGTGACAATCGAGCGGACGGCGAAAGACCTCGAGCGTGCGCCGTAGTGGCGCCCGCGGCGACATCGGCGTGAGGACTGCCGACGGCATCGTCGACGTCTACGTGGCGGTGGGCAGCAACGTCGAGCCGCTGCACAACGTGCGCCGTGCCCTGGCGTTGTTGCGCGAGCGCTTCGGCGAGCTGGTGGTCTCGAAGGCGTACCGCAACCCTGCCGTCGGGTTCGACGGCGACGATTTCGTCAATCTCGTCATCGGACTGCGCACCGCGCGCGGCGTGCACGAGGTTCGCGCCACGCTGCAGGAAATCGAGGAAGCGTGCGGCCGGCGGCGCGACGCCCCGAAATGGGCCTCCCGGCGGATGGACCTCGACATTCTCTTATATGGGGACTGCGTGGCGGACGGGCCCGACCTGAAGCTCCCGCGTCCCGACCTGCTGCGGCGCGCCTACATGTTGAGACCGCTGGCGGAAATCGCCGGCCCCGTCGTCCATCCTCTCGCGCGCCAGACCGTCGCCGGCCTTTGGCAGGCCTTCGACCGGGACGCCCATCCTCTGACCGAGATCGCTATCGACGAGTGAAGGGTGCGCCCGCTTCACCAACCGATGCTGCGACCTCCGTCGACGGCGAGCACCTGGCCGGTGACGAACGGTGCGTCACGCACCAGGAACAAGGCTGCACGCGCCACGTCATCCGGCGTTCCCATGCGCTTGAGCGCGGTGCGCGCCACGATCTCCTCACGCAGCGCCGCGTCCGCTCCGCTCTCCGGCCACATCACCGGGCCCGGCGCGATCGCGTTGACGCGTACCTCCGGCGCCAGCTCGCGCGCCAGCGAGCGGGTCAGCGTCACCAGCCCGGCTTTTGCGATCGAGTAGACTGTGTGCCGTTTGAGCGGGCGCGCCGCATGGATGTCGACCATGTTCAGGATCAGGCCCGTCGTACGCTTCAGGTGCGGTGTGGCTGCCTGCGACAGGAACAGGGGCGCCTTGAGGTTGCTGCCGACGAGATCCTGCCACTGCGCTTCCGTGATCTCGCCGACCGGCGTGGGATAGAAAGAGGAGGCGTTGTTGACCAGCACGTCCAGTCGTCCGAAAGCGCGTACCGCTTCGTCGATGACGCGCGCATACGAGGTCGGGTCCGCGAGGTCGGCTCGTACCAGCGCCGCGGAGCGCGGTCGCAGAGTTTCCAGCTCGCTGCGCAGCTTCTGTGCGTCGCTGGTGGACGTGCGGTGATGAACCACGACGTCGGCGCCGTGCGCGTGCAGCATCCGCGCGATCGCCGCACCGACGCGCCGCGCTCCGCCGGTGACCAGCACCGCGCGCCCCGCGAGGTCCGCACTTGATTCCATACGCAGACCTTACCGAAGTCGCGTGCGGGTGTCGCCTGCAGACACGCGAGTGGCGTGCCCGGTCGCGCGGACGATGCGCATGGAAGTGAGCGCATCGCTCCCTGCGCTGTCGGAAGCCGAAGCGACGCACAGCGAACGGCTGCTCACCCGCATCCGCGCCGAGATCGAATCCGCCGGCGGGTGGATCAGCTTCGGCCGGTACATGGAGATGGCGCTCTACGAGCCGGCGCTCGGCTACTACAGCGCCGGAGCTACCAAGTTCGGCGGCGCGGGCGACTTCGTCACGGCGCCGGAAATCTCGCCGCTCTTCAGCCGCTGTCTCGCTCGCCAGTGCGCGGATGTGTTGCTCACGCTGGAGCATCCGGTGGTCCTCGAGATCGGAGCCGGATCGGGCACCATGGCGGCGGACGTGCTCAACGAGCTCGAGACGCTCGGTGCCCTGCCGGAGCGATACCTGATACTCGAAGTGAGCGCGGACCTGCGCGAACGTCAGCTGGCGCGCCTCGCGGCAAGCGCGGCCCGGCACCTCAAGCGGGTTGCGTGGCTGGACGCGCTGCCCGCACCGTTCACCGGCGTGATGCTTGCGAACGAGGTTCTCGACGCGATGCCGGTCGAACGTTTTCGCGTGCGCTCGGGCACGGTGAATACCATGGGCGTGAGCTGGCAGCTCAATCGCCTGGACTGGTCCGAGGCGCGCGCACAGGGCGAGCTGGTCAAGCGCGTGCGCGCCATCGAGAAGGAACTGGGCGAGCCGCTCGCGGACGGCTTCACTTCGGAGCTGAGTCTGCGCGTGCGACCCTGGATCGGCGCGCTCGCCAGAGTGCTGCGGTCCGGCGTGATGCTGTTCATCGACTACGGCCTCCCGCGCCGGCAGTATTACCGCCCCGAGCGCGCGAGCGGAACGTTGCTGTGCCACTTCCGGCATCGCTATCACGACGATCCGTTCCTGGCGGTGGGCTTGCAGGACATCGGCGCGTGGGTGGATTTCACCGAGGTCGCCGAGGCCGGTGTCGCCGCGAAACTCGAGGTCGCCGGGTTTACGACGCAAGCGCACTTCCTCATGGGCCTCGGCATCGATCGCCTGCTGGCGCAGATCGGCGAGCGTGAGCTGGTCGACCGGGTGAGCGTGGCGCGCCAGGCGATGATGCTCACGCTGCCGGGCGAGATGGGCGAGCGCTTCAAGGTGCTCGGGCTGTCGCGCGGCCTGCAGGCTCCGCTCGCGGGATTCACGCTGCGGGACCTGGCGGCGACGCTCTAGACGGGCACGGTCCGCAGCGGCGGCCCTCACTTCAACGGGAACGACAACGACGGAAACAGCATGGAAATCGTCCAGATCATCGTCCTCGCCATCGTTCAGGGCATCACCGAGTTCCTGCCGATCTCCAGTTCCGGACACCTGATCCTGGTGCCGCGCTTCTTCGGCTGGCCCGACCAGGGTCTCGCCTACGACGCCGCCATCCACATCGGAACTCTGCTCGCCATCGCTCTGTACTTCCGCGTGCAGCTCACACAGATGGCCGGCGCATGGCTGCGATCCATTGCCCACCGTGAGCATTCGCCCGACTCGCGCCTCGCCTGGGTGATCCTGTGGGGTTCCGTCCCGGTCGGGCTCGCCGGCGTGCTGTTCAACGACTACATCGAAGCGAACTTTCGTTCGCCGATGCTCGTCGCGTCGACGCTCGCGGGATGGGGCATCGTGCTCTGGCTCGCGGATCGCTTCGGCCCGCGCCGCCGCGACGAATACTCCATCACCTGGCGCGACGGGATGATCATCGGCTTCGCCCAGGCGCTGGCACTCGTGCCCGGCACTTCGCGCTCCGGCATCACGATGACCGCCGGACTCAGTCTCGGCCTCACGCGGGACGCGGCAGCACGGTTCTCGTTCCTGCTCGCCGTGCCGGCGACGGCCGCGGCGGCGGTGCTGGAAGTGTGGAAGATGACGCAGGCGGTCGTGCCGATCGACTGGACCGCGGTGGTGCTGGGCATCGTGCTGGCAGGCGTGAGCGGCCTTGCGTGCATCCACTTCCTGCTGCGTTTCCTGCAAAGATTCGGCATGCTGCCGTTCACGATCTATCGCCTGCTGCTCGCCGGGTTCATCGTGTACGTGTTCGCCGCCTGAGGCCGCTTCGCCGGAGCCTTCATGCAAAGGTCGTCCCGCGCTTCACCCGATCTGCCGCGGACTTCGCCGGCTTCGCCGCGGACTTCGCTCTCGCCGCGTTCGTTCGCTGCGGTTGCGACGGCGTCGCTGCTCGCGGGCGTCGCGGCCGTCGCGTTCGCTGCTCCGGCCGCTGCCGGAAGCGCGTGGATTCTGAGCGTGGGCGGCGAGGTCGACGAGGAATCAGGCTATCGCTTCGACGCCGGCGCGATCTGGGTTCCCGTGGAATCGACCTCGGTGAGCGTGCTGGGCGCGCGCGCCGACAGCTCCACGGATTTCGACGAGTTCACGTCGACCACCGCTATCGTGGCCGTCGATCACCATTTCGATCCCGTCGGGCTTTCCCTCGAGGCTCGCTGGCGCGAGGACTCCGACTTCCTCGAAGCGCTCACGTGGGCGGGGTCGCTGTACCTGCGGACCGGACCCTGGCGCATCTCGCTGAGGGGTGAAACTCGCAGCACGGATTTCGAACCCATGACGTTCTCGAACGTCGTGATCCCGCGCGACGGCGTACCCGTCCAGGTGTCGGCGACTTCGGAATGCGGCCTCGACAACACGGCGTACGGTGCGGGCGCGAGTTACACGGGCAGCGTGTGGAGCGTGCGACTCTCGGGAACGCAGTACGACTACGACGATGCGGACTGCGAGTTCACGAACGTGACGCCGCCGTCGTTCGCGCGTTTCCTGCGCCTGCGGCCGAACCTGCTGCCGCTGATCGCCCCACGCCTCGCCCTGTTCCAGCGACTGCAGCGCTCGAGCATCACGCGTGAGTCGACGTTCCTGGACTCGACGTTGTCTGCCGGCCTCGGTTTACGCGCAGGACCGCGCACCTGGGAACTGGACTACTACCACGATCGCGAGCAGTTCGAAGGGCTCGAGTCGGACACGCTGATCGCCGGGGTGACGCTGCCGACGGGCGAGCGTGCGGACCTCGAGCTGCGCCTGGGGCTCACCGACAGCGACGTCGTCGGCAACGTCGCGTTCGTCGGCTTCACGCTCTACGGCTACCTCGGCGGCGACTGAACCTTTTCCAGCGCCGCCACCGCGGCGATCCGTCGCTTGCGCAGGCGCCCGGCGATCTGCGCGCCGTCGTGCGCGAGGTCCTCTGCATCCGGCACGATCGCGCGCGCTGCCGTCAGCGCTGCCCGCAGGAAGGTGCCCTGCGTGTAAGGGCGATCCTCGAGCCCGGCACGGCCGCGCTTGTCCGCCTCGCATGCGCGGAGGAACAGTTCGAAGCGCTCCGGCCGGCGCAGCGCGTCGGCCTTTTCCAGCAGGGTTACGACGGTGGCAGGGCGCAGCTCGTGAGCGCGGTGCGCGTTGCCATGCTCGCGCGCCACGAGCAGGGCGAGCTCGCGATACTCGTTCGGCACGCGCAGGCGGCTGCAAAGCTGCAGGATGCGCTGCGCGCTGCGCTCCTCGTGACCGACGTGACTCGGCCACTCCGCGCGCGGTGTGTCGGCCTTGCCGAGATCGTGCGTGAGCGCCGCGAAACGCACGCAAGGTTCCGCTGACAGGCGTGCGGCCATCGCCAGCACCATCATGGTGTGCACGCCCGTGTCGACCTCCGGATGCCAGCGCTCCGGTTGTGGCACGCCCCACAGCGCATCGACTTCCGGAAAGACGACGGCGAGCGCGCCGCAGTCGCGCAGCACCTCGAAGAACACCTGCGGGGCGTCCTCCTCCAGAGCCCGCGCGGTTTCCTGCCATACGCGTTCGGCAACCAGCGAGGAAATCTCACCGTTGCGGACCATTGCGCGCATCAGCTCGCGCGTCTCGTCGGCGACCCGAAATCCCAGCGACGAGTAGCGGGCAGCGAAACGCGCGACGCGCAGGATGCGCACGGGATCTTCGACGAAAGCCGGCGAGACGTGGCGCAGCAGGCGCGCCTCCAGGTCCCGGGCGCCACCGTATGGATCGACCAGCGTTCGATCCGCCAGCCGGGCCATGGCGTTGATGGTCAGGTCGCGGCGCTGCAGGTCCTCCTCGAGTGTCACGTCCGGCGAGAACTCGGTGGTGAAGCCGCGGTAGCCGGGTGCCACCTTGCGCTCGCGCCGTGCCAGCGCGTGCTCCTCGTGGTTGCGGGGGTGCAGGAACACGGGGAAATCCTTGCCTACCTGCTGGAAGCCGGCGCGCGACATCTCCTCGGCGGTGGCGCCGACCACCACCCAATCTCGCTCACGCACCGGCCGTCCGAGGAGCTCGTCCCGGACCGCCCCCCCGACCAGATAGACTTGCATGCCGCGAGTTTAACCCACGGTCCGCCGCCGCCCGATGTTCTGCTGTCGCCCGATGTTCTGCTGTCGCCCGATGTTCCGCACGCTGCGCCCGCTGGTCCTGCTCCTGCTGTACGGCCTGCTCGCCGGCTGCTACGTCGCGCAGGCAGCACGCGGGCAATGGAGCGTAATGGCGAAACGCGAGCCGATCGCAAAGGTGGTGGCGCGGAGCTCCACGCCGCCGGCAGTGCGCACGCAGCTCGAGCGCGTGCTGCAGATTCGCGAATTCGCCGTGCGCGAGCTGGCGCTGCCGGACAACGGCAGCTACCGCAGCTACGCCGACCTGGGTCGCCCGTACGTCGTGTGGAACGTGTTCGCAGCGCCCGAATTCTCCGTCGAGCCGCGCACCTGGTGCTTCCCGATTGCGGGCTGCGTCGCCTATCGCGGCTACTTCGGCGAGGAACGGGCGCGGCGTTTCGCCCGGCGGCTGGCGGGCGAGGGCGACGACGTCTATGTCGGCGGCGTCGCGGCCTACTCGACGCTCGGACATTTCGACGATCCGGTCCTGAACACCATGATCGGCTGGAGCGACGTACAGCTCGCCGCGATAATTTTCCACGAGCTCAGCCATCAGCTGCTCTACGTGCCGGGCGATTCGTCCTTCAACGAGGGATTCGCGAGCGTCGTCGAATCGGCAGGCGTGCGGCGCTGGCTGCTCGCCGCTGGCCGCGAGCCGGAGCTCGCGGCCTATCGCGGGCGCCTGCGGCGCTACTCACAGTTCGTTGCGCGGCTCGAGGCGACGCGACAGGAGCTGCGCGCGCTGTACATGGAGGATCAGGCCGCGGAACGACGGCGCGCGCGCAAGCGCGAAGTGTTCGCGAAGCTCGCGGCTGAGCACGCAGAGTGGCAAGGGCAGTGGGGCGGGCGTTCGCCGTTCGAGCGCTGGTTCGCCGACGGGATCAACAACGCGCACCTGGTCTCGGTGGCGACCTACGAGGAGTGCGTCCCGGGCATCGAGGCAGTGCTGGCCGCGGCGGGCGGCGAGCCGCGCGAGTTTTACGCGCGCATGCATGCCATCGCGCAGCTCGAGCCGCAAGCGCGGCGCCAGCGAGTCTGCAACTAGTGCAGCGTACCGATTCCGGTACCGATGGTGTTTCACAGCTTCGGCGGGTGGAAGCGCTCGCTGTTCGGCACGCTGCACGTGCACGGCCCGGACGGTGTGCGGTTCTACACGCGCCTGAAAACCGTGACCGCGCGCTGGCCGAGCGGTGCGCGCGGCGCGGAGTTCGCGATGCCCACCATGGGGTAGAAAAAAGAAGGCCCCTCGCGGGAGGGGCCTTGCGGAATTCCGGCCGTCGTGGGGAGCGGCCGGCAGGGTTGGTGATCCGATCGCAGGAGCGATCGCTGTTCAGCGGAAATTTTCGTCAGCGGAAATTGAATCGACCGTTGATGCCGAAGGTCATGATGTCGTCGCCGACGCTCACGGTGCCGCCCAATGCGATCTGCGGCGTCACGAAGTAGCGCGCTCCGCCGGTAAACAGCGCTTCGCCGCTGTCGTCGCCGGCAAACTCGACCTCGACGTAATCGATCGCGCCTTCGAGCTCGAGGCTCGGCATCACCAGCGCGCGCAGGCCCACGCCGATGCCGATGCCCGTGTCGTCGGAGTCGCCGCCGCCGTCCACCTCGAGCTCGGTGCGGATGGCAAACACCCGCGCGATCACGTCAGCCGAGTCGCTGATGCCGTAGTTGTAGCCGCCGCCCGCACGCAACGTGGTGGCGTCGATGCCGAAGTCGAAGTCCGTGGCGGCGAAGTCGGCGAACACATGCCAGTTGGGTGCGACCGCCAGCGAGCCGGCGAGCGTCAGCCCGTCACCGTCGACGTCGATATCGCCGACGTCGATCTCGCTCTCGGAGTAGCTGAGATCGAGGTAGTTGTAGCTGAGATCGTCGGCAGCCGCGAAGCCCGGCAGGGCCAGGACAGCGGTCGCCAGCAGCGTGGTCAGGTTGCGATGGGTCATCCGGAACATCCTCCAGGCCAGCCCGATTGTGGCCTTCATACAACCACCCAGTTCGACCGGGCAGTTCCTTCAAAGTTTACGTGGACTTCGCGGTTTTACAGACCTGTTACCTTTTGGCAACAGAAGTCATTACAAGGTTGACTTTCTCTATAATCCGCAGCCCTTCCCCGCAGCCCTCTCCGGACCGGTCCGCGACGTGCTCAGTTCCTCTCATCGCCAGAACGTCTGCATCCTCGGCGGCACCGGCTTCGTCGGCACGCACCTGGTGACGCGGCTCATCGCCGACGGTCACAGCGTCAAGGTCCTCACGCGCAATCGCGAAACGCACCGGCACCTGCTGGTACTGCCGGACCTGCGCCTCGCGAACACCGACGTTCACGACGCCGGGCAGCTCGCCGCGCAGTTGCAGGGCGCGGACGTGGTGATCAACCTCATCGGGATCGTCAACGAGCGAGGCCGCAGCGGCGCGGGGTTCGCGCGCGCGCACACGGAGCTGGCGCAGAAGGTAACGAGCGCGGCGCGCTCTGCCCGGGCCAAGCGGCTGCTGCAGATGAGTGCGCTCGGCGCGCACGCGCAGAATGCACCGAGCCACTACCTGCGCAGCAAGGGTGCCGCGGAAGAAGTCGTACGCCGCGAAGGCGGGCGCGCGCCGCCGTTTGTGATTTTCCGGCCGTCCGTGATCTTCGGGCCCGGTGACTCGCTCATCAATCGCTTCGCGCGACTGCTGCGGCTCATGCCGCTGGTGTTTCCGCTGGCGCGCGCCCAGACGCGCTTCGCGCCCGTCTATGTCGGCGACGTGGTCGAGGCGTTCGCGCGCTGCGTCACCAGCTCCGCGTACGACGGCCGTACGCTGCAGCTCTGCGGCCCCGAAGTGTTCACGCTACGGGAGATCGTCGAACTGACCGCGCAGGTGATGGGCCGGCGGCGCGCCGTCGTCGGACTTCCGGATTTCATCGGCCGCCTGCAGGGCCTGGTCATGGATTTCATCCCCGGCAAGCCGTTTTCGAGTGACAACTTCCGTTCGCTGACCATTGACAGCGTGTGCGACGAGAACGGGTTCATGCAGCTGGGCATGGAGCCGCATTCCATGCGAGGGATCGTGCGGCAGTATCTCGGCGGCACGTCGACGGCGGGCCGGCGCGACGTTCACCGGCATCGCGCGAGTCGGGCGCGCGCCTAGCGGACAGGCGCCGCGACGGGCGCCGCGATCAGCGGACAGGCACCAGCCGGGTCACGTTCCCGCGCCGCACGCTCAGCACCAGGGCGTTGGCGTTGGCCGCGGACTCGCGCAACTGGCGGACGTAGTCGCGCAGCTGGCGCACGTCGTCGACGCGTACGCGGTTGATGCCGACGATCACGTCGTTCGGCCGCAGGCCGAGCTCCGCAGCGGGGCTGCCGGCCTCGACGTTGCGGATCAGTACACCAGCGCGCTCCGGCGCGTCGGCGAGGTCGGCGCCCTCCAGACCGCGATGCACGTCAGTGGCCACGGCTACCTGCAACGCCGCGGGCTCGGCGATGAGCGCAGTTACCTTGCGCGGCTTGCCGTCGCGCAGCAGGCCGATTTCCACGCGATCGCCGATGCGCATCAGGCCTATGGCGTTGCGCAACTCGCCGCCGGAGCGCACGGCCGTGCCGTTGATCGAAGTGATGATGTCGTTGATCTTGATTCCGGCCTTTTCCGCTGCCGATCCTTCGTCGACCTGCGAGACCAGCGCGCCGGTCGTGTTGGGCGGTGCACCGGCTGCCTCGAGGAGGTCCGGAGTCAGCGTGAAGATGCGCACTCCCAGGATGCCGCGCTTCACCTCGCCGAAGCGGACCAGCTGGTCCATCACGTTCTTCACCATGTTCACCGGAATCGCGAAGCCGATGCCGATGTTGCCGCCGCTGCCGGAGAGGATCGCGCTGTTGATGCCGACCAGCTCGCCTTCCAGGTTGACCAGGGCACCGCCGGAGTTGCCCGGATTGATCGACGCGTCCGTCTGGATGAAGTCCTCGTAGGCGTCCTCCTGGATTCCGGGCGCGCGGCCGAGCGCGCTGACGATGCCGGAGGTGACGGTGTGCTGCAGGCCGAACGGATTGCCGATCGCGACGACGAAGTCGCCGACCTCCAGGCGCGCGGAGTCGCCCAGCGTGATCGCGGGCAGCGCGGCCTTGTCCTTGAGCTTGAGAACCGCGACGTCGGATCCCTTGTCGGAGCCGACGACTTCGGCGGTGTAGTTGCGGTTGTCCTGCGTGGTGACCGTGATCTCGTTGGCGTTCTCGACCACGTGCGCGTTGGTGATGATGTAGCCGGCCTTGGAATCCACCACCACGCCCGAGCCGGCACTGCGGAATTCCTCGCCGCGGCGCGGCGCATCGGGCGGAAGGTCGAAGAAACGGCGGAAGAAATCGTCCTCGAGCAGCGGATTGCGCTGACGTCCGCGCACGGTGCCGCGCGTTGCGATGCTGACCACCGAAGGTGAGATCTTCTTGACCATCGGCGCCAGCGAGGGCACCGGCTTGTCGCCGACGCGCGCGGGCAGCTGGGCATGGGCGGCGTCAGCGCCGATCAGGGCCGAAAGCAGGAGGACGGGGGCAATGGAAGCCAGGGCGTGTGTGCGCATGCAGTCAACGTTCCTCGGGCCGATGGTCGTGCGGGCCGGTATGGTCAGACGACAGTGTCAGACGACAGTCGTGCGGCGGCAAGGCGCAGATTCAGGGTGTCGATGAGCTGGTCGCCGCAAACAGGACCACCCTGATTCTAGCGGTTTGGAGCCGGTCGTCGAAAACGGGCCGGGCCGTTGCCTGCGAGCAATCCGGCGGCGTAGTCCGCAGACGTCCGCAGAGCATTCCACGGATGTCCAGGACGTCGACAGTCGCGTACCAGACCGGGCGGGCGGACGGAAAGTTCCATCCGCCCTCCCACCGCAGCGGCCGTCACTGCGCGTTCAGATCCGACCGAACTGTCGGTCGGGGATGCCTGCCCGTTCGCGCCGCAGCTTTCTCAGTGCGTGGCGACGTCGATGCGCCGCGGCAGCACCGTTTGCTGCTTGGGAATGCTCACTTCGAGCACGCCGTTGACGTGGCGTGCCTTGATCGCCTGAGAGTCGGCCGTGTCGGGCAGCGTGAAGCGCCGGAAGAATTCCCCGCTGACGCGCTCGACGCGCCGGTAGCCGTTGTTCTCGTCACGCGTCTCCGCCTGGCGCCGGCCGCGGATCGTCAGCTGTCCTTTCTCCATCGTGATCTCGATGTCCTTCGGCTCGACGCCGGGAAGGTCGGCACGCAGCACGAACTGCTTGTCCTCTTCCTTGATGTCCACCGCCGGCACCCAGTCCACGACGGAACTGCGCGACTCGTCGTTGCCCTCGGCGGGCACGTTGAAGAGGCGCTCGAGGTCGCGGCTCAACCGGTTGACCAGCACCCAGGGCTCATATCTCGAAACGTTCATTGCACAACCTCCATTGGTTGCGGCGAATTTCGGTGAGCGTCGATCTAGGGCCGGCCCCGGGCGATTTCAACGCGGATTCTCCGCACGCCGCGCACGTCGCGCACGCCGCTCCGACTCGCGCCGGGCATCGCCTGTGGATCTCCGGTGAACAACTTGTGAGTGCCCTGTGACCTGCCGGTGGACACAAGATGTTGGGGTTGCCCCCGAAAAGACCGTGCGCGATGCGGACCTCCAGCCGCCCTCGATATTTGCGAGGAGAATTCTATAACCTTATGAAAATAGATGTAAAAACTGACATGTTTTCGGCCGACATAATCCTTGACGGTCCTGGCATCGAAGAATAGTCTTGCGGCCCTGACACAAGATGTTGTGTTCGCCGCAGACCGGACACCAACACTTCCGTCAAGAACAAATCCGATACGCGCAGGGACCAATTTTTCGAGGGGAGCGTCATTCAGGCATGAACACTGTGGTCAAGCTTGAGCTCAAGGACGTCGACAGCGTTTCTTTCCAGGAAGCGTCGCTCGACATCTGGGACAAGAAGTACCGGCTCACGGCGAAGGACGGAGCGCCCATCGACAAGACGATGGACGATACCTACCAGCGCGTCGCGCGCGCGCTCGCCGAAGTCGAGCGACCGCAGGTACGCGAACAGTGGTACGAGCAATTCCTGTGGGCGCTGCGCAAGGGTGCGATTCCCGCTGGCCGCGTCACGTCCAACGCCGGAGCGCTCGAGCACAAGCCCGCCACTTCGACGATCAACTGCACCGTCTCGGGCACCATCCACGACTCGATGGACGACATCCTGAGCCGCGTGCACGAGGCCGGGCTCACGCTCAAGGCCGGCTGCGGCATCGGCTATGAGTTCTCGACGCTGCGGCCGCGCGGCGCGTACGTGTCGGGCGCCGGCGCGCACACCTCGGGCCCGCTGTCGTTCATGGATATCTACGACAAGATGTGCTTCACCGTGTCCTCGGCGGGTGGCCGGCGCGGCGCGCAGATGGGCACGTTCGACATCGGCCATCCCGACGTCATGGAATTCATTCGCGCCAAGCGCGAAGCCGGGCGGCTGCGGCAGTTCAATCTCTCGCTGCTGGTCACCGACGAATTCATGCAGGCAGTGAAGAGTGACGGCGACTGGAAGCTCGCCTTCCCGCTGAGCCGCAAGGAATACGAGGCGGAGCAACCCGATCTCGACGACGCCACGCGCTTCGTGTGGCGCGAATGGCCGACGCACGACAACTACGTGGTCAACGAAGCCGGCCTCGTCGCCTGCAAGATCTACAAGACGCTGCCGGCGCGGCGCATGTGGGACGTGATCATGTCCTCGACCTACGACTTCGCGGAGCCGGGGTTCGTGCTCATCGATCGCGTCAACGAGATGAACAACAACTGGTTCTGCGAGAACATCCGCGCCACCAATCCCTGCGGCGAGCAGCCGCTGCCGCCGTACGGCTCGTGCCTGCTCGGCTCGATCAATCTCACGCGCTTCGTGCGCCAGCCGTTCACCGACGAGGCGCAGTTCGACTGGCAGGAATACGCGCGCGTGGTGAAGGTATTCACGCGCATGCTCGACAACGTGTGCGAGATCAACGGCCTGCCGCTCGCGCAGCAGCGCGGCGAAATCCTGCGCAAGCGCCGCCACGGCATGGGCTTCCTCGGCCTCGGCTCCACCATCACCATGCTCGGCATGCGCTACGGCTCGCCGCGCTCCGTGGAGTTCACCGAGCGCGTGTCGCGCGAGCTCGCGATCGCGGGCTGGGAAGCGGCGCTCGACCTGGCGCGCGAGAAGGGCCCGGCGCCGATCATGAACGAGGAGTTCACGGTCACGGCAGAGATGCTGCGCAAGCGTCCGGAGATGGCGCGCGACGGCTGGAAGGCGGGCGACAAGGTCCTCGGTCGCGTCCTGCACACCCGCTACAGCCGCTACATGCAGCGCGTGGCGGAGGTGGCGCCGGCGCTGGTGGACGAGCTCGCCGAGGTGGGCGCGCGCTTCACGCATCACAGCTCGATCGCGCCTACCGGCACCATCTCGCTGTCGCTCGCCAACAACGCGAGCAACGGTATCGAGCCCTCGTTCGCGCATCATTATTTCCGCAACGTGCTGCGCGAGGGCCGCAAGAGCAAGGAAAAGGTCGGCGTGTTCTCGTTCGAGCTGCTCGCCTACCGCGAGCTGGTCAACCCGCGCGCCATGCCGGGCTCGACCAACACGGTCGAGAAGCTGCCGGACTACTTCACCACCGCCGAGGACATCACGCCCAAGGAGCACGTCGACATCCAGGCGGCCGCGCAGAGATGGGTCGATTCGTCGATCTCCAAGACCGCCAACGTGCCCACCGACTACAAGTACGACGATTTCAAGGGCATCTACCTCTATGCCTACGAGCAGGGCCTGAAGGGCTGTACCACCTTCCGCTTCAACCCCGAGGCGTTCCAGGGCGTGCTGGTGAAGGAAGAGGACCTCAAGAACACCACTTATACCTTCACGCTCGAAGACGGCAGCGAAGTGGCGCTGCGCGGCGACGAGGAGATCGAGTACGACGGCGAACGCCACACGGCCGCCAATCTCTTCGACGCGTTGAAGGAAGGCTACTACGGAAAATTCTAGAGAGACCGCCATGCCAGTCCGCATCGACAGGAAGATCGTCAAGTACAAGGTGACCAAGCCCGAGGACCGGGCGCGCGAGGTGCAGGAGAAGGACCGCCTGCAGCGCGAACGCAACGAGGAAATCGCGCGCACGAGCGACGGGCGCGAATCGAAGGTCATCCGGATGCACGAGAAGCTCGAGCGTCCGGAGGTTCTCATCGGCTCGACCTACAAGATCAAGACGCCGGTCTCGGACCACGCGATGTACGTGACCATCAACGACATCGTGCTCAACGAGGGCACCGACAAGGAGCAGCGCCGGCCGTTCGAGGTCTTCATCAACTCGAAGAACCTCGATCACTACCAGTGGATCGTGGCGCTGACGCGCATCATCTCGGCCGTGTTCCGCAAAGGCGGCGACGTCACGTTCCTGGTCGACGAGCTGAAGGCGGTCTTCGATCCGCGCGGCGGCTACTGGCAGCCGGGCGGCAAGTTCATGCCCTCGATCATCGCCGAGCTCGGCTACGTCATCGAGCGCCACCTGCAGACCATCGGCCTGATGCCGCGGCCGCAGATGGACGAGCACCGCAAGAAGATCATCGACGAGAAGCGCGCCGAGTTCGAGGCGCGCCGCAACCAGACCGACGCTTTCGCCAAATCGGTGTACCCGGAGGGCGCGCAGCTGTGCAGCAAGTGCAGTACGGCCGCAGTCGTCATGATGGACGGCTGCATGACGTGCCTGAACTGCGGCGACTCGAAATGCGGAGGTTGATCAGCGGAGCGAGGTAGAGCCGGGAATACGACAGACTCGATTTCGTGCGCGCCCACCGGGTTCCCCGCCCGGAAGCTCCCCCGCCAGGGACGTGGCGCGCCGATTTGCAGGGCGATCCCCAACGGGGTCGCCCTGTTTTTCCTCCGGCCCATCCCAAAAAAACAGCCCCGCTGATCGCGGGGCCGGGGTGTTGTTGCTGCGTTGGTCCTTCAGCTTCCTGTTCTTGTTCTTCGCTTTCTTCTTTTTCTGTTCGTTCGTTGTTGTTGGTGAGTCGTTGCGTCGCAGCTCGTTCTTGTTCGTCAGGGTTCTTGTTGTTCGTCGGACTTTCTTGTTGTTCGCCAGCGGTGTCGTTCGTGCCTCGTCGTCAACCGGTCAGCTCTGGCGCGCGGCGCGCGCGGCGCGCCGGCGGGCAGCGGCGGCGAGGGCCATCAGGCCGATGCCGAACAGCGCGAGCGTCGCGGGCTCGGGCACGCCGGTCACCGACTCGACCATCACCACGAAGTCGTTGTAGTCGTAGTCCCAGTGCGCGCTCGGCAGATCTTCCCAGGCCAGCACGTACTCGTTCGGCAGCCAGTAGCCGGGCAGGCTGTTCGGCAGCTTGATCAGGTCGAACTGGCCGTCGTACGCCACCATGTGGTCGGCGCTGTCGCTGTTGAGGTGCGCCTGCGAATACCAGATGCCGCTCGGAGTATCGAGATAGAAGCCGAAGGCGTTCTGGTTGAAGTCGATGCCGGTGTCGCGGAAGCTGCCGGAGAACAGGTCGCCCGCCCAGACGCTGCCGTCGGTGGCGATCGACAGGGCCGAGCGCGAACCTGCACCCGCTGCGCCGCTGAACATCTCGACGGTGCGAGTGTTGTCGCGGATGTCGTAGATGCCGAAGGTGTTGTAGTTCGCGTTGCCGGCGATCTCGATCACGATCTGGCTGAACGCCAGGCCCGTGCCGCCGAGCGCCCAGGTCTCGTCGAGTCGCGCCTGATCGGTGCTCACGTCGATGCTCGAGGGACCACCGAGCGCACAGCCCGGCAGTGTCGCGTTGCAGGTGATGCCGTCCAGCACGTCCTGCAGGCTCGGCTCGGAGCCGCTCAGGTTGATCGGAGTCGCATGGGCCGTCCCCGCGAGCAGCAGCGCCGCCGCGAGAGTCCTGGCCACCAGATTCTTGTTGTAGAGCATGGTCCTTCCTCAGTTCCCTTGGCTTGACATAGATCGGATCGGATCCGGTTTCCCGTCACGTGCCGGAGAAAGTGCAAGGCATGTGCCACGCACGTGCACGCTGCGCGGACCTGGGCGAAACGGCGGTTCGCATCGCCCGATGTGTGAGCGAGCGCACATTCGCAGCGTCATCGGCCGCCCGCGCGAGCGTCACGCGCGCTGTGGCGCCGGCGCGTCGCAGGCGCGGGGTGTCAATTCGCGCGACGCCCGTCGGGGCGAAAGAGGCGACCTATGTCACGCACGGCGCACGATCCATCGGCAATACGGGCACTTACATCGCGAGCGGGTTTGTAAGATCCTTCGACGCCGACTATGGTCAAATCGGACAACAGGAAGAATCGCGCGCGATGACACGCACAGCCGCTCTGCTGCTCGCCTGCCTCGTCTCAGTTCCGGCGTTCGCCGAGAGCCCTTTCGTCCGCCCGAAGGAATTCGAGCCGGACATACAGTTCTGGACGCGCATCTACACCGAGGTCGGCACCGACGGCGGTCTCGTGCACGACGACCGCTACCTCGGCGTGGTGTACGAGAAGATCCAGTTCCCCACGTCGGTCTCGCCGCAGGAACGCTCGCGGCGCGTGAAGGCGGTGAAGGAGCGCTATCAGGCGATCCTGCGCGGATTCGCGCGCGGCGGCGGCGCCGACAGCGAAGAAGAGAAACGCGTGCGGGCGCTGTGGCCCGACAACACGAGCACGCGCATGTTCAGCGAGGCGGTGGCGCGCGTGCGCTTCCAGCTCGGCCAGTCGGACCGCTTCCGTGAGGGGCTCATCCGCTCCGGTGCGTACGAGGCGCACATCGCCGAGACGTTTTCCAACATGGGGCTGCCGCCCGAGCTCGCGGCCCTGCCGCACGTGGAATCCTCGTTCAACCCGGCCGCTTATTCGCACGCCGGAGCGGCCGGCTTGTGGCAGTTCATGCGTTCGACCGGCCGGCGCTACATGCGCATCGACAACGTGGTCGACGAGCGCATGGACCCGTACCGCGCCACGATCGCCGCGGGCCAGCTGCTCGAGTTCAACCACAAGCTGCTCGGCACCTGGCCGCTGGCTCTGACCGCCTACAACCACGGCGCCGCGGGTATGCGCCGTGCGAAGGACAGGCAGGGCACCGACGACATCGTCACCATCGTGCGCAAGCACTCGAGCCGCACGTTCGGGTTCGCCTCGCGCAACTACTACATCGCCTTCCTCGCCGCGCTCCACGTGGACCGCGCGGCCGAGAAGCACTTCGGTCCCCTGCAGCGTCACGCGGAGCCGCGGGTGACGACGGTGCGCCTGCCGGCGTTCATCCCGGCGGGCACCATCGAGCGCGCGCTCGGCGTGGAAGCCAACGTGCTGCGCGCACTGAACCCGTCGCTGACGCGCGGTGTGTGGTCCGGCGATCGCCTGGTGCCGAAGAACTTCGAGCTGCGCCTGCCGGAGAGCCAGTTCGCAACCGTGGACGTGGCCGCGAAGTTCGCGGAGCTAGACGCTAACGAAAGGTTCGTGGCGCAGCGGCCCGAGCTCACTCATCGCGTCAGCTCCGGCGAATCGCTGTCGCTCATCGCTCGCCGCTACGGCACTTCGGTACGCACGCTGATGCAGCTCAACGATCTGCGCAGCGCCAACAGCATTCGCCGCGGCCAGACGCTCAAGCTGCCCGGTGCTACGGCCGTGCAGGCCGCAGCTGCGGCCACGGTCGCGGCCGCTGCGGCGCCGGAGCAGAAGCCACCGCCCGGGTCCATCTACGTCGTGCGCCGCGGCGACGCGCTGTCCGATATCGCCCGGCGCGTAGGCATGTCCGAAACCGAGCTGATGGCGCTCAATCGGATCAGGGACCGCAACTTCATATACGAGGGCCAGCGCCTGCGCACCGCGGGCGAGGTGAAGGCGCCCGAGCACCCTGGCGAGCCGCCACGGACCGCCGAGCCGCTGCCGGGTGAGATCGTCACGGTCACGGTGCTGGCGGACGTCAGCAGTCTGCCCACGGAAGAGGAAGAGGCCGAGCAGGAGACCGTACGCACGCAGTCCGCGGAGCCTGTCTCCGAAGCGCAAGCCGAAGCGCTGAGCCCGAAGCTCGTTCCGGGCGCGCAGGCCGCGGCCTCTGCAGACCCGAGCGACTACAGCGTCGCGGACGACGGCACCATCGAGGTGCAGGCGGCCGAGACCCTCGGCCACTACGCGGAGTGGCTCGAAGTGCGCGCCAGCCGGCTGCGCGAGCTGAACAACATGCGCGCGTCGCGCCCGGTGGTCATCGGCCGGCGCCTCAAGGTGGACCTCGCGCGCGTGAAGGCCGACGCGTTCGAGCAGCGCCGGCGCGATTTCCACCAGCGCCTGCAGGAGGAATTCTTCGCCGGCAATCGTATCGTCGGCAGCGAGGTGCACGTGGTGCGCGCGGGCGAGTCGCTGTGGGTGATCGCGCAGCGCTTCAACAACGTGCCCATCTGGTTGCTGCGGCAGTACAACCCCGACGTCGACTTCGGCGACGTGCGGCCGCGTACCCAGCTGGTGATGCCGCGGATCCAGTCGAACGCCTCGCCCCAGCAGGGCGGCGCGGGTGACACGTGAGTACGACATCAATGATGCGCCCGCTGCGAGCGCTGCCCGGCGCGCTGCTCGCCTGCCTCGCGGCCGGTTGCGCGACCTACCAGGCCTACGACGGCCCGAAGCTCGCGCGCGCCCAGGTAGCGATCATCGTAGGCAGCGCCAAGATCCGCTCGGGCTTGCCCCTCGCGCTCGTGATCCGTTCAGTCGACGGCCGTGACGTCGGCCTGCAGTACTCGAGCGTGGCGTTGGCGCCCGGCAGCCACGAGTTGCTCGTGGATTGCGAAGTCAGCGGCTCGGCTACCGCAGGCGGGGCTGCGAGTCGCCACGCGCTGCGGATCGAAGTCGCCGCGGGCGAGAAGTATCGCCTCACGGCGCGAATGAGTCCGGGCAATCGCTCGTGCGCGGACGTCGCGCTCGAGTCGTCCTAGCCCGTTCGGCGACGCGCCGCGAGGAATGCTGCACCGCCCGCCACGAGACAAGCCAGTGCGACGCAATCCGCCAGGATGACGCGGGCGATCTGCGCGTTGTGGGCAGCGGGCGGCAGTGCGAGCACCAGAAAGGAAATCACGCTGACGAGCCCGACGGTGAGCGCAACAGCCTGCGATCGCGGGCGCACTGCGCCGTACAGCATCAGGATACCAACGAGTCCCAGCAACACGGCGCGGTGTCGCATGAGCAGCGCGAGCTCGACGTCGGCGATCTGCACCCCGTAGAGCGCGCCGAGCCGTTCGGCTCCGAGCACACCGCTCAGCGGGAGCAGGTGGATGATGGCAGCGATGGCGAGCATCGCGGAGATGAAGTAGCGCAAGAGCTCTCCGCGGTCTCAGCGCACCGGAGGTTCCCGCGCCAGCGTTTCGATGAAGCGCGCGAGACTCGCGCGCTCCGGCTTCCACGCTTCGTAGCGTTGCACGCTGCCGTCTGCGTTGGTGACCGCCAGTGCGAGTGAAGCCGCACCTGCCACGCGACGCAGCTCGTCCAGTGTGACGTCGAAATAGGCATCGCGCGCCCATTCGGCCGGGCGCTTGAGCGGCGGTCCGCCCAGACCCAGCTCGCGCGCATCGTTGCCTGCCGGCCGTGGCTGGATTTCGGCGCCATCGGCAATCACCGTGAGGCCCCGCGGTTGGTCGGACGTGCTCACCTGCTGGTCGGTTGCGCCGCCCGGCAGCACGCTCAACCACAGCATCAGGCGGCGCACGCCCATGCGATTGGACTCGAACGCACCCACGTGGGCGAAGCTCGCTGCCTGCAGGCCGAGCTCCGGGCGCGGTGAATAGAATTCGAGCGACGAGCCCATCGCCGTCACGGTCGTGCCGGTTTCTTCGTCGAGCACCTCGCGGGCAGCGTCGCGGTCCGGGATGACGCAGCCCGTCAGGCCGGAGGCGAGCGCTATCGTCAGTCTCAGCGTCAGTCCCAGCGTCAGTCCCAGCGTCAGCCCCAGCGCCGGCTTAGCCCTGGCGCCGCCTGCGCTGCGCATCGCTGTCTCCACTGGTTTGCGCCTCCGGTTCCGCGCGGTTGTTCCCCGCAGCCAAGGATAATGGCAAAGTCAGCCCGCGGGGGTGCCGATGAGAAACGCCGTCTTCGTCGTGCCGTTCTTGATGGAGGCGACGCTGCGCTTCGTGGCCGGCGCCGCTTCGCTGCCCGGCGTGCGGCTTGCGCTCGTCAGCCAGGATCCGGCCGAACGCCTGCCCGAGGACGTGCGTGCGCGCCTTGCGGCGCATTGGCGCATCGAGGACGCACTCGACCCGCGTCAGATTGCGGCGGGCGTCGAGGGCGTGACCCGGCAGATCGGTCGCATCGAGCGCTTGATCGGCTCGCTGGAACAGCTGCAGGTGCCGCTGGCGCAGGTGCGCGAGCATCTCGGCTTGCCGGGCCTCTCCGTCGCTGCCGCGCACCGTTTCCGCGACAAGTCCGTGATGAAGACGGTCTTCGAGCAGGCGGGCCTGCCGTGCGCGCGGCACCGACTGATCCGCAAGCTTGCCGATGCTGCCTCGTTCGTCGAGGAAGCCGGATTCCCCATCGTGGTCAAGCCGCCGGCCGGCGCCGGCGCCGTGAGTACCTTCCGCCTCGATTCGCTCGCGCAGCTCACCGAGTACCTTCAGCGTCATCCGCCGCAGGAGGCGCGCCCCGTGCTGTTCGAGGAGTTCCTGCGCGGCGAAGAGCATTCCTTCGACAGCGTGTGCATCGACGGCCGGCTGGTGTGGTACTCGGTGTCGAACTATTCGCCGTCGCCGCTGACGGTCGTCGAGAACCCCTGGATCCAGTGGTGTGTGCTGCTGCCGCGCCAGGTCGACTTGCCCGAATACGCGGAGATCCGTTCGGCCGGCCCCGCGGCGATCGCGGCACTCGGCCTGCAGACCGGCATGACGCACATGGAATGGTTCCGGCGCGCGCAGGGTGGGATCGCGATCTCGGAAGTCGCGGCGCGGCCACCGGGCGCGCAGTTCACCACGCTCATCTCCTACGCCTGCAACCTGGATTTCTATCGCGCCTGGCCGCGCCTGATGATCCTCGACGAGTTCGACGTCCCGCGTCGCGACTATGCAACCGGCGCCGCGTACCTGCGCGGCATGGGCACG
>Ga0187894_10001174_pt1 | contig 34427 bp, 29 predicted proteins | sample GBC1701081metaG_FD_136650 | JGI IMG/M metagenome (GOLD analysis project Ga0187894, IMG submission 136650) | White microbial mat communities from a lava cave in the Kipuka Kanohina Cave System on the Island of Hawaii, USA - GBC170108-1 metaG ...
GCTCGCCCATGGCGATTACCCGGCCTGGCTCCCGCGCTGGGAGGACGCGGTCGGCAAGCGCCGGCTGCTGCTCGTGCGCACCGAGGCGCTCGCGGAGGACCCGGGCCGGGTCGTCGCCGACATCGGCCGGCACATCGGCGCGGCACTCACAGTCGAAGGCGGCGGGCGCAGCAACGCGGCGTACCGGCCACGGTTCCCGTTCCTGCATGCACTCGCGCGCCGCATCGGTCAGGCCATGCCGCATGGCACGCTGCGCGAGCGGCTGAAGTCCGCCTACGTCGGCGTGGCAGCCAGCCCGGATGAAGATCGGGCAAGCCCGGAAGACCGCGACGCGCTCGCGCGGATCCGCGACTACTACCGCGCCCGACGGGCGCAGTTCGACGCGGCGGGTCTCGACTGGTTCGCGCCTGCATGAAAGCCCAGCGCACGCTCAAGTTCTGGGCACGCGAGGCGCTCAAGGGCGTGCTGCCTGCCGGCGGCTGGGAACGGCTCGACCGCGCGCGCCGCTGGCGGCACTACCGCCGCGCGGGCGCCGTTTTCATCCACGTGCCCAAGGCGGCCGGCTCCAGCATCGCGACGGCGCTCTATGGACGGCGACTCGGCCATCATCCGGCGTGCCGGCTGATGCAGGAGGATCCGGCATCCTGGGCGGCGCTCAGGAAATTCTCCGTGCTGCGCGAGCCGCTGGCGCGGTTCCTGTCCGCCTACGCCTATGCGCTTGCCGGCGGCACGGCCGAGGGGGCAATCCGCTGGCGCCCCGAGTACGACAATCCGGCCTTGCGCGACGTGAACGCCTTCGTGCTCGACTACCTCGCGCGCGGCGATCTGCTCGACAAGGACGTCGTGTTCTGGCCGCAGTCGCACTTCGTGCGCGGCGCGGCCGGCGAATCGGTCGCAGGCCTCGCGCTGTTCAGCACCGAGGACCCGCGAGCGCTCGCGGCCTGGCTCGCCTCGCTCGGCTGCGTTGCCCCCGCGCGCATCAACCGCGGCCCGCCCGTTTCCGGCTTGCGGCTCGGCATCGGGGCCGAAGCACGGCGCCAGCTCGAATCGCTCTACGCTGCCGACTTCACGCTGCTGCGTGGACCCGGAAACCGCCCGTGATTCTCTCGGCCTGCTACGGCTTCCTGCTGTTCCTGCTGGGCGTCATCGCCTACTGCGCCGTCTACCGGACGGTCCACCAGCGCATGCTCGTTGCCAGCGCCATCTTCTTCGTCGGCCGTTGCGGCCTGTATATCGGCAACCACGTGCTGGGCGTATTCCCGCCGAAGTTCGCCAACGACTGGGGCCTGTTCTGGGTCGAGTATCACCTGCGCGGCAACGAGTCCGTCCCGACGGCGGACAGTTTCGCGACCCAGGGGCTCCTGATCGCGCCGATCTACGGCCTGCTGTCCGACCCGATACTCGCCGCCTACGCGGTGAACGTGGCGGCTTTCACGCTCGCCGGCTACGCGATCGGGCGCTTTGCGCTGCTGGTCGCCCCGCCGAACAAGGCGGCACTCATCTTCCTCGCCTTCAATCTGTTCCCCGCGGGCAACTACTTCGTCATGTTTGGCCTGCGCGACCCGGTGATCCTCGCCGGCACGACGATGTTTTTCTGCGGGCTCGGCCGCTACCTCATCGGCCACAGCGCGCGCTCGTTCAACGGCGAGACCCTGATCGGCGCGATCGTCATGCTGGCGTCGCGGCCCGAACTCGCCGTGATCTTCGTGCCGAGCGTCGGGCTCATCGGCATGGCGGTCGCGGGACGCAAGTACCGCGGCTCCAGGGGCAAACGCATGCGGCCGGCGCTGTACCTCCTGGCGACCATCATCCTGATCCCGCTCGCCTGGGTGTCCTACCAGGCGGCGGTCAGCGACGTCGGCTTCGAGCAGGCCGGCATCACGACGATCCTCGAGGTGTACGGCGAGGCCCGTTACGAGCGCCAGTTCTCCGACAAGGACCTGTCGGGCGACGAGTCGCCGATCATCCCGCAGGAGCTGTACGGCCGCCTGCCGCTGCCGGCGCGTATCGCCATGCAGACCGCCGGCATGCTCATCCTGCCCTTTCCATGGTTGATCAACCGCGTGCCCAAGGCGCTCGCATTCCTCGACTCGCTGCTCTACATGTTCCTGCTGTGGAAGATGTGGCGGGCGCGGCACGTGCGCGAGGTGCGTTACGGCCTGCTGGTGTTCGCCGTCGCGCTGCTAGGCATGGGCACGACCGTCAGCAACTTCGGCAACGCGTTCCGCATGCGCATGGTCCTGTTCCCGATCGTGTGCGTGGCCGTGGCATTTGCCGTCGCGCGTACGCGCAAGGCCGACGCTTGAAGCTGCGCGGGCAGTTCATCGTGGTCACGCTCGCGAAGTTCGGCGTCGCGGGGCTCAACGTGCTGTTCGTGTACCTGGTGTCGCGCCGGCTCACGGACGTCGAGGCCGGCGCCTTCTTCGCGCAGTTCTCGGCGGTCATGCTGGCCGCGGCTTTCTGCGGCCTCGGCGCGGGCGTCGCCGGCTATTCCGTCGTCTCGCCGGCGATGAACGCGGGTAAGCCGCACGCGAAGTCCTACTCGGCCCTGCTCGCGCTCGGCCTCGCCGGCATCGCGGCGGCCGCGGCCCTGTGCACGCTCGCCGTCAGGCTCGGCTGGTTCGCGCCCGTCAACCCGTCAGCCACCGGCGTGTTCCTGGTCGGCGCGGCAGTGACGATCCTGATGGCCGACCTCAACCGATCCGCGGGCGACGTGACCGGGTCGATACTGCTGCAAGGCGCGGCGCCGATGGGCGTGATGCTCGTGGCGCTGCTCGTGCTCGACGTCCGCAGCGCCCATGGTCTCTTCGGCTGCGCGGCCGTGTCGTTCGCTGTCGCGGCGCTCGCCATGGTTTGGCTCGGCCGCGGCAACCTGACGCGGGTCGGCGGCCGTGACATCGCGACGCACGGCCCGGCGGCGCTGCGGGCAGCGCCGCTGCCCGCGGTCTCGAACATGCAGGTGCACGCCGAAATCGTGCTCGCCTCGCAGTTCCTCGCGCCGGCCATGCTCGGCGTGTTCGTGCTGGCCAATCGCTGCGCGACCCTGGTGCGCATGCCGGCCCTGATCGCCTTTCGCGTATTTGCCCCGTCGATGGACGACAAGCTCGCGGCGAGCCTCGCCTTCAAGGGCGGAGACCGCAGGATCCCCTTGCGCATGTTCGCATCGGGGATCCTGCTGCTCGCCGTCGGCCTGCCGGTCCTGCTGATGGCCGAGCGATTCGGCTTCGTCACGCTGCCGCCCGGTTTCTACGCGTTCTTCGCCGTCTGCGTCGGCATCAAGGTCGTCGGCCTCCTGCCGGGTTCGCCGGAATCGGTGCTGGTCGCGCACGGGCACTTCGGCGCGATCTACGCGGCGACCCTCGTGACGCTCGCCGCCGTGGTGGCGGCCTGCCTCGCGCTCGATGCGACGCACGGGAACCGCGATCTCGGCATCGCGGGGCTCGTATCCTCCTGGTTCGTGCTGCAACGCCTGGTGATGCTGTGGACCACCCGCTAGACGGCCGCGTCGACGTGTTCTTCGTCGGGCCGGGCAAGTGCGGCACGTCGTGGCTGTTCGAGGCCTGCCGCGCGCACCCGGACCTGGACGTCGGGCGCATCAAGGAGCCCGGCGCGTTCCTGCAGGAATCCGCCGACATTGCGGCCTATGAGCGCCTCTGGGAAGGCCCGGGCCTGCGCTGCGACTTCTCCAACACGTATTTCTTCTCGGAAACGGCGGCCAACGGCATTCGCCGCTACAATCCCGCGGCCCGCATCTGCATCACGGTGAGGGAACCCCTGTCGCGGCTGGTGTCCCAATACATGTTCATGCGTCGCAATGGGCGATTCGACGGGCCGATCGACGAGGCGATCGTCGCTCACCCGGAAATCCTCGACCGCTGCCGGTATGCGCGCCACGGTGAACGCTGGCTCGCGCGCTTTCCGGGCGCGCAGGTCCTGGTGCTGCGGCTGGAGTCCCTGCGCATCGATCCCGAGCGGTACCGCAAGTCCCTGTTCGCCTTCCTCGGCGTACCGGACCACGCCGCGTTCGTGCCGGCTACGCAGGCGCAGGCGGCGGCGCTGCCGCGTTCGCGCAGGCTCGCGCGCGGCACGAAGGAACTCGCCGACCTCGCCCGCAGCGCGCAGCTGTTTCGCCTGCTCGACTGGGCGAAACGCTCCGGGATCGCCCGGCTGCTGTACCGCCCGCTGCCGGGCTCGTACCAGCGCGAGCATCTGGACGCGATTCCGGCTGGCGTCAGGGCCGAGCTGGAAGAACAATATGGCAGCTTTGTCGCAATGGCGTCCCGGCTGCCGGGGCTGCAGATCATCTGAATCGAGGAGAACAGGCATGGCTACAAGGCGCGGATTCTTCCAGGCTTTGGCAACGACTTCGCTCGGCGCCGGGTTCGCATTTCGCCCGGCCGCAGCGGAGGCCGCCGCGGCGGCTGCGGGCGGCGTCCGGCAGTTCTCCCCGTCCGCGGGCTTCGAGGCGTCCTTGCAGCAGGCACTCGATGCGATGGACGCGGTCGGCGGCGAGATCCAGCTCGCGCCGGGCGCCTATCGCCTGACGAAGCCGCTCGTGCTCTCGCGCGACAAGGCCGCCAGGGAGGTGGCCGAGCGGCTGCCCATCATCCGCATCACCGGCTACGGCGCGACGTTCGATCGCACGATCGAAGTTTCGGGCCGCGCCTTCCACGTCGCCGGCGTGCGCGTGGTGGGCGCGGATGGACCCGGATTCAGGTTCACGCGCTCCCAGCAGTCGCACTTCAGCGACCTGCAGGCGATCGACTGCAAGCAGTCCGGTTTCCTGCTGGGCGGCGCGCCAGGCGCCCAGGTCGCCTTCGGACTGTGGGTCAACTGCCTCGCACTCGGCTCCGCGGGCAACGGCTTCGAACTCGTGGCCGACGACGAAAAGGCCTGGGTCAATGCCAACACCTTCCTCAACTGCATCTCGCGCAGCAACGGCGGCGCCGGCGTCATGACCCGCTCCGCGACCAACCGCGTCAACTACAACCACTTCTTCGCCCTGCAGATCGAGGGCAACGCCGGGCTCAGCGTCGATTTCAGCAACGGCGCGCGCGACAACGACCTGCACGGCGGGCATTTCGTCGACCGCGACAAGCGCGGCATTGCCGTGGACCTCGGCGGCGGCCACAACCAGATGTTCGGCGGGCGCTCGGTGGGTCTCGTCAATGGCGGTTCGGCCGTCATCACGCAGTCGCCGGCATACGGCGGCAAGGGCATGGTCGTGCGCATGCCGGCTGCTGACGCCCGATGAGTGCCCGGCAACTGGAGTCGGTGTCCATGCGGCCGCAGCCGGGATCGGACGACGACCTCGCGCTGGCCGACTTCGTCGGCCTCGTGCGCGAGCGCTGGCGGCTGATCGCCGTGATCACCCTCGCCTGCACGGTCCTCACGACGGCCGCGGCCTTCCTCATGACGCCGGTCTACGAGGCCCAGGTGATCCTCGCACCGGTGAAGGAGGAAGGCACGAGCGCGCTCGACAAGATCGCCGGCAGCTTCGGCGGCTTTGCGGAGCTCGCGGGCGTCGACCTCGGCGGCGGCAGCAGCAGCCGGGACGAGGCGGTCGCCCTGCTCCAGTCGAAACTGCTGACCACGAAGTTCATACAGGACGAGAACCTGCTGCCGGTGCTGTTCGCGCGCCAGTGGGACACCGAAAGCAAGGCCTGGAAGGAGACCGATCCCGAAAAGATCCCGTCGCTCGAGGACGCGTTCAAGCTCTGGGACGAGGACATCCGGACGGTGGAGACGAGCACGACGTCAGAACTCATCACGCTCACGATCGAGTGGAAGGACCGCGAGCTGGCCGCGCGCTGGGCGAGCGAACTCGTGCGCCGTGCGAACGAGTTGATGCGCTCGCGCGCCATCGCCGACGCGAGCAGCAGCATCGCCTACCTCAAGTCGGAACTCGAAAAGACCAATGTGCTCGAGGTCCGGCAGGCGATCTACAGCCTGGCCGAGAGCCACTTCAAGACGATGGCGCTGGCCAAGGCGCGGGAAGAGTACTACTTCCGGATCGTGGATCCCGCGGTCGCTCCGGACCGCGACGACTGGGTCAGCCCGAAGCGCGCGTTGATGATCGCCGCTGCAGTCGTCGGCGGCGCGATGCTGGGCCTGATGGTCGTCATCTTCCTGAACGCACTCGGCCCCGCCCGTCGCGAGCCGCCGCGCGGCTGAGGCCATGGCCGTGGCCGCGACTCGCCCCCGGGCCCTGGTCACCGGCGGCTCCGGGTTCCTGGGCACGCACCTCGTGGCCCGGCTCGTCGAGTCCGGCTGGGCCGTACGCTGTGCAACGCGCCGGCCGTACGGCGAGGCGCCGCCCGGCATCGATTGCCTGGACGTGGGCGAAATCGGGCCCGCGACCGACTGGGCAGCAGCACTCGACGGCGTGGAAGTCGTCTTTCACCTCGCGGCCCGCGCCCACGTCCTCGCGGCGTCGGAGCGCGACTCTGAATCCGATTTCGAGCGAATCAACGTCGCGGGCAGCGCGCGGCTCGCGCGCAGTGCCGCCGAGGCCGGCGTGCGCCGTATCGTGTACGTCAGCACGATCGGCGTGCACGGCGACCACACGGATGGCGCGGCGTTCGACGAGTCGTCGCCGCTCGCGCCGGTCACCGCCTACGCACGCTCGAAACTGCGTGGCGAGGAAGCGCTGCGAGCGGAATCGCGGCCCGGCTGCGAGCCGGCGATCCTGCGGCCGCCGCTGGTGTATGGCGCCGGCGTGCCCGGCAACCTGCGGCGCCTGTTGCGGCTCGTCGCTTCGGGAGTCCCGCTGCCGCTGGCGTCCGTGCAAAACCGGCGCAGCTTGATCGCCGCGGCCAACCTCGTCGATGCCCTGGTGCTGTGCGGCGAGACAGCGCAAGCCGCGGGGCACGCCTTCGTCGTGGCGGACGCAGAGGATCTGTCGACGCCCGAACTCGTGCGCGCGCTTGCGGCGGGTCTGGGGACGCCTGCACGTCTCTGGCCGGCGCCCCCGGCTGGCTTGCGAATCGCGGCGCGGCTGGCGGGTCGCGCGGCGCTGTACCGGCAGTTGTGCGGATCGCTGCAGGTGAATGCGCAGAAGTTGCGGACCGCGCTCGACTGGCGTCCGCGCGTGGACGCGCGGTCCGCGCTCTGTGACACGGGGCGCTGGTTTCGGCGACTGTCTTAGGCCGGCGCGCGAGCCTCCGGCCGGCCGGCGCCCGCCGCAAGCGCAGCGGCAACCAGCGGTGCGAGGGCGAGCGCCGCGATCCACCCGGCCTGCGCCGGGAACCGTACGCTCAACCAGGCCATCGGCAGCAGCCACAGCAGGTTGATGGCGCCGTAGAGCAGTGTCACGGGCGCGTGCCGGCCAAAGCGCCGCGCAAGCCATTGATAGGCGTGCATCCGGTGCGCCTCGTAGAAGCGCTCGCGCCGGGCGAGGCGCCGCCCGAGCGTCGCCCCCGAATCGGCAACGAAGGTGCCCGAGAGAATCAGCCAGCCGGCAAGCAGCGAGGCCTCCTCGCTCGAGCTGGCGAGCGCGAGGACGGCAAACACGAGGCCCAGGTAGCCGCTGCCCACGTCGCCCATGAAAATCCGTGCCGGCGGCCAGTTCCAGGCCAGGAACCCGAGCGCTGACGCCCCGAGCACCAGGCCGGCGAGCGCCGGTCCCGAAGGCTGCCCTGCGGCGTGGAGCAGGAATGCCCCGCCAAAGCCCAGGAAGACCGCCTCGGCGCCGGCAATGCCGTCGATGCCGTCCATGAAGTTGTACAGGTTCGTGGACCAGGTGATGCCGACCACGAGCGCCGCCTGCAGGATCCACCAGGCGGCCGTGTCGCGCGGCAGCCAGGCCGCGCCCCAGCCGCCCAGGATCGCGAGCGCGGCGGCGGCCGCGATTGCCTGCACGCACAGGCGCCGCAGCGCCGGCACGCCCCCGAGGTCGTCGAGATAGCCGATGCAGGCGACGACGACGCCCGGCACGAGCAGCGCGAAAGCGAGAGGCCACGGCACGGTCCCGCGCAGGCCCAGCGCGAATAGCGCAGCGCTCGCCGTCAGCGCGATGACGAGGCCGCCGCCGCGCGGGACGGGCCGATCGTGGGAACTGCGCGCATTCGGCACGTCGACGATGCCGCGCGCGAGCGCGACCTGGCGCAGGATCCCGACGCCCGCCAGGCTGGCGAGGAAGCAGATGCCGGGGACGATGAGGATCGGGGTCTCCCCGGCGGTCCGGTCAGAACGAGTTCACGGCGGCCACGGACAGCGCGATGTTGTACATGATGGTCGTGATCGCGGTCCACATCGTGAGCGGCCTCATGCGCTCGGCGTCGATCGGCACGACGATCGTGTCGCCCTGCTCCACGTCGCGCGGCGCGCCGCGGCTGAACCAGCGGCCCGACTCGCCGGCCGCGACGCTGCCGTCGGCGCGCACGACGAAAGTCCGGGCAGTGTCGGCGCGCTGCGTGACTCCGCCGCTCAGGCGGATGTAGTCGTCGCGCTCGAGGTCTCCGCGGTACAGGTGCGAGGTCGAGTTCTGCACTTCCCCGAGCACCGTGACTTCCTGCGCCTGGCGCGGGATGTAGAGCGCGTCGCCCGCGCGGACGATGATGTCCGCCGGCGCGCCCGGCTGCGCGGCCATGACTTCGTCGAGGTTGATGACCAGCCGGCCCACGGCCTGCGTCGACTGCAAGTCCCTGAGCAGCGACTGGCCGACCGACATCGCCTCCGCGGAATCCGCCTCGCCGGACTGCGCTGCCTGCAGCGAGAGGCTGGCGAGGTCGCGCTGCAGGCGTTCCGCGAGCAGCTGCAGCTGCCGCTGCTCGCGCTCGCGCAGGTCCTCGCGCGTGTAGACGGCGCCGCGGCTGAACGAGAGGTCCGTGAGGCCCCCCGCACGCCCGATCACCTCACGCAGCGTCTCGCCGCGCCGGATCGGGTAGATGCCCGGGAAGCGCACCTCCCCCATGATCGACATGGACTCCTGGTCCGACCACTCCGGCATTTCCTTGATGACGATCTGGTCGAAGGGCTGCAGCGGGATGTCCGCGGACGTATCGCCCGCAATCAGCGCACCGACGTTGATCGACACCAGCTGCCCTTCGCGCCGCTGCCCGCCGACAACCTGGTAGCGGGTCAGCTCGGCTTCGCCGGTGAAGGCCGCCTGGTCGAAGCCGCCGCCCGCGCGGATGAGGTCGCTCACCGTCATGCCTGGCTCGAGCGGGTAGCTGCCCGCGACCTTGACGCGGCCGCTGATCTTCACGATCTGCTGCGGCGCGAGCGCGTTGCTCTGTCGCTCCAGGTCCATGAGGATCGGCTGCACGACGCGGTCGCGGCTGCTCGCGAGGTCGAACACATGGACCGTGTCCCGGGCCTGCAGGATGAGGTCGCTGGGGGAGCCGGGCGCCGCGAAAGCCGCTGCGATGTCTGCGGACACCACCGAGACCGTCCGAGTCGGTCCCGACTCGCGGCGCACCAGCACGTAGCGGGTGTCCGAGTTCGGCAGCAGTTCGTCGAGGCTGCCGATGAGGTCGGTCAGGCGCATGCCGGGCCGGTACTGCACGCGTCCCGCGCGATGTACGTGGCCCATCAGGGAAACCACGCCTTCGAGGCGGTCGCGGATCGCATCGACGTCCACCACATCGCCCGCCTGCAGGCGGGCCCCGCCACCCTGCCCGCCGGCCACGTCCAGGGTCACCGAGACACGCTCGAGCTGGTTGTCCACGCGCTCGATGCGCACGGTCCGGGCATCGGCTTCGGGCGTCAGCCCGCCGGCATAGCGGATGAGCCCGGCGAGCGTCTCGCCTTCCCTGAGCTCATAGATGGCGGGGCGGCGCACCTCGCCCTTGATCGTGATCGTGGGCCCGACCGGCGGGATGAGGATCACGTCGCCGGCGAGCAGGCGGGCATCGCCGCTGCTGTCGCCGTCGACCAGCATGTCGTAGAAGTCGAAAGTCTGGACGGTCCGCCCTTCGCGCTTCAGCTGGATCTTGCGCAGCGTGCCGATCTCGCTGACGCCGCCGGCAGCAAACAACGCATTGGTGATCGTGGACAACCCGCTGACGGTATAGGAGCCGGGGCGCACCGACTCGCCCAGCACGAAGACCTGGACCGAGCGCAGCGCGCCGACGGATACGTAGGCGCGGTTGCCGATCAACTGCTCGCTCACCTCGGTCTCGATCTTTTCCTTGGCGGCGTCGAAGCTGAGGCCTGCAACGGCGACCGGTCCGATCTCCGGGACATTGACCTGGCCGTCGCGCCCCACGACCAGCGAATAGAGCCCCGTCGAGTCGCCGGCAATCTGCACCTGCAGCGTGTCGCCGGGGCCGATGATGTAGTTGGAAGGCACCGGCACGTCGGTCGCCGGCAGGAAAGTCGGCGTCGATGTCGTGAAGATGTCGTACCCGAACGGCCGCACCTCCGGCTCGACGGGCAGGAGCATCACCGTAAACGACATCGACTCCATGCGCGGATCGGCATTGAGCCGCTCCTGCGCTTCCTCGATGGTGAGGCCGGCGAGCGGGATCATGACCTGGTTCGGCAGGACCAGGCGCCCGACCCGGTCGAGGCGAAATGGATTCCCGCCGCGTACGCTGCGCTGGAATTCTTCAAACGTGCGGCTGACTCGCACCTGGTCCTGCACCGGCGCGCCGATCGGTGACGGCGCCGTGGGCTCGAGCTGCTCGAGGGTGAGCCCGATGTTCTGGGTCACGTCGAGCAGCACCGTGCTGCCGGCCTCGAGTCGCGGTTCCTCTTCGATCGTCTCTTCGATCGGCAATGGAACCGTCATGGGTACCATGCCTTCAACGGCAGGAGTCGTCGTCGCGGTGGTCGTCGGCGCGGTGGCCGTCGGTATGCCGAGCGTGCTGGGGTCGACGCCAAATTGGCGCATCAGCTCCTGCTGCTGCGCGGGCGACAACGCCTTGAACGCCTCGATCTGCGCAGCCGTCGGCGTTTGCGCGACGGCAGGCACGGAGAAATTGCCGAGGCCGGCAAGCACCAGACCTGCGGCGGCGAGAAGACGCCGGCCAGTCACTGGAATCGACCAGACCATCGCAGGTATCCCCTGAATCCGTCAGAAACGCCGGGCTGCACGACGTCACGCTCTTCATAGCCGATGCCGACCCGCAAGTCACCCCCGAACAGCTCGCGGCGGTGGTGCAGGTCGACGGAGCGCAGCTCGTCCCTCACCGGCGAGACCGAATGTACGTCGTTCCGGCTCCTGCGGTTCAGGCGCGCATCCTGCAGCGCCAGCTCCCAGCCGCTGCCGTCGCCCATCATCAGCAGGGCGCCGGCGGCAAGCTGGCGACTGTCGCCGTCGATGGCGTGACCGATCGAGCGGTCCTTGTACTGGTAGCCGTCGAAGTAAATGGTGTTCCGGTAGGCGCAGCCGTAGTCCGGCTCACTCTCGTAGAAACTGCAGGTCGTGTCCGCGGCTTCCACGTGCAATCGCCAGGACCGCTCGCCGAACCCGCCCCACACCTCGACGCCCGCCATGCCGATGTACTTGCTCGGCAGGAAATTCGCTTCGTCTTCCCCGATCGCCTGGGCATACACGGCGATCGGCGCCCAGGGGATCGACCAGCGGGCATCGAAGCCGCCCATCTGGTTGCCGGGCTGGTCTTCGAGCGCCTGGTCGTTGTCATTGCCGATCAGGAGGTCCCAGAACGTATCGAGGTTGCAGGGCCGCCCGTCACCGCACCATTGCGCCGTGCGGGACAAGCCGATCTCCACGCACGGATGCGGCTTCACCGTGGCGCGCAGGCCGAATAGCTGCGCATTCGGCGCGTCCTCGCGATCGTCCTCGAGCTGGCCCATGGTCGCGACCAGGCGCCACTGGCCGATCCAGGCGAGCCATGGGTGCTCGAAGGCGTCGGAATAATTGCGCTCGATGGTGAGGGACGGTATCGGGCGTTGGTTGCTGCCGTAGATGAGGCTGCCCTCCCAGCCCGGCCCCCACCAGCGATCGATGTAGCCCGCATGCAGCATCCAGTTGCCCGCCACCCAGGCGACGTAGCTGCCGTCGGGGCGTACCTCGTCACCGTCATCCGGATCCGCGGCGCCGGTCACCGCGAGGCGAAACGCAAAGGCGCTCGCCATGCTTTCGACGGCGACCGAGAGTTCTCCGTTCTCGCGCGGGACTTCGTCGAAACGGCGCAACGCCATCGGTTTCTCGGAACCCGCGACCGAGGCCTCAATGGCAAGCTCCCCGAGCCGGGTCGCCTCACCGGCAGCCCGGCGCACGCGCGCCAACGCCGCCCCCACGTGCGCCGGCTGTAGCTCCACGCGCACGTCGCGGATGTCGCGGGCGATCTCCGGCCAGGACACGGGCCAGACGCTGAGCGGTGCGCGCACGATGCCCGAGTCCGACAGGAGCTGCAGGTCATGGCGAAGCCCGGCGTCGCCGGGCTCGGCCCAGGGGCCAGCCTCGGCCGTTCCGGCGACGAGACAGGCGAGCCCGAGCGCGCACAGGGCGCGCTGTCCGGCCTGAGCCGTCAGCTTGGAAAGAATTGTAAGCACATGATCCAGCGGGAAAAATCAACGCGCATTCTAGTCGCGCGGGACGGAAGTGCGCAACCAAGCCAACGTTTCAGCGGCGACGGGCGATCCAGGCGGCCAAGTCGCGCAGTTCCGCAGGCGGCGTTGCGGAACCGAGCGGCAACAGGCTCCCGCAGATGGACTTGCCGAATTCGACGCCCCACTGGTCGAAGGGGTTGATGTCCCAAAGCACTGACTCGACGAAAACCTTGTGCTCGTACAGGGCGATGAGTGCGCCGAGGGTCGCCGGGTCGAGCCGCGCGAAGGCCAGCAGCGAAAGTGGCCGGCTGCCGGGGTACACCCGGTACGCCTCGGGCGATTCGCGGCCGGCCATGAAGGCCTGCACCTGGGCCAGGCAATTGGCGATCACGAGCTCATCCGCGCCCGGGTCTGCTGCCGCCGCGAGCGGCAGGAGGAAATCGGCGCTGACGTCGGCCGTGCCCTGGTGCAGGAGCTGGAAGAAAGAGTGCTGTGCATTCGAACCCGGCTCGCCCCAGATCACGGGGCCGGTCGCCGTGGCGACCGGCTCGCCCGCGAGCGTCACGCGCTTGCCGAGGCTCTCCATCTCGAGCTGCTGCAGGTAGGCGGGCAGGCGCGCGAGCCGCTGCGTGTACGGCAGCACTGCGTGGCTCCCGCAGCCGAGTGCGTTCCGGTTCCAATGCGCAAGGAGGCCCGCGATCGCGGGCAGGTTGTCGCGAAAAGGCGTGGTACGGAAGTGCCCGTCCATCGCGTGCGCACCTGCGAGCATCGCCTCGAAGTTCGCGGTCCCGATCGCGAGCTCGAGTGCAAGCCCGACGGCTGACCACAGGGAGTAGCGTCCGCCGACCCAGTCCCACATCGCGAAGCGCGCGTCGCGGCCAACGCCGAAGGCGTCCATCGCGGCGTCATTGACCGAGACGGCGGCGAAGTGCCGCGGCACGGCCGCTTCGCCGAGCCGCCCGGCGAGCCAGGCGCGCACGCGCCCGGCATTCGCAATCGTCTCCTGGGTCGTAAACGTCTTGGAGCAGATGATTACCAGCGTGCGTGCGGGGTCGAGCGCCGGCGCAAGGTCGGCGAACTGCGTGCCGTCGACGTTCGAGACGAAATGGGTGCGCAGGAGCCCTGCATCGTGCGGCGCGAGCGCCGCGGTCGCCATGGCTGGCCCGAGGTCGCTGCCGCCGATGCCGATGCTGACCACGTCGGTGAAGCGCGCGCCGCCGGTGCCGGTCCGCCGCCCCTCGTGCACTGCGCGGACGAGTTCCGCGCATTGCCGGCGCACGGCGAGCACCTCGGCGTGCTGCGCGGCGAGGCCGGCCGGCGCCCGCCCCGCCGGGACACGCAGCAGCGTGTGCAGGGCCGCGCGCCGCTCGGTCGTGTTGACTTCGGCGCCCGAGAAAAGCGCGTCGATCCGCGTGCGCAGGCCGCGCGACTCGGCGAGCGCGACCAGCGCGTCGAGGGCCGCCCCATCCAGGCGCTGGCGGCTGAAGTCGAACAGGATCCCACAGGCTTCGCGCGAGAAGCGGGCAAAGCGCGCAGGATCGGCGGCGAACAGCGTGCGCACCGTCGTCGCGACCAGGCGCCGGGCGTGCAGTTCCAGCGTCATGCAGCCCGGACTTTCAGGCCTTCGCGGGCCGCGGCTTCCGAGAGACGCGCATCGCAGCAGATGAAGTCGATCGCATCGGTTCGTTCACCCGCAGCCGCCAGTGCCGCCGCCAGCTGCAGACTGTCGGCGGCCTTCAAGGCGTGAACGCGCAGCAGTCGCTGTGCCGTTCGGCGCAGCGCATCGGAAGGCGCCACTTCCAGCCAGGCGGTCGAGAGTTCCTGCAACGTGTCGAGACAGTGTACGACCTGCTCTCCGGACAGCACGCCTGTCCTTTCCTGTCGCGCGATCGCCGATGCGGCCTCCACGACGGTTCCCCACCACACGACCATCTGCGACTTCGCGTCCGCGGCAATCAAGGGAGCACCCGCACGTTCGTTGATCAGCAGCGGAACGACTGCCGAAGTGTCCCAGAATCTCATCGGCCTTCCCGCCGTTCCTCCAGGAGTGCCTCGAGTACTCCCGCTCCCGGCACAACGGGCCGACGCTTCACGATCTCCTGGAGATCGAGAGGAGGCCGCCTGGCCGGCCGAAGAATGCCGCGCTCCACCAGTCGCGCGATGCGATCGTCGTCGCTTTCTCGCTCCGGAAAGGGGGTCAATTGCGCCACGGGCCTATTCCGGTCGGTCACAATCAGAGTCTGCCCAGCCTCGACTTTCTTGAGGTAGGCGCTCAACTCGTTCTTGAGCTTGGAAACGCTGACCTTTTCCATCAGGCCATTATAGCCAGATTGAAAAGGCCAATCTAGCCAGATCAGCCGAGATTTGTGACCCGTGGGCTTGCCGGCGCCCCATCCCGGTAGTACTCGAGGTACCAGGCCACGAACTTCGCAATTCCCTCCTCGACCGGCGTCGACGGCCGGTAGCCGACATCGCGGACCAGGTCCTCGGCATCGGCCCAGGTGTCGGGCACGTCGCCGACCTGCAGCGGCAACAGGTTCTTCTCGGCCTTCCGGCCGAGGCACTGCTCGAGCAGCTCGATGTAGCGCATCAGCTCGACCGGCCGGTTGTTGCCGATGTTGTAGATCCGGTACGGCGCGCGACTGGTCGCCGGGTCCGGCCGGTCGCTGTCCCAGTTCGGCTCGGGCGTGGCCACATGGTCGAGCGCCGCGACCACACCGCCCGCGATGTCGTCCACGTAGGTGAAGTCGCGCCGGTGGTTGCCGTAGTTGAAGACGTCGATCGGCTTGCCCGCGAGGATGTTGCGCGTGAACTGGAACAGCGCCATGTCCGGCCGGCCCCAGGGCCCGTACACGGTGAAGAACCGCAGCCCGGTGACCGGCAGACCGTAGAGGTTCGCGTAGGTGTGCGCCATCAGCTCGTTCGCTTTCTTGGTCGCGGCGTAGAACGAGAGCGGGTGATCGACGTTCTGGTGCACGCTGAACGGCATCTTCGTGTTCGCGCCGTAGACCGAACTCGTGGACGCGAATGCCAGGTGCTCGACGCCGTGGTGGCGGCAGCCCTCGAGCACGTGCAGCGTGCCGGTCAGGTTGCTGTCGGCGTACGCGTGCGGGTTCTCGACCGAGTAACGCACGCCGGCCTGGGCACCGAGGTGCACGACGCGCGCGAACCCGCTCTCCGCGAACAGCGCCTGCATCGCGGCGCGGTCGGCGAGATCGATGCGCGCGAACCGGAATCCCTTGCGTGCCGTCAGGCGCGCGAGCCGCGCCTGCTTCAGCGTCGGGTCGTAGTACGCATTCAGGTTGTCGAGCCCGACGACCTCGTCGCCGCGCGCGAGCAGCCGCTCGCTGACGTGGTAGCCGATGAAGCCCGCCGCGCCCGTGACCAGCACCCGCATCAGAGTCTGCCGTCGGCCTGATCGCGGTTCAGGAGGTACTTGATGTCGTAGATGACGTGCTTGCGCTTCGCGAGCCGGCGGATCTCGACCGGCCGCATCGCGAGAAATTCCCGGTGCCCGACTGCGAGCACGAGCGCGTCGTAGCGCCCGCGCGAGGGGCGCTTGACGAGCTTGAGGCCGTATTCCTCCGCCGCCTCCTGCGGGTCCACCCACGGGTCCCAGACGTCCACCTTCGCCCCGTGCGTCCTGAGCTCGGCGACCAGGTCCGCGACCTTGGAGTTGCGCAGGTCCGGCGTGTTTTCCTTGAATGCCAGGCCCATCACCAGCACGCGCGAGGCGTTCACGTGGATGCGCTTCGCGGCCATCAGGCGGATGACCTCGCCCGCGACGTAGAGCGCCATGTTGTCGTTGATGCGCCGTCCCGCGAGGATCATCTCCGGGTGGTAGCCGATCTGCTGTGCCTTGTGGGTGAGGTAGTACGGATCGACGCCGATGCAGTGCCCGCCGACGAGACCCGGCCGGAACGGCAGGAAGTTCCACTTGCTGCCGGCCGCCTCGAGCACTTCCTGCGTGTCGATGCCGAGGCGGTTGAAGATCATCGCCAGTTCGTTGACGAGCGCGATGTTGACGTCGCGCTGCGTATTTTCGATCACCTTTGCCGCCTCGGCGACGCGGATCGACGAAGCCCTGTGCGTACCTGCCTTCACGATCGAGCCGTAGAGCTTGTCGACGAATTCGGCCGCCTCCGGCGTCGAGCCCGAGGTGACCTTGCGGATGGTCGGCAGCCGGTGTTCGCGATCGCCCGGGTTGATGCGCTCCGGGCTGTAGCCCGCGTAGAAGTCCTGGTTGAACTTGAGCCCTGACTGCTTCTCGAGGATCGGGACGCAGATCTCCTCGGTGCAGCCCGGGAACACCGTGGACTCGTAGATCACGATGTCGCCGCGCTTCAGCACTTTGCCGACGGTCTCGCTCGCTCGCTCGAGCGGCACCAGGTCCGGCCGCCGGTCGGCGTCGATGGGCGTCGGCACAGTGACGATATAGACGCGGCAGGACTTGAGGTCCCGCAGCTCGGCGCTGAAGCGCAGCCGCCTGGCCGTGGCCAGTTCCTTCGGCTCGACCTCGAGCGTACGGTCCTTGCCGCGCCGGAGCTCGGCGATGCGCTCCGGGTCGATGTCGAAGCCGACCGTGTCGTAATGCTTGCCGAACTCGACCGCGAGCGGCAGGCCGACGTAGCCGAGCCCGAGCACGCCGATGCGGCAGTTGCGCAGCGACAGCTCGGGGGCCTGCTTACGCGCCACGCGGACTCCCGGGTCGGAACAGCGTGCGCCCTCCCGAGGCCCGGTCGATCGCCTCGAGCGCCTGGCCATGCGCCGCAAGCTCGGTCTCGCTCGCGCGGACCACCGGGATCTGGACGCCGCCGCGCGACGCGACGCGCGACGCCGCGGCTATTGGCCCCGTCGCCGGCCCCGAGTCGAGGCCGAGGGCGGCCTGGCCGCCGCTCATCGCGAGGTAGACGTCGGCGAGGATGCGGGCGTCTTTCAGTGCGCCGTGCAGGTCGCGGCCGGAGTTGTCGACGTTGTAGCGCTTGCAGAGCGCGTCGAGGCTGTTGCGCTGGCCCGGGTGCATGTGGCGCGCGAGCGCAAGCGTGTCGAGGACGCGGCAGCGGTCCGCGATCGCCCCGGAGATGCCGGACGCGGCAAGTTCCGCGTCGAGGAAGCCGACGTCGAATTCGGCGTTGTGGATCACGAGTTCCGTCCCGTCGACGAAGGCCAGGAACTCCGCGGCGACGTCGGCGAACGCCGGCTGTGCGGCGAGGAAATCGTTGGTGATCCCGTGTACGGCGAGCGCGCCCGCGTCAACCTCGCGTCCCGGCTTCAGGTAGCGGTGCCAGTGGCGGCCGGTCGCCCGGCGATGCACGAGCTCGATGCAGCCGATCTCGATGATGCGGTGCCCGTCCGCGAGCTCGAGGCCTGTCGTTTCGGTGTCAAGGACGATCTGGCGCACGGGGCAAGAGGATAGCAGCTACGCGGTATCCAGGCCGGTCCCGAGCTGGTCGATGCCGCGATTCGCGAGCGCATCGGCGCGTTCGTTCTCCGGGTGTCCCGAGTGACCGCGGACCCAGTGCCATTCGACGTCGTGCGCGGCCGCGAGCGCGTCGAGTCGCTCCCAGAGGTCCTGGTTCTTGACCGGCTTGCGGTCGGCGGTACGCCAGTCGCGGCGCTTCCAGTCGGCGAGCCAGGTCGTGATGCCATCGCGCACGTACTGCGAATCCGTGTACACGGAGACCCGGCTGCGGCGCTGCAGCGCCTCGAGCGCGCGGATTGCGGCCGTGAGCTCCATGCGGTTGTTGGTGGTATCGGGCTCGCCGCCGAACAGCTCGCGCTCGCGGCCACGGTAGCGCAGCACCGCGCCCCAGCCGCCCACGCCCGGGTTTCCGCGACAGGCGCCGTCGGTGTAGATCTCGACGCGGCTCAAGAGACGCGCCGCGCCGCCGGCTCTGCGAGTCCTCCGATGACGGCGGTGCGCAGGCGCTTGCGCAGGCGCACCGGCGTCACCGAGTGCACGCGCTTGCGCGCGTGCAGCAGGTACGCGCCCGAGAAGCGCGGCCAGGCGCGGATGCCGGCACGCTCCAGGAAGCCACGCGCGCGGGCCGCGAAGCGGCTCGCGAGCGGCGGCGCATAGAGGTAACGCGCTGGCAGCGCGACTTCGAAGCCGACCAGTTTCAGCCAGTCCGCGAGCCGCGTCGCAGGGATGGTGCGCATCAGGCCCGGCGGGCAACCGCCGCGCGCGAAGGCGCTGCGCAGGGCCCAGGCGCCGAGCGGCTCGAAGCCGAGCACGACGAGCTCGCCCTCCCCGGTCAGGACCCGCGCCGCCTCGCGCAGCACCTCGTGCGGATCCGGTGCGAACTCGAGCGTGTGCGGCAGCAGCATCACGTCAACGCTGTCCGACTGCAATGCAAGCGCGGCGGGCTCCGCAACCAGCGCGACGCCGGGCGCAGGCTGGCCGGCCACGAGCGCGGCGCGGCGCGTGCGCGAGCGCGCGAGGAACGTATCGCTGATGCCCCAGCGGCCGACCTGCACGCAGTGCAGGCCGAACGCGCATTCGAGCGCCTCACCGACGATTGCACGCTCCTGCTCCACCAGGATGTCGCCGAGCGGTCCGGCGAACCAGGCGTCGAGATCGGGAGCGGGAGAGGCCATGCCGAAAGCATAACCGCTTCCTTTGGAGGGGTCAGACCCCTTGAACCTTGGAGGGGTCAGACCCCTTGACGAAATTGCCGCAGAATTTCAAGGGGTCTGACCCCTCCAAGGTTCAAGGGGTCTGACCCCTCCGCAGGTACACTCCGGCATGCTCGACGTGCGGCCAATCGAGGCGTTCCGCGACAACTACATCTGGATGATCCACGGCGCTGGCGAGCCGCGCCGGGTCGCCGTCGTGGATCCGGGCGATGCCGAACCGGTGCTCGCTAGCCTGGCCGCCGGGGGTTTGCAGCTCGAGGCGATCCTCGCGACGCATCACCACGCCGACCACGTGGGCGGCATCGCGGCGCTCGTCGCGGCAACCGGTGCGCAGGTATTCGGTCCCGCACGCGATCGCATGCCCGTCGACTGCGCGCGGCTCGCGGGCGGCGATCGCGCACGCATCGAAGGCCTCGAACTCGAGTTCGCCGTGCTCGACGTGCCCGGCCACACCGCAGGGCACATTGCCCTGGCAGGACACGGCGTGCTGTTCTCGGGCGACACGCTGTTCAGCGCCGGCTGCGGGCGCCTGTTCGAGGGGACTGCCGACCAGATGCAGGCATCACTGGACTCGATGGCGGAACTGCCGGCCGGCACCCGGGTCTTTTGCGGGCATGAGTACACCGAAGCCAACCTGAGGTTCGCCCTCGCCGTGGAACCCGGCAACTCGGCCATAATGGACTATGTCAAACGGGCGGCCGCCCTTCGGGGCGCAGGGCGGCCCACGCTGCCGTCAACTATCGGGCTTGAGAACCGCGTCAATCCATTTCTGCGAACCCGCCGTGAAAATGTCAAATCATCGGCAGAACGCCGCGCCGGCAAGATGTTGCCGACGCCGGCCGCCGTGTTTGCGGAAATTCGCAGCTGGAAGGATACGTTTCGATGATTGACGCGCGATTCCGGATCCTGCCGCCGCTCCTGTGGGCCATCGCCGGCCTGTCGCTCGCGGGCTGCGCGTCCCAGCCTGCGACGAACGCCGCCCCGCCCGTCGTCACGCCGGTCGCGAGCGCGCCCGCCGACGAGCCGATCGCCGAGGAACTGGAAGTCGCCGAAACGCCGCCCGAGGAACTCGAGGCCGAGGCGCCGCAGATCGCGCCGCTGGCGCCAGCCGTCGCCTACGGCGACGTCATCGTCCGCATCCGCAAGAACCTCTCGCTGCCCCAGGTCAGTCACCCGCGCATCGATCGGGAGATCGAGTGGCTGCAGCGCAATCCCGACTACCTCGCGCGCGTGTTCGGACGAGCGCAGCGTTACCTGCACTACGTGACCAACGAGGTCGAGGCGCGCGGCCTGCCGGCGGACCTTGCGCTGCTGCCGGTAGTCGAGAGCGCCTTCAACCCGTTCGCGTACTCGCGCGCTTACGCTTCCGGACTCTGGCAGTTCATCGCGCCGACCGGCGAGCTCTACGGCCTGCGGCGCAATTACTGGAAGGACGATCGCCGCGACGTGCTCGAGGCGACGCGTGCGGCACTCGACTTTCTCACCGCGCTCAACGAGCGCTTCGACGGCGACTGGTTCCTCGCGATCGCAGCCTATAACTGCGGTTCGGGCAACGTGCAGCGCGCCATCAACCGCAACAAGGCGCTGGGGCGGCGTACCGACTTCTTCTCGCTGTCGCTGCCTGCGGAGACGCGCGCCTACGTGCCGAAGCTGGTCGCGCTGGCAAAGATGGTGAGCGAGCCGGACCGCTACGGCTTCTACCTGCCGCCGATCCCGGATGCGCCCTACTTCCGCGTCGTGCCGACGGAAGGACCGGTGGACCTGCGCCTGATGGCGGATCTCGCAGGCGTCGATCCCGAGGAGCTGCACGCACTGAACCCGGGCTGGAACCGGTGGATGACCGACCCGGACGGCCCGCACCGCGTGCTGGTCCCGGAAGTCGTCGCCGACGGCTTCTCGGCAAAACTGGCCGCGCTCGATGCCAACGGCCGCGCGCGGCTCGCGGTGCACAGCGTCGCCGCGGGTGAATCGCTCGCGTCCATCGCCGGCTACTACAAGGTGCCGGAGTCCGTCGTCGACCGCATGAACGAGGGGACGCAGTCGGGCCTCGAGACCGGAGACGCGCTCTGGGTGCCCGCTGGCGACGTATCGCAGCTTCGGGCCGGGCTTGGCTCCGACATGGAACGGCGGGTGCACCGGGTCAAGAGCGGCGAGTCGCTGTGGAGCATCTCCCGCCGCTATGGCATGACGGTCGCGCAGCTCGCACGCATGAACCACATCTCGACCAAGGCCCTGCTCCATCCCGGCCAGCGCCTGCAGGTAGCGGGCAGCGGCGGCAGCGGCGCCTCGGGATCCGGCACCACCGAGACGCGCACGGCAGCCGTTGACGGCAAGGTGAAGTACAAGGTGAAGCGCGGCGATACCCTGTCCGGGATCGCGCGCCGCTACGCGGTGACCGTCCGCGAGCTGCAGTCATGGAATAACATGGGCGGCAGCACTGCACTGCGCGCCGGCCAGTCGCTGACCATCCACATCGGAGGCGGCACGAGCGTCGGCGGCTGATCTCGACGGGAGGGAAGGCATGGGGTTCCTGGCCGGCAAGAAGGCCCTGGTCGTGGGGCTGGCGACCGATCGTTCGATCGCCTGGGGAATCTCCCAGGCCATGCACCGCGAGGGCGCCGAACTCGCCTTCAGCTACCAGAACGACCGTATCAAGGAGCGGGTGGTCGAACTCGCCGGGCAACTCGGTTCGTCGCTCGTCATGCCGATGGACGTCGGCGTGGATGCCGAGATTACGGCGGCGTTCGAACGCCTCGGCCGTGAGTGGCAGTCGATCGACGTCCTCGTTCACTCGGTCGCCTTCGCGCCGCGCGAAGCGCTGACCGGCGGCTTCGTCGAAGCGACCACGCGCGCCAATTTCGCGAGCGCGCACGACGTGTCGAGCTACAGCCTCACGGCGCTCGCGCGCGCCGCGCTGCCGCTCATGGCAGGGCGCGCGGGCGCGATCCTCACGCTCTCCTACCTCGGTGCCGTGCGCTCGATCCCGGCCTACAACGTGATGGGACTCGCCAAGGCGAGCCTCGAGGCCAACGTTCGCTTCCTGGCTGCCGATCTCGGCGCGAAGAACATCCGCGTGAACGCCATCTCCGCCGGACCGATCAAGACGTTGGCGGCGGCGGGCATCCCGGGATTCCGCAAGATGCTGCACCACGTCGAGCAGGTGTCGCCGCTGAAGCGCAACGTCACGATCGAGGACGTCGGGAATGCGGCCGCTTTCCTGTGTTCCGACCTGGCGGCCGGCATCACCGGCGAAACGCTCTACGTCGACGCAGGCTATTCCCACGTCGGGATGAGTTTCCCCGAATAACGAAGGGCACGCGCCCCGTCATGTTTCGCAGGTCCGCCGCGCACATTCGGCCGGTCGGGGACCCTCGCTCGCGCCGCCGGAACTTACGCGCTTCGCTCGGGGACCCGACCGGCCTCCGTGCGCGGCACGTCGGCGGCAGATTCGATGAGCTTCCCCATCCAGGGCGGCGCCCTACGGGCGCGCACGAGCCGTCGCGGGACCCCGGAGCGAAGCGCGTAAGTTCCGGCGGCGCGAGCGCAGGGGTCCCGCCGGCGAAGTGCGCGCTGTGAACGTGCGCCACAAGATGAAGGTGCGCGTCCCCTTCGAGGCTAATCGAAGAGCTTCGGGTTCACGTCGACGTCCGCGTTGGCGCGCATTTCGGTGACGTAGACGTTCGCGTCAGTCATCGCGACGCGATCGCGGGCCTCGTCATGCGCGGCGCGCTGTGCGTCGGCATCGAGCGACGCGAGCTGGCCCGGCTGCACAGCCGTCACGGTCCAGAGGGCGGCGTTTCCGTTCGCGAGGATCGCGGCGCCGAACTGGGCTTGGCCAGCCGGCGCCGGTGCGCGAAAGGCCGCCTCGCGAACCTCGGCTGGCACGTCCGCATCGTCGCGGCGCAGCGCGCGCGGCGCATCCGTTCCCGCATCGCCGCGCCAGGGCGCGACCGTGGCGGCCCAGGCGGCCCCGCCCGACAGTGCCTTGGTCGCATCGGCCGCGCGAGCGGCAGCGAGCTTGCTGGCAGCCTCGAGGCGCGCAGCCTCGGTGACTTCGGCGCGCACTTCCTCGAAGGCCCGTGTGCGTGCCGGCTGGTGGGACTTCACGCCGAGCGCAATCACCCGATCCGGCGCGAGTTCGATGAGCCGTAGCTCACGGCCGGCGATGACTTCAGGCGAGAAGACGGTTTCGGTCAGGCTCCGCGCCGAACCGAGTTCGGGGCTGCCGGCGCGCGTGAATCCCTCGACGCGCCGCACGGGCAGGCCCAACTTCGTGGCCACGGCGTCCAGGTCGCCGGCGGCCTCGAAGGCGAGCGTTTCGAGTTGTTCGCGGGCGTCGCCGAAAGCCTTCTCGACCTCGGAACGGCGCATCTCGGACTCGACCTGCGCGCGCACCTCCTCGTAGCTGCGCGATACCTCGGGCGACACGGACTCCAGCTTGATCACGTGCCAGCCGAACTCGGTCTTGACCGGGCCGCGGATCTCGCCTGACTGCATGCTCCAGACCGCGTCCGCGAACGGGCCGACGAAGTCGTTGCGCTCCGCGTCGCCGAGATCGCCGCCCGATTCCTTCGACGCGGCATCATCGGACAGCTCGCGTGCGAGCGCCGCAAAGTCTTCGCCCGCTTTCGCACGCTCGAACGCCCGCTGCGCCTTCGCCTCGGCGGCCGCGTCCTCGCCGGCCACCAGGATGTGCCGCGCGTGGCGGCGGCCCTGGACCGTGTAACGGGCCTTGTTCTCGTCGAAATAGGCGCGCAGCGCCTCCTCGGAGACGTTGGCCTTTGCGGCAAAAGCGTCGAGGGTGAGCTCGACATACACGACGGTCGCCTGCTCCTGGCTCATGTAGCGCGACTGGTTCGTTTCGTGGAACTTGCGGATCGCCGCGTCGTCCAGCAGGACCGTGGACTCGAAGCCGGATGCCGGAATTGCGACCCAGCCGACGGTGCGCATTTCGTCGCGCAGTGCCACAGCGCGCGAGAGTTCGGATGGCAGGACGAAGGCGGACTGGTAGAGGCCGCGGTCGACCTGGCGCGCCAGCAGGTACTGTCGCTGCTCGGCCTCGAAGCGGTCCGGCGCCATGCCGATCGACTGCAGCGCCGCAAGGTAGGCATCCCTGGAAAACTTGCCCTGAACCTGGAAGGCCGGAATCTCCTGGATCGCCTGCAGCACTTCCGCGTCACTGGCCTGGAAGTGGAGCTTCTCGGTGCGTTGGCGCAGGAGCTCGGTGCGCACGGCCATGTCCAGCACGCGCTGCCGGACTGACTGCTGCAGCTCATCGGGGACCCCCGCCTCGCCCATCATCGTGTGCAAGCGCGACATCTCCTCCTGGTAGTTGCGCTGCACCTCGGCGGTCGGGATCTCGCGGCCATTCACTTCGACGCCTTTGGCGCGCGTGAGCCCGCCCGCGTCGGACGAGAAATTGACGCCCCAGAACACGAAGACGACGCCGAGCGCGACCAGGATCGCGACGGCAAAGATGCCCTTCAGCTTGTCGTGAATCGTCTGCAGCATGTTTATCGGTGCCGGTGCATACATTCGAACGTTTGGCACAGCAAACGTTCGAATGTATGCACCGGCACCCTCGGAAAAAAATGGGGCGCTAGGGTAGCATGTTCGCCCTTCTGGCCGAAGCCCGGAGCCCACGATGTCCTATCGCGCCGCAGCCCTGTATCTTGCCGCGCTCTTTGCCTTGCCGTTCGCCGCGGCCGCCGCCCCCACACCGGCATTCGCGCCGCTCGACGTCTTCGGCCTGGAGTGGGCAAGCAGCCCGGAGATCTCTCCGGACGGCACGCGGATCGCCTACGTGCGGCGTTCTTTCGACATGAAGTCGGACACCCGGCGCGGCGCGATCTGGCTCGTGGACCGCGACGGCGGCGACCATCGCCCGCTTGGCGGGATCGCCGGCAGTCAGTCAAGCCCGCGCTGGTCGCCGGCCGGCGACCGGCTGGCCTTCGTCGTCGCGGACGGCGACGGCGCACAGATCTACCTGCACTGGTTCAAGGACGGCGTGACCGCGCGCGTCACGAACCTGCTGCAGTCGCCCGGCAGCCTCGCCTGGTCGGCCGACGGGCGCCAGCTCGCGTTCGCGATGAGCGTGCCGGCGAAGCATGAGCCTCTCAAGGTCACGCTGCCGGAAATGCCCGAGGGTGCCGTGTGGGCGCCGCCGCTCAAGGCCATCGACCGCATGGTCTACCGCGCCGATGGCGAGGGCTACCTGCCGGATGCTTTCACCCAGGTTTTCGTCGTGCCGGCCGACGGCGGCACGCCGCGCCAGCTCACCGAGGGTCCGTTCGACCACGACGACCTCGCCTGGTCGGCCGACGGCAGCGAGATCTTCGTGTCCGCAAACCGGCACGAGAACGCCGACCTCGAGCCGAATGACAGCGACATCCACGCGGTGGACGTCGCGACCGGCAGCATCCGCGCGCTCACGAAGCGATTCGGTCCCGATGCGCAGCCTGCGCCTTCGCCCGACGGCAAGTACCTCGCCTTCACCGGTTATGACGACAATTACCAGAGCTACCAGCGCGCGCGCCTGTACGTGCTGCGCCGCGACAATGGCGAGGTCCGCGAGCTCGCCGCCGACCTGGACCGCGACATCGAGAGCCCGGCCTGGAGCCGCGATGGCAGGCGCATTTACTTCCAGTTCGACGACCAGGGCACGACGCGCATCGCCGAGGCGGACCTCAACGGCCGCGTCACGAATCTCGTCGACGACCTCGGCGGCGAGGGTTGGTCGCGCCCGTATGGCGGCGGTTCTTTCTCCGTTGCGCGCGACGGCACGATCGCCTACAGCGCCAACGACGCCCATGACCTGTCCGAAGTCGGCGTCTACGACGGCGGCAAACCGCGCCGCCTGACGTCGCTCAACGATGACCTGCTCGCGCGTCGCGAGCTCGGCAGAGTCGAGGAGATCTGGAGCACGACGCCCGCCGACGGGCGCCGCGTGCAGAGCTGGCTGATCCGCCCGCCGGGCTTCGATCCGGCGAAGAAGTACCCTCTCATCCTCGAGATCCACGGCGGGCCGCACACCAACTACGGCCCGCGCTTCGCGGCCGAGCTGCAGCTCTACGCGGCGGCGGGCTACAACGTGATGTTCTCGAACCCGCGCGGCAGCACCAGCTACGGCGAGGAATTCGGCAATGCGATCCACCACGCCTACCCGGGCCGCGACTTCGACGACCTGATGGCGGCCGTGGATGCGGCCATCGCGCGCGGCGGCGTGGACCCGGACCGGCTATTCGTCACCGGCGGCAGCGGCGGCGGCGTGCTGACCGCGTGGATCGTCGGCACGACCGACCGCTTCCGCGCGGCCGCGGTGCAGAAGCCCGTCATCAACTGGGCGAGCTTCGCCCTGACGGCCGACCTGCCGAACTATTTCTACAAGTACTGGTTCCCTGCCCCGCCCTGGGAAGACTACGAAGCCTACTGGCAGCGCTCACCGCTCTCGCGCGTCGGCAACGTCAAGACGCCGACGATGGTCGTCACCGGCGAGCAGGATTTCCGCACGCCGATCTCGGAATCCGAACAGTACTACCAGGCGCTGCGCATCCGCGGCGTCGACACGCTGCTGGTACGCGTCCCGGGCGCGTCGCATTCGCTCGACGTCCGGCCGAGCCAGCTCAATGCCCGCGTCGCCTACATCCTCGCGTGGTTTGCGAAGCACGACCGGGCGGCTGCTGCTTCGACGACCGGAAATGGAAAAGGGCCGCCCTGACCGAAATTTCCAGGGGGTGACCATGACGCGGCAATCGACGATCACATTGGCAACCGCCCTGCTCGCACTGATCGTGGTCTGGGCGGACACGGCCCTGGCGCAAATGGCGGTTGGAAACTGGGTGAGAACCGACAAGCAAGGGATCGGCATCACGCTCACCGTCGAGTCCTGCTGCAACGGCGGACTGCGCCTGACCTACCACATCCCGGGGATGGGTGGTCAGCCGGCAGCGACCATGCTTGTCGCATCGCCGCTGGACGGGACTGCGGTGCCGGTCATCGTGGACGGCAAGGACAGCGGCGAAACGATGGCGATCAAGCGCATCGACGCTACGCACATGAGCGCAACCATGACGATGAACGGCAAGCTCTTCGGGACTTCGAGCACCACGCTGTCGGCGGACGGCAAGTCGGCGACGACCGAGTCGACGATGCACGGGCCGAGCGGACCCGGGCAGAAGATCGTGGAAACCTGGGTCCGGAAGTAGGGAGACACGAAAAAGGGCCGCCTTTATCGGCGGCCCTTTCTACAGGAGTAGTTGGCGGAGCGGACGGGACTCGAACCCGCGACCCCCGGCGTGACAGGCCGGTATTCTAACCAACTGAACTACCGCTCCAGGTCACTGGTGGGTGCTGCAGGGCTCGAACCTGCGACATTCGCCTTGTAAGGGCGACGCTCTACCAGCTGAGCTAAGCACCCCGGCGGACCGAAATCCGGCCCCCTGGGAGGCGCGGAACTATACGGCATCGGCCCGACAAGGCCAAGCGAGAGGGAGTGACAGGGAGAGGACAGGGGACGTTCACCTTTTCTGCCAAGTGACTGTCCCCTTTTTTGGCAGCCGCAGGCATCACTCAGAAAAAGGGACAGTCACTTGGCAGAAAAGGTGAACGTCCCCTGTTTAGTGCGGCTGAATCGGCTTGACCGCGCGGCGGCCCGTGCGGCGTTCGGGCTCCTTGGGCGCCTCGACCGGCGCCGGCGCCGCGGCCGCCGTCGTGGTCGTGACCTGCGGGCTCTTCTCGAGCGCGATCTCGAGCACCTCGTCGATCCACTTGACCGGACGGATGTCGAGCTTGTCCTTGATGTTGGCCGGTATCTCGACGAGGTCCTTCTCGTTCTCGCTCGGGATCAGCACGGTCTCGATGCCGCCGCGCTGGGCGGCGAGCAGCTTCTCCTTGAGGCCGCCGATCGGAAGTACCTCGCCGCGCAGCGTGATTTCGCCGGTCATCGCGACATTCGCGTGTACCGGGATCTTGGTCAGCGCCGAGACCAGCGCCGTGCACATGCCGATGCCCGCGCTCGGGCCATCCTTCGGCGTCGCGCCTTCCGGCACGTGCACGTGCACGTCGGTCTTCTGGTGATAGTCAGTCTGGAGCCCGAACACGTCGGCGCGGCTGCGCACGACCGTCATGGCGGCCTGGATCGACTCCTGCATCACCTCGCCGAGCTGGCCGGTGTAGAGCAGCTTGCCCTTCCCCGGGACGACCGCGGACTCGATGGTGAGCAGCTCGCCGCCCACTTCGGTCCAGGCGAGTCCGGTGACGAGGCCGACGCGGTTTGCTTCCTCCGCTCGGCCGAAGCGGAAGCGGCGTACCCCGAGGAAATCACCGAGGTTGTCCGCCGTCACGGCGATCTTCTTCTGGTCCGGCTCGAGCAGCAGCTGCTTGACCGCCTTGCGGCAGATCTTCGCGGTCTCGCGTTCGAGGTTGCGCACGCCGGACTCGCGCGTGTAGTGCCGGATGATGTCGAGGATCGCCGGGTCCGCGACGGTCAACTCGCCGTCCTTGAGGCCGTTCTGCTTCACCTGCTTCGGCAGCAGGAAACGGCGCGCGATGTTCTGCTTCTCGTCCTCGGTGTAGCCGGGCAGCCTGATCACTTCCATGCGGTCGAGGAGCGGCGCCGGGATGTTGAGCGTGTTCGCGGTGCACACGAACATGACCTCGGACAGGTCGAAGTCGACCTCGAGGTAATGGTCGGAGAACGAAGTGTTCTGCTCGGGGTCGAGCACCTCGAGCAGCGCCGACGACGGGTCGCCGCGGAAGTCCATCGACATCTTGTCGACTTCGTCGAACAGGAACAGCGGATTCCTGACGCCGGTGCGCGCCATGTTCTGCAGCACCTTGCCGGGCAAGGAGCCGATGTAGGTGCGGCGGTGGCCGCGGATCTCGGCCTCGTCGCGCACGCCGCCGAGCGACATGCGCACGAACTTGCGGTTGGTTGCGCGCGCGATCGACTGGCCGAGCGACGTCTTGCCGACGCCGGGAGGCCCGACCAGGCACAGGATCGGCCCCTTGAGCCGCTTCACGCGCTGCGTGACGGCCAGGTATTCGACGATGCGCTCCTTGACCTTCTCGAGCCCGAAATGGTCCTCGTCGAGGACCTTCTGCGCGGCCGCGATGTCGTGGTGCACCTTGGTGCGCTTCTTCCACGGCATCTTGACCAGCCAGTCCACGTAGTTGCGGACCACCGTGGCCTCGGCCGACATCGGCGACATCAGCTTCAGCTTGTTGAGCTCGGCGGTCGCCTTCTCGCGCGCCTCCTTGGGCATGCCGGCCTTGGCGATCCGCTTCTCGAGGTCCCCGAGCTCGTTCGGCGCGTCCTCGAGGTCCCCGAGCTCCTTCTGGATCGCCTTCATCTGCTCGTTGAGGTAGTACTCGCGCTGGCTCTTCTCCATCTGCGACTTCACGCGGCCGCGGATCTTCTTCTCGATCTGCAGCACTTCCATTTCGCCCTCGATCAGCGACATCACCTGCTCGAGGCGCGTGCGGACGTCCTGGAGCTCGAGCATCTTCTGTTTTTCGGAGAGCTTGAGCGCCATGTGCGCGGCGACGGTGTCGGCGAGCCGGCCGGGCTGCTCGATGCCCGCGAGCGAGGTCAGGATCTCGGGCGGGACCTTCTTGTTGAGCTTCACGTACTGCTCGAAGTGCGACACGACGGAGCGCGTGAGCACGTCCATCTCGCGCTCTTCGTACTGCTCGACGTCGGGCAGCGGCGTCATGTCGGCCATGAAGTAGGCGTCCACGTCGATGTTCTCGACCAAGGCGCGGGACACGCCCTCGACCAGCACCTTGACGGTGCCGTCGGGGAGCTTCAGGAGCTGGAGGATGGTTGCGACCGTGCCGACCGTGTAGAGGTCGCGCGGCTTCGGGTCGTCGACGTCGTGCTGCTTCTGCGCGACCAGGAGGATCTGCTTGTCGCGGCGCATGGCCTCGTCGAGCGCCAGGATCGACTTGTCGCGGCCGACGAAAAGCGGGATCACCATGTGCGGGTAGACCACGACGTCGCGCAGCGGCAGCACCGGCACGCGGGTGGACTCGGGGGCACTCGGGGACTTGCTTTTCGCTTCGGGCACTGGCGGATCCTCTGGCGCGGGCGCGCCGCCTGGCATTAGGGAGGATACGTCATGGGGGCGGGCCACGCGCGATGCAAGTCGCGAACCGGAGGGGTCAGACCCCTTGAGATGTGCGGAAGGTCACGGCGGCAAAGTCGCGGGATCTCAAGGGGTCTGACCCCTTCAGTGTGAGTCGGAGCCGGCGGCGCGACGGATTTCCGGCGCCGCGACCTGGGACTCGTCGCTGCGATAGACGAGGTAGGGCTTGCTGTCGCCCAGGATGACGGTCTCGTCGACCACGACCTTGGCCACGTTCTTGAGCGACGGCAGGTCATACATGATGTCGAGGAGCACGTTCTCGAGGATGGTCCTGAGGCCCCGGGCGCCGGTCTTGCGCTCCATGGCCTTGCGCGCGACTGCCCGGAGGCCGTCTTCGCGGATCTCGAGATCCACCGTCTCCATCTCGAACAGGCGCGCGTACTGCTTGGACAGCGCGTTCCGCGGCTGGGTGAGGATGGTGACCAGCGCGTCCTCGTCGAGTTCCTCGAGCGTCGCGACCACCGGCAGGCGACCGACGAACTCCGGGATCAGGCCGAACTTGATGAGATCCTCGGGCTCGACGTTCTTGAAGAGGTCAGCGCCCTGCGGGCGTTCGGAGGGCGCCTTGACCTCGGCCGCGAAGCCGATGCCGCCCCGCGAGCTGCGCTTCTCGATGATCTTCTCGAGGCCCGCAAAGGCACCGCCGCAAATGAAGAGGATGTTGGTGGTGTCGACCTGCAGGAACTCCTGCTGCGGGTGCTTGCGGCCGCCCTGCGGCGGAACCGAGGCGATGGTGCCCTCGATCAGCTTCAGCAGCGCCTGCTGCACGCCCTCGCCCGACACGTCGCGGGTGATCGACGGGTTGTCCGATTTCCGCGAGATCTTGTCGATCTCGTCGATGTAGACGATGCCGGTTTGCGCCTTCTCGACGTCGTAGTCGCACTTCTGGAGCAGCTTCTGGATGATGTTCTCGACGTCTTCGCCGACGTAACCGGCCTCGGTCAGCGTCGTGGCATCCGCGATGGTGAACGGCACGTTCAACAGCCGCGCGAGCGTTTCGGCCAGCAGCGTCTTGCCGCAGCCGGTCGGGCCGATCAGCAGGATGTTGCTCTTGGCGAGCTCGACCTCGTCCTTTTCGTGGCGATGGCGCTTGTCGCCGGGACGGGCCTGGAGCCGCTTGTAGTGGTTGTAGACCGCGACCGCGAGGATCTTCTTGGCCCGGTCCTGGCCGATCACGTACTCGTCGAGGACCTTTCGGATCTCGTGGGGCTTCGGCAGGCGGTCGCGGGACCGCTCCTGCTTCTCCTCGAGCTCCTCGCGGATGATGTCGTTGCAGAGCTCGACGCACTCGTCGCAGACGAACACCGAGGGGCCGGCGATGAGCTTCCTGACCTCGTGCTGGCTCTTGCCGCAGAAGGAGCAGTACAACAGCTTGCCGTCGTCGTGCTTGCCCCGCGTGTCATCCACCATGCGTCATGCCCCTCGCCCGCCGTGAGGCCGGCTGCCTTTTTATAGCATGCCGGTTCCGGGCGGTAAAATCCTTTTTCAAGTCAACTAGTTGCCGGTTCAATCTCCAGCAGATCCTCATGCATCCTTGCCAAGTTGCGGCAACTGTCCGCGCTTGTCGAGGACCCCGTCCACGATTCCGTACTCGCGGGCCTGCTCGCCGCTCATGAAATTGTCGCGGTCCGTATCCTTGCCGATCTTGTCCAGCGGCTGGCCGGTGTGGCGCGAAAGGATGTCGTTGAGGCGCCGGCGCGCGTCGAGTATCTCGCGTGCGTGGATCTCGACGTCGGTCGCCTGGCCGTGGAAACCGCCGAGCGGCTGGTGGACCATGATGCGCGAATGCGGCAGCGCGAATCGCTTGCCCTTCGCTCCCGCCGTCAGCAGCACCGCGCCCATCGAGGCCGCCTGCCCGACGCAGATGGTGCTGACGTCCGGCTTGATGAACTGCATCGTGTCGTAGATCGCGAGTCCCGCGGTGACGGCGCCGCCGGGCGAATTGATGTACAGGTGGATGTCCTTGTCCGGATTCTCGGACTCGAGGAACAGCAGCTGGGCGACGACCAGGTTTGCCATGTGGTCCTCGACTTCGCCGACGATGAATACCACCCGCTCCTTGAGGAGCCGGGAGTAGATGTCGTATGCACGCTCGCCGCGGGCGGTCTGCTCGACCACCATCGGCACGAGGTTCAAGGCCCTGGTCTCGATCTTGCCGCTCACAATCGTCACCCCACTGCTTCGGACGCCGCATCGGCCCCGAAGTTCATGATGTCCTTGAAACTCGCCGGCTGGTCCTTGACCTTTGCCGCGGCCACGACCCACGCGACTGCCTGGTCCTCGAGCACCGACATTTGCAGCTGGCGCGTTGCCGCCTCGTTCTGCAGGTACTGGCGGCGTGCTTCGTCCGGGTCGGTGTAGCTCGCCACGAGTTCGTCCAGGCGGCCCTGGAGCTGCGCCGCATTCGGCTGGATGTTGCCCATGCGGATGACCTCGTTGAGCAGCAGCCCGAGCGCGACGCGGCGCTTCGCCGCAGGCTCGAAACTGTCGCGCGGCGGCTGCTGGCGCGCGTCGCGCTGCCCGCTGCGGCGCATCAGAGCCACCTGCATGTCGCGGATCTCGGCCTCGACGAGCGCTTTCGGCACCGCGATCGGGTTCGTCGCCAGGAGCTGCTCCATGACCTGGCTCTTGAGCCGCGACTGCACGGCCTGGGCGAGCTCGCGCTCCATGTTCTGCTTCACCTCGGCGCGCAGCGCGCCGATGCCGCCCTCGGCGACACCGAACGCTTCGCAGAAGGCAGTGTCGACTTCCGGCAGGCTGCTTTCCTCCACCTTGTGCACGAGCGCCTCGAAGCGTGCCGTCCTGCCAGTCAGATTCTTGGCCGGGTATTCCTCGGGAAACCGCAGGTCGAACTCGCGCTTTTCGCCCGCCGCGGCGCCGCGCAGCCCCTGCTCGAAGTCCGGCAGCAGGCGCCCGGCACCGAGCACGACCGTGAAGTTCTCGCTCTTGCCGCCTTCGAACGGCGTGCCATCGATTTGGCCCTCGAAGTCGATCGTGACCCGGTCGCCATCGCGGCAGCCGCGCGTGACTTCAGCCCAGTTCGGCCGCTGGCTCTGCAGGCTCTCGATCATCGCGTCGACGTCGCCTTCCGTGACCTCGGCAACCGGGCGCGTCAGCTTGAGCTGCGCCGGGTCCTTCAGCTCGATCTGCGGGTAGATCTCGAATGTGGCGGTGTAGCGCAGACCCTCGGGTTCGCCGGTCTTCTGGGCCTCGATGCGGGGGCCGCCGGCCGGCTGCAACTTCTCCTGCTCGAGCGCCTCGGCAAACGTCTCGCGGATCAGGTCGGAGACGACCTCTTCCTTGACCTGGGGCCCGTAGTGCTTGCGAATCACGTGGATCGGCGCCTTGCCCGGGCGGAATCCCTTGATGCGCGCGGTACGGCTGACCTTCAGAAGCCGCGCGTCGACCTGCTGGCGCACGCGAGTGGCCGGCACCGACACTTCCATGCGGCGCTCGAGGCCCGGCAACGTCTGCACTGAAACCATCATCGGCCCATCCACCTCGTGGTGCGAAAGGAGAGACTCGAACTCTCAAGGGTTTCCCCACCGGAACCTAAATCCGGCGCGTCTACCAGTTCCGCCACTTTCGCATCTGGAACCGGACGGCTACCGCGGCAACCCCTGCCGCGTCACAGCCGGTAATTATAGCGCAAGGTTTCAGGCGTCCGGCCGGCGACGACGGCGGTGCACCAGCGTCGTGCGCAGGAACGCAAGCGCGCTCGGCAGCACGAAGGCGGCCAGCACGGCAAGGCTCGCCGTGCCCCTCGGCGCGACATATCCCGAATAGGTGGCAGCGTAGAAGAAGGCAATCGTGACGCCTGCAGCGAGGATCGCACCCAGCTTGAGCGCCGCCAGCGCCGATTCCACAGGTGTCGGATCGTCGTCGGCCGAAAGGCCGCCGGGCCACTGCGGCGTAGGCTCGGGAATATCGGGGCGCTGCTGGGACATGGGGCTTGCAGCAGCGTTATAACAAACAATGGGTTGCGCTGCAGGTCCACAAGCAAGACAGAAAAGGGCGGCCCCCTTGCGTAGGTCGCCCCTGGATCGCACGCAGCCGAGGTCTTAGACAACATGGCCCCCGCTGCGGAAGCGGCGGGGGCAGTTGACGTGATGGAGTAAGTGGTCTGCCTCCTGGTTTACCGTGGATTGCGCACGTGGGTGCGTAGAGCCACAGGCAGAGCGCCGA
>Ga0187894_10001175_pt1 | contig 34387 bp, 30 predicted proteins | sample GBC1701081metaG_FD_136650 | JGI IMG/M metagenome (GOLD analysis project Ga0187894, IMG submission 136650) | White microbial mat communities from a lava cave in the Kipuka Kanohina Cave System on the Island of Hawaii, USA - GBC170108-1 metaG ...
CACCCGGCTGTCGCTGACGAAGCATCACCATTACCCGAAATCCGGGATCATGCTGGTGGAGTACGACGTCAGACGCGAGAGCCGCGCTCGCCCAGCTCGACGATCAGCCACGGCGCTGACGCGACGCCGTCGCGCGTTGACGCCGTGACGCTGCGGTGGGCGCGGCCGGCGTCACCGTCGATCGCGCAATCATCACCTCCGTCGACTTGACGATCGCCATCGCCTCCTCGCCTCGGCGCAGCTTCAGCGCCCGCACGGCGTCGGCGGTGATGACGGCCGTCAGCATCTGATCACCCACCCGCAGCCGCACCTGCGCGAGCAGCCCGTCGACGCGCACTTCGTCGATGAACCCGTGCAGGCGATTGCGTGCGCTCAGGCCCTCGATCGCTTCGTCCTCTGCGGGCGCGCGCCGCGCGCGGTCCGCCTTCGGCTGTCGACCCGCCAGCAGGCGATCGATCTCCGCGTCCGGCACGCGATGATGACCGCCGTCGGTCCGCGTCGTGCGGACCTTCCCGGCATGCACCCATCGCTTGAGCGTCGAATACGCCACACCCAGCCGCCCGGCCGCGGCTCTGACCGTCAACAGCGCCACGCGTTCCTCCTGTGACTGTTTCTCCCTGACCCGCGAACCGACTCGAATCGTATCACTCGATGCAACCGCAACGCGTCCCCGCGACATCGTTCGCGCCCAGGCTTGCCAGTTCGCCAGCGGTATCCGCAATGACGCCAACGCTAGTCAATCGGCTTTAAGCGTATCGCCGATCCATCTCAAGTTGATCCAATACGATCACATGAAGTACAACCACGGACTCGGACGCTGGCGATGACGCCAGCCGCGTGGAGACCTTCATGGTGCGACTTCTGGTTCGGATGTTCGCGGTCGTCTTGACCGCGCTGGTGGCAGGATCGTCCGCGCGTGCGGCGCAACAGCAGGATCCGCCGAAGCCGCCGGTCACGACGCCGACGCCGTCACCCGCGTCATCACCCGTGTCCGATCAGACGCCGCCCGGCCGCGATTTGACGCCGATCGTCCTGTTCATCCCTGCCGATCGTCTCGAAGGCCGTCCGGCACTCGACGCTGAGGGGCGGACACGGCATGATGGGGGCCAGGAGGAGACCGTTTCATGCTCAACGTCGTTCGGACAGCCGTGGCCCTGCCGCTCGCCGTCCTCGCCGCCCTGCCCTTCATCGCATCCGCCCAGACACCGACGTCACCCGCAACGCAGCAGCCCGCGCCGCCAGCCGCCGCGTCCACGCCGACGCCGAGTCGTCCGAACAAGGTGTACTTGTCCGGCGAGAACCCGTATATCGGCCTGCGCGCCACGCCCGACGCCGCGACCTCGGTGACGACTGCCAGCTTCTGGCGCATTCATTGGAGTCCGGTCGGCGCGGGGCATGTGTGCTTCATCACCGTCGGCGACGACAAGGCGCCCGGCTCGGTGCGCATCGCGCTGTACGACAACAAGAAGCTGCTCGACCACCTGACGAACAACGTGCTCGGCAGCTTTAACAAGTCGTATCTCGAACGGCCATTCACGCCGATCGGCGGTGCGACGTTCGCGTCGAGCGGCGACGCCGTCAAGGAGTGGCGGGAGACCTGCAAGTCGGACAAGTACAGCGTCGAGCTGATCTGGCGCGACATGCGCGAAGCGGGCCTCGTCGACATCCTGCCCGGCAGCCGTCCGACCAACCCGTTCGGCATCACCTACCTGCGAATCCCCTCCGGCAGCGCGGAGGTGCGCATCAACGGCAAGCCCGCGCCGGGTGTGTCCGTGCCGGACGCGTCATTCCTCGCATTCGGCGAGACGTGGATCAAATAGATCCGGGATCAATCAGGCCGGACGCGCTGCTGATACAAACGCGGTCAACAGCGGTCAACGAATGCGGTCCGCGTGACGTCTGATGAAGATGCGCGCGATGTCGATTCGTCCGGCGCCGCGCGCGTCCGCGAACGAACACGTTCGCACGATTTCGCACAGATTGTTCCAGCCGGACGCGGCTCCCAGCGTGACGGTCCGCGAAAAAGCGGCATCCGGGGGCTCGTACGACGCTGGTACACAGGTTGCTGTCGAGGTCTCCCATGAGCATGATGCGGGACGCACGTCTTGGCGTACGGCTTCTGTGGCGTCAGCCCGGATTCACGATCGTCGCCCTTCTCACCCTCGCGATCGGCATCGCCGCAAACACGACGATCTTCACCGTCGTCTATGCGACGCTCCTCGCGCCGCTGCCCTACGAGAATCCCGATCGCATCGTGATGGTGTGGTCCAGGGTCAACGACAACCGGAACCCCGTGGCCGCTGGCGACTACCTCGAATGGGTGCGTCAGAGCCAGTCGTTCGACGGCCTGGCCGCATGGACCGGCCGCCGCGTCAGCCTCGCCACGGGTGAGGGCAACAGCGGCACCGGCGCCGGCCGGCCGGAACAGGTGAATGCCCGCGTCGGCACACCGGGCTTCCTCGACATCCACGGGTTCACGATCCTGAAGGGACGCGATTTCCTCCCCGAGGAAGGCACCGTCGGCAAGGATCAGGTCGTCATCCTCGCGCACCGCTTCTGGCAGACGCGCTTCGGCGGGGACGAGCACATCCTGAACAAGCAGATTCGCGTGGACGGCAAGCCGTACACGGTCGTCGGCGTGATGGCGCCCGGCGTCCCGGATCGCCTGGACATGAACCTGTGCCTGCCGCTCGCGTTCACGCCCGACCAGATCAACCACGATTTCCACTGGCTGCTCATCATGGGCCGGCTCAAAGCGGACGTCACGATTGCGCAGGCCAACACGGACATGGTGGCCGTGGCGAAGCGGATCGCGCAAGAGCATCCGCGCTCGAACACGGGCTGGAGCGCGAGCGTCGAGCCGCTGAAGAACAACTTCCTCGGCGCCGACCTGGTCGCGACGCTGTGGCTGCTGCTCGGCGCCGTCGGCTTCGTGCTGCTCATCGGCTGCGCGAACGTCGCGAATCTCCTGCTGGCCCGCGGCGCCGCGCGTCAGCGCGAGCTCGCGGTCCGCGCGTCGCTGGGCGCGTCGCGAGGACGCCTGTTCGTGCAATTGCTCACCGAGAGCGTCGTGCTCGCGAGCGTCGGCGGCCTGCTCGGCCTCGTCCTGACCTACGTCCTGATGGACAGCATCCTCGGGCTGATCCCGGCCAACGCGATGCCGTCCGAACCGGACATGCGCGTCAGCCTGCCCGTCCTCATCTTCACGATGGCGGTGTCGCTGCTGTCGGGCGTCCTCTTCGGCTGCGCGCCCGCGTGGCAGGTGCGAAGGCTGAACCTGAACGACGTCCTCAAGGAAGCGGGCCGCTCCGCGATTGGCGGCGGCCATCAGTGGATGCGGCGCGGGTTCGTCATCGGCGAGTTCGCGCTCGCGCTGACGCTGCTCGCCGGCGCCGGTCTGGCCGTCGCCAGCCTGGTCAAGCTCGCGACGGTCGATCTCGGATTCAGGACCGATCGCGTGCTCACGTTCTCTGTGCCCGTGCCTTCAGATCGCCTGAAGGGCAGCGAGCAGATCGAGGTGTTCTACCGTCAGCTCCTCGACAGGGTGCGCGCGCTGCCGGGCGTCCTGTCTGCGTCGGCGTCGACCGGCATGCCCGTGCGCGGCACCAGCTTCGGCATGCCGTTCACGCTCGCCTCTCGTCCGGTAACGGATCCGTCGCAGCGTCCCGGCGCCGGCTTCAACATGGTGACGCCGGACTACTTCAAGACCTTCGGCATCCCCATCCAGCAGGGACGCGCGTTCACCGAGCAGGACTCCGCCGGCGCGCCGCGCGTCGCCATCGTGAACGACGCATTCGTCCGCCAGTATCTCAGCGGCCTCGATCCGTTGAAGCAGCAGATCTCCGTCGAGCAGCTGCTGGCTGGAGAGGCGAAGCTCGGTGAGGCCGTGACGTGGCAGATCGTCGGCGTCTACCGGGCCGTGCGCAACGCCGGCCCGCGCGGCGACTTCCCCGAGATCGACGTCCCGTTCGCGCAGAGCCCGTGGCCGGACACGACGGTCGCGGTGCACACATCGATGGATCCCGAGAGCGTCCGCACGAGCGTCGCGGCGATCGTCCAGTCGCTCGATCCCGATCTGCCGATTGCGGATGTGAGGACGATGGCGCAGCACGTGCGGGAGTCGCTGGAGATCGATCGGTTCCAGGCGCTGCTGTTCGGCGGGTTCGCGGTGGTGGCTCTGGTGCTCGCGGCGCTCGGCATCTACGGCGTGATGTCGTTCGCGGTGGTGCAGCGCACGCACGAGATCGGGCTGCGGATGGCGCTCGGCGCGGGCCGGGAGCAGGTCCTGCGGCAGATCCTGCGCGAGGGCATGACGACGGCGTTGATTGGCGTGGGGCTGGGGTCGATCGGCGCCTACTTCGTCGGCCGCGCGATGCGCGGGATGCTCTTCGGCGTCGGCGCGATCGATCCGGTCGCATTCTCGATCGTCGCGGGCCTGCTGCTCGGCGCGTCCATGCTCGCCTGCGCGATTCCCGCACTGCGGGCGGCGTCCGTCGATCCGATGAAAGCGCTCCGCGACGGATAGCCTCCGCGCGACACGTACCGGCGGCGCCAGGCCGACGCGGTAAACGCCGCAAACGCGGTGAACGCTCACCCTCGGCCGCGACCGGCAGGTACTTGCTGACGTACAGGGCCGATCAGGCCGTAGACTGGTGGGTGCGGTATCTCACCGCCTGACCATCTGCGTATCGTCAGAGCACCGAGGAATCGAGATTCATGGCAACCAAGGCTTTCGCAGCTCACTCCCCAACCAGCCCGCTCGCGCCGTACACCCTCGAACGCCGCGCCGTTGGCCCGCTGGACGTGGCCATCCAGATCCTGCACTGCGGCGTGTGCCATTCCGACCTGCATGCCGCCCGCGGCGAATGGCCCAACCAGCGGTATCCGCTCGTTCCAGGCCACGAGATCGTGGGACGCGTCACCGAAACGGGCGCGCAGGTCACCAGTCACAAGGTCGGCGATCTCGTCGCCGTCGGCTGTATGGTCGACAGTTGTCGGACATGCAACGAGTGCCGGGAAGGCCTCGAACAATATTGCCGGCAAGGCTTCATCGGCACGTACGGCGGAGCGATGTCCGGCCTCGGCGAGACCACCTACGGCGGCTATTCGGCGGCCATCGTGGTGAACGAGCACTTCGTGCTCAAGGTGAAACATGCCGAGAAGGATCTGCCCGGCGTCGCGCCGCTGCTGTGCGCGGGGATCACGGTGTGGTCGCCGCTGCGCCACTGGGGCGCCGGTCCCGGCAAGAAGGTCGGCATCGTGGGCATCGGCGGACTCGGCCACATGGGCGTGAAGCTCGCCGCCGCGCTCGGCGCGCATGTCGTCGCGTTCACCACGTCCGCCTCGAAGCGCAAGGACGCGGAGGCGCTGGGCGCGCACGAAGTCGTCATCTCGCGCAACCCGGAGGAGATGGCCAAGCACGTCGACAGCTTCGATCTGATCATCGACACCGTCGCGGCGTCGCATTCACTGGACGACTACACCGCGCTGCTCAAGCGGGATGGCACGCTGACGCTGGTGGGCGCGCCGGAGCATCCGCACCCGTCACCCACGGCCATGATGCTGCTGATGCGGCGCCTCAGCATCGCGGGCTCCGCGATCGGCGGCATCCCCGAGACGCAGGAGCTGCTTGATTTCTGCGCCGAGAAAGGCATCCTCTCGGAGATCGAACCGATGGCGATGGCGGACATCGAAACCGCCTACGCCCGCATGCTGAAGAGCGACGTCAAGTACCGGTTCGTCATCGACATGTCGACGCTGGCCTGACGCACGTCCTCGCGCTGCGCGCCGGTCACCGTCGGAAACCGCGCGCAGCGCTCCATTACGCTTCCTCCACCGCTCTTCGCTTCTCCGCTCATCGTCAGCGGAGCTCGTGAGCTAGCCGACGACGACCTGGCCGGTCATCTTCGGATGCAGCGAGCAGTAGTACTTGTACGTGCCCGCGGCTTCGAATCGATGCGTGAACTGTCCATCGGTGTCGAGGGCGGGCGATCGGAACTTCTTCTCCGTGCTCACGACGTTGTGCGGCGTGTCGTCGCGGTTCGTCCACCGGATCGTCGTGCCGACCGCGACCGACGCGGACGCCGGCGCGAACGTGAAGTTGTCCATGAAGACTTCGTGCGCGCTGGCGGATTTCGCATCCTGTTCGAGCGATACGTCCGTGATGGCAATCGGATGATTGACGTCGTGGAACGAGATGCGTGACAGGCCGAGCACCTTGCGCAGGCGATCGTCCGGCACCTTCATCGGCCCCGGCGTCGGCGCGGTGCCGGGCGCCGGTTGTGGGAACGCGGTCGACGTTGCGGTGTGGAACGTCACGTGGCCTTCGACCTTCTGCATCACCTGGTGGATGTGTCCGTTCAGCACGGAGACGGATCCGAACCGTTTCAGATAGCCGAGCGCGCGTGCGCTGTCTTCGGTTCCCCAGCCCCATTCGGGGTACACGGACCAGAGGGGGATGTGCGCGAAGACGACGATCGGCGTGCTGGCCTTGAGGCCCTTGACGTCCTTTTCGAGCCATTCGAGCTGTGCGTTCCCGAGCGTGCCCAGGCCGCCAGCTTTCAGATTGACGACGTTGACGAGGCCGATGAAGTGGACGCCATCCTTGTCGAAGCTGTGCCAGCCGTCGCCTTGCGTTCCCTTGCCAAATCGATTCAGATAGCTCTTGCCCTCTTCTTCGAGGATGTCGTGTTCGCCGGGAACGTAGAAGATCGGCGTCGACACCTCGGTGAGGACCTGGTGCAGCGTGTCGAACTCGGCCGGCTTGGACAAGTGCGTCAGGTCGCCCGTGTGAAGGATGAGCGCGGGCGCTTGCGGTTCGGCCTTGATCTTCGCGATGGTGGCGCGCAGCGTCGCCGTGACGTCGGTATTCGCCGGTTTGTTGAAGCCGATGTGACTGTCGCTGATCTGCACGAAACGCAGGCCGCCGCCCGCCTGCGTGAGCGATCCGTGACTGGCGTCGCCAAGTGGCGTACCCTTGAGGATGCCGCCCGACAATGTCCAGACGGCGCCGGTGCCGACCCATGCCATGCACTTCAGAAAATTGCGTCGAGCGAGATCTTTGTCGTCATCGGTCGGTGCCATGTGTACCTCCGTCGTGGAAAGGAGTCAGCGCCCTGGGCCGGCGATGTCTGCGCGGTTCGGAAGGTCCGGGAATCGAGCGGCAGATCGGCGGTTGGCCATCGGGCCGGGTGTCGCGGGCGCTGTGTCGTCTCGCCAGTAGAGACTGTCGAGGGCGAAAACATATTCCGGATGGACGCCGCGGGTGCGCGCGTCCGCGGGCGGGAATAAACTTCGGGTGCCGGGTGTCCTACTGAAAGACGATGCCTCCGCATGTATTTGAAGAGGTCGTCCTACCCCACTTGGAGGCTGCCTACAACTACGCGCGATGGCTGACCCGGAACGAGGCGGAGGCCGAAGACGTGGTGCAGGACGCGTGTGTGCGGGCCATGCGATTCTTACCGTCGCTGCGAGACAGTAATGCGCGGGCCTGGCTGTTCGCGATCGTCCGGAACACGTGGTACAGCCGGATGTCTCGTCAGGCAGGCCTCACGGAGTTGATGCCGTTGAGCGGCGAGTCGGACGACCCGGCAGACCACGCGCTCGATCCAGAGGCGCTGTTGCTGCAGCAGCACGCGGTGCTGCGCGTGCGGGAAGCGCTCGATCAGTTGCCCGTCGACTTTCGAGAAGTCATCGTCCTGCGCGAGATCGAAGGATTGTCCTACAAGGAAATCGCCGCCGTCGTCCAGATCCCCATCGGCACCGTCATGTCGCGGCTGGCCCGTGCGCGCGAACGGCTGTCGGCGGTGTTGAAGCCGTCGGCGCTTCGCATGGAGAACGTCCCGTGATCTGCGCCGATGTCAGGCGCGACCTCGATCCGTACGTCGATCGCGAGCTCGATGCCGAGCTGACGGCCGAGATCCGCGCGCACCTCGACACGTGCGTCGCGTGCCGGGAACGCGTCGCCGAACGCGAAGCGCTCGGCCGGCTCGTGCGCTCGGCGCCGTACTACGCCGCGCCCGATCACCTTCGCGCGCGCGTGTCCACGGCCGTCAAGCGGTCCGCGCTGACACGCCGGCTGGTCACATGGGCCGCGGCCGCGGTGCTGATGGTGTCCATCGGCGCCGGCATCCTGGCCATCCGCGCGATACAGGGCGGCGGCGGCACGGGCGCCAGCGCGACGGTCGACGAAGTCGTCGCGAGCCACGTCCGGTCGTTGATGGTCGATCATCTGTACGACGTCCAGTCGACCGATCAACACACCGTCAAACCGTGGTTCCTCGGCAAGCTCGATTTCTCGCCGCCGGTCACGGACCTCGCGTCCATCGGGTTCCCGCTCGTCGGTGGCCGCGTCGACTACCTGGCCGGACGTCCGGTCGCCGCGCTCGTCTACCAGCGCCGGCAGCACACGATCAACGTCTTCGTCTGGCCGGCGCGTGACGGCGCGCCCGTCCCGACGCAATCGGTTCGCGGATTCCACCTCCGTCACTGGATGCGCGACGGCATGTCGTTCTGGGCGGTGTCCGACCTGAACGAGACCGAGCTCACGCAGTTCGCACACGTGCTGCAGGCGAGATAAGTTCCACTCAGCCAGCCAGCCAGGTCAGTCAGCCAGCCGCGGCTCGCGGCGGACGCGTCGCCCGGGGCATCCAGCCATCGCCTCGACCCTCGACGCATCCGCCGCTCCCTCCTCGCGCAGAGACACTCCGCACGGATTCGGCAGGACACGCGAACAGCCTGAGTTGCTCGTTTGTCGCGAGACTCGGGACGTCTGAGAACAGAGGCCCGCAGCGCGATTCGTGGCTCCTCGATCAGGCCGCGGGCAGCGCGGCTTCCGGGGCCGGCCCGATCGCGGCGGCGCTGCGGGGCGCGATCTTGACCGGCAGGCACACCGTGAAACAGGCGCCGCCGCCCGGCTGGCCGTCCACGGTGACCGATCCGCCCATGAGCTGACAGAACCGCCACACGAGCGCCAGCCCGAGGCCCGTGCCGCCGTACTTGCGGGAGATGGACGTGTCCGCCTGCGCGAACGGACGGAACAGCCGCGCCTTCTGCTCCTCGGTCACGCCGATGCCCGTATCCTCGACGCGCAGCTCGAGCTGCTCCACGCCGTCGATGATGCCCCGCGACACGCGCAAGGTAATCGAGCCTCTGCTCGTGAACTTCGCCGCGTTGCTCAACAGGTTGAACAGGATCTGCCGCGTCTTCGTCAGATCGCCATCCATCGCCCCGAGCTGCCCTTCGTACGTGACGGTGAGCCTGTTTTCGTTCTGGCTGATGATCGGCTGCATCGTGTCGATCAGCTCCTCGATCGCCTTGCGAATCTCGAACGTCTGGATGTCCAGCTCCATTCGTCCCGCCTCGATCTTCGAGAGGTCGAGGATGCCGTTGATCAACCCGAGCAGATGCTTGCTCGCGGCGCGGATCTTCTGCAGATCGACGACGTCCGACGACCGCCGTTCGTCCTCCGCCTGTTCCTGCAGCAGCTCGCAGTACAGCGTGATGATGTTCAGCGGCGTGCGCAGCTCATGGCTCATGTTGGCGACAAACTCGTTCTTCGCGCGCGTGGCGCCCTCGACCTGTTGCTGGCTCAGACGAAGCCGCGCGACGAGCTCGGTCAGTTCGATCGACTGCCGCGCCTGATCGCGATGCGCCTGTTCCAGGACGGCCGTTCGTTCCGCGATCTCCCGCAGCTCGCGCGTCCCGCGCAGGCAGGACATCACCAGCACGAGATCCTCGAACACGACCCAGGCGGCATGTTCGAGCCAGCGCCATTCGCTCGCGACGACGACGCCGTAGACCGACTCGGGCCAGTAGAGGCCGCGCAGCAGATGATCGACGGCGACGATGATGGTGGCGGGCACGAGGACGCGCCAGTCGCGATAGAACGCGAGGAACGCGAGTGAGCCGAAGACGTGGAAGTGCGTCTCGATGCGTCCGCCGGTCAGATGGATCAGCAGCGCGCTCATCAGCATCTGCGCCGTCGCGATGGTGTAGCGCGTGGACAACAGGCCGGGCCGATAGAACGCGAGCGCCGCGGGGAACAGGCTGATGCTGCCGCCGAGGAGGAGCGCCGCCCAGACGTGCGCGTGCATCTGGCTTGCGGATCCGGTCCATGCGAGCGGCGACAGCCACAGCGCGAACAGGATGCCGGCGAACCACTGCACGAGCATCAGGTGCCCGAACATGCGATCGGTGCGCTGATAGATCTCGAGTTGATGCGCGCGGAACAGCGCGTCGGCCCGACTGGTGTTGGCGGCGCTCGGTTCACGTCGCCCGCTCACCGTGTTCGGGAGGCCGCCGGCGGCGACGAGATCAGGGATGGCGATGCAGGGATCGGTCATGGCTGTCATCCGTGGCGGCTTCGTTGGTGTGCCGCCGTTCCTCGTGCGTGTGCGCATCGATCGACCGGTCGATCGACGGACGGGCATCCGTGCTCGCGAACAGCGGACAGCCAAACACCGGCGATCCCTTCCGTTGCGGCGTTTCCCCATGCAGCAGCGCCAGCAGCGTGGCGCGCCCCGCGTTGTCGCCCGCGTGTCCACGCGCGCCGGTCGTGCCGCCGCTGAACAGCAGCCGTCCCCGCGCGTCGTACAGAAAAGTCTGCCCGGACGTCTCCGCGCCAAACCGCGCCGCCTGACGTCCTTCGTCATCGCGCACGACGCTGACGCCGGGAATCCGCGACGCCGTCCGCCACAGATCCGTCAGCTCCCAGTCGTCGCCCATCTGCCCCGGCTTGATGAACACGACGAAGGCCCTCGGCTTCGTCCGCGCGCGCGTCATCAACTCGCTCAATTCCGCCAGGCTGGCGCGGGTGCAGGTGCACCGCGGATGCGCGAGCATGACCAGCGTCGGCCCGTGCAGATCGCGCGTCAGGCCCGTGCCGGCCGGCCACTGGCCGGACGCCGCCGCGGCGACACCCGGCGCGTTGTCGTAGCGCGCGAGCGCCGCGAGGCCAATGGTCACGCTCACGAGCCATATCGCTCCGAGCGCAATCCAGGTCAGACGTTGACGGGCGAACAAGGATCGAATCATGGCCGGACGCATCCGTACGGATCAATGAATCGACCGCGGTACCAGTTCCTTGAGCGCGAGCCGGGGAAGCTTCAAGTTCCGCCCGTGGCGGCCGATATGGTGAACACTCACGAACACGGCGGCATGGAGACTGCTCGATCGGGTCACGTATGAGGCGCATCCTGGTCGTCGAAGACAACGAGCAGAATCGCGACGTCCTGTCGCGGCGACTGATGCGGCACGGCTATGCGGTTCACCTCGCGCAGGACGGCCTCGAAGGGCTTGCGCTCGCACAGCGCGAGTCGCCGGATGCGATTCTCCTGGATCTCGGTCTGCCGGAAATCGATGGCTGGCAGTGCGCACGCCGCCTGAAGGCGGACGAGGCCACGCGGCACATTCCGATCATCGCGCTCTCCGCCCATGCGATGGTCGGCGACCGCCAGCGGGCGCTCGACGCGGGCTGCGATGAGTTCGATACGAAACCAATTGATTTCTCGGGGCTGCTGAGCACGCTCGAACGGCTGCTCGGCGACGCATCGCGAGAGACGTCAGATGGATGAGACACATTCGACGCTGCTGCTCGTCGACGACGACGCGATGAACCGTGACGCGCTGTCGCGGCGGTTGATGCGCAAGGGCTTCACCGTTCTGACCGCCGACAACGGGCCTCGCGCGCTCGCTGTCGTCGATACGCAGCGCGTCGACGCCGTGCTGCTGGACGTCATGATGCCGGAGATGAGCGGCATCGAGACGCTGCGGCGCCTGCGCCAGTCGCACTCGGTCTCCGAGCTGCCGGTGATCATGCTGACCGCCAAGGACAGCACCGAGGACGTCGTCGAAGCGCTCGAACTGGGCGCCAACGACTACGTGACCAAGCCGATCGACTTCGCGATCGCCCTCGCGCGCATCCGGACGCAGGTGGCCGCGCGCCGCGCGGATCCGCTGACGGGTCTGCCGAACCGCGTGCTGTTCATGAACCGGCTGGATCGGCTGGTCGCGCGCCGCCGCACGGGGGCCGCCAACCCGGACGCGCCCGCGCGCCCGGCGTTCGCGGTGCTGTTCCTGGACGTCGATCGCTTCAAAGTGATCAACGACAGCCTCGGTCACCTCGCCGGCGACGAATTGCTGATCGGCCTCGCGCGCCGGCTCGAACGATCGCTGCGATCGACCGACACCGTGTCGCGTCTCGCCAGCGAGCCCACGCTGGCGCGCATGGGCGGCGACGAGTTCACCATCCTCCTCGACGGCGTGTCGACCCCGCAGCACGCGGCGGTGGTCGCTGAGCGGCTGCTCTCCGTCGTCGTCACCGAACCGTTCGATCTGCACGGCCGCGAGGTCGTCATCTCCGTCAGCATCGGGATCGTCATGAGCGACGATCGGTATCTGGGGGGAGACGAGATGGTGCGCGACGCCGATACGGCCATGTACCGCGCGAAAGCACAAGGCAAGGCGCGCTGCGTGCTGTTCGACACGTCGATGCTGGCCGCGGCGGAACAGTGCCTGCGGCTCGAAACCGATCTGCGGCACGCGATCAAGCGGCACGAGTTGAAGGTGCACTATCAGCCGATCGTCGGCCTGACGGACGGACGGCTGTGCGGCTTCGAAGCGCTGCTGCGGTGGCAGCATCCCGAGCGCGGACTGATCCCGCCGAGCGAGTTCATCCCGGTGGCCGAGGAGACCGGCCTGATCGTCGAGATCGGCCTCTGGGTGCTGCGCGAGGCGTGCCGGCAGATGCGGGCGTGGCACGAAGCGTATCCGGAGTACGCGAGCCTGATCATCAACGTCAATCTCTCCGGGCGCCAGTGCCTGCAGCCGACGCTGGTGCGCGACGTCGCGGCGATCCTCGAGGAGACGGGGCTCGAACCGGCACGACTGAAACTGGAGATCACCGAAGGCATCGTGCTCGACAACTCCGAGACCGTCGTGACCGTGCTGAACAACCTGCGTGCGCTCGAAGTGCAACTCGGGCTGGACGACTTCGGGATGGGCTATTCGGCGCTGAGCTATCTGCGGCAGTACCCGTTCCAGACGCTGAAGATCGATCGCTCCTTCGTCAGCAGCATGGAACAGAACGGCAACGCCGAGATCGTCCGCGCGATCGTCTCGATGGCCACGGGCCTGGAGATGGACGTGACGGCGGAGGGCGTCGAGACCGAAGAGCAGGTGACGCGCTTGAAGACGCTCCAGTGCGAGTTCGGCCAGGGCTACTACTTCTACCGTCCGCTCGCGTCCGATCAGATCGAAGACATCCTGCGAGTTCGCAAGTGGATCGCGGCCCCCTGCTAGGTCGCGCGTGAGTCACGCGCGACGAACTCGACGCGATCGCGCCGTTCAGGCCGCGATCACGCCCAGCCGCCGCCGACCATTCAGCGTCCGAGACTCAGACGCAAGCGCGCGCCGACGACGACGGCCCGAGGCAGGCCGGGATATCCCAGCGCGCTGTCGTATTCCGTATCGCCGATGTTGTCGCTCCGCAGGAACACCGTCACCGCGTCATGCGCGCGGTAGTCGAGTCCGAGGCTTGCGACGATATAGCCCGGATTGACCGTGATATCGGTGGTGATCGCGGTTGGACGCTCCGCGTTCGGCACCGTGCGGAATGACAGGAAGCTGTTGTCGTGCCGCTGGCCGACCATGCGCACGTTGACGTTCACCGTGACACGTCCGCGCGCGTAGGCCGCGCGAATCGTGCCGGAATGGCGCGGACGCCGCAGCAGCGGCTGTCCGGGCTGGAACTGCTGGCTGGTCTGGACGCTGGTGACCACGCGTGTGTCGACATAGGCATACGTCGCCATCGCCGTGATGCCGCGGAAGGGCCGCTGCAGCGCCGCTTCGAGCTCCCATCCCTTCGCGTCCGAACCGTCGATGTTGAGAAAGTCCGGAATGCCGTCGCCGACGGGACCAGGACGATAGGCGATCTGGTCCGTGTAGTCGTTGTCGAAGTACGTCACGAGGGCGCGCACGTGCTGATCGGCGAACGTGGCTTCGACGCCGATATCGCCGGTGCGCGCACTCTCGACGTTCAACGTCGGATCGGGATCGGCAAATCCGCCTCCGAAGCGTTCGGTGAAGGTCGGCGACCTGATGCCCTTGCCGATGTTGCCGAACAGCTTCACCGATGACAGCGCGCCGGTCCGGAACGGCACGATCATGCCGCCGGCCGAGAGCTTCGGGCTGAAGAACGTGTCGTACGTCTCCTTGCCGTCCACGCGTCCGCCGACTGCGACAAACCAGCGATCCCGCACCGAGAACTGCTGCTGCACGAAGACGGAGCTGTTGTCGAGCGACAGGTCGTCGACGAGCGGATTCGCTTCGCGCTCCCACTCGTAGCCTGCGCTGAAGCGCTGATTGCCGCCCCACACGTAGTCACCCTGATAGCGGATCGCCGGACGCCGGAACTTCGTCTCGCTCGCAAACGTGGACGTCTCCGACGTCACCCTCGACGCCAGGAACTGACCCGGCGCCGGCAGCGCCCCCGCGGCCGACAGCCGCTCGAACTCCGTCCGACCGATCAGCCGGACCAGACGCGATCCGCGTGGAAACAGCGCGTTGGGCGTGCCTTCCAGAATGGCGTAGGTGCCATAGGGCGGATCGAGGATGTTGTCGGCCGTCGTGTTGTCGTAGTGGAAGTAGTTGACCGTGCCGGTGCCCGTGAACCGGCTGCCGAGCGTGTGCGACACGCTCGTGTTCCACGACAGATCCCGCGTGTCGTACACGCCTCCGGCGTCTCGCGATCCGTAGGTGATCGGCCCAACCGACCGGCCATTGCTATCGCTGTAGCGGACACCGCTCCGCAGGCTGGCACGCGTGCCGAGCGTCACGCCGGCCGTGGCATCGAGCGCGGCCTGCTCGAACCTGTCGTCTTCGGACAGCAGATCCGCGAACGCTCCGTTGGTGCGGCGATGCGTGGTGCCGATCTGGTAGTCGACACGACGCCGCGCGCCGCCGAGGAGCCGGGCATCGCCGCGCCACGTGTCGAACGAGCCGCCTTCGACAGAGGCGGACACGAGCGGCGCATCGCCCACGCCCGCGCGCGTGGTGAAGATCTGGACGACGGATCCCATCGCGTCGGAGCCCCACAGCGCGGACTGCGCGCCGCGGACGACTTCGACGCGATCGATCTCGCCAGCGGCGATGCGGCTGAAGTCAAATGCCCCGCCGCTGATATTGACGCGCACGCCATCCACCAGCACCAGGTTGTAGTCGGACTCGCCGCCGCGCGCGAACATCGACGTCAGCGCGCCTTCGCGTCCGGTGGCCTCGATGTTGACGCCAGGCACGAAGCGCATCACGTCCGCGAGCGACGTACTTCCAAGCGCCTCCATGTCCGCCTTCGTCGTCACCGTCACCGCCTGCAGCAGCGTGGTGCGGCTTTCGGCGTTGCGCGACGCTGTCACGACCAGCGTGTCGGATAGTCCACCGACGCGCAACACGATGTCCCGGGTCAGCGATTCATGTCGTCCCGACAACTCGATGTTCTCGTCGGCAAAGCGGTCGCCCGACGCCCGCACGGCCAGCGGAACGCCGGCAGGCACGTCGAGACGATAGCGTCCGTCACCGTCCGTCGTGATCGCCGCAATCGATCGGCCGGCTACGAGCGCGTCGACACGCGCGCCCACGACCACGGCGCCGGAGGTATCGCGGACGACACCGCTCAGCACGACGCTCTGCTGACCGGCAGGTGCCGCCGTCACGGCAGCGCCGCCAAGAAAAACGACACTGAGAAGGCTGGCGAGAAGGAACGAGCGAAGAAGCGAGGTGGACCGGCGTCCTGCGCGAGCCATGATGGATGCCTCTCCGGGCGAAGCGGCGATCCGCGGCGACAGAAAGGACTCGCGTGGAAGCAGGAACAGGGACTGCGCCGGCATTCCAAGCCGTCCTTCTGTTCTCCGCAGAAGTCGACCGTGGGATGTCTGGGTAGGTCTCCTGACTCGGAGGGAGCAGGCAACAAGCCTGCGAGTCGCTTCACCTTCCCTGGCCGCACGGCCAAGTGGTACTCGAAGCAACGCCCTCACTCACAGTGGCGGGACCGCGCCGGACTCTCACCGGCTTCCCTGTTATGCCCGGATGGGCACCCAGACCGAGCGATGGTTATATCACGCGCTGAGCTTCGCCGCCAACATCGCGAGGGCGCGTGATTCGCGTCCACCACAACACGAAACCGGTGAAGAACAGCAACGGCGGCGCGAGGCCGAACGCGACCCACGCCACTTTGGTCGCCAGCCCGCCGAAGTGGCCGACGTGGAGTGCGCCGAGCCACGACACCATCGCATCGCCCGGCGTCCGGCGCGTCGATGTCGTCGGCAAGACGTCGCCGGTGAACTGATCGAGATAGACGGATGTCAGCGTACCGCGGCCCACAGGCGTCGGACTCTCTTCGGAGAACAGCACCTGAAACGCCGCTTGCGCGCTCGAGGGCACGACCACGCGCGCGACGTGCTGCCCCGGACGCTCCTGACGCGCACGCTCGATGAGCGCCCGCCAGGTGGGCCGCGCTGCAGGTGTGGCCGATGCAGATGCGGCCGGGCCAGATGCGACCGGTGCGGGGCCGGACGTGGGTGGCCGCGTGCTGCTGAGTGGTGATATCGATCGGATGACCGCGCGGAATGGCGACGGGAAGATGAAATACAAGCCGGTGATCGCCCACATGATCAACGCCGCCAGCGTCCAGACTCCGATGGCGCGATGGAGATCCCAGACCAGACGCCGCCAGGATCGGCGAACGTCAATAGAGAAGGCGCGGCGCCACTGGCCGCGCACGGGCCACCAGAGCACCAGTCCGGTCACGCACATCGTCAGCAGACAGCCCGCGCCGATGCCGTTGACGATGCGACCGGTCTGGCCGGCCAGGAGGTCGAAATGGAGATCCTGGATCGTCCGGACGAACGAGCGATCTGGCAGTTCTCCGAGCACGCGTGCCGTGGCGGGATCGATCAGCACGGTGAGAAAGTCAGAACCGCTGGTCGCATACGCGAGATAGGTGGGACGCTCGGTCGTCGGCACGTCCACGCCGGCGAGCCGCGCCGCGGGATAGGCACGCTGGACGTGGTCCATCACCGTCGCCGGGTCGACGAGCACGCCGGGCGCACTCGGCGTGAACAGGCGCGGATACCAGGTGCGCTGCAGCTCGATGCGAAACACGAGCGCCGCGCCCGTCACGCAGACGAGCGACAGATACAGGCCAGACACGAGGCCCAGCCACAGATGGACCTGCACGAAGGCCCAGCGCCAACGCGCGAACGGCGATCCAGGTGAACGCATTTTCGTTGTCCGCAAACGTGTACCTCCGCGAGCAAGGCGATGGACTCCCGTCAGCGACTCCCACGACGAGAGGTTGACATTCGCCGCGGCCTTGGCGCTAGATACGAGGGTACACGGTCGCCGATTCGTCTTGAATCGAGCGCAAGAGGGAATCCGGTGCACCGCCATGCGCGGCCAATCCGGAGCTGACTCCGCAACTGTAAGCGGTGAGCCGTCCGCGCACCCGTGCCACTGGCGAGCGATCGCCGGGAAGGCCAAGGCGGACTGGTGTCGACCCGCAAGCCAGGAGACCTGCCGTGCTCGTCTTTGTCGTCCTCGGGCGGGGATCCCCGAGCGCGCCACTCGACGTCACCCGCATCCTCGGGCTGACGCGGATCGGCGTCCTCCACCCCTGCGCCCAGGCGCTGGAGGTCCGTGCGTGGAAGCGAAAGCCGTCGTTCGAGCCTGGGGACAGATCCTCAACGGTTACCATCCCAACCTGTCGATCGAAATCACGCGCGAGTGTCCGCTCCGCTGTCCTGGATGCTACGCCTATGGTGATACGCATCTCGGTGGCGGCGTCGTGCTGCGTGAGCTGTCCGATTTCAAAGGACAGGCGCTCGTCGAGGGCATGCTGCGGATCGTCCGCGAGCGCCGCCCGATCCATCTCTCGATCGTCGGCGGCGAACCGCTCGTCCGATTTCGCGAGCTCGATCTGCTGCTGCCGCAGCTCACGGCGATGGGCGTCCATACACAGGTCGTAACCAGCGCGGTGCGCCCGATTCCCGCGGCCTGGGCGGACATCGACAAGCTGCAGATGGTCGTCTCCATCGATGGCCTGCAGCCGGAACACGACGCGCGCCGCGCGCCCGCGACGTACGATCGCATCCTGAAGCACATCGCCGGTCAGCACGTGACCGTGCATTGCACGCTGACGCGTCAGCAGGCGCGGCCCGGATACGTCACGGCATTCACCGGATTCTGGGCGGCCAATCCCGATGTCAAACGCATCTGGTTCAGCCTGTACACGCCGCAGATCGGGGAAGAGTCCCCGGAACGCCTGCTGCCGGAGGATCGCGAGCTGCTGGTCCGCGAGATCACCGCGCTCCACGCGCGCGAACCCAAGCTGCACGACATGATTCCGTCCGTCGTGCGCGGCTATCTCCATCCACCGCAGCATCCGGACCTGTGCATCTTCTCGAAAACGACCGCGTGCCTGTCGGCCGATCTGCGGCAGCCGATCACGCCGTGCCAGTACGGCGGGAATCCCGATTGCACCCAGTGCGGATGCATGGCTTCGGTCGGGCTCGAAGCCCTGGGGAACTACAAGCTGGGGCGCGTCATTCCGCTCAGAACGATCTTCACCGGATCGCTGGCGGTTGGCGGCGTCATGCGTCGGCTGCGCGGCTCGCGGCGGACGGCCTGAGCCAGCAACGCAGGACGCCAAGATCGCCCAAGTCGCGCCCGGGGTTCAGGTATACGCTGTGAGGATGCTATCGACCGACGATCGTCGGCGGATCCTGTTCTGGCAGCCGGACTCCTCGTCCGTGACCGGCATGCTGCGCGTGGAGCACGAGGATCGGCTCAGGACGACGTACTCGGAGCATTTCTCGGTGGTGGCGATCTACGAGGGCGCATTCGACGGCTGGTACCGCGGCGGGGTCCGCACGCACGTCGCGGGCGCGATCAAGCTCAAGGAGCCCGGCGAGGTCCACCGCGACGTGCGGGTCCACGCGCCGTTCACGCTCCAGGGCGCGGCGTTTTCGCAGGAGACGATCGCCGAAGCGGCCGCGGCGCTGGGGCTGCGCGGACCGGCGCACTTCAAGGCGCCAGGCTTCGGCGCGAGAGAGCGGCCCGCGCGGCTCGCGTTCGCCATGCACGCCGCGCTGGTACGCCCGGACGTCCCGGAGATCGAGCGGGCCACGCGGGTGGTCGAGACGCTCGGAGCGATCCTCGGCGAGGAGTCCGGGTCAGGCGCCACGCGCGCCGGCGCACGCGCGCCGCGGGCGGTCCGCCGGGCCCGCGCCTTCCTCCACGACGAACTGGCCGGGAAGATCACGCTGGACACGCTCGCCGCGCACGCAGGGCTCGACAAGTTCCACCTGGTGCGCGCCTTCCGCGCCGAGATCGGTCTGCCGCCGTACGAGTACCTGACCCACGTGCGTGTCTGGAAGGCAAAGGAGCTGCTTCAGCGCGGCGCGCTGGTCGCGGACGCAGCGCAGGCGGCCGGCTTCTACGACGAGAGCCAACTCCACCGGCACTTCCGCCGTATCGTCGGGATCACGCCGGGGACGTTCTCCAGGTCTTTCGCCGGCTCCACGCGAAAGAGCCAACATCGCCCAATCGGTGCGCGCGCGGATGCCGCAGACTCGCAGCATGAACGCACCCATCCGCAGTGAAGGCTTCGCTCACGCACCCGCCACCCTCCGCCTCGGCGATCTCGACGTACAGCGCCTCGGTTACGGCGCCATGCGGCTGCCCGGCAAGGACGTGTGGGGAGAACCGGACGACCCGGATCGCGCACGACAGGTCCTCCGACGCGCGGTGGACCTCGGCATCAACTTCATCGACACCGCGTCGTTCTACGGACCTCTCGTCGCCAATCGACTCATCTTCGAGGCGCTCCACCCGTACCCGCGCGATCTGGTGATCGCCACCAAGCTCGGTGGCACGCGGCTCCCCGACAAGAGCTGGGCGCCCGCCGCCCGTCCCGAGGAGCTGCGCCGCGGCGCCGATGACGATCTGCGCACGCTGCACCTCGAACGGCTCGACGTGGTCCACCTGCGCTTCATGCCCGGCTCGGGCGTGCCGCTGATGGAGTCGCTCGACGCGCTCCTGGCGCTGCAAGCCGAAGGCAAGATCCGTCACCTGGCTTTGAGCTGCGTCGACTCTCAGCAGATCGAGGCCGTTCTCGCGCGCACCCCTATCGTCGCCGTGCAGAACATGTTCAGCGTCGCCGGCAGCGGTGGCATGCTCGCCAGATGGTCCAACGCCGAAGTCGAAGCGCCCGAGGCGGTGCTCGCGCTGTGCGCGGCGCAGGGCATCGCCTACCTGCCCTTCTTCCCGCTGGCGGCCGGCAACGTCAGTCAGCAGAAGCCGGCTCTTGCCGCGATCGCCGAGCGGCACGGCGCCTCACCGTCGCAGATCGCGCTGGCCTGGCTGCTGGCGCGCTCGCCGGTGATCCTGCCGATCCCGGGCACCAGCTCGCTCGCGCACCTCGAAGAGAACTGGGACGCACGCCGGATCGCGCTGTCGCCGCAGGAGATGGACGCGATCGCCAGCCAGGCCTGATGACCGCGCGTTCACGATCCTCACGATCGTCGTCGGCGTTCACGCGCTCTCCAGGCCGCCCATGCGAGCGCGAGCGCACCGATGTTGGGGCCCGCCGTCGCCAACAGGCGAAGCAGGATCGCGATCGCACCCGCGCCCAGTCCGGTGGCGGCGAGGTGATGCCACGAGACGACCGCGTCGAAGCCGGCGACGCCCGCCATCATCGCGAGCCGCGGGAGACGCGGACGTCGGGCCGCGCGGAACAAGAGCCACGTCAGCACGACGTCGAACGCCACCCATGCCCACAGGATCGGGCCGGTGAAGCCGAGCAGGTCCGATCGACCGAATCCGGCGAGCGCCGACAAGAGCAGCGTCCAGGCGACCAGCGGTACGGCGACCGCCCAGGGTGGTCCGTTTGGATGCGTGACGAGCGTGCGTGCGGCAAAGTCCAGGAGGCGGCCGCCCGCGAAGGCGCGGAGGACGTCGACGAACGTCAGCAGCGCGCCACCTCGATCCCAGACGAGCCAGACGGGGCTCCACCGCGAAGGAGACAGCCGGGCACGAAAGCGTTGCAGGCCGGTGAAGTCGTACAGCGGCGCCGTCACGGCGCGCGCACAACGCATCCAACACGACACGGCGCCGGCAAGTGGCGTCAAGCCTGGGGTGACCAGGGACGAGTTGTCGCCGACCTCGCGCATCAGGCCATCGATGACGAGCTCTGTCGTGCCGTTTGGCGCGTCACGGCCTCGCAGCATGTCCTCCATGAGCCAGCCGCGGCGGCCGTAGATCGGGACAGCCGACAGGAACTGCACGGCCCGGCCCGCGCGCTCGGCCACGAGATAGAGATGTTCGCCGGACGCATGGAACGGCTCGACGGCGACGAGAAACACCATCGGTTCCATCGGCCGAGACGCGAGCCACTCGTCTCGCAGCCCCTCCACGGCGCGGCGGAGCGGCGCACCCTCGCGCAGTTCCTCCGGCGCGACTCGTCGCACGGTCACGCCCTTCGCTCGTGCGCGGCGCAGTTGCTCGCGGAGCTTCGCGCTCTGGCGGAGCGTGGCGGTCCACCGGGACGGCCACAGCTCGGACTGCAGACCAATCGCCAGTTGACGGAATCCCTCGAAGGGATCGAGGCACTCGACGCCGAAGAAGACCGCGCGGCGCCCGGCCATGCGGGCGTCGGCGGCGAACCGTCGCGCCGCCCGTGCTCGCACGGCGGTGCTGCCGAGCGGCGTACCGACCGCGATGCGCGAACGCCCCACGTCCACGTACGGCAGCGCCGCGCCCGTCCCGGCGGGTGACGCCGCGTCGTGCCACCAGCGCATCCCCGACTCCAGTCCCTGGAAAGACACGGCATCGACCGCATGGCGGCGCAGCGCCTCGATCCGGCCCGGGTCATCGGTCGTGCGATCCATTGGCAGGTCTTTCATCGGCGCGGGACGCGCGGCGTCTTGCGGCGGCGGTCGCTCTCGTGTAGATTTTATTACATGGGATCCAATACATCTCGCCCGCCCGAGACGCAGGTGGCGCTGGACGCGATCCGGCGCATCGTGCACACGCTGCGGGAATCGTCGCGCTGGACCGAGCGGCACCTCGGCCTGAGCGGCGCCCAACTGTTCGTGCTGCAGAAGCTGGCGGAGTCGCCGGCGGTCTCGCTGAACGCGCTCGCCGCGCGCACGCACACGCACCAGAGCAGCGTCTCGACCGTGGTGACCCGGCTGGTCGAGCGCGGGCTCGTGCGACGTGTGCGGTCCGGGATGGACCGGCGCAGCGTGGAACTGTCGCTCTCGCCGTCCGGCGCGCGGCTCGCCGCCCGCGCGCCCGACGTGCCGCAGGAGCGGTTGATTCACGGGCTCGAGCAGTTGCCGCTGGCACGCCGACGGCAGTTGGCATCGGCGCTCTCCGAGCTGGCGCTGGCGCTCGACGGGACGGATCGCACGCCGGCCATGTTCTTCGAGGATCGCGCCGTCGAGCGTCGCGGCAAGGGACGACGAGATGCGTAGCGCGCCGCATGATGCCGTCGACGAGCTTGGCGATTTCACCACGACGCCGCGCGTCCTGATGGTGGGGATGATGGCGATCGCCATCGGGCTCGTCAGCGCGCTCCTCGCGAAGGGACTGCTGGCGCTGATCGCGCTGGCCACGAATCTCTTCTTCTTCGGACGCTTCTCATCGGCGAACGTGTCCCCGGCCGACGCGCACCTCGGCGCGTTCGTGCTGGTCGTCCCCGCGCTCGGCGGGCTGATCATCGGCCTGATGGCCCGCTATGGATCGGAGCGCATCCGCGGCCACGGCATTCCGGAAGCGATCGAGGCGATCCTGATGAATGGGAGCCGTGTCGAGCCGAAGGTGGCGCTGCTCAAGCCGCTGTCCTCGGCGATCTCGATCGGATCGGGCGGACCGTTCGGCGCCGAAGGACCGATCATCATGACGGGCGGCGCGTTCGGATCGGTCATCGCCCAGTGCTTCCATCTGACCAGCGCCGAACGCAAGACGCTGCTCGTCGCCGGCGCGGCCGCCGGCATGTCCGCCACGTTCGCGACACCCGTCGCCGCGGTGCTGCTCGCGGTGGAACTGCTGCTGTTCGAATGGAAGCCGCGCAGCTTCGTGCCCGTGGCGCTCGCGAGCGCCACCGCCGCCGCGGCACGCGTCTCGCTGCTCGGCCAGGGTCCGCTCTTCCCGGTGCCGCCGCATCCGTCGTTCATCGGGATGGCCGGCCTGGCCGGCTGCGTCCTCGCGGGCGTGCTGGCCGGCGCGCTCTCGTCCGTCCTCACGGCCGGCGTGTACGCCGCCGAGGATGCCTTCGCCCGGCTGCCAATCCACTGGATGTGGTGGCCGACGCTGGGTGGACTGGTCATCGGTGCGGGCGGCCTGCTGTTCCCCGAAGCGCTCGGTGTGGGCTACGACGCGATTGGCGCGCTGCTGCAGGGCGAGGTGACGGGACGCACCATCCTCGGCATCCTCGTTGTCAAGGCGGTCATCTGGTCGGTGTCGCTGGGCTCCGGAACGTCGGGCGGCGTGCTGGCGCCGCTGCTGATGATGGGCGGCGCGCTTGGCGGCGTCGAAGCGTGGGTGCTGCCGGACCTTGGCGTCGGCTTCTGGCCGCTGACCAGCATGGGCGCCATTCTTGGCGGGACGATGCGGTCGCCGTTGACGGGGATCGTGTTCTCGATGGGACACACGATGTGAACATGCTGCTGCCGCTGCTCGTGGCGGTCGCGGTCGCGCACGGGTTCACGGTGCTCGTGCTCAAGCGATCGATCCTGACCGAGAAGATTGCGCGCCGGGGCTATCACCTGACGCGCGAGTACGCCATCGATCCGCTCGAGATCCTCTTCGCGCGTGAAGTCATGCGGTCCAGCGTCGCGGCGCTGCCGATCGATGCGCCGATCGAGCGACTCGCGGCGCCGGTACGCGTCGATGCACTCGGCGGGCCGGAGCGGCTCTATCCAGTCGTCGGCGACAACGGACGACTGGAAGGCGTCGTGACCCGCTTCGACCTCCGCCAGTTCGCCGATCGCGCGGCCAGCGGCGGAGAGGCTCGGCTCGACTCCGTCCTGCGCAGGACGCCGACGGTGGCCTACCCAGACGAGCCGCTGCGTGTCGTCGTCCATCGGATGGCCGAAACCGGCCTGACGCATTTTCCAGTGGTCGAACGCGGCGCCGGCCGTCGCCTCGTCGGCATGATCTCCCTCGAAGACGCACTCAAGGCGCGCGCGATGAATCTCGACGCGGAGCGCCGCCGCGAACGCGTGATGCGTGTACGGCTCGGGTTTCCGTTCGGTCTGGGCCGATCGCGGGCCGCCGCCCGTCCCGATCCGCCTCGATGACACCGCGCCGACGCCAGTACCAGCCTGCGACAACGTGACGCACTAAAGCGCCCGGTGCTCTTCCATATACTCCGCACCGGGAGTGTGCCCAATGTCGTTGGCGTCTTATCGTGTTTCCATCCTGCTGATCGTCGCGTTCCTGGTGGGGACCACGCTGCGCGCGGCTCAACAGGCGGCGGCCATCGGCGGACTCGTCTCGGACCCGACGGGAGCGCCCGTCGCGGGCGCCAAGATCGAACTGGCGAGCGACATCGTCGGGACTCGTGCCACCACCACCGGCACCACGACCACCGATAATGGAGGTCGATATCGTTTCGACGGCCTGCAGTCCGGCGACTACACGGTTCGGGTCATCGCTTCGGGCTTCCAGACCGTGGAACGACGAGTGAACGCCACGGCGTCGCCTTCGGCCGTGGCCGACTTCCGGCTCTCCGTGCAGACGCTGGAAGAGAGTGTCGTCGTGACCGGGGAGCGTGTGCTGGCGGACGTCGAAGCCCAGCGCGCCCTGACGCCCGGCGGCGTCACGGTCGTGGAGGGCGAGGACCTGTATCGCCGGCAGGTCAACGGACTCGCGGACATGCTGCGGTACGTGCCCGGCGTGTGGGCCGAAAGCAGCAGCGGGTCCGAGGAGCTGTTCTTTTCGAGCCGCGGCTCCAATCTCGACGCCACCGACTACGACAAGAACGGCATCAAGCTGCTGCAGGATGGCTTGCCGGTCACGACGGCCGATGGCAACAATCACAATCGCGTCATCGACCCGTTGAGCGCGCGCTACGCCAGCGTCGCGCGTGGCGCCAACGCGCTCACCTACGGCGCGAGCACGCTGGGCGGCGCCATCGATTTCACCTCTCCGACCGCGCGCAACAGCGCGCCGCTCTCGGTGTTCCTCAACGGCGGCAGTCATGGTTCCCTGAACGGTCGCGCGACGGTCGGCGGCGCCAGCGATACGCTCGACGGGCTCCTGACGGTGGAAACGAAACAATGGGACGGCTATCGCGGACACAGCGAGCAGGAACGCTGGGGCGTGTATGCCAACGCCGGCTGGAAGCTGTCGGATGCGGTCGGCATTCAAGCCTTCGCGACGTACGTGAACAACGATCAGCGCCTGCCAGGCGCGCTCACGCGCGCCGAGATGAGCGCCGATCCCGATCAGGCGAGCGCCGCCGCGATCGACGGCGACTATGGGAAGGTCGTGAAGACCGCGCGCGTCGCGGCCAAGACGACCTGGTCCTTCGGCGCGAACGGGTCGCTGGCGGCGGGTCTCTCGTATGAAGCGCAGTCGCTGTATCACCCCATCGTGAACCGGATCTTCGTGGACTTCGACGGCCCCGGACCCGCCCCTCAATCGATTGCGCGAGCCACCATTCCTCGTGCGACCGCGTGCGACCCAGTATCCGAACCTCGCGGCGACTGCGACCCACGTTGCAGCCATCAGGTCTGGCGAGTCGCTCTGGCTCCATGTATGAGCTTGACCCTACCTTTCACGCCAGTTCGATATATTCGGAAGCGTCCGACGATGAACCGTGTGGAAGTGATCTGAAGGCCGCGTGGAAGTCAAAATCACTTGACTTCCACATCCATGCGGGTCCAGACTGGTCGCTAAATGCTTGCGGCTGCGGCCTTTACCTACCAATTCGGGACGATCGCTGTCTTCCGCGTCGGGCCAACGGAAGCGAAGCCTATTCGCCGAGCTCTTCGACAGCGGCCACATCAACGCCAGTGACATCGTGCGGCTGCCGAATCACGAGATGTTCGTGCGGCTGATGGTCGAAGGAATGCCGCGAGGAGTGTTCAGTGCCGAAGCGATCAATCTGTGAGGCGGCGGCGCCAGCGCGCAGCTCCCCCAACCAACGGAGGCACAGAAACCGCCGCGTTGTCCACCTCATGTGTTGCCCGTTCTCATCACGCCGATAATCTGATATAGTCCCGTCAAACATCGACGGAGCTAACTCCTTTGTTTTCAGGCGGTACCGCGTACACTGACGCGCTTGGCAGCGAAGGAACTCGTCCGCGCCGTCGTTCAAGCTGTCTATTCCGGGATGCCATTCCTAACCGAAACCGACACGTGCCGGCGCTACGTCCTCCCGAAGCTGTACGCCGCCGGCTGGACGGACGACCAGATCACCGAACAGAAAACGTTCACGGACGGCCGAATTATCGTCGCCGGAAGCAAGGTTCGGCGCGGGCCGCAAAAGCGGGCAGACTACCTCCTGAAGTACCGTCGCGACTTTCCGATCGCCGTCGTCGAAGCTAAGAGCATCTACAAAAAGCCGGCGGACGGCCTGCAGCAGGCCAAGGACTACGCGCAGATCCTCGGGCTGAAGTTCGCATACGCCACGAACGGCACCGGCATCGTCGAGCACGACTACATCACCGGTCGGGACAACGACCTCTCCACGTTCCCGTCGGCTGATGAACTGTGGAGCCGGCTTCGCACCTCGGAACAGATCACCGACGACATCGTCGAGCGCGTGCTCACACCCTACTACCACCTCTCCGGCAAGTCTCCGCGGTACTACCAGGAGATCGCCATCAACCGCGTCGTCCAAGCGGTCCTTCAAGGCAAGCGTCGAGCGCTGCTCACGCTCGCAACCGGTACGGGTAAAACGGTGGTCGCGTTCCAGACCTGCTGGAAGTTGTGGAATTCCCGGTGGAACAGGATTGGCGAACACCGCCGACCACGCATTCTGTATCTGGCGGACCGCAACGTCCTCGTGGACGACCCGAAGGACAAGACGTTCGCGCCATTTGGTGACGCCCGCTGGAAGATTGAAGGTGAAGCCGTGAAGAGCCGGGAGATGTACTTCTCGACATATCAGGCGATCGCGAAGGACGAACATCGCCCCGGTCTGTACCGCGAGTACCCGCGTGATTTCTTCGATCTCGTCATCGTAGACGAGTGCCATCGCGGCAGCGCGAGAGACGAGAGCAACTGGCGCGATATCCTGACGTACTTCGAGCCCGCGTACCAGCTCGGTATGACGGCGACGCCTCTGCGGGACGATAACCGCGACACCTACCGCTACTTCGGCAACCCGATCTACAGCTACAGCCTGCGCCAGGGCATCGAGGACGGCTTCCTCGCCCCGTACCGGGTCCACCGGATTGTGACGACCGCAGACGCCGCTGGGTGGCGACCCAGCAAGGGAGAAATGGATCGCTACGGGCGGGCGATCCCCGACGCCGAGTACGGCACCACGGATTTCGAGCGGCTCGTTGCGCTGAAGGCGCGGACCGAAGCGATCGCTCGCAATCTGACAGACTTCCTCCACAAGACGGACCGATTTGCAAAAACGATCGTGTTCTGCGTTGACCAGGAACACGCCGAGGAGATGCGTAAGGCGCTCAACAACCTGAACACCGACCTTGTTCGGCAGCATCCCGACTATGTTGCACGTGTGGTCTCCGACGAGGGGCGCTTCGGCCGAGGGCACCTCGACCGGTTCATGGAACTTGAGACGCTCGTCCCCACGATCGTCACGACGTCCCAAATGCTCACAACGGGCGTCGATGTGCAGACGTGCAAGAACGTGGTCATCGCGCGCGTCATCAACTCGATGACGGAGTTCAAACAGATCGTCGGCCGAGGCACGCGAGTCCGCGACGATTACGGGAAGCTCTATTTCAACGTCCTCGACTACACCGGTAGCGCCACGCGACTTTTCGCCGATCCGGAGTTCGACGGCGAGCCCGCGCTCCTCACCGAAGAGGAAATGAACGAGGTGGGCGAAACCACGCGCGAGACGACAGTGAGCGAGGAACCAGGAGGACCGTCGGAAGAACCCGAGGCGGGGCCGATTCCTGAAACCGCGCCGCCAGGACCGCCACGTAAGTACTACGCGGACGGCGGCTGGGTCGAGATCGCGGCTCACCTGGTCTACGAGCTGGACGCCGAGGGCAAGCAGCTCCGCGTGGTGAAGTTCACGGACTACACAGCGGAGAAGGTACGCAGCATGTGGCCGTCCGCTGCGGAGCTGCGATCCAAGTGGGGCAACGCGGAGGAACGCGCGGCGATTATCGAAGCACTGGAAACGCGCGGCATCTCGTTCGACGAACTTGCCCAGTCCGCCAGCGAGCCGGACGCGGATCCGTTCGACTTGCTCTGCCACATCGCCTACAACGCGCCGCTCAGGACGCGCCGCGAGCGCGCCGAAATGCTGCGGCGCGAAAAGAGCGACTTCTTTGACAAGTATGGTCCCTCGGCGCGTCAGGTACTCACCGACATTCTGGACAAATACATCGAGTACGGCACGGCACAGTTCCAAATCCCCGAGATCCTGAAGGTACCGCCCCTTTCCGAGCGAGGCACGGTACCAGAGATCGCCGAGATGTTCGGCGGCGCGAGCCAGCTCCGCACGGCAGTCCATGAAATGCAGACCCTCCTCTACGCAGCATGAAGAAGTCCGCGGCCAAAGCTACGAAGAAGAAAGCACCCCCTGCGCCGAAGTCCACGGCGCAACAGCTCGGCAGCCTCATCAAGTCTTGTCGCGACATCATGCGCAAGGACAAGGGCCTCAACGGCGATCTCGATCGCCTGCCGATGCTCACGTGGATCATGTTCCTCAAGTTCCTGGACGACCTGGAGGACGTCCGACGCGAGGAAGCGAAGCTGGCCGGCAAACGATTTCGGCCCGCGATCGAGCCACCTTATCGTTGGCGCGATTGGGCCGCGAATCCGCACGGCACGACTGGTCCTGAGCTGATTGCCTTCGTCAACCAGGACGAAGCGGTCCGGCCTGACGGCACACGCGGCCCTGGTCTCTTCGCATACCTGCGCTCGCTTCAGAGCACCAATGGGGACCGGCGCGATGTGATCGCACGCGTCTTCGAGGGGACCGTCAACCGAATGGTGAACGGTTACCTGCTGCGCGATGTGATCAACAAGGTCAATGAGATCCACTTCACGTCGAAGGACGAGATCCACACGCTGAGTCTCTTGTACGAGTCTCTGCTGCGTGAAATGCGCGACGCTGCTGGTGATTCCGGAGAGTTCTACACGCCTCGTCCCGTGGTCAAATTCATCGTGAGCGTCATCGACCCGAAGCTGGGGGAAACAATCCTTGACCCTGCTGCCGGCACAGGAGGGTTCCTGGTCGAAGCCTTCGAGCATCTTAAGAAGCAGTGCAAGAAGGCGGAGGACTTCAGCCGACTACAACGCGCCACACTCTCCGGCGTCGAGGCGAAGTCCCTCCCATATCTTCTGTGCCAGATGAACCTCCTTCTCCACGGCCTCGAATATCCGGACATCGATCCAGGAAATGCACTTCGCGTACCTCTCCGTGAGATCGGCGACAAGGATCGCGCAGGCGTCATCATGACGAATCCGCCGTTCGGCGGAGAGGAAGAGCGGGGAATTCTCTCGAATTTCCCAGAAGACAAGCAGACATCCGAGACGGTGCTTCTCTTTTTGCAGCTTATTATGAGGAAGCTCAGACGGCCAGTCGGAGGCGCACGCCCGGGTCGCTGTGGAATGGTCGTACCCGATGGCGTCCTCTTCGCCGATGGCACCGCCGCGCGGATCAAAGAGGAACTGCTGCGGAACTACAACCTCCACACGATAGTTCGCCTCCCGAACGGCGTCTTCGCGCCGTACACTCCGATTCCAACCAACCTCCTATTCTTTGACCGCTCCGGCCCAACCAAGACTATCTGGTACTACGAGCATCCGCTGCCAGAAGGTCGCAAGAACTACTCCAAGACACAGCCTCTGCAATTCGACGAGTTCGGACCTTGTCTCGCGTGGTGGCGCGAACGTGCAGAGAACGAGCGCGCCTGGAAGGTGCCGGTCGAGAATGTCATCAAGCGCGACGAGTCAGGCGCCGTCGTGTCGGTCAACCTTGAGCTGAGAAATCCCAGAGCTAAATCAGACTACGAGCACATGGCGCCGGCCCAGCTTGCCCAGGACATTCTGTCCAAGGAGCGACGCATAACGGATATTGTCGAGAGCATCATCAAGACGCTCGACTCGTCGCGACGGGTGGATGCGTCCGCCAGCCACCATGATTGACACCAAGGAACCACGACTGCCGCGCGGCTGGCGCATGACCCCGTTTGACGAACTGCTTCGACGAGTCGAGCGGCCGTTACTCCTTGACGATGCGGAGACGTATCGCTGTGTCGGTGTCCGCTGGTACGGCGCAGGCGCGTTCGTTCGTGAACGGCTTCCGGGATTGAGCATCGCGCGGAAGCAACAATGGGTCATCCGAAAAGGAGACGTTGTCTACAACAAACTGTTCGCTTGGAAGGGAGCATTCGCGATCGCGGATTCGGACGTCGATGACTGTATCGTCTCCGACAAGTTCCCGACGTACACGGTCGATCAGGATCTGGTTGAGCCGGAGTTCCTCTTCTACTTCTTCCGGACTGCGGCGCTGAGGAGCCAAGCGGAGAGCCTTTCCAGGGGAGCGGCGGCTATCAGCAAATTCACGCTGAATCCGCCGGCGTTTTGGAGGCTTCGTCTGCCACGACCGCCTCTCCCGGAACAGCGCCGGCTGGTAAGCCAGCTACATGATTTCGACGCGAAGATTCGTGAAGCCCGCAGACTCCGTGACGAGTCCGGGACGGCGACAGAAGCCCTCCTGGCCGCCCAGACGTCGACGATGGTCGATCCTCAAGACGTTTCAGGCAAACTCGGCGACGTTTTGTCTGGGGCACCGCGTAACGGCTGGTCGGCCCGATGCAACAATGCCGACGGTGGCATCCCTGTTCTCTCGTTGGGCGCGGTTCGCGGCTTCGAGTACCGTCCGTCTGAATTCAAAAGAACACTCGAACCGACAAGGATGGACGCGCACTACTGGCTCCGCGACGGCGATCTGCTGATGACGCGGAGCAACACACCGGAGCTTGTCGGCCACGCGGCGATCTACAACGGCGTTCCGGCGCCATGCATCTATCCAGACTTGATGATGCGTTTGGTCGTAAACGACCAGAAGGCCGACAAGGAGTTCGTTCACTTCTGGCTCATGAGCCGTCCCGTTCGCGAATACATCCGACGAACCGCAAAAGGGACCAGCGCCACGATGAAGAAGATCTCCCAAAGCGCCGTCATGAACATCCCCTTCCCCAGCCACATGCCCCGTGACCGCCAGCAGGCCATCGTCAGAACCCTGAAGGTGCTCAGGGTGCAACTGAAGATCTCAAGAGACCTCCAGACGCGCTCTGCCTCCGAGATCGACGCCCTCATGCCAACGGCTCTGACAGCAGCCTTTCGGGGAGAACTGTAACTCGCCTGAGACGCGACGACATCCACCCTTCGGTCCTCCCGCCGCGCTCGGGTCTCGGGATGATCGCGTCCAGCGCTCGCGGTCTTACTATCCCGGCGACGGACTGATGGAAGGTCAGTTGACACCGAGCGAATCCATCTGGAAGATCTCCTCACAACTGCCGAGCTTATTCGCGCCGCCGGTCTCCATGGCCAGATCCCATGCTGCCGCGGGGCGTCCAAGAGAGGAGTCTGATGGAAACGAACACGTCTCCGGAGTCGGTCATCTCGCATTGGGCAGCACTCGTCGAGAATCTGCAGGAGTCCCCTCTCCAGTTCTACCACTGGGTCGAGGCGGCGCTCCTGCGGCGGCAGATCCCCAACACCGAGAACTCCCGCGTCGAGTACGCTGGCGGAGTGCTTGCGCCGAAGCGCGAGTACCTGCGCGTCAAGCGCGGGAGCCTCGTCTTCGACATCTGCGGCGCACCGTTCGGGACGGCGTTCTTCGTGTCCTGGTGGCAGACGGAAGCCGAGCCACCGCCCAATCCCTTCATGAAGCTCTTCGGGATCTTCGGGCTGCTCGTTGCAGTGTGGGTTTCGCTGCAGACATTCGGCTTCTTCACGGGCCTCATCGTTCTCATCGTCGCCGTGCCCTTGCTCCTCTTGATCGTGAACAATCTGACGCGCGGCGGCGACATGTCCGACGCGTGGCTGAAGGCGATACCCGGCGTGGGCTGGCTGTACAAGTGGCTCTTCAAGCAGCCGACGTACTACCAGACCGACACCGCACTCATGTTCCAGAAAGCGGTCCACAACGCGGTGCAGGAAGTGATCGACGAAATGACTAAGACGAAGGGCCTCCGCGCGCTGTCCGAGGCGGAACGGAAGCCGGTCATGCTCCAGTTCTACGGCCGCCGATCCGTCGGCTGACAGGCGGGCAGGTTCAGGCGGGAGCTGGTTGGGCGTGGGGCGTCCCCGCGCGCTCGGAACACGTTCGCCGCGTGTGTCCCGGTTTGCCGCAACCGGAGCAGACGTGCGGCTTCCGCGCGGTGGGCGGCGCACCGCCGATGCTCGACAACTCGGCGCGCAGCGACTCCAGCTCACGCTCCCGTTCAGCGATCCGCGCGCGCAGGAGCTTCGCGAAGTCTCCGCGCGCTTTCTCCAGCGAATCCGATTTGCGCGCCTTCGGGGCCGCGCCCTTGGTCAAGGTGGCCTTCGGGGCTGTGGCGATTCCCGTACTCATGATTCCCCTCCGTTGCCGTCACATCTTGCCGAGCGTTGGAACGGGTTGAAACGGGCAGGCGTTCCGCGTGGCGCGACGGCACGCCTGCCGCGTCCCAAGTGGCTCGGCTCGCGTCCAGCCGCCGGGGCACGACGCCCCGGCGAACCTCACGAGTTCCGGAGATTAGCGACGACGCCGACGTCGCTTCTTCGTGCGTTTCTTGCCAGACGCTCCGACGACAGCACTGATGAAGTCGTCTTCGCGGATGTACGGCGATGGGTACCGCTTCCATCGCGCGCTCTCCTGGGGAAAACGGCCATCTTCGACTACGCTGACTTGCGACTCGTCCAGCTCCAACACAACCCGTCCATCCTTGGAGAACCACTCGATGTACGGATAGGGCACATGCGGATGGTAGGGCTCCCCAATCTTGATGTACTCGCGGTACTCTTCGGCGAGTTCGCGCCGTGCCTTGTCGCGCTCGGCCTGGGACAACTCTTCCTCGTCCCATTCACGCTCGTGCTCCTGCATGAGCCGGTCAGCGATCTCCTGCGACCATAGACACGCCAAGCCAGCGCTAATATCGCCAACGGCACCGCTTTGCACCTCGGAGAAGCCCTTCATGAACGTGCCCTCCCACCCGAGCGCCTCCGCGCGATCGGACGGGTTCGGGTTATGCAACCGGATCATCGTGCCGCGTATGTCTTCGTGGAAGTCCCCCTCAAGATCGAGCGTCACGCGGAGCGGCTCCGCATCCTGGCGATAGAAGCGCAACCAGCCAGTCACTTCCCCCGGAGTCCGGTTGTCCAGCTCACCGTCGATGAGGTTCTCATACGGTCTCCATGCCCGCTCACTCCACGCGGACGCGGCGCTACTCTTCGAAGCTGGCCGGTACGCCGGGAGCCATTCCCTGGCGCTCCTGGGTTTCGAGGAACTCGCCAAACTGCAACCGCTCTGGAGTCTCACGGTGGACGCTTCCGTCCTGGCCGGAACTGACTGGAAGTACGTGAGAGAGTTCATGATGAAACACAACGACAAGATCGCGCTCGCGTTGTTCACGGAGTATCTCTTGGAAGCGATCTTCTCCGTTGATCATCACGAGGACAGCATCATCAAAGGACTCACGCCGCTCACGGCGCTCACGGACGAGGCGCGGCGACTGAATCTTTTGAAGCAGGATGGCTTCTACATCGGTTTCGACGGCAGCCGATTCCGGTCTCCGAACGAGGTCGTCACTGAGCGGATGGCGGCCTCAGTGGTGGCTCGTCTGAACTCGATGCTCGCGACGTTCGCGGTCTTCGACGGGCTGTGCTCGCTTCCGGGGCCGCCGACCAAAGAACAGTTGCTCGCCGCCAAGCGATCCCTTCAGGCAGAGCGGTCCCAGTCGTGATTGCCTGCGCGGCGGACGCTGCGTGGCGACACAAGCAGGGCGCAGAGACTTGGATTGCAGTGAGCGTCGGCGTCAGTCGGCGATCTTTCTGACGCCGGCCTAGTACTACTCAGTCACTTCTAGCTTGACGCGCGGATCTACCCGTGATCTATTGCTGGTGTGACGCCACACGCCTTGAAGCGCCTCGATCGCGAGCTCACGACGTTCGTGGACACGTTGAC
>Ga0187894_10001176_pt1 | contig 34386 bp, 33 predicted proteins | sample GBC1701081metaG_FD_136650 | JGI IMG/M metagenome (GOLD analysis project Ga0187894, IMG submission 136650) | White microbial mat communities from a lava cave in the Kipuka Kanohina Cave System on the Island of Hawaii, USA - GBC170108-1 metaG ...
ACGGCGCAGCCTTCCGCGTCGATCACCATCGGCTCGGCGATGAAGCGGTCGAGGCCGAAGCCGTGGGCTTCGAGGTACGAGCGGTTCGGCAGCGCCGCCAGGAGGTGGACCGTGATGTCGTGCGCTCCGTGTGACGTCACTGGCAGGCTGAACGCCTCGGCCAGGTGCGCCACCTTCATGAACGCCGTGATCCCTCCGCAGTTCGTCACGTCGGGTTCGGGGAACGTCACGCCGCCTGCCCGGATCAGCTGCGCGAACTCGTGCAGCGTGTGGAGGTTCTCGCCCGCGGCGATCGGGAGACCGCCCTCGCGCACGATACGCGCGTGCCCGGCCACGTCGTCGGGTGAGGTCGGCTCCTCGAGCCACACGAGGTCGAAGGGCTGGAGCGCGCGCGCCGCGCGGATCGCCTCGTCCACGCTCCACCGCATGTTGGCGTCGACCATCAGCGGGAAGTCGGGGCCCAGGCGCTCGCGCATCGCGCGGACGCGGTCGACGTCCTCGCGCAGGCGCGCGCGGCCGACCTTCATCTTGATGGCGCGGAACCCATGCGCCAGGTTGTCGTCGGTCTGGCGGAGCAGGGCGTCGATCGATAGCTCGAGGTCGATGCCGCCCGCGTAGCACGGCACACGCGGATCGTGCCCGCCGAGCAGCCGCCAGAGCGGAGTTCCGAGCCGGCGCGCCTTCAGGTCCCAGAGCGCGATGTCGACCGCCGAGATGGCGAGTGCCGCGAAGCCCCCGCGTCCTCCGTAGTGAAGCGTCCACCACATCCGCTGCCACAGGTGCTCGATCCGCTCGGCGTCCTGCCCGACGAGCGCCGGCGCGAGATCGCGGTTGACGAGGGCTGCGACCGCGGCGCCGCCCGCGCCCACCGTGTACGTGTAGCCCACGCCCTCCGCGCCATCGCCGTCGTGAAGCCGCGCCGCGATCATCGCGAAGCTCGACATGGTTCCGTGCGTGCTGTCGGACAGAGGAGTGGGAAGAGGGATCAGGTAGTGCTGGGCCTCCAGCGTCTTGATCGGCATGGGAGGACGCGTCAGGTGTCGGCGACGGCGCGGCGGATTCCGGGCCGGCCCTCGTGGACCGATGCGGTCAGCGGACGTAGGGCGCCGCTACGACCGCACCTGGCACGCGACCCAGTGGCCCTTGGAGATCTCCTTCAGCACCTGCTCGTTCTCGGAGCAGGACGGGACGCGGATCGAGCACCGCGTGTGGAACCGGCAGCCCGACGGCGGCTTGATGGGGCTCGGCACGTCACCTTCCAGAATGATCCGCTTGCGCCTGACCGCCGGATCGGGGATCGGCACGGCGGAGAGGAGCGCCTCGGTGTAGGGATGGCGCGGGTTGTTGTACAGCTCCTTGCCGGGCGCGACCTCGACGACCTTGCCGAGGTACATGACCGCCACGCGCGTCGAGATGTGCTCGACCACGGAGAGATCGTGGGCGATGAAGAGATACGTGAGGTTGAACTGCTTCTGGAGATCCTCCATCAGGTTGATGACCTGGGCCTGGATGGACACGTCCAAGGCCGAGACGGGCTCGTCGGCCACGATCAGCTTCGGGTTGACGGCCAGCGCGCGGGCGATGCCGATGCGCTGGCGCTGGCCACCCGAGAACTCGTGCGGGTAGCGGCGGAGATGGTCCGCGTTGAGACCGACCGTCTCGAGCAGGTGGACCACGCGCTCCTCGCGCTCGCGCTTGGTCTTGGCGAGCTTGTGGATGACCAGGGCCTCGCCGATGATCGAGCCCACCGTCATGCGGGGGTTCAGCGAGGCGTACGGGTCCTGGAAGATGATCTGCATGTCCCGGCGCAGCTGACGCAGCGACCGCTTGTCGAGCGTGGTGACGTTCTTGTCCTCGAACCAGACCTCGCCGGCCGTCGGCTCGATCAACCGCAGAATGCACCGGCCTGTCGTGGACTTGCCGCATCCGGACTCCCCGACGAGCCCGAGCGTCTCGCCCCGCATGATCTCGAACGACACGTCGTCCACGGCGTGCACGCGCGCGACCTCGCGCGAGAGCAAACCGCCGCGAATCGGGAAATACTTCTTGAGATTCTTGACCCGGAGGAGCGGCGTGTCAGCCATGCGTCACCTCGATGAGGCGCCCGGGGGGCGCCGGGTGTAGTCGAACCCGACTAACCGTTAAAACGCGTCGACCCGTACCGACCAACCACCAACCGTCTGATCTTGCCGCGTTCGAGCGCCGGCTTTGCCGGCGCCCTTTGCCTCGTGGGGGAGGCAGCTAATACAGCCAGCAGGACACCTTGTGGCCCGGCTTCACTTCCTTGAGCACCGGGTCCTTCTCGGTGCAGACCGACTTCACGAACGGACAGCGCGGAGCAAACCGGCAGCCGGGCGCGATGTCGCCCCGCAGCGTGGGGACCGTTCCCGGAATGGTCTCGAGCCGTCGCTTCTCGGTCGCGTCCAGGTCGATGCGCGGAATCGAGCGCAGGAGCCCCTGCGTGTACGGATGCAGCGGCTCTTTGAACAGGTCCGAGACGGGGGCTTCCTCGGCGACCTTCGCCGCGTACATCACCACCACGCGCTGGGCCGTCTCGGCGATGACGCCCATGTCGTGGGTGATGAGCATCACGGCCATCTTGAGCTTGGCCTTCAGCTCGTTCAGCAACTCGAGGATCTGGGCCTGGATCGTGACGTCGAGGGCCGTCGTGGGCTCGTCGGCGATGAGCAGATTCGGGCTGCACGACAGCGCCATCGCGATCATCACGCGCTGGCGCATGCCGCCGGAGAGCTGATGCGGGTACTCCTTCACACGCCGCTCGGCGTTCGGGATGTGGACCAGCTTCAGCATGTCCACGGTCTTGGCCATCGCGTCGCGGCGGTTCAGGCGCTCGTGGAGTCGCAGGGCCTCGGCGATCTGCTCGCCGCAGGTGAACACCGGGTTGAGCGAGGTCATGGGCTCCTGGAAGATCATCGAGATTTCCTTGCCGCGGATCTTCCGGAGCCGGTTCGCCGGCATGTTCACGAGGTTCGTGCCGTTGTAGTTGATCTCGCCTTCGACGATCTTGCCCGGCGGCTGCGGGATGAGCTTCATGATGCTGAGCGCGGTCACCGATTTGCCGCAGCCCGACTCGCCCACCACCCCCAGGGTCTCGCCCTGGTTGATGTAGAGGTCCACGCCGTCGACCGCCCGGACCACGCCCTCGTCCGTGAAGAAGTATGTCTTGAGGTTCTTGACGTCCAGCAGGCGGTCAGCCATGGCGTGCGGTCTCCTCGTTCCCGGGTATTCGGCTACCAGGTTGCCGTGATCTCGCGGAGGGCCTCGACGGCCCGGTCGACGTCCTCGGTGTCCACGTCCTTGTGGGTGACGCAGCGGATGGCCGCTGGTCCGATCTGATGAATCTTCACCTTTCGGGCCAGACAACCGGTGACCAGCTCCGAGGCCCCGCCCCCACGATCCACGTGGAAGATGACGATGTTCGTCTCGACCTTGGCGAGGTCGACCCCGAGTCGCGGCAGCCCGCTGATGCCTTCGGCCAGGCGTCGGGCGTTGCCGTGGTCCTCGGCCAGGCGCTCCACCATCGTGTCCAGGGCCACTAGCCCCGAGGCGGCGAGCACGCCGACCTGGCGCATGCCTCCGCCGAGCGACTTTCGCACCCGCCGCGCCCGCGCCACGAAGTCCCGCGAGCCGCACACGAGGGATCCGACAGGCGCCCCGAGCCCTTTGGAGAGGCAGAACGTCAGCGAATCCACGTGGCGCGCGAAATCGACCACCGGTCGGCGGAGGGCCACCGCCGCGTTCCAGATGCGGGCGCCGTCGAGATGCACCGGGACGCCGGCGGCATGCGCAGCGGCCGCGACCCCCTCGATCTCCTCGGGGCTGCAGCACGTCCCCCCGTGTCGGTTGTGCGTGTTCTCGAGACACACGAGCCCGGTGACCGGGATGTGGATGTTGCTCGGCCGGATGTGATCGCGCACCTGCGCCGCGGTGAGGAAGCCTCGCTCGGTCTGGAGCGCGAGCGTCTGCACGCCGCCGAACATGGCCGAGCTCGCGCCCTCGTAGTTGAAGATGTGCGAGTCGGCGTCGACGATGATCTCCTGGCCGGGGCGGGTCTGCGCCAGGACCGACGTGAGATTGCCCTGGGTGCCCGAGGACACGAACAGCGCCGCCTCCTTGCCCGTGCGACGCGCCGCCTGCTCCTCGAGCCGCCGCACCGTCGGGTCTTCCTCCCAGACGTCGTCGCCGACCTCGGCAGACGCCATGGCCTCGCGCATCGCGGGGGTCGGGAGGGTAAGGGTGTCCGACCGAAGATCGACGACGTCGTGCATGGGCTACCTCGTGGCGGTCCGCAGACGCTGGGCCGCGCGCCGGCCCCACTCCGTGTACGAATACTCGTCGGCGACGCGTCGGAACGCTTCCTGGGCGTCCTGCATGCGGCCGTCACTGGCGTAGACCTCCCCGAGCCGGAACAGGGCCTCGGGGATGACCAGCGTGCGCGGATAATCCTTGATGACGCCTTCGAGCCGCTGCCTCGCGGCGATGGCGTTGCCCTGGTTCAGATAGTAGCTCGCGACCCACAACTCCTTCTGAGCGATGCGGCCCCGGCAGATGTCGATCTTCGCCAGCGCGTCGCCGGCGTACCGGCTGTCGGGGTACTCGCGGACCAGCGTCTTGAACGCGTCCATCGCCTTCTGCGTGATCGCCTGGTCCTGCTCGACCGGCTTCATCTGGTCGTAGTAGCTCATCGCCAGGCGGAACTGCACGAGGTCCGCGATCTGATGCCGCGGGTAGAAGGATCGGAACGTCTCGAACTCCTTGATTGCCTTGTCCCACTCGCTCTCACGGTAATAGGCCTCGCCCATCAGGAACCGCGCGCGCGGGGCATAGATCGATTGCGGGTGCCGCTCGACGATCTTCTGGAATGCCGTGCGCGCCTCCGCATAGCGACTTCGATCGAGCTCCTTCTCCCCGATGGCGTAGAGGTCCGACGCCGGCGGCAGCGGCTGCGGCCGCTGCCGGACCCAATCGGCGATAGTCGAACAACCTCCGAGGAGGGTGGAGAGCGCCACCAGGGCACTAACCGCAAGGGATTTGAGACGCATCTGCAAGAGGTTGGGGTCCTAGTCGGGGTAGTTGTAAGGGCAGTCGGATGGAATGTCAAGGACCTTGCTGGCATCGGGGCCGGGCCGTATGATCCCGGGCATGGCACCCCCCGCCGGCCTCGCCGCCCCCCGAATGTTCCGCGTCAGGCAGACCTTTGCCCGGCCTCGCGTTGACGACATCCCGGCCGCCGTCCGGGCGTCGCTGGCCTCGGCGCGCCTCCCGATCAAGCGGGGCGACGTCGTGGCCGTCGGGGCGGGGAGTCGCGGCGTGGCGAACATCGACGTGATCGTCGGCGCCACCGTCGCCTGGCTCCGGGACCTCGGGGCCCGCCCCTTCGTCTTCCCGGCCATGGGCAGCCACGGGGGTGGGACCGCCGAGGGGCAACTCGACGTGCTGGCCCACTACGGCATCACCGAGGCCACGATGGGCTGCGAGGTCCGGGCGACCATGGACGTGGTCCGGGTGGGAGAGGCCCTCGGGATACCCGTGTGGCTCGACCGCCTGGCCTCCGAGGCCGACTGGGTCGGCATCGTGAACCGCGTCAAGCCGCACACGGACTTCAAGGGGTCCATCGAGTCGGGCCTGTTCAAGATGATGACCATCGGACTCGGCAAGCTGATCGGCGCCACGCAGTACCATCGCGCCAACGTCAGCCGGGGTTACGAGACCGTGATCACCGCCGTCGGGCGGGAGATGCTGGCCAGGGCGCGCATCGGGTTCGGCCTCGGCGTCGTCGAGAACGGCTACGACGAGACCGCGCGCATCGAGGCGTTCAACGCGGCAGACCTCGAGGCAGGCGAGCGCCGCCTGTTGAAGGACGCTCGCGAGTGGATGGCACGGCTGCCGTTGTCTCCGATCGACGTGCTCGTGGTCGAGGAGGTCGGCAAGAACATCTCGGGCGCTGGCATGGACACCAATGTCATCGGGCGCCCCTCGAACCCGCATGAGCCGTTTCCGTCCGACACCAAGATTCTCTGGATCGTCGCGCTCGACCTCACGGAGGAGAGCGGCGGCAACGCGACCGGCATCGGCAACGCCGACTTCACCACGCGGCGCCTCGCCGACAAGATCGACTGGAAGCCGACCGCGCTCAACTGCCTGACCGCGTGCACGCCGAATGGCGCCAAGCTGCCCCTCACCTTCGATTCCGACCGCGAGGCGATCGAGAGCGCGCTCGGCTGCATCGGGCTCACGTCGCCCGAGTCGGCGCGCGTCGTTCGCATCCGCAACACGCTGATCCTCGGCGAGATCGAGTGCTCCGAGGCCTTCATGCCCGAGATCGCGAAGCGCTCCGACCTGACCGTGCTCGGGGACGCCCGGCCGCTGGCCTTCGACGCGGCCGGCGCCCTGATCCCGCTCAGCCGCTGATCGGCGCGCGTTCCGACGCGGCCGGCGCCGAGGCGTCGGGAGCCGCGCCCCCTCAGGCCTGCCGTCGCTGGCGCAGCACCTCGACGAGCGCCGGCAGGATCGACAGCACGATGATCGCGAGGATGACCAGCGAGAAGTTCTTCCGGACGACCGGGATGTTCCCGAAGAGATAGCCCCCGCCGCAGAGGCTCCCGATCCAGAGGATGGCGCCGGACACGTTGTAGAGGGCGAAGCGCGCGTAGGTCATCTGGCCGATGCCCGCTACGAAGGGCGCGAACGTGCGGACGATCGGCACGAATCGCGCGATGACGATCGTCTTGGCGCCGTATCGCTCGTAGAAGCGATGCGTGCGATCGAGGTGCTCGGGGTTGAGGAACCGCACGTCCTTCCTCGTGAACACGCGCGGGCCAACGTAGTGGCCGACGGCGTAGTTGACCGCGTCGCCGAGAATCGCCGCGCCGGTCAGCAGCGCCATCGCGAGCCCCAGGTCGAGCGCCCCCACGGCCGCGAACGTGCCGACCGCGAACAGCAGCGAGTCGCCCGGCAAGAACGGCGTCACCACGAGCCCGGTCTCGCAGAACACGATGAGAAACAGGATGAGGTACGTCCAGACGCCGTAGGCCTGGATGACGGCGTGGAGATGCTTGTCCAGGTGGATGACGTAGTCGAGCAGCGTGCCGATCAGCTCCATGGCCCTCCTGAGGCGCTGGCCTCGATCCCGAGTTGCGAACCACGCCCGTTTCGAACCCGCCCATTGTATTGAGCTTCCGGCGCAAGCGCTGACCGAAATCGAGGCACTGGCGTGCTCATCCATTGACCAGCACGCCGGTCCAGCGGTCACGCGCGCGGCAGAACGGATGCTGATCGATGGCGTGCGCAGCGCCTGACGTTCAGGCCGGGCGGCACTTAGCACGCATCCCGCACATCCCGGGGCGCTGGCACACGGGTTGCTGTCCTCCGTCGACATCGGCCGACGATGGCCGGGACGCATCACGGCGAAGACGCCGCCTCCTCGCGGAGCGCGGCGTCTTTTTTCCACCGCAGTCTTCGTCACCGGAAAGGGAGCACGATCATGGCGGTCACCCGTCGAGATTTCCTGAAGGCATCGGGCGCCGGCGTCCTGCTTGCCGGCGTCCCGGCCGGCTGGGCGGGCGGAGCCTACGCGTCCGATGCGCCCGAGACGCCCAAGATTCGCATCGGCATCATCGCGCTCACGGACTGCTCGAGCCTCGTGATGGCGCACGAGCTGGGCCTGTTCAAGAAGCACGGCCTCGAGTCGACGATCTCGAAGGAGGCGTCGTGGGCGGTCATCCGCGATCGGCTCTCGCTCGGCGAAAACCAGGCCACCCACATGCTCATCGGGATGCCGTACGCCTCGACGATGGGGCTCGCGGGCTCGCCGGTGAAACCGATGGTCATTCCCTTCCACCTGAGTCGCAACGGGCAGGCGATCACGCTGACGAAAGCGCTGCTCGACAAGGGAGTCAAGGCGCCGGCGCAGATCAAGCCCCTCGCGGGCGACGCCAAGAGCAAGGGCACGCCGATGACCTTCGCGATGACGTACCCCCCCGGGACCCACGCCATGTGGATGCGGTACTGGCTCGCGAGCGGGGGCATCAACCCCGACCGGGACGTGTCGCTCATCACGATCCCGCCGCCGCAGATGGTCGCGAACATGAAGGTCGGCAAGATGGATGGTTTCTGCGTGGGCGAGCCGTGGAACGCCCGCGCCATCGCCGACGGGATCGGGTTCACGGCGATCACGACCCAGCAGATGTGGAAGGACCATCCCGAGAAGGTCCTCGCGTTCACCGAGGAGTTCGCCACGAAGAACCCGAGGACGGTCAAGGCGATGCTGCGCGCGATGCTCGAGGCGAGCCAGTGGGCGGACAAGCTCGAGAACCGGGCGCGGCTGGCCGAGGTCGTCTCGCAGCCGCAGTACATCAACACCGCCAAGGAGGTCATCCTCGGACGCTTGCTCGGCGACTACGACTACGGCGACGGGCGCAAGGAAAAGGACAAGCTGTACATGACCTTCTTCGACCGCCAGACCAACTTCCCGATGAAGTCGCACGGGGTGTGGTGGCTCACCCAGTTCCGCCGGTGGGGCATGGTCAAGGAGGCGCCCGACTACAAGGGCATCGTCGAGCGCGTGCATCGTCCCGACATCTACCGGGAGGTGGCGAAGGGGATGGGCGTCGAGGTGCCTCGCGAAGACATGAAGAAGGAGACGTTGTGGGACGGCGTCACCTTCGACCCCGCGGAGCCGGAGAAGTACGCGAAGGGGTTCGCCGTCCACTCGATGGCGTGAGGCGCGCGACGGCCGCGCTCGCCCAGAGGAGACTCCGATGACGAATACGCTCGTCCAGCGTGTCGTGTTGCCGATGCTCGGGATCGCGGCCGTGCTGGTCTGCTGGGCCGCCATCAGTCAGACGGTGGCCCCCGATCTCCCATCCCCGATCAAGACCTGGAACGAGTCGCGCCGCTACGTGCTCGAGCCGTTCTTCAAGGACGGCGAGATGAACCAGGGCATCGGGCGGCTCGCGTTCTATTCGCTGGTCCGGGTCGGCAAGGGCTATCTGCTCGCGCTCGCGATCGGCACGCCGATCGGCTTCCTCCTCGGTCTCTCGGCGGGCTTCTATCGGTCGTTCGATCCGATCATCCAGTTCCTGCGCCCGATTTCCCCGCTGGCCTGGTTGCCCCTCGGCCTCGTGGTGTTCCAGAAGTCCGAGCCGGCGGCGATCTTCACGATCGCGCTCTGCGCGATGTGGCCGACCGTCATCAACACCGCGGTGGGCGTGCGGAGCATCAGCCAGGACTACCTGAACGTGGGACGCGTGCTCAAGCTGTCGCGCACGAAGATGCTCGCCAAGATCATCGTTCCCGCCTCGCTGCCGTACGTCTTCACGGGCTACCGGCTCTCGCTCGGGCTCGCGTGGCTGGTGATCGTCGCCGCCGAGATGCTGACGGGCACGCCCGGCGTGGGCGGCTTCCTCTGGCAGGAGTACAACAGCCTCGTCTACTCGCACATCATCCTGAGCGTCATCACGATCGGCGCCATCGGGTTCGTTCTCGACCGGCTGATGGGCCTGATCGAGGCCCGCTTCAAGACGACCTGATGTCGTACCTGGACGTCCGCGGCCTCGAGAAGTCGTTCGTCACTCCGCGGGGAACCACGCGGGTGCTCGGCGGGCTCGATCTCGCCCTCGAGCAGGGCGAGTTCGTGGCCGTGGTCGGGTACTCGGGCTCGGGGAAGACCACGTTCGTGTCCCTCGTCGGCGGACTGCTCCAGCCCGACGCCGGCCACATCGTCCTCGACGGCGCGCCGGTGACCGGGCCGGGGCCGGAGCGGGGCATCGTCTTCCAGCAGTATTCGCTCCTCCCCTGGATGAGCGTGTTCGACAACGTAGCCCTGGCCGTCGACGCGGTGAACCCGGGGCGATCCGCGCGGGAGCGGGAACGCCTCACCGAGGAGTTCATCGCCCTCGTCAACTTGACCGCGGCGCGCTGGAAGCGCCCGCGCGAGCTGTCCGGCGGCATGCGCCAGCGCGTCGCCGTCGCCCGCGGCCTGGCGATGCAACCGAAGCTCTTGCTCATGGACGAACCGTTCAGCGCCCTCGACGCGCTCACGCGGGCGACACTCCAGGACGAGCTGCTGCGCATCTGGGGCGAGCGGGGCTCGACGGTGATCCTCGTGACCAACGACGTCGACGAGGCCATTCTCCTCGCGGACCGCATCTACCCGATGACCCCGGGGCCCGGGGCCGTCCTCGGCCCGGCGATCGAGGTGGGATTGCCGCGGCCGCGCGAGCGGCGCCACATGAGCCTGTTGCCCGCCTATCAGAAGGCGCGGCAGGGCATCGTCGAGTTCCTCCGCGCGTGCCGCCGATGAAGACGAACAAGGACCCCGGCTAGGAGACACCCCATGCCCGCGTTCGTCGAGATCGATCAGCTTGGAAAGACCTATCCGACTCCGGCCGGCCCGGCGGAGATCGTGCGCGATTTCACCCTCCATGTGGACCAGGGCGAGTTCGTCTGCATCGTCGGACACTCGGGGTGCGGCAAGTCCACGGTGCTGTCGATCGTCATGGGGCTCAACGCGCCCACCACGGGCGGCGTCGCCATCGCCGGGCGCGAGATCGACGGCCCGGGGACCGACCGCGGCGTCGTGTTCCAGTCGGCCACGCTCCTGCCCTGGCTCTCCGTCCGCCAGAACGTGCGCCTGGCCCTCGACCAGGTGCGAACCTCCACGCGGGCGGGCGACGTCGACCCGTACCTCGAGGGCGTCGGGCTCGGCGGGCTCGGTGAGCGCTTTCCACGGGAGCTGTCGGCGGGCATGCAGCAGCGCGTGGGCATCGCGCGCGCCTTCGCCCTCGAGCCCCGCCTGCTCCTGCTCGACGAGCCGTTCTCGCTCCTCGACGCTTTGACCCGCATGGAGCTCCAGGACGAGCTGATGGCGCTGTGGGAAGCCAAGCGGCAGACGGTCCTCATGGTCACCCACGACGTCGACGAGGCGCTGCTCCTCGCCGATCGCATCGTGATGATGACGAGCGGGCCTGCCGCGACGATCGGCGAGATCCTCGCGGTGCCGTTCGCGCGGCCCAGGCGGCGCGAAGAGATCATCGCGGGCGCGGACTACTTCTGGCTGCGCGATCAGGTCATCAATTTCCTGGAAGACGCGGGCGCTGCCTTATGACGGACGCGGCGTGGCGCCGGACGCTCTGCCCGTACTGCGGGGTCGGGTGCGGCCTGCTCGTGAAGGTGGACGGCGGAGCCGTGACGCGCGTGAAGGGCGATCCGGCGCATCCCGCCAACTTCGGGGACGTGTGCGCCAAGGCGGTGCATCTGCCGCCCGCGCTCCGTGCCGACACCCGGTTGCTGTATCCGCAGATGCGCGTCCACCGCGGCGCCGACCTCGCGCGCGTTTCGTGGGACGCCGCGCTCGGCCACGTCGCCGCGCGCTTCCGGACGATCGCGTCCACGTACGGCCCGGGCGCGATCGCCTTCTACGGGTCAGGCCAGCTCCTGACCGAGGAATACTACGTCGCCTCGAAGCTCGCCAAGGGCTTCATCGGCACCAACCACTTCGACACCAACTCGCGCCTGTGCATGGCGTCGGCGGCCGTCGCCTACACCCGCTCGCTCGGTGCGGATGGACCGCCGGCGGCCTACGCCGACCTCGAGCTGGCCGACTGCTTCGTCCTCATCGGCACCAACACGGCCGACTGCCACCCGATCGTCTGGAAGCGCATCAAGAAGCGAAAGCTCGCCCAGCCCGAACACGTTTCGGTGATCGTGGCCGATCCGCGCTGGACCGAGACGGCGGACATCGCCGATCTGCATCTCCCGCTCCGCCCGGGCTCGGACATCGCCCTCCTCAACGCGATGCTGCACGTGCTCTGGCGGCACGGCCTGCTCGACCGGGCGTTCATCGCCGCCCACACGTCCGACTGGGAAGCGATGCGGGCGGCCATCGATCGCTATCCGCCCGAGCGGGCCGCGGCGATCACCGGGCTTTCGCGGGAGATCATCACCGCGGCGGCGCTCACGTTCGGCCGGGCGCGGGCCGCGCTCACGCTCTGGAGCATGGGCATCAACCAGAGTCACGTCGGCACGGACAAGAACGCGGCCATCCTGAACCTGCACCTCGCCACCGGACAGATCGGGCGTCCCGGGGCCGGACCCTTCTCGCTCACCGGCCAGCCGAACGCGATGGGCGGCCGCGAGACAGGTGGGCTGGCGCACCTCCTGCCCGGGTACCGCTCCGTCGCCGACGCGGCCGCGCGCGTCGTGGTCGAGCGGCACTGGGGAGCGCCCGCGGGCCGCATCGCTGCCGAGCCGGGGCGCTCGGCGCTCGAGATCTTCGAGGGACTGCTGTCGGGCGAGGTGCGCGCCGTGTGGATCATGTGCACCAATCCGGCCGCCTCGATGCCCGACCTCGATCTCGTCGAGAAGGCGCTCCGCCAGGCGGAGCTGGTCGTCGTCCAGGACGCCTACCATCCGACGGACACCTCGCTGTTCGCCGACGTGCTCCTGCCCGCAGCGCAGTGGCCGGAGAAGGACGGGGTGATGACCAACTCCGAGCGGCGGCTGACCCTTCTGCCAAAGCTCGTCGACCCGCCCGGGGAAGCGCTCCCCGACGCCGCGATCATCACGCGGTTCGCGGAGAAGCTCGGGTGGGGCGCGGCGTTTCCCTCCGAGCGCGCCGCGGACATCTTCGACGAGTTCGCGGCGCTGACCGCCGGCACGCCCTGCGACTACTCTGGCGTGAGCCACGCGCGCCTCGAGGACGAGGGCCCGCTCCAGTGGCCCGTGCCTGCTCCTGATCATCCCGGCACGCCCCGCCTCTACGAGGATGGGCGCTTCCCCACCGAGACCGGGCGCGCGCGGTTCATTCCCGTCGACCACGATCCGCCGGTGGAACCCGTGGACAGCGGATTTCCGCTCGTCCTCACGACGGGCCGCGTCCGCGATCACTGGCATACGCTGACGCGCACCGGCAAGTCGCCGGCGCTCGTCTCACGCACGCCCGAGCCGCTGCTCGAGGTGAATCTCCGGGATGCCCGCCGCGCCGGCGTGCGCGACGGGGACTTCGTCGAGATCACCTCGCGGCGAGGGAAGGCGGTCGCCCAGGCGCGCGTGAGCGAGACCATCCGGGAGGGCACGTGCTTCCTGCCCTTCCACTGGGGCCGGCGACTCGGCTTCTACAAGGCCGCCAACAACCTGACGCTCTCCGCCCGCGACCCGCTGTCACGGCAACCGGAGCTCAAGTGCTGCGCGGTCAGGCTCCGGCCGATCACGGAGGTTCGCACATGAACAAGATCGAGGCGCTGAAGCTCGCCAAGGACGGCCTCGACGTGCAGGAGGACCTCGTGCGATTCGCGCGCGAGGGGTGGAAGACGATCGCCGACGACGACAAGGAACGGCTCAAGTGGGTCGGGGTCTTCCAGCGCCGCCCGACGCCAGGCCATTTCATGATGCGGATCCGCATGCCGAACGGCATCGTCACGTCGGCCCAGGCGCGACTGCTCGGCGAGATCACGAAGGCCTCGGGTCGAAACGTCGCCGACGTGACCACGCGCCAGCAGGTGCAGCTCCGCTGGCTCACCATCGAGGAGATTCCCGACGTCATCGCCCGCATCGAGGCCGCCGGCCTCAGCAGCCTGCAGACCGGCATGGACAACATCAGGGGCATCGTCGGCTGCCCCGCCACCGGCTTGGCGCCGACCGAGCTCATCGACACGACCGAGATCGCGCGCGAGTTCCAGCGCATCTTCGTCGGCAACAAGGCGTTCACGAACCTGCCGCGCAAGTTCAACGTGACGATCACCGGGTGCCTCGAGCACTGCACGTCGGGGGAGACCCAGGACATCTCGATGACGCCGGCGCTGGCCGGGCCGGAGGGCGCGCCCATCGCCGGCTTCAACGCGGCCGTCGGCGGCAAGCAGGGGTCGGGCGGGCCCGTGTTCGCCGAGCCGCTCGACGCGTTCGTCCGACCCGAGGAAGCGCCCGAGGTGTGCGCGGCGATCGCATTGCTCTTCCGCGACCACGGGCCGCGCGAGGCGCGCAGCAAGTCGCGACTGGCATTCCTCGTGGCCGAGTGGGGCACCGAGCGCTTTCGCAAGGAGCTGGAGGTGCGCCTCGACCGTCCGCTGCCGCCGGCCGGGCGTGACGCTCGCGCCGAGCGCACGAACGATCACGTGGGCATCTTCCGCCAGCGGCAACCCGGCCTGAACTACGTGGGGCTCAAGACGCCGGTCGGCCGGATCACCGGCGATCAGCTCCTCGAGCTGGCGCGGCTGGCCGACTCCTACGGGCGAGGCGAGCTGCGCATGACGCCGGCGCAGAACGTGCTCCTCCCGCACGTGCCCGACGGGCGCCTCGGCGATCTGACGCAGGAGCCCCTGCTGCGCGAGCTGCCCTACAACCCCTCCGAGATCCAGCGCGGGCTCGTCTCGTGCACCGGGACGGACTTCTGCAACCTCGCGCTGATCGACACGAAGACGCGCGCGATGGCGCTCGCGCGCCAGTTCGAGAAGGCACTCGGCCGGACGCGCCCGCTCAGCGTGCGCTGGTCGGGGTGCCCGGCGTCGTGCGGCAATCATCACACGGCCGACGTGGGATTGCAGGGCTGCAAGGTGAAGGTCGACGGCAAGATCGTCGACGGCGTGCACGTCTTCGTGGGCGGCCGCGGCGGCCGTGACCCGCAGAAGGGGGTGCGGATCCTGGAGGACCTGCCGTGCGACGAGCTGCCGCAGGTGCTCGACCGAATCGTGCGCTTCTTCCCGCGGCCGGAACGGCTGGCGGATGAGGGCCAGTCATGATCGTCGCCGCGGGTTGCGTGGGGGACGGCGGGGTGACCGCCGTCGCCGAGCCGGGCTTTCCTGCGTGGTGCCCGTGCCCGGCGGTGCGCGGGCGCATGGAGGGGGACGGCGCGTGAGCGCGTTCGCGTATCCCGTCGCCCTCACGCTGTCCGGGCGTCCCTGTCTCGTCGTCGGAGGCGGCGCGGTCGCCGCGCGCAAGGTGGACGCGCTCGTGGAGGCCGGCGCGCGCGTGACCGTGGTGAGCCCGTGGCTGTGCACTGCGCTCCTCGCGCTGGCGGCCGACGGTCACTTCCGCTGGTGGCCGCGCGAGTACGCGGCCGGCGACGCCGAAGGGTACTTCCTCGCCATCGTCGCCACCGACGACCGTTCGGTGAACGCCGGGGTCGCCCGCGAGGCTCGAGCCCAGGGCGTCCTCGTCAACTGCGCCGACGACCCGGCGCACTGCGACTTCGTCCTGCCGGCAGTCGTCCGGCGCGGGCCGCTCACGGTGGCGGTGTCGACCGGCGGCGCGAGCCCGTTCATGGCGCGGCTGGTGCGGGAGGAGATCGAGGCGCTCCTGCCCGAGGACTATGCCGCGCTCGTCCAGGTCGTCGCCGAGGCGCGCCGGACGCTGCGCGATCGCGGGCTCTCCGTGGACGCCGAGCGCTGGAGGGCCGCGGTCGATGCCGAGCTGCGCGGCCTCGTGGCAGCCGGGCGCGCCGACGAGGCGCACAGCCGCCTGCTGGCGCGACTCGGAGCGTAGCGGGGTCGAGCCCGGAGACATGAGCAAGCGCTGGACTAGGGATTTCGCAGGCGCGTGCCGAGCACCGAGCGAGGTCGTGCGTCGTGACCCGCGAGCACGGCCATCCTGGACGTGGCCGGAGCTGCCGCCGTCGGCCTCGCCGTTCGGCCGCGTCGTGCTCGTCGGGGCGGGCCCGGGCGATCCGGACCTGATCACGGTCCGCGGCCTGCGCTGGCTCCGCCGGGCGGAGGTCGTGATCTACGACCAGCTCGCGAGCGCCGCCCTGCTCGACGAGGCGCCGCCGTCAGCGCTCCGCATCTTCGCGGGGAAGTCGGGCGGCCGGCACTGTGTCGCGCAGTCCGCGATCAACGCGCTCCTGATCCATCACGCGGTGGCAGGGCGGCTGGTCGTCAGGCTGAAGGGCGGCGATCCGTTCGTGTTCGGCCGGGGCGGGGAAGAGATGCTGGCGTGCCTCGCCGCGGGCATCGACGTCGAGGTCGTGCCGGGTGTCTCGTCGGCGGTCGCGGTCCCTGGATCGATGGGGATCCCGGTCACGCACCGAGGGCTCGCATCGTCGTTCGCGGTCGTGACCGGACACGAAGATCCCGCCAAGCCGGGCGGGCACCAGGTCGACTGGGAACGGCTCGCCACGGCGGTGGACACGCTGGTGGTCCTGATGGGCGTCGCCACGCTGCCGGTGATCACCGCGAGACTGATTGCCGCGGGTCGTTCGACGGACACGCCGGCCGCCGTGATCGAGCGGGGCACGACGTCCGACCAGCGCGTCGTCAGCGGGACGCTCGGCACCATCGCCGCGCGCGCCGCGCATCTCGCCTCTCCCGCCGTCATCGTCGTCGGCGCCGTCGTTGACCTGGCGCCGCTCCTCGGCCGAGCGATCACGGGCGCCGAGCAGTCCGCCCACCAGCCCTCTCTCGGCTAGCGCTCCACCTCGCTGGAAGCGGCGACGCGCCGGACGAGCGGGCTCTCCGTCGACGCATGCTAGAGTGAACCGCGGTGAGCGGTTCATGACCGACCGCGCAGCGACGTCCTCGGAAAACATCAGCACGTTGGAGCGTCTCCTCGCCCTCCAACCTCTCGGCATCGTGCTCGACGGCGCTCGGTGAGGAACGCCACCTTCGCGTGCCCGATCTGCCAGCAGCAGCGACCCGTGCGGGATGCCGTGCACGGGGACGTCGTCCACGGACCGGTCGCCGACTTGATCGCGAAGCAGCATCCGTCCTGGACGCGCGAGCAGGGCCTCTGCCTCCCGTGTCTGAACCGCTCCCGCGCCGCCTACGTCGAGGCAGCGATGGAGGAACAGAAGGGCGAGCTGTCGGTCCTGGAGGCGGACGTGATCCGGAGCCTCCGCGAGCACGAGATCGTCTCGCGCGACACCGAGCGCCAGTACGACGCCCAGCTCACGCGGGGTGAGCGCATCGCGGACAAGGTCGCCGAGTTCGGTGGGAGCTGGCGATTCATCCTGATCTTTGCCGGCGTCCTCGTCGGCTGGATCGTCATCAACTCGGCCATCCTGCTGCGCCATTCCTTCGATCCGTATCCGTACATCCTGCTGAACCTCGTCCTCTCGTGTCTCGCCGCGATCCAGGCGCCCATCATCATGATGAGCCAGAACCGGCAGGAGGCGCGGGACCGCATGCGCGCCGAGCACGACTACCAGGTCAACCTCAAGGCCGAGCTCGAGATTCGGCAGCTGCACTGGAAGCTCGACCAGCTGCTCCAGCACCAGTGGCAACGGCTGCTGGAGATCCAGCGGATCCAGACGGACCTGATGGAGGAGATGGCCCACCAGCCCGCGCGGGCCCGGGCCCCTCGGAAGCAGGCCGATCCTCCGGCCGCGCCCGAAAGCGATTCGCCGGAGTCGGCTGAAGAGCCCGCCTGACGCTCGCTCCGGTATCGGGCATCTGTCCGGGTCCACGCCGGTCGACTCTCGACGCAGCCCCCGGCTGTCGAAGGTCGAGCACGTTCGGAAGGATCTTGCGCAGGGCTAGGGCTAGCGGATCCCTGGCGCTCCCGCTCCCCGGGTGACACAATGCGCTCGGGCGCCCGCTGAGGTCAGCGGGCGGCAAGGAGCGAGGTAGATGACCAGGTCCGCCCATCGCGTCTTCGTGTTCCTCGTCGCGCTCACGTTCGTCGTCGTGGCGGTCCTTCCGAGCTTCGCCGCGGGTGGGCCGCCGGGAGGCGGCGGTCGGCCTCCGGGGGGCGGTCCACCACCAGGGAGCGGTGGGCCGCCACCCAGCGGCGGACGCCCTCCGGGAGGCGGCTGGCAGACGGGTAGTGGTAGCTGGCACGGCGGTGGCGGCTGGGGTTGGCGTGGAGGCGCCGGCTGGCAGCCGGTCGGGTGGCGCGGTGGCTGGTGGGGCCCCCGAGTCTTCGTCGGGGGATATCCCTACTGGTATCCGTATCCCTACTCCTATCCGTACTGGTACTCGTATCCTCCCTATCCCTATGTCGTCAGCCCGCCGGTGGTCGAACAAGCGCCACCCGCGTACGCGGAGCCCGCCTACATAGAGCCTGCGCCGCAGTTCTGGTACTACTGTCGGGACCCGGCGGGCTACTACCCGTACGTGGGTGAGTGTCCCGCCGGGTGGCTCCAGGTCGCTCCTCAGCCGGCTCCACCGAGCGAAACGCTTCGCTGAACTGCCATCGCATCGTCGTCGTGCTCGGCGGCCGCCGGCACGTGACGGCGGAGTGGTTCAGCGTGTGCCCGGGTATGGCTCCGGACTCAACGCTGACCGGGCTCGCGGGCCGCGCGGTCCTTGGCCATCGTCGCGAGCGAGTCCTGCTCGAGCCGGAGCACGTGCGCGGCGATTTGCCGGTAGGTCCACTGGCCCGGCACCGTCTCCGCGTTGAACTGCTGGTCGGTGAGCCCGATCAGGGCGCCGACGAGTCGAGCGCGCTCGGCCAGCCATTCGGCGATCAGCCGCTCCATCGGCGTCGCCGTGATGCGCGATTCGTACCGGCCCTCGAGCACTTGCCCGACGTGGATCTTCTCGTGGTCGATGTCGTTGGTCAGCAGCGTCCACACGTCCTTGCCCTGTGCACACACGTGCGAGGAGCGCTCGGGAAGCTCCCGGTCCGACGCCTCGAGCAGCGCGTCCATCGTCGTCATCGTCTGCTCCAGCAACTCGCGTATTGCGCCGCGCACCGTGTCCGCCATGATGTCCTCCTCTCGGATCAGCTTCGACGACGTCCGCCCCTGACCCCCGCCGGCAAGGGCGCCGCGCAGGCCTGAACGGCGGCGACGAAGGCTCTGGCGCGAGCGGTCAGCGCTCGCGCCTCGTTGTGGATGACGTGGAAGTGGCGCTTGATGTCGAGTCCGCGCAGGCGCACCGGCCGGAGCCGCCCCGTGTCCAGCTCGCCGCGCACCGTGTAGACCGACACGAACGCGACACCGAGGCCGGCCAGCACCGCCTGCTTGATCGCCTCCGTGTGGCCGAGCTCCATGGTCCGGCCGATCTTCACGCCGGCGTGCTGGAGCGCCCGCTCCGTCACCGCTCGGGTCGCGGAGCCTTCCTCGCGCACGAGGAGGCGTTCGTGGGCGAGCCGCGCGGGTTCCACCGTCCGGCGCCCGGCCCAGGCGTGACCTGGAGCGACGATGAGCACCAGCTCGTCCAGGACCCCGGCCGAAAGACACTCCTCGCCGGGCGTGAGCCCGTGACCCCCGACCACGCCCAGATCGAGCTCGTTGGCTTGCACCTGCGACTCGATCACCCGGGAGTTGGCGATGGAGAGATGCACCGCGACCCCGGGGTGCTCGCGCTCGAACGCCCCGATGACGGCGGGCATGAGATAGATGCCCGGCGTCGTGCTGGCGCCGACGACCAGCGAGCCGCGCCCGACGCCGTGGAGCTCCGCGATGGCCTCGCGCGCGCCCGTGAGGGCCGCCACGACCCGCAGCGCGTGTTCGCGAAGGACGAGCCCGGCCTCCGTCAGCGCGACGGCGCGGCCGCGCCGATCGAACAGCCGCGCGCCGAGCTCCCGCTCGAGCTGGCCGACGTGCTGCGACAGCGCGGGCTGGCTCAGGTGCACGCGGTCGGCCGCGCGCCGGAAGCTTCCCTCGCGCGCCACGGCCAGGAACACCTCGAGCTGGCGCATCGTGGGCTGCATAAGGCTGGGCTTATCGGTCGGATAAGAACACTGTATTGGCGCTTATGCAAGGCCCGGCGATACGGTCGGGCCGTGGATCTCGGGGCTCTGGAGGCGTGGGTGCGACTCGGCGCCTTTGTCGCGGCGTTCGCGCTGCTGGCGCTCGCCGAGACGGTGGCACCCCGGCGACGCGCCGCTGACCGCCTTGGCCGTTGGGCTGGCAATCTCGGCCTCGTGGCCGTCGGGACGATCGTGGTGCGCCTCGTCCCGCCCATCTCCGCAGTCGGCGCCGCGGTCGCGGCCGGGGAACGCGGATGGGGGCTGCTGAATGCCATTGGCGCCGTGCCCGCCTGGCTGGCCGTCATCGTGTCGGTGGTGGCGCTCGATCTCGCGATCTATCTCCAGCACGTGCTGTTTCACGCCGTGCCGGCGCTGTGGCGACTGCATCGGGTGCACCACACGGACCTGGACGTGGACGTGACCACCGGCGTCCGGTTCCACCCGGTGGAAATGCTGCTCTCGGTGGGGTTCAAGGTCGCGGCGGTCGCGGCGCTCGGTCCGCCCGTGCCCGGCGTCATCCTGTTCGAGATCGTGCTGAACGCGGGCTCGCTCTGGAGCCACGCGAGCCTCCGGCTTCCCGGCGGCGTGGATCGCCTGCTGCGAACGGTGCTGGTCACACCCGACATGCACCGCGTCCACCACTCGGTCGACCCCGCCGAGACGAACACGAACTTCGGATTCACGCTGTCCTGGTGGGATCGCGTCCTCGGCACCTACCGCTCGCGGCCCACGGCCCTGGACGCGATGGAGTTCGGCGTCGCGGGATTCGGCGCGCGCGACGCGCGCGGGCTCTCGCGCTTGCTCGTTCAGCCGCTGCTGGCGGCCGCCGCGCCCGCGGCGGTCCGGGACGACGCCCCGGTCGAGGTCCGCCGGTAGGCGCGGCGCACGGGCCGCGGCGGGGCTCGGCCGCAGAGATCCGGGGGGCCGGGCGTCGACCGCCAACGGCGCGTCTGGCGAACGGCGCGTGTGACGTCGCGAGCCGCCGGCCCATCGCTCGCATCCGCTCGTGGGCCTCGAGACCGCCGTGCCGCTGTCGCCTTGCCATATTGACTGACTGGGTCGGTCATGTATAAGATCGCGCCATGCCGCGGCGCATGCCCGCCGGACGCGTCCAGGACCTCGTCGATTCCGCCACCGCCGTGTTCATCGCCCAGGGGTATCGCCGGACGCAGATGGCCGACGTCGCCGACGCGCTGGGCGTGGCCAAGGGCACCGTGTACCGCTGCGTCGAGAGCAAGGAGGCGCTGTTCGACCTCGTGCTGCGATATGCCGATGCCCCGCGCCCCATCGCGGCCCCGCGAGCGTTGCCGGTCCGGACCCCGGCGCGCGGCCGCACCGTGCGCTACGTCCAAGAGCGGCTCGCGAGCGATCCCGCCAGTCCGACGCTCTGGCGTGCGCGCGCGCGCGGCCATCGGCGCGGCGACGCTCGGGAGCTGGCCAGGATCCTCCGCGAGCTGTACCACGCGATGGCGAAGAACCGCACTGGCATCAAGCTGGTAGACCGGTGCGCGGCCGAGTATCCGGATCTGGCGCGGGTCTGGTTCGGTCGCGGGCGCGGCGCGCTGCTCTCCCAGTTGACGGCGTATCTCGAGCGCGGCATGCGTGCCCGCCGGTTCCGCGCCGTGCCCGAGCCGGCCGTGGCCGCCCGGATCGTCATCGAGGCGCTCGTGTTCTGGGCGGTCCACCGGCACTGGGACCCGGCGCCGCAGCCGATCGACCCGCGAGTGGCCGAAGAGACCGTCGTGCAGATGCTGGTGGCCGCGCTGAGGCACCGGCCATGACCGGCGAATTCCTTCGATGGCCTGCCGCCGGCCCATCGCGGCCGTGCAGCGTTTGTCCGAGGAGCCCCGCATGAGCTTCTATGCCAGACGCGTGCTGCCGGTCCTGACGGATCTCGCGATGCGCAACAAGGTGGCGCGCGCTGAACGGGCGCGATGGGTGCCGCACGCGACCGGCGTCGTCCTCGAAATCGGCGCCGGCTCCGGCCTCAACTTCGCCCACTACGGGCCCCACGTTCGGACCCTCTACGCGCTCGATCCGTCGGCCGAGCTGCGTCGCATGGCTGGTCGGCGCGCGCGCGATGCCCGGATCGACGTCGACTTCGTCGCCGCGCCGGCGGAAGCGATTCCGCTGCCCGACAGCTCCGTGGACACCGCGGTCACGACCTGGACGTTGTGCACGGTCCCCGACGTGGGGCGAGCGCTTGCCGAGGTGCGGCGCGTGCTCCGCGCCGATGGCCGCCTGATCTTCGTGGAGCACGGGCGCGCCCCGGATGCGCGCGTCGTCCGCTGGCAAGACCGTCTCACGCCGCTCTGGCGGCGGATCGCCGGCGGATGCCACCTGAACCGGCCGATCGACGATCTGGTCCGCGCCGGAGGATTCGAGATCGACGAGATCGAGCGGGGCTACGTCGCCGGCGCGAGGGTCGCCGCGTACTTCTATCGCGGCGTGGCACGAGTCCGAACTGGCACGCCCGACGCGCGGGCTCGCGTGGCCTGACTGAAGGCGGGCTTCCGATTGGCATCCGACCGATCCAATCGTTCCGAGGGAGGCACGAGCCATGGCGAATGATCGCAAGATGGAATGGGCGAGCGGGGTGTCGGCGGCGTCCGGCGTCCTGTGGATCCTCTGACCCGCGTCGCTCCTGACCGCCGCGCTCGGGGTGCTGGGCGTGGCGAGCGGAGCGTTCGCCGCCAGGGTGGCGGAGTGGCAATGGATTCTGATTCCGATGTCGATCGCGTCGCTCGCGCTCGCGTACTACACGACGTATCGCCTGGGACGGGGCGGGCGCCGGCAGCGGAGGCTCCTCTGGATCGCGACGCCGATATCGATCGCGCTCTGGGTGCTGCCGCTCCTGGGGCGCTGACCCGAGGGAGCGCCGCTCACGGGTCGTCGGTCACGCGTCTCACGTCCGGGCTGTCGATCAGGCGCCGGAGGGCCGGCGCCTGGTCCGGCGCCGCGTGGAAGGGATGTCGGCGGAAGACGTCCGCGTACTGCTCGTCGAGCGTGGCCAGCGCGTCGGACCGGGCGCGCGCCACCTCGCGGACCTGCTGCACGCGCGCCTTCGCGAAGAGCAGGTTCGACGGATCGACGTAGCCGGCCTCGATGAAGCCGCGCGTCTTCTTTGCGCACCGGCAGGGGTTGGCCCGGTTCACCAGCCCGCACTTGTCGTTCATGAAGCTGTGCAGGTCGCGGCGCGCGCGGGCGAGCCACTGGCGAAAGGTGTCGGGGCTCGTGGCGAACAGCTCGGCGCCGACGGTGTCGGTCACCTGCAGGATTGCTCCCAGGACGTAGATCAGCCGTTGCCGGCGATCCAGGCACAGCAGCATGCCGGAGGTGCAGCTGATCCGCGCTTCCTCGACGAGCAGCGGCAGGTCGGCGGGCACCGAGCGCGGGTCGGGCAGGTCGGCGTCCGGCGTGGCATCGAGTCCATGCGCGTAGCACGCGAACCCGGCGCTGGCCGGCTCGGCGCGGCCGCGCTTCATGTTCAGCGCGTGGTTGACGACGATGCGGTAGAGCCAGGTCCGGAATCGGCTTCGTCCCTCGAAGGACGACAGGCGGGTCACCGCCTTGACGAGGATCTCCTGCGTCGCGTCCTCCGCGTCCTGCGGGTGTGCGAGCATGCGGATCGCGATGTTGTAGATCCACGCCTGGTGGCGCCAGACGATCTCCTCGAGCGCCACGCGATCACCCGCCTGCGCCCGAGCGACCAGGGCCCGCTCGTCCTCGTCGACCTCGTCGCTCGCCCGAAAGGGGTCTGACCCGCTCATGGCGCACCTCCGTGCCGCACGATGCTCCCTCCGACCGCCGCGGTTGGGGAGCTCTCGTTCTCTGGGACACGGGACGCCGGTCACTGTGACAGCGGCCTCCCGAGGCCGACGGCGCCCGCCGGCTCGGCCGGCGGCGACCCCTCCGGTATAATGCGCCTACGCGTCACGCGAGCAGCAACGAGACCGGAGGAGAGCATGCCCATCGATTCGCGCCACCCGAAGGAGATCCGCGCCGACATCCGGAGCGGCAAGCTCGCCGGGGTCACCGCCGGCCTCGCGCCCGGATTCGTGCAGGCCAACCTGGCGATCCTCCCGAAGGACGCCGCGTACGACTTCCTCCTGTTCTGCCAGCGCAATCCGCGCCCCTGTCCGCTGATCGAGGTGACCGACGTCGGCTCGCCCGAGCCCGTGGGCGTGGCCGCCGGCGCCGACCTGCGCACCGACGTGCCCCGCTACCGCATCTACAAGGACGGCGTGATGGCCGACGAGGTCACCGACATCACGCCGTTCTGGCGGGACGACCTCGTCGCCTTCCTCCTCGGGTGCTCGTTCACGTTCGAGTGGGCGCTGCTCGACGCCGGCATCCCCATGCGCCACATCGACGAGGGCAAGAACGTGGCGATGTGGAAGACGTCCATCCCGTGCCGGCCGGCGGGCCGATTCCACGGACCGATGGTCGTGTCGATGCGGCCGATCCCGGCGCACATGGTGGCCAAGGCGGTGACGGCCTCGGCGCGCTATCCGAACGCGCACGGGGCGCCCGTGCACGTGGGCGATCCGGGCCACATCGGCATCGCGGACGTGACGAAGCCCGACTGGGGCGACTTCGTCGGCATTCGCGCGGGCGAGGTGCCGATGTTCTGGGCGTGCGGCGTGACGCCCCAGGCGGTGGCGCTCGCGTCGAAGCCGTCGTTCATGATGACGCACAGCCCGGGTCACATGTTCGTCACCGATCTGCCGAATCACGCCCTCGCCGCGATCTGAGGTGAGGTCGCGGGCGCACATCACGGAGCGGCGGAGCGAGCAGGGTCCAGTGCCGGCTCGGGTTCACTCGAGACGATTCCGCGACCGGGCATGCTCGAGCTGACGTGACTGATCAATTGCTGGTTCAGGATGCGGGACCGCTGACCACCGTCCAGGATCTCGGGCGGCCGGGATGCCTGCGAGTGGGAATTCCCGCGTCGGGTCCCATGGACCCGGAGGCATTCGTCCTCGCCAACCGGCTGGTCGGCAACCCGGATGGCGCGGCCGGACTCGAGTGCACGCTGATGGGGCCGCGGATCGAGTTCACCGACGAGCGCGTCGTCGCGATCACCGGCGCGAACATGTCGCCGGTGCTGAACGGCGCTGCGACGCCCATGTGGCAGGCGGCGCGCGTGCACGCGGGCGACGTGCTGAAGCTCGGACCGGCGCGCGCCGGGGTGAGGGCGTACATCGCCATCGCCGGTGGCGTCGAGACGCCGCCGGCCCTCGGGTCCCGGTCGACGTACGTGCGGGGGCAGCTCGGCGGCGTCGGCGGCCGCGCGCTCAGAACAGGCGATGTCCTGCCGCTCGGGCCCGCGACGACGACCGCGCTCGGGCGCGTTCGCGCCGACTGCGTGCCCGACTATTCGGCCGAGCCGGAGATCGCCGTCGTGCTCGGTCCCCAGGACGATCGGTTCACGGCGGCCGGAATCGCGGCCCTGCTCGGCGGCCCCTACGAGATGACGCCGCAGAGCGATCGCATGGGCGCGCGCCTGCGCGGGGCGGTCATCGAGCACGCGCGTGGCCACGACATCATCTCCGACGGCGTGCCGCTCGGCGGGATCCAGGTGGTCGGCGACGGTCAGCCGATCGTCCTCCTGGTCGATCGGCAGTCCACCGGCGGCTATACGAAGATCGCGACGGTCTGCTCCTTCGACATCGGGCGCATCGGTCAGGTGAAGCCGGGGCAACGCCTCGGCTTTCGCCGCGTCGACGTAGGCCAGGCGCACGCCGAGCTTCGCGCGCGGCGAGCGCGCCGCGCCGCCGCCATCGAGCCCGTCGTCTGAACGAGCTGTCGCACTCGAAAGGAGACGCACGCCATGACGCTCGAACGCGCAATCGATGACTACACGGCGAAGACGACCCGCTCCCGCCAGCTCTTCGAGGAGGCGCTCCGGGTCATGCCCGGCGGCAACAGCCGGACCACGACGTTCTACGATCCGTACCCGTTCTACATCACCCGGGGCGAGGGATGCCGCATCTGGGACGCGGACGGCGCCGAGCGCCTCGACTTCAACGGCAACTACACGAGCCTGATCCTGGGCCACGCCCATCCCCTGGTCGTCCGCGCGATCCAGGACGCGGCGACCCGCGGCATGTCGTTCCCGGGCCCGAGCGAGCACGAGATCCGGCTGGCCGAGATCCTCACGCGGCGCATTCCGACGATGGACGTCATCCGCTTCGCCAACTCGGGCACGGAGGCGACCATGCACGCCGTGCGCGTGGCGCGCGCCTTCACGGGCCGGAGCAAGATCGCGAAGTTCGAGGGCGCGTATCACGGCACGCACGACTGGGTGCTGGTGAGCGTCGCGCCGGATCCCGCCGCGGCGGGTCCTCGCAAGCGACCGAAGTCGGTCGCCTGGTCCTCCGGCGTGCCGCCGATGGTGATGAAGCACGTGGTGGTGCTGCCGTGGAACGACCTCGCGGCGTGCGTGAAGATCCTGGAGAAGCAGGGGAGTGACATCGCCGCGCTCATCATCGATCCGATGCTGGCCAACGCCGGCATGATCCCGGCGCGCGAGGGGTTTCTCGAGGGCCTGCGCGAGGCGACACAACGCCTCGGCATCCTGTTGATCTTCGACGAGGTCATCTCGCTTCGCATCGCGCCTGGTGGCGCCCAGGAGCGCTTCGGCGTCCGGCCCGATCTCACCGCGCTCGGCAAGATCATCGGCGGCGGGCTCGCCGTCGGCGCGTTCGGCGGGCGCGCCGACGTGATGAACTTCTACGATCCCCGGGGCGGTGGCGGGCGCATCAACCACGGCGGCACGTTCAACGCCAATCCGCTCACGATGGCGGGCGGCGTGGCGACGATGGAGCAGCTCACGCCGGCCACCTATGCCACGCTCGATGCGCTCGGTGATCGGCTGCGCGATGGCGTGCGGCGTCTGTTCAGGAAGCGCGCCTATCCGGGCCAGGTCACGGGCCTCGGCTCGCTGTTCTGGATCCATCACACGAAGCGGCGACTCAGCGACTATCGCTCGGTCAGGCCGGACGACGCCCAGGCTCCGGTGCGCACCTTCATGGCGCTGATCAACGAGGGCGTGCTGTTGACGCAGCGAGGCCTCGGCGCCTGCTCTGCCGCGATGACGGAGGCGGCAGTGGATCGCTTCGTCGAGGCGCTGGGCCGCGTGCTCGAGGGAGCGCGCTGACACGAGGGAGGCGATGACTGGGCTCGGCGTGCCGTGCGCCCTCGGCGCCGCGATCCTCCTCGCCGGTTGCGCCACGGGGCCGCTCGAGTCTGCCCGCGCCTTCGCCTCGGTGAAGCGGCCGCCGGCGGTCGTGGCGCTCGAGGGTCAGAGCCAGGCGGATCAGGAGTGGGACGTGAAGGACTGCCAGGCCGAGGCCGGTTACAAGACGAACTGGAGCCCCACCGATTCGCCGCTCGCCAATCTGCTGCAGAAGGTGTTCTTCTGGGGCACGGCGGGCGCCGCCGTCGGCGCGACGATCGATGGTCCCTTCCCGGTCGTCGTCGACACCAGCACGGCCACGTTGGGATTGAACGTGGGCGCGTCGACGGGCGGCGCGACCGGAGCCGGGTTGATGCTGGGCGCTGAATCGCGCTACGAGCGCGCGTGGGCGCTCTGCATGGAGGCCCGGGGCTACGCGGTGCGAGATGCCTCGACCAGTGGGACACCTCGACAATAGATAATGGCCGGCGCTTCGATTAGAATGGCCCCGTTCGTCTCGGGTTCTCCATGACGCTCATCCCCTCGGCCGGTGCGCTCAAGCGTACCCCGCTCCATGACGTCCACGTCAAGGCGGGCGCGAAGATGGTTCCCTTCGGCGGATGGGAGATGCCGGTGCAGTACACGGGCATCATCGAGGAGCATCGCGCGGTGCGCGGCGCGATGGGCCTCTTCGACATCAGCCACATGGGCGAATTCGAGGTCAGTGGCGCTGGGGCGCTCGCCGCGGTCCAGCGGCTCACCACCAACGACGCGTCGACGCTCGCCGTCGGCCAGGTGCAGTACTCGCTCCTCTGCACGGTCGAGGGTGGCATCGTCGACGACCTGACCCTCTATCGCCTCGCCGACGACCGCTTCATGCTCACCGTGAACGCGTCGAACATCGCGAAGGACTGGCAGTGGGTCACGACGCACGCCTCGAGCGGCGCGCAGGTCCGCGACGTGAGCGACGAGACGGCCCTCGTCGCCGTCCAGGGCCCGAAGGCGGAGGCGCTGGTCGGGCGGCTCGCGTCCGTGGACGTCACCGGGCTCGCGTACTATCACTTCGCCGAGGGGGACGTGGCCGGCGTGCCGACGCTGATCTCGCGGACCGGCTACACCGGCGAGGACGGGTTCGAGCTGTACATCCCCGCGGGACGCGCCGAATCGCTCTGGCAGACCCTCCTCGACGCCGGCCGCGCCGACGGCCTCGTTCCGGTCGGGCTCGGCGCGCGCGATACGTTGAGACTCGAGATGAAGTTCGCGCTCTACGGTAACGACATCGACGAGACGACCAGCCCGCTCGAGGCCGGGCTCGGCTGGATCGTCAAGCCCGGCAAGGGAGACTTCATCGGACGGGATGCCATCGAGACGCTCCGGGCCCGCGGGGTGTCGAAGAAGCTGGTCGGCCTCGAGATGGTCGAGCGCGCGGTCCCGCGCCACGGCTATCGCCTCCTTCACGAGGGCCAGCCAGTCGGTACGGTGACGTCGGGATCCTACGGTCCGTCGGTCGGACGCGGGATCGCGATGGGCTACGTCCCCGCGTCGCTCGCGGCCGTCGGCGCGGCGGTCGACGTCGAGATCCGCGGACGGGCGGAGCCGGCCCGCGTGGCGCGCACGCCCTTTTCCCCGTCCCACACCAAGCAGCGCTAGGAGACACGGCGATGGCGCAGGTTCCCGCGGACCTCAAATACACGCGCGAGCACGAGTGGGCGAAGGTCGAGGGCGACCGGGCGCGGATCGGCATCACCGCGTTCGCCCAGGAGCAGCTGGGGGACGTCGTCTTCGTCGAGCTGCCCAAGGTCGGCGCCCGCGTGACCGCGATGGCGACGTTCGGCGTCGTGGAATCCGTGAAGGCGGTGTCGGATCTGTTCGCGCCCCTGTCCGGCGAGGTGGCCGAGGTGAACGCCGAGCTGGTCAAGAAGCCGGAGATGGTGAACGCGGACCCCTACGGCCAGGGATGGATGATCGTCGTGAAGCTCGCCGACCCCGGCGAGGTGAATGCGCTCATGAGCGCCGCCGACTACGAGCAGCTCGTCGCGGGCGCCGGGCACTGAGAGCGGATGCGGTACATCTCGAACACGCCCGCACAGCAGAAGGAGATGCTCGGCGCCATCGGCGCTGCCTCGATGGAGGACTTGCTCGTCCGCATCCCCCCCAAGGCCCGGCTGTCGCGGCCGCTCAACCTGGTCCCCGCCATGGCCGAGGTGGATCTGGTCCGCCACCTCCGGGGTCTCGCGGCGAAGAACGCGAATGCCGAGGACTGGGCCTGCTTCGTCGGGGGCGGCTCCTATGACCACACGATCCCGAGTCCGATCAACCATCTGGTGCTGCGGGGCGAGTTCTTCACGGCCTACACGCCGTATCAACCCGAGGCGAGTCAGGGCACGCTGCGCTCGATCTTCGAGTACCAGACGATGATCGCCGCGCTCACCGGCATGGACGTCGCGAACGCCTCGCTGTACGACGGCGCGTCCTCGCTCGCGGAGGGCGTGCTGATGGCGCACGCGGCGACCGGCCGGGATGGCATCGTGCTCTCGCGGGGGGTGAATCCGCTGTACCGCCAGGTGGTCGAGACGTACGTCGAGGGCGCGAATCTCCGGATCACGTCGGCGGCGCTCGCCGATGGCATCACCGACGGCGAGGCGCTCCGGAAGGCCGTCACCGAGCGGACCGCGGCGGTGGTCGTGCAGTATCCGAATTTCCTCGGATGCCTCGAGGACGTTCGCGCCGCCGCTGACGTCGCCCATGCGGCCGGCGCGCTCCTCGTCGTCGTGGCGGATCCCGTGAACCTGGGACTGCTCACGCCGCCGGGCGCGCTCGGGGCCGATCTCGTCGTGGGCGAAGGGCAGGGGCTGGGCGTGCCCATGAGCTTCGGCGGGCCGAACCTGGGCGTGTTCGCGGCCAAGCAGGAGCTGGTGCGGCGCATGCCCGGTCGCCTCGTCGGCGCCACCGTCGATCTCGACGGGCGCCGCGGCTTCGTCCTCACGCTGCAGACGCGCGAGCAGCACATCCGGCGCGAGAAGGCGACGTCGAACATCTGCACCAACGTCGCGCTGTGCGCGCTGATGGCGACGATCTACGTGTCGATCATGGGCAAGCGCGGGATGCGGACGATCGGCGAGCTGTCGGTCGCCAAGGCGCACTATGCCGCGCGCGAGTTCGCGAAGATCCCCGGCGTGCGGGTCCGATTCTCGGCGCCGTTCTTCAAGGAGTTCGCGCTCCAGATCCCGCGAACGCCCGAGCGCGTGATCGGGCGGCTCGCCAAGGACCGCATCCTGGCCGGCCTCCCGCTCAAGACCTTCGATCGCCAGCTCAAGGACTGTCTGCTCGTCGCCGTGACGGAGAAGCGCACGCGCGAGGAGATCGACGCCTACGCGGCCGCGCTCGCGCGGGCCGTGGCCTGAGACCGCCATGCGCGCCGCCCGCGAGCCCTACGACAAGCTGATCTTCGAGCTGTCCTCGCCCGGTCGCTTCGCGCACTCGCTGCCCGCCTGCGACGTGCCCGAGAGCGATCCGGCCTCGCATCTGCCGGCCGAGCATCTCCGCGCGACGCCGGCCGAGCTGCCCGAGGTCTCGGAAGTCGACGTGATCCGCCACTACTCCCGGCTGTCCCAGATGAACTACGGGGTCGACACCAACTTCTATCCGCTCGGCTCCTGCACGATGAAGTACAACCCGAAGATCAACGAGGACATGGCGCGGCTGCCCGGATTTTTGCGCCTGCACCCGCTGGCTCCCGAAGCCCAGAGCCAGGGGGCCTTTCAGCTCATGTGGGAGCTCGCCCGCGACCTCGCGGAGATCTCCGGCATGGACGAGGTGTCGCTCCAGCCGGCGGCGGGCGCCCAGGGCGAGTTCGCCGGCGTGCTCATGATTCGCGCGTGGCATCTGTCGCGCGGCGAGCGGCGCAGCAAGATCCTGATCCCCGACTCCGCGCACGGGACCAACCCGGCGTCGACGGCCCTCGCCGGGTTCTCGGTGGTCCAGCTGAAGTCGGATGACAACGGCGAGGTCGACCTGGCGGACCTCGAGCGCCACCTCGACGAGAGCGTGGCGGCGTTCATGATCACCCAGCCGAACACGCTCGGGCTCTTCGAGTCGCGCATCCACCAGATCACGGAGCTGTGTCACGCGAAGGGCGTGCAGGTCTACATGGACGGGGCCAACTTCAACGCGATCCTCGGCATCACCCGGCCGGGCGACCTCGGCTTCGACGTGTGTCACTTCAACCTGCACAAGACCTTCACCACGCCGCACGGAGGCGGGGGGCCGGGCGCCGGGCCGGTGGGTATCAAGGCGCATCTCGCGCCGTTCCTCCCGACGCCGGTGGTGACGCGGACCGACAAGGGCAGTTACACGCTCGACTGGGGTCGCCCGCAGTCCATCGGCAAGCTGCAGGCGTTCTGGGGCAACTTCGGGATGCTCGTGCGCGCCTACACGTACATCCGCACCATGGGCCCCGACGGGCTGCGCGCCGTGTCCGACAACGCCGTGCTGAACGCCAACTACATCCTGAAGCGTCTCGAAGGCCACTACGAGCGCACGACGCCCGGCCCGTGCATGCACGAGTGCGTGCTCTCGGCGCGCCGGCAGAAGAAGCTCGGCGTGTCGGCGATGGACATCGCCAAGCGGCTGCTCGACCTCGGGTTCTACGCGCCGACCACGTACTTCCCGCTCATCATCGAGGAAGCCCTGATGATCGAGCCCACCGAGACCGAGTCGAAGGAGACCCTTGATCAGTTCTGCGACGCCATGATCCGGATCGCCCAGGAGGCGGAGTCCGATCCGCACCTCGCGCACGACGCGCCGGTGACCACGCCGGTGCGGCGGCTCGACCAGACGCTGGCGGCCCGCCAGCCCCGGCTCACCTGGTCCCCTGGAGAGCGGTGAGCGCGTTTCGTCTGCTGGTCACGGCCCCCCTCGACGGGGCGGCGAACATGGCCCTGGACGAGGCGCTCCTGCTGTGCCGGATCGAGCGCGCCGGCCCGCCGACGCTGCGCTTCTTCAGCTGGGAGCCTCCGACGATCTCGCTGGGCTACGGGCAGCGACTCGACGGCCGCATCGACGTGGCGGCAGCCGCGTTGCTCGGCATCGGTCTCGTGCGCCGCCCCACCGGTGGCAGCGCCATCCTGCACGAGGGACCGGATCTCGAGGTGACGTACAGCGTGGTGGCCGCGACCGGGGACTTCCCGGGCGCAGACGACCTGCTGGCGACGTACCGGTGGATCGGCGCCGCGCTCGAGGCCGGGCTCCGGCGCCTCGGCGCTCCGGCGGCGATGGTGCCCGTGCAGCCGTCGAATCCGGCGGCGATGCCGGCGTTCTGCTTCGCGCGCACCGGCTCGTACGAGATCGAAGTGGGCGAGCGGAAGCTCGTGGGAAGCGCCCAGCGCCGGCAGGGATCGGCGTTTCTCCAGCACGGGTCGATCATGCTGGGGGCGGCGCCCGAGCGCCTGCATCGCGTCTTTCCCGGCGAGGCCGATCCCTTGCGCGGCATGACGACGCTCGAGGCCGTGCTCGGGCGTCGCCCGTCCTTCGACGAGACGTCGGCCGCTCTCACCGAGGGCTTTCGCGACGCGCACGGGGTGGTGGTCGAGCCCGGCGGCCTCGACCGGCACGAGGAGGAGACGATGGCGTGGCTCGCGCAGGAGAAGTACGTGACCGAGACGTGGACGCGATCCGGCCGCGTGCCGGCCGCGGCGCGCGCCGCCCCCTGATGCCGCCGGCGCGCGAGTATCCCGATGCGCCTCGCGTCGGCGTGGGCGCCGTGGTCCTCGACGAGGATCGCGTGCTGCTCGTGCGCCGGGGTCGGCCGCCGAGCGAGGGGAAGTGGAGCCTGCCGGGCGGACTGCTCGACCTCGGCGAGCGCCTCGAGGAGGCCGTGGTGCGCGAGGTGGAGGAGGAGTGCAACCTCCGCGTCCGGGTGCTCGGCCTGTGCGGAGTGATCGACCGGATCGTGCCGGGAGAGCCCAGGGGCGGCGACGCCCCGCCGGTGCGCTATCACTGGGTGATCGTCGATTACGTGGCCGCCGTCACCGGCGGTGAGCTGAAGGCGGGCAGCGACGCGGCGGAGGCGCGCTGGGTGCCCGTCCGCGATCTCCGCGACTACGAGACCACCGATGGGCTCGCCGCGATGATCCACCGCGCGGTGAGCCTCCAACAGACCTTCGCGCGCCACGCGAAGGAATGAGCGAATCACCCGACAGGAGGCGATCGATGAAGCTTGCCCTCGAGAGCAGGAGCCCGATCGATGCCCGAGCCGACGTGCTGGTGGTCGGGCGCTATGCCGATCCCGCGCGTCCGCCGGCGGAGCTGGCGGCGCTCGACAAGAAGCTCGACGGTCTCCTGACCACCGTCCTCAGCGCCGAGAAGTTCGAGGGCAAGCCCGGACAGGTCGCCCACTTCTACACCGGGGGCCGCATCCCGGCCACGCGCGTGCTCGTGGTCGGCCTCGGCCCGAAGCGCGCCGGGGACGCGGAGGTGGTGCGGCGGGCCACGTCGACCGCCGCGCGCCGGGCGCGCGACCTCGGCGCGGGGGACGCCGCCGTGTTCATGCCGCCGGACGGCTTGCCCGCGCGGACGCGCGCGCAGGCCATCGCCGAGGGCGCCGTGCTCGGCACGTACCGGTTCGACAAGTACTTGAAGGAGAAGAACGGCAAGGTGCTCGAGTCGCTGACCGTCCTCGAGCCCGATCGGCGCCAGCAGCTCGCCGCGCGGGACGGCGTCCGCACCGGCGAGATCTGGGCGGCCGGCACCTGCCTGGCTCGCGACCTGGTCAACGAGCCCGCGAACGTCGTGACGCCCGCGACGCTCGCGACCCGGGCCGAGGAGATCGCGCGCGCCGGCGGTCTCGATTGCAAGGTGCTCGAGCGCGAGGACTGCGACCGGCTCGGGATGGGCGCCTATCTCGGCGTGGCCCAGGGCAGTCCAGAGCCGCCCAAGTTCATCCACCTCACGTACACGCCCAAGGGGCGCCCGCGACGGCGCGTGGCGGTCATCGGCAAGGGGATCACCTTCGACTCGGGCGGGCTCGACTTGAAGACGGCCGACGGCATGCTCCGGATGAAGGACGACATGTCCGGCGCCGCCGCGGTCCTCGGCATCTTCCACGCGCTGCCCCAGCTGAAGCCGGCCGTGGAGGTGCACGGGCTGATCGCGGCGACCGAGAACATGCCCTCGGGCACCGCGCAGCGGCCCGGCGACATCGTGCGGGCGATGAACGGGACCACGATCGAGATCGGCAACACCGACGCGGAGGGCCGGCTCACGCTGGCCGACGCGCTCGCGTACTCGGTCAAGGAGATCGAGCCCGACGAGATGATCGACATGGCGACGCTCACCGGCGCGATCGTGATCGCGCTCGGTCCCGGCGTCTCCGGCGTGTTCGCGAGCCACGACACCCTGGCCTCGCGCGTGCTCTCCGCCGCGCGGGCCGCGGGCGAGCGGATGTGGCGGATGCCCCTTCACGACGAGTACAAGGACGGGCTCAAGAGCGACGTGGCGGATCTCAACAACGTCTCGAGCCAGCGCGGGGGCGGCGCGATCGTGGCCGGGCTCTTCATGCGCGA
>Ga0187894_10001177_pt1 | contig 34332 bp, 35 predicted proteins | sample GBC1701081metaG_FD_136650 | JGI IMG/M metagenome (GOLD analysis project Ga0187894, IMG submission 136650) | White microbial mat communities from a lava cave in the Kipuka Kanohina Cave System on the Island of Hawaii, USA - GBC170108-1 metaG ...
CCGGACACAATTATCTCAAGCTAAAGCAAATTTTGAGAAGTTGATGGTCAAGCTTGTGCCGACCGCTGCCAACGCCTGCCAGACGGCATAAAATAATCTGTCGGTGGTTTCGTAATCCTGCGGACGCAGCCATTCATATTTCAGCTTGTGCCAAAGGATTTCGACAATGTTCAAGTGTGGCGCATAGCGTGGCAAATAAAATAAGGGTAGCGCTAAAAAAGTAATGCTGGCTATTGAGAAAAATCAGGGATTTTCCATTGTTGAGCCTTACTTTTTGCTCACTACAAAGGATAGTTTAATCGTTGAAAATCGCCTTACTCTTTTGTGCAGAGAATCTCACCCTCAGCCACGCGGACGCGCACCTGTTTGCCGCTTCTCACTGCGTCAGCGCGTTTGATGATGTTGCCTGCTGCCTCGAAAGCAATGGCATAGCCTCGCCCCAGAACCGCAAGCGGTGACAGCGATTGTAACTTGCCGACAGCAATAGAAAATTGCTCCCGATTCCGGTCAATCGCAAGGTTTCTCGCACCATTCAGTTTGGTTGTTAGAACATCCAGTTCGCCGCGTTGTCGGGCGAGTTTATGGCGAATGTTGGCATCGCGGATGCGAAGTTTTAGATTCTGCTGTGCTGCACGTTCCGTTCTGATGCGACTCTTTACTGCCGATTCCATTTCGTGGACGGCATCATCGAAGCCTTGTCTGTAAGTTCTGATGCGTTCCGGCACAGCAGTCAAGGCGCGTGAAGATACGACCTCTTTCAATTGATTGCGGGATTCCAGTAAGCGATAACGCATTGCCGTAAACATCGCTTGCATTGCGCCTGCCAGTTGTACGACTACTTCATCACGCGCCATTGAAACAATTTCGGCGGCGGCTGACGGCGTTGAGGCTCGCAAATCGGCAACGAAATCGGCAATCGTGAAATCGGTTTCATGACCAACGGCGGAAATTACCGGGACGCGGGAATCGTAAATCGCCCGTGCAACCCGTTCTTCATTGAATGCCCACAGGTCTTCAACGGAGCCACCGCCGCGCCCGACAATAATTACTTCAACATCGGCTTGTGCATTGAGTTGTTCAATCGCCTGAGCAAGCTCTCTTGCCGCGCTGTCACCTTGCACCCGCGCCGCAGCAATCAGGATATTGAGGGAATTATTACGGCGGTTGATGACGCGCAGAATATCACGTAATGCCGCCCCAGTCGGTGAAGTGACAACACCGATACAAGCGGGCAGGGCAGGGAGTTCGCGTTTATGTTCAATGTCGAACAGACCTTCGGCAGCGAGTTTTCTTTTCAGTTGCTCAAATGCCAGTTGCAACGCGCCAATGCCAATGGGTTCAAGGTAATCAACGATGAGTTGATATTCGCCCCGCGCTTCATAAAGCGAAATGCGCCCCCGCGCCCGCACACTTAAACCATCTTCCGGCGTAAAGCGAATCAAGCGATTCTGCATCCGAAAACTGGCGCAACGAATTGCCGCGCCTTCATCCTTCATCGAAAAGTACCAATGCCCGGACGAATGGCGTTTGAAGTTCGAGATTTCGCCCTCGACCCAGACATCAACGAAACGATTTTCAAGGACAATTTTTATATCCGCCGTCAGTTCGGAAACTGATAAGGCGCGACGTTCTTGCAAGAGTTGTTCGAGAAAAGATAATTGAGCCATCAAAATTCCTGCACCATTGATTGAATAAAGCGAGATTTTACTACGAAGATTGTGAGAGACAAAACCTAAGACGCGACTGGCGCAAACCCTATGAACCGGGAAACCCACTTCACTGGGAGTGCGGACGGCCATGTCCGCACTCTGCAAACGGCGAACCTTCACGTCCGCCGAGAGGTTGCCTGCCGGGACCCTGCGGGCGTGGACGTCCGCGCTCCCAGTAGCAATTTGCAAGCGGCGCTTTCAAAGTTTGCAATCCTTATGCTATTCTCGCTCGCATTATTTTGTTAAATCCGACAATGTGAGGTAACTCGATGGCTTCTGTGGAAGTTGACCTCAAGCCGCGTCGTTTTGGTGAAACCAGTCGGCGCGATGCCTGGTGGGCGCAATCTTTGTTGGTCTTTCTTGTCTTATCCGCCTTTATTGTTTATGCAACTTGGGCGGCTTTTCAAGGCAATCACTACGAACACGGTCCGTATTTATCGCCGTTCTATTCGCCGTTGCTCTTTGGCAACTCTACGCATAGCTGGTTTGGACCGCAACCGACGTGGTGGCCCTCTGCGCTGCCGTTTTCGGCGGCGTTGCTAATCCTCTGGGCTCCGGGCGGTTTCCGCTTCACCTGCTATTACTATCGCGGCGCGTATTACAAAGCCTTCTGGGCTGACCCGCCTGCTTGTGCTGTAGGCGAGCCGCGCAAGAGTTATATCGGCGAGCGTTCCTTTCCGCTGATTATGCAGAACATCCACCGCTATTTCCTCTACTTTGCGCTGCTTTTTCTGGTCATCCTCGCTTATGATGTATACCAAGCCCTGTGGTTTACGGACGCTGCGACGGGACAAAAGAAATTCGGCATTGGCGTCGGCACACTGGTTCTTGCCGTCAATGTCATTTGTCTTGGCAGTTATACGCTCGGTTGCCATTCCTTTCGCCATCTCGTAGGCGGCTATCTTGACCATCTCTCACTTTCGCCGGTGCGGAAAAAAGCCTATGACTGCTCAAGTTGCCTCAATCGCTGGCATATGCGTTGGGCGTGGTTTAGCCTGTTTTCCGTAGCATTTGCCGATCTCTATGTGCGGCTCTGTTCGATGGGCGTCTGGTCAGATTGGAGGATTCTTTAATGGCGGAGTACCAGAAGCACGACTACGACGTGCTGGTGATTGGCGCAGGCGGAGCGGGATTGCGGGCGGCAATTGAAGCTGCCGCTTCCGGCGTCTCAGTCGGCGTGGTGTGCAAGTCGCTGCTCGGCAAAGCGCACACCGTAATGGCGGAGGGCGGCGTGGCGGCGGCGCTTGCCAATGTGGATGATCGGGATAATTGGCGGGTGCATTTCAGCGATACTATGCGCGGCGGGCAGTACCTCAACAACTGGCGCATGGCGGAACTTCATGCCCGCGAAGCTCCTGATTGTGTGCGCGAACTCGAAGCGTGGGGGGCGCTGTTCGACCGTACCAAAGATGGGCGCATTTTACAGCGGAATTTCGGCGGACACCGCTATCCGCGCCTCGCCCATGTTGGCGACCGTACCGGATTGGAGATGATTCGTACGCTTCAGGATCACGGCATTCATCAGGGCATAGAGGTTCACATGGAATGCGCTGTCGTGACCTTGCTCAAAGATGGCGAGCGAGTCGTCGGGGCGTTCGGCTACGACCGCGAAAAAGGGCGCTTTCGTCTCTTTCAGGCAAAGGCAGTCGTACTTGCTACGGGCGGCATCGGGCGGGCGTTCAAAATCAACAGCAACAGTTGGGAATATACCGGAGACGGTCATTCACTGGCTTATCATGCGGGCGCAGCGCTGATGGATATGGAATTTGTCCAATTCCATCCGACGGGAATGGTCTGGCCCCCCAGCGTTCGCGGCATTTTAGTAACGGAAGGGGTACGCGGCGAAGGCGGCATTCTTCTCAATAACCAGGGTCGCCGCTTCATGTTCGACGACATCCCGGAGAACTACCGCGATCAGACCGCCGACAGTGAAGAAGAAGGCTGGCGGTATACGCAGGGGGATAAAAACGCCCGCCGTCCGCCGGAGTTACTGACCCGCGACCACGTGGCGCGTTGCATTGTCCGCGAAGTCAGAGAAGGGCGCGGCAGTCCGCACGGCGGCGTCTTTCTGGATATTGCGTGGATAAAAGAAAAAATTCCCAATGCTGCCGAGCGCATTAAGAAGAAACTGCCGAGTATGTACCACCAATTCAAGCAACTTGCTGACGTGGATATTACTGCCGTACCAATGGAAGTAGGTCCGACGACGCATTACATGATGGGTGGTGTGCGCGTTGACGGCGATACGCAGATGTCCAGTGTGCCGGGACTATTCGCCGCCGGGGAGTGCGCCGCCGGACTGCACGGCGCGAACCGCCTTGGCGGCAATTCACTCTCTGATTTGCTGGTCTTTGGTAAACGCGCCGGACAGTATGCCGCCCAATTCGCTAAGGAGCATGGCGCGAGCAAAGTTGATCAAAGCGAAGTTGATGAAGCGGCACGGCAAGCCGTTGCGCCGTTTGAGCGAGCATCCGGCTCTGGCGAAGGGGCTTACCAGATTCAACATGAGCTACAGGAGATGATGCAGGATTTGGTCGGCATTGTACGGAAAGAAGAGGAGATGCTGCGGGCGCTTAAGGCAATCGCCAAACTTAAAGCGCAAGCCGAACAGGTCGGCGTCACTGGCAACCGCGAATATAACCCGGGCTGGCACACGGCGCTCGACTTAAAGAATCTGCTGACCGTTTCCGAAGCCATTGCCCGCGCTGGAATTGAACGGCGCGAAAGTCGCGGAGCGCAATTCCGCGAAGACTATCCGCAGAAAGACGAAGCATTCAGCAAGTTCAATATCATCATTCAAAAAGATGCGGACGGCGAGATGCTGGTTCAGCGCGAAGCCATTAAAGAGATGCCGCAGGAACTCAAGCAGATAATCGAGGAGATGAAGTAATGGCAACGGCGACATTCAGAATTTGGCGCGGCGATGCACAGGGCGGCGAGTTCAAGGACTATACAACGGCAGTTTCGGAAGGCATGGTGGTGCTTGATGCAGTTCTACAGATTCAGGCGGAGTCAGCGAACGATCTGGCAGCACGATGGAATTGTAAAGCCGGCAAGTGTGGCTCTTGTTCGGCAGAGGTCAACGGCAAGCCGCGCTTGATGTGCATGACGCGGTTGAATCAACTGCCGCTTGAGGAGCCGGTCACCGTTGAACCGATGAAGGCATTTCCGCCAATCAAAGATTTAGTCACTGATGTCGGCTGGAATTACCGCGTTAAGAAACAGATTAAAAAATTCAAACCGCGTCCGCCCGATGCCGAAGATGGCACATGGCGCATGGCGCAGGAGGATGTGGACCGTGTGCAGGAGTTTCGTAAGTGCATTGAATGTTATCTGTGCCAGGATGTTTGCCATGTGCTGCGCGATCATCATAAGCACGAAGAGTTCATCGGTCCGCGCTTTCTGGTCTATGTGGCAGCGTTGGAAATGCACCCGCTGGATGTTGAAGACCGGCTAAATGATTTGAAGGACGCCAACGGCATCGGCTATTGCAACATTACCAAATGCTGCACGAAGGTCTGCCCGGAGAGTATTACCATCACCGATAACGCCATCATCCCGTTGAAAGAGCGCGTCGTAGATGAGTTTTACGATCCGGTGAAGAAACTCCTGCGAATTTTTAAGCCGCGCAAATAAGAAGTAGGATAGATTTTAGTCTGTCTTTCAGGCAGCGACACAGGCTAAAGCCTCTCCTACTACAGAGATTGAAGTAGCATAGACTTCAGTCTGTGAGGTTTGATTATTACACAGGCTAAAGCCTATGCTACCCGGCGCCAATCTCTTAAAGTTCAATTTAGATGAGGTAATATCGGCTGCTAGCCAAGCAAGAAACCTGAAAATTAACTCATAATTTCAGAAGGCAATTATGTTTGAACTCAAAACCATTTCCAAAGCAGCAATAACCCGATCAGTTGAAAAGGCGGAACACTACCGGCTCTTGAATGAACCGGCAGCAGCCGAAAGCATTTGTCTGGATATTCTCCAGGCAGACCCGGATAACCAACAGGCATTAGTAGTTTTGATATTAGCCTTGACTGACCAGTTTGACAGGCGACTGCCGGAAAGCCGCCCACGCGAATTGCTCGCCCGTCTGCATGATGATTATCAGCGAGCTTACTACGCCGGAATCATCTGTGAAAGGAAAGCCAGAGCGCAATTTGCGCTGAGTGTGCCTGATGCCAACTATGCCGCGTATGATTGGTTGCGTGAAGCAATGAATTGCTACGAGAAAGCCGAAGCCATCCATCCGCCGCAAAATGATGATGCAACATTACGCTGGAATGCCTGCGCTCGTATGATTATGGAGCATCGTCTCGAAGCGCGTCCGGCAGAGACTTTTCGACCGCTGCTGGAGTAGCGTGAAAATGTCAGACTGACTGTTTGATTATTCTTGCCTCTCGTGCAAGGCGATTGTATATTGCCTTTGTCTCCTTCGCCTCTCCTTTCCCCTGTAATCCTCTATTTGCCCCGCGACCATGCCCTGATAGCAAGTCACTTGCTAAAGTTACTGGAGTTGATAATGAGAAGAGTAGCAACCGTCATTACCTTTATTTTATTCGCGGCATTCATCGTACCGGCGCAAAAAGCTTCGCCTGCGGACACCGTAGTAAACTTTTATCGCGCTTTGAAAGAGAAGAAGTATGTTGAGGGCTTCCGGCATTCGGTTTACAAAGGAGCAATAGAAGGGCTGTCGGCAGCAGAACTACAGGAATTGGAGCCGGATTTTGCGCGTACTTCTGCTGAGATTCCTAACAAAATTGAGGTCAAAGGGGAACAGGTAAACGGCGAAGCTGCCATTGTCTTTTTGAAATTTGAAGGCAGCGAAGAAACGCAGCCGGTGGCGGTAATTCGCCTCAATGGCGAATGGCTGGTCGGCGATCACGAAGCTCTGCAAATGGTACAACAGCAAGGGCGTTCGTTCTTCTTTAATAGCAGAATGGTGGTCAATGAACAGGAAGTTATCAACTTGATTTCACGCATTTATGGCGCTCAGTTAATCTACGCAAAACAGTTTGGCGGACGCTATCTGAATCTCTCCGAATTGGTAAGTAAACAGGCGGTTTCCAAAGATGTTGAAGACGGCGAGGCGAACGGCTATAAATTCACCTTGACTGTCGGAGCAGATAAACTGTCTTTTTCGCTTACTGCTGTACCGAATGTGTACGGTAAATCCGGTAAACTGTCTTTCTACTTGGACCCGCAGGGATTACGCGCCGAAGATTTGAAAGGGCAACCGGCAACCGACAAGTCGCCGCTCTTTCAACCAAAACAAGATTAACGAAAAAGTTTTGCTGCTTGATTGCCCGTTGCTGCTTCATACCCCAACATTCATGGTTTCGGCGCAGACTCGCTCGACAATCTCATCTACGAAGGCAGCATCGGCGCTTACTTCACTAAAAATCTGTTCGATTAGCTCGGCAGTTATTTTCTCATAATCTTCGTGACGTGGCACGACAATTACGCCCGCCATATCTACTGCGCCAGGACTGATGACAATTTGCTCTGCGCCTTCCGCATAAAAGCTGGCAGGGCGATGGCGAGCGCGAGGGAAAAGCATCGCCGTCCACACGCCTCTATCGGCATAACAGATTAAATTGAGCAGCGCTTCGCCTTTGCTTGTAGCGCGTCCGAGTTCTTCGATAATTCGATAAATCCAGAATGCCAGTTCTACGCGATTTGCACCGCGAAAGACAACGATACTGCGCCCGAAATCGGTCAAGGTAAATAGTTCAAAATTACCACGCGCCATATCCGCACAGATGTTGCAATCCTCCGCCACTGGCGGGTCGCTTTTATCGAGCGCCTCTTTGATAGGCAATAGTTCGCGTGAAAGGGCTTGTAGATGAAAGTGATCAGGGGCGCTGGCTCCGCATTCTGCGCCGTTGTACAGAACGAAATACTCTTCGCCCAAATCCCGCGCCAAGGCAATCATGGCTTCCACACGGTCGGCAATCTTCTGCTCAACATGACTTCGATGAGCAATCACCAGATGCTTATCGAGTACAGGGAAGGGATTGCAGAGAATAATATAGTCCTCATCGTAGGCAATGCCTTTCTCTTCATGCGGGAGATTTTCAGCACACAAAAAACAACGCCGCCCCTGAATCGAGGCTTTATCAACGGCGGCCGCCGTGCTGCGAATGCGCTTCGCGTTGTGCTGCACAACAACGCTTGAGCCATCAAGTTCGAGCCATTTGGTTTCTATCTGCACCAGCGCCTCATAGCCTTCTTTGAGCGATTGCCAGTGCGCTTTTTGATGCTCAATAAGCGCCGTGACTTGTGCAGAGAAATTCAAGGTTTCTCCATCCGTAAGATACGGTTGTAAATCTGAAACGCTCAATAATCGTGCCTGCCAACTCATTTTCGATTCATCTCCTTTCGCGCTAGTATCTCAACGGTTCGCAGATAGTCTTTGTAATAGTCATAACGATTGGCGGTTATGAGTGGCAATGCCGCATCGGAATTGCCTTCCCAACGTCGCGCAAAATAGATGGATTCATAAAGCCGCCCGATTTCGTATTGACGGCTGATGCGGAGCGCCGTCGCGTAGTCTTCGCCGTAACTGGTATTCGGCAGTCCAAACTGTCGAAGCAGGGAAGTGCGAAAAGCGCGTGGAGCGCCAAGCCCGCTGATACGCAAGGCATTATTGCGCCCGTTCTCTCGCGTCCATTCTTGATGGTCAATCAGACCGGGCGGAATCTCCTGCAAATCGAAATTGACGATAGTATAAGAGCCTATCACCATTGCATAATTGCCTTCTTCAAGTTTCGCTACAATCTTTGCCAGCGTCTGCTCGTCTTTGTATAAATCATCGGAATCGAGTTGCACGGCATACTTGCCGCAAGGCGCGGAAAAGATTGCTTCATTCCAGCACCCGCCGATGCCTAAATCGGTGCGCTCCGGTTTGAGATGAAGCAAATTTTTATGTTGAGCCGTGAGCGCGGCAAGAATCTCTGTGGTTTTATCAGTTGAATGATTATCAACAACGATAACATTGAATTTGAACTTGCAGGCTTGCGAAAGGGCGCTCATGACGGCATCGCTGATAGTGCGCTCACGATTGCGAACCGGAATGACAACGCTTGCCCGACACTCGAAAAGGGTCACGTCAGGCAGCAGCGTTTCAAATTCAGGCGCGAGATACGCCTCAGTGCGTTTCAAATGTTCGGTAGCAATCTTTTCCATCTCCACTTGATAATCGCGTTGGCGCGGGTCAACATAATCGAACTGCTTTTCGCCGCTCAACCGCCTATCAGAAGGGATGCGAGTATAGAGCGGTTCGGGGATGCGAAGAATCTGCGAGACTAGCGAGAGTTTTAATCGCAAATCATATAGCCCGCCCCATTTGAGTTGCTCATCCATCGCGCCATGACGTTCAAGAGTCGCATTCGCCGCAGATTTTGAAATAAATAATATAGAGCCAAAATCGAAACTGTCGCGGAGACTGCCGAGTTGATAATCAATAAGCGGATGGTCGGAGACTTGCCCATCGGCTTCATCTTTGAAATCTGAATAGATTAGCCCCGCGCCCGTATCTTCTGCGATTTGCAAAAATCGTTCAAGAGTACGAGCGCCGAATTGTACCTGCTGCCCCGGTAATAGAAGCAAGAGATATTCACTCTTCATTTCATCAAGAATTTTAGAAATGCCAGTGCTGCTCAGTAATGAATCGGCTTGCACAAATCGCGCTTTCAAAGTCGTCGTTTCAAAATGGCGCTCTGCGGCGCTCAGTAATAGGGCTTCGCTTACGGAAGGTGAGGCAGCCAGCGAATCAATTAATCGAGCTTGTTGCTCGCCTTCTTCAAATTGCAGGGCTATAGTGATTTTTGACATATCAATCGCCTTCATATTCATTGAATTTCTCTATGCAGAGGCGAGCCATTCTACCAAAAAAATCAAGAGATTTCCTTGCATATCGTACACAAATCAGACATTCTTTCGAGCGTTACTTCTGTCTGATTTACACGCTGACAGTTCAATGCCCGATTCTCAATCGAACTCTTGAAAGGAATGTGCCGATATGTATTTTGAATATAGTGATAAGGTTAAAGACCTGCAAAAACGGGTTGCCGCTTTCATGGATGAATATATCTATCCGAATGAAAAACTCTTCTACCAACAGCTTAACGAAGGCGATAGATGGCAGCCTGTCCCTATCATCGAAGAGTTGAAACAGAAGGCAAAGACGCAAGGCTTATGGAATCTCTTTCTGCCCGAAAGCGACCATGGATTCGGGCTGACGAATCTGGAATATGCGCCGCTTTGTGAGATTATGGGGCGTTCGCCGATGGCTCCCGAAGCCTTCAATTGTTCTGCGCCTGACACCGGCAATATGGAGGTGCTGGCTCGTTACGGCACAAAAGAACAACAGGAGCAGTGGTTAAAGCCGCTTCTGGAAGGCGAGATGCGTTCCTGCTTTGCCATGACCGAGCCGGATGTCGCTTCGTCCGATGCTACCAACATCCAAGCCAGCATCCAGCATGAAATTGCCCGCGAAGGCGATGAATATATCATCAATGGTACGAAATGGTGGAGTTCCGGCGCAGGCGACCCGCGTTGCAAAATCGCCATCTTCATGGGTAAGACCGACCCGAACGCCCCGAAACACAAACAACAATCTATGATTTTAGTTCCTATGGATGCGCCGGGTGTAACCATCAAGAGAATGCTTACGGTCTTTGGCTATGACCATGCGCCGCATGGTCACGGCGAAGTGACGTATGAAAATGTGCGCGTACCCGCTGCCAATATGCTACTGGGCGAAGGGCGCGGCTTTGAGATTGCCCAAGGGCGTTTAGGTCCGGGACGCATTCATCACTGTATGCGCTTGATTGGGCTTGCCGAACGGGCGCTGGAAGAGATGTGTAAGCGTGTCAACTCTCGCGTTGCCTTTGGGAAAAAGATTGCCGAACAAGGGACGATTCGTGCTGACATTGCAAATTCGCGGATGGAGATTGAACAGACGCGCTTACTCACCTTGAAGGCGGCATATATGATGGACACGGTTGGCAATAAAGTCGCCCGCGCCGAAATTGCGATGATTAAAGTTATTGCTCCGAATATGGCATTGCGCGTTATTGACCGGGCGATTCAGGCGCACGGCGGCGCTGGCGTCTGTCAGGATTTCGATCTGGCAAGCGCGTGGGCAGGCGCTCGCACTCTTCGGCTCGCTGACGGTCCAGATGAAGTTCATCGTGAAGCGGTCGCCAAACTTGAACTATCGAAATACGAATAACTATTTGGTCATAGGTCATGGGTTATTAGCTAAGGGTAGAGGGTTATCTTCTGCTTGCTAATAATCAATGACAAAGGACGAACAGGGATGAATCTAAAGGATAAAGTTGTCGTCGTAACCGGCGGTGGTAACGGCATTGGGCGTGGCTTATGCGAACGCTTTGCTAAAGAAGGCGCTCGCGCCGTTGTCGTGGCTGACATCGAATTTGACAAAGCGGAAGAGGTGGCGAAGTCGGTGCAGGGCATAGCTATCGAAACCGATGTCAGCAAAGAAGACGATATTAAAAATGTCGTGACGGAAACGCTCGACAAATTCGGGCAAATTGATCTGTTCTGCTCGAATGCCGGAGTCGGCGGCGGGACTGGCGGTGCGGAAATAGCGGACGAAATCTGGCAACGCACCTGGGAAATCAACACCCTGGCGCATATTTACGCCGCTAGAGTCGTTGTCCCTGTAATGCTGGAACGTGGCGAAGGCTATCTGCTCAATACAGCTTCGGCAGCAGGACTACTGACAGAGCCGCGCTCATCTGTTTACGCTGTGACCAAGCACGCGGCGGTTGCCTTTGCCGAATGGCTGTCAATCAATTATCACGATAAAGGGATTCGGGTTTCCTGCCTCTGTCCGCAAGGCGTGAGAACTCGATTGTTACTGGGCGAAGATGGCAACGATGATAATTTTTTAGTTGCCGGTTCCATCTCCGTCGAAGAAGCCGCCGATGTGGTTGTAAAAGGACTTGAGGAAGAACGCTTTTTGATTCTTCCACATCCTGAAGTGGGAGACTATTTTCGTCGGCGGAGTGATGACCATGAACGCTGGCTTCGCGGGATGCGTAGATTGAGAGCCAGCATTGATTGATTTTTTACGCTTTACTGCCTGCAACAATGGCGTAACCGAGTTTGCCTTGTTTGATAGCTGTAAGGGCGCTTGCCGCCATCTCTTTGGCTTTCGGAAAATCTACATCCGGTAGTTCAATCTTCTTTAGTCCAACTAGGATTTCTGCGCCCAGTAACTTGCCGCGAATCTGATTGACCATATCGGTTAGGGCTTCGTCTCGCGGTTCGAGGCAATCAACGGTGAAGCCCGCATCTTGCAAAAAAGCAGCATAGCGTTCAATCGGCTGGGCATCGGCGATGCAGGCAATCCACGCGAGAAGGGAATCAAGCTCTTTCGGTAAATCGCCGCCGCGTGTCAAATCGCTCAAGCCGACGCGCCCGCCGGGTTTCAAGACGCGGGCAAATTCACTAGCAGCAGCCGTTTTGCTTGGAAAAGTGCAAAAGGCGCATTCGCAAATAATCGCGTCAAAAGTCGCATCGGCAAATGGCAAGCGTTCGGCATCGCCTTGTTGGAAAGTCACTAGATGACTAACGCCCTGCGCCGCCGCATTGTCGTTGGCGCGTTTGACCATATCGGAACCAAAATCAACGCCGATGATTTGACAGCCAAATAGCTTTGCCAGATGAATGGCGCTTGTGCCTTGCCCCGATGCGACATCAAGGACGCGGGATTCGCTCGTTAAGCCAAGTACCTTGCCTAACCGCTCCGTCAACTGTACGCCGCCGGGATGAAACGAATCACCGAGTAATAACTTCACGTAATCGCTTTCATACAACCGCGCACAACAGGCTTTTACAACTTCCGGTTCCGCATTTTGAATTTCCGTTTGCATTTGCATAAGTAAGCCTCAGTAGAGAATTTCGTTGTCAATCAGGCAACCGCATAATCGGTGTAAGGGCGCACTTCAGGAGGTTGAAAGCCCAACACTATATCGCTTTTCGGAATGCCTGCTGATTCGAGTTGGTGAGCAATTACCAGATCAGTGTTATCTGCCTGTATCCACACTTTGCCATTAATAATTTCAAGGTGAATAACAATGTGATGTACGCGACCATTTCTATCCCATCCCTCTGCGATAATCGCATAGCTATCGGCTTGGCGGTCAAATAGTGTTCGGTCTTGAATTTCAGAATCATAAGATGAAATCTGCGCGATTTCGTTGAGCAATCTCTCAATGATCTCTCGATAGTGATCGAGTTTGTTATTTACGGAATCCATTGCACCACCTCCTGTTGGACAGGCTCAAAGACAAGTAATTTGATTCTTTCCGTTTTACATAACAACTCTCCGGTTGGATCATCGAAAATTCGTGTGTAAATATCGCGGCGAATCGCCAGATACAATTCACGATCAGGTTCCTGTAGACCGAGCGCCAGGCGATAGAGAATAAATTGTCCTATAGCGTTGTAGAGGTCTTCAAGCTCTGATGCGCCAACGAAACTTTTGACCTCAACGGCTATGCGGCGCGAATCTTTTTCGGCGGCGAACAACTTTTCAGCCGCAAGGTCAACGTACATCTTCCGATTACGCCATTTCAAACGCAGCGGGTCATGTGTAATCGTCCAGTCGTCTTTGACAAGGGCGTTCTTACATGGTCATGATATAGGTCTTTGGCTGACACCGTAGTTTTTTACCGCTTCAATATCTTTAACTCACGTTTGCCATTGCCATTTCCGCCACCGTTAGCATTTTGATTGAATGAAAATTGAATTGGCTGCGGTTTGAATGATACACCTTCAGCGCGGGCGCGGCGGCGTTCCGGTTCCATTGCTTCCAGTTGCGCCCTCGCTTGCTCACGGTAGCCGACAGTGTTATAGGCGCAGAAGGGAATCTGTTTGCCACCGGGCAACAAAAACTCTTTGCAACACTTCATCAGATTCTTTTGGTTGAATGTCCAGGGATCCATGAAATCCTGCAACATAATCATCAGCATATGATTGGCAATTTCACGAATGGTGACAGATTCGGGAATGCCACACGCCGCGCAAGACACGGCGAACTGCTCTGCCGATTTCTGCGACCCCGGTACGGATGAGGATGACCATAAGCCTTCCAGCGCGAATTTAATCTCGGCGCTCCAATCCGGCAACACGCGGTTGGTGATGTAGTCGAGATAATCGTAGACATTGACGACCCGCGTCAACGGCGTCACCTTGTCACCATCAATAAACGCATAAGTCACGGAATTACAGGTCGGGAAGCAGCAGGGAACCGGCACGAAATCGTTTTTCGTGAATAACTGATTGGTCTGCTCTTCAATCAAGCCAAGAATTTCAGGAATCGTCATGCGCTGCATCGGGTCGTGTGTCATATGCCTGCCGGCGTGAAATGCCGGTTGGAAATTGATGGCTAAAACCGCCGGATGCTTGATGGCGAAATCAATAATCTTGCCGATTTCGTGTTCATTGACGCCGCGCTCGATTGCCGGAACCAGCGTTACGGTTAAACCAATTTCTGCCAGCCGGTCGAGCGCCCGGATTTTTTCTTCAAGAATGTTCGGCTCACCGCGAATGATACGGTAGGTTTCGGAATCGAAACCATCAAACTGAAAATAGAGTGACGGGCGAACTTCAGCCAGTTGTTCCAGAAACTTGTCGTCCGATGCTATGCGCTTGCCATTCGTGTTAATCATCACAAATGGAATGCCCCGCGCTTTGGCGGCACGTACAAAGTCAATAATCTGCGGGTGAATGGTTGGCTCGCCGCCGGAAAATTGCAGCACTTCGGGGTTGCCCTCCGTCCGCACATAATCGTCAATCATCTCTTCAACCTCTTCCATCGTCAGGTTGAAACCGGGACTTGCCTGCGCGAAGCACAACGGGCAATCCATGTTACAAGTGCTGTTGACTTCGATAATGCCCAGACAGGTATGTTGTTGATGGTCGGGACATAAGCCGCAATCATACGGGCAGCCTTCGTGAATCTCGGTGCCAAATTCAAGAGGAATAGTGCCGGGTTTGTTGTATTTGCCTTGCGCTGTGTACATCTGTGCGTCGCTGTAGACCAAGCCCTCAAACTGCCCACAATCCGGGCAACGCTTTCGCATATAAACTTTGTTGTCACGCAACAAAATCTGTGCGTCAATCACTTTGCGACAATCGGGACAGATGCTGCGGGTCAGTTCATAAAATACATAGTCGGCATCTTTCTTCTGCTGCGGTTTCTGAGTAGTCGTATCTGGTTGAGTCGTAACCGGCGTTCCCATAGCAATTCCTCCGTGTGATGTGCAGATGGTCAATCTGCTGGTAAAGTTGTGCCTGGCGATTGATTGCCCAGCAATCGAAAGTTGATTACTGATAGCCGTGCCAGCATACCGTTTGCGCTCTATACCTGTCTAGTTTGACCTTTGAAAAATCAAGAATAATTTTTGCCGTTCTCTGAAAAATGCCTGTCATCTCCCATTTCGACTACAAAATTCTCTGCCGCAATGGTAAAAATAGCCGTCACCCGAACGCCAGATTTTCAGGCGTGAGTGAATTGAGCAGCAAGGATAACGGAATGATTATGGAGAAGGTTTTAACCGCGAACGCGCCGCAACCCGCCGGACATTATTCACAGGCAATCGTGCATAATGGACTGGTCTACGTTGCCGGACAACTGGCAATTGATCCGGCGACCGGCGAGCGCAAACTTGCTTCCATCGAAGAACAGACAGAACAGACTTTGAAGAACGTCGCAGCGATTCTCGAAGCCGCCGGCAGCGATTTACAGCACGTTTTGAAAGTGACTGTGTATATTTCAGATATTGACCTCTGGGGAGCCGTCAACGAAACCTATGCCCAGGTGTTCGGTGAACATCGCCCCGCCAGAGCGATTATTCCGGTAAAAGAGTTACATTACGGCTTCAAGATTGAGATTGACGCCATAGCTGCCGTAAAATAGTTGTGCTTGCAGTCCCCAAAATCGAAAATGCCCCAAATCTCACAACCATTTGAGGAAAAACGATTTCTATGGACGACAACACCAAACATCTTATCGCCAGTAATCTTACCGCCGCATTTTATAATGGCATTGAACGCCGCGAACCTTTTCTAGGTGAAGAGCGCCGCGCCACTTTTTTCTCGCCGCGAGAGGATAATCGAGTGCCGAATCTCTCGCTCAAAGAAGTCTTCTCGGTCTATTGTCGGTTTGTTGAAATGCTCGATGCGCCGCCGGATGAAGAAGCCATAAATGGCAGCGAAACCGAACAGGATAGCATTTCGCTAATGTAACATAGCGAGTAAACCAACTGCCTGTTCAAGATTATTTGATAGGTAAAAAGTTCAACTTACCGCTGCGATTTGCCAACTCAAGCTGCGCTAATGCGGTATGACAAACCATCTCAGGAGAACGCGCTAATGTCTGAAGAAGTGATTTTAACCAACGTCTCAAACCGGGTCGGCGCTTTGACGTTTAACCGCCCCGATAAACTGAATGCTCTCAGCCGTGACCTCATCTTTCAATCCATTGATACCTTGAAGCGATGGAGCAAAGACGACGAGGTTGGAGCCATCATCATAACCGGCGCGGGTCGCGCTTTCTGCGCCGGTGGCGATGTTTCGGCAATGGCTGACCGCAACGAAGCCGAAGAACAATCGCTCGAAGAAAAGATTGACTGGTTGCGCGAAGGTCACGAATTGTCGTGGACAATCTATAATATCCCGAAGGTGACTATCGCGGCGGTCAACGGGTTTGCGATGGGGGCGGGGCTTGGCGTTTGCCTGTCGTGCGACCTGCGCATCGCTTCCGACAAAGCCAAGTTTGGTACGGCTTACGCCAAAGTTGGTTACGGCGGCGATTTCGGTACAACCTGGCTGCTGACTCAGTATGCCGGAGCGCCAAAGGCAAAAGAGCTTTTCTTTCTCTCCGACATCATCGAAGCCGAAGAAGCGTACCGTATAGGCTTGGTCAATCGCGTTGTTGCTCATGACGAGTTAGAGGCAAACGCGCTTGATGTTGCCACACGCATCGCTCACGGTCCGCTGGTCAGCTATCGCTATATGAAAGCCAATGTCAATCTTTCCAGCAGCACAGACTTCCGCACTATGCTTGACCGCGAATCCGAAACTCACATACGTTGCGGCCAGACCGAAGACCACAAAGAAGGGGTGCGGGCGTTTATGGAAAAACGCGCTGCCAATTTCAAAGGACGATAGGAATGAAAAAGAAAGATCAAAGAGAGGTTTTTCAACACAGAGGACACCGAGGTTGCACAGAGCGAAGGTAAAGAGAGTCATTTGAAACTTTACCTTTCCTCTGTGGTTCTCTGTGATCCTTCGTGTCCTCTGTGTTGAAAATTAATATTCAAAGTCGAGGCTACACATTTTCGCATTACTCAAAGGACGATAGAATGGAATTTAACCAGATTATCTACGCTAAAGAGAATCGCGTCGCCACCATTACGCTGAATCGTCCTGAGAAATTGAATGCCTATTCCGAAGTGATGGTTCATGAAATCCTCGCCGCTTTAGCCGATGCGCGGGATGATGACGAAATTCGCGCCGTTATTCTCACCGGAACCGGGCGCGGCTTCTGTTCTGGTGGCGATATTTCAAAGGATTTTCAATACCCGTCGCGCTATCGCGGACACCGTATGGAAGCGATGCTCGAAATGCGCGAAAATATGCACCAGCTTGTTACCTTGCTGCGTCGTTTCGATAAACCGACGATTGCAGCGGTTAATGGCGCGGCGGTGGCGGGCGGCTTGACGCTGGCGCTGAGTTGCGATTTTCGCATTGCCGCCGAAAGCGCACGACTTGGCGATACCAGTCTGAAATTCGCTCTCATCCCGGATGAAGGCGGCGCTTACCTCTTCCCGAAATTCATGGGCTTGCAAAATGCCTTGAAGATGTCGCTCTTTTCCGAAGTCTATCCGGCAGCGAAAGCCAGAGAACTTGGACTCGTAACTGAAGTTGTACCGGATGGCGAATTGATGCAGACGGCGCGTGATTGGGCAACGCGGCTAGCCGAAGGTCCGCCGATTGCCATTCGTGTTGCCAAGCGCATGATGTACAAACAGCAGACAATGGATTTAGAGAATGCGCTGGAAGATGCGGCAATGGCGGTGATGATTACCAATTACACTGAGGATGTGAAAGAAGGCACAAAAGCATTTCACGAAAAACGTAAACCGAATTTCAAAGGGAAATAGCCTATTACCTCGGAGGCTGACTTGGCGCTATATACCTTCATTATGGAATACGCTGGTGGAACTTATGTTTCACAGGTCAAATCTACTTCTCCGAAAACAGCAATCAAAGACTGGGCGCAGAAGCTAGCTGTTGATTCGCTTCAAGGACTGGATGCAGAGGTTTTGAGCCAACTTACAAATAGCTTGATGATAGATTCCCCGATGCCGATTGAAGGTATTTATAAAACTTGGTGTATATCTGCAACAATCCAAGGGAAATTGGCTTTAGTGAATTTTGTTCAAACCTACGAAGAATAAATAATGAACTTGAAAAACAAAGCGGCAATCGTTGGCATAGGTGAAACCGATTATGTCAAGGGTTCGCCCTTCAACGAAGTGCAATTGATGTTGCAAGCCTCTCGCATGGCTATCGAAGACGCGGGGCTTTCAGCAAACGATATTGATGCCATTATTCCGCCGCCGCTTTTTACAACGGCAGAAGAACTGGCGGCAAACCTCGGCATTGAAAATCTGCGCTATTCAACTACTGTGCATATGGGCGGCGCAAGTCCGGTTGCGGCTCTGCAAAGCGCGGCGATGGCGATTGCAACGGGTGTTGCGAGTCATGTATTGATTACACTTGGCTGGCTCGGTTATACAGCGATGCGCCCGAAGCCGGATGCGCCTCGACAAGGCAAACCGCTGGTCAATCCGTTTGCCAATAATACCCGCGATTTCGCTTTTCCTTACGGCATTCTCGCTCCCGTTCAGGGCTATGCGTTTCTCGCCAATCGTCACAAAAAACTCTACAACATCACGGACGAAGCGACCGGCGCAGTGGCGCTCGCCTGTCGAAAACACGCGCAGTTAAACGAACGCGCTTTGATGCGCGGCAAGCCCATGACCATGGAGCAATATCTGGCATCGCCGATGATTTCCGAGCCGTTCCGCCTCTTCGATTGTGCGCTGGAAACGGATGGCGCTTGTGCGGTGGTTGTTTCCAGCCTTGAAAGAGCGCGTGACCTGAAAGCGGCTCCTGTAGCCATTCTGGGAGTAGCCGAAGGGCATCCCTACCCGGCAGATGATATTGCTTCACGCAAAGAGTTATTGCGAATTGGGCTTGCCAATGCTGCGCCTCACGCTTTTGCAATGGCGGATGTCAAACCGCTCGATGTTGACTTCATGCAGATATACGATTGCTTTACCTATGTCGTGCTGTTGCAGCTTGAAGCCTTGGGATTATGTAGTGTGGGCGAGAGTGGCGATTTTGTAGCGGGCGGGCGTATCGAACTCGGCGGCGACTTACCTCTGAATACGCATGGCGGTCTGCTCTCGCAAGCGCACACTTGGGGTATGAATCACATTGTTGAAGCGGTGCGCCAACTGCGCGGCGAAGCGGGCGCAGCACAAGTGAAAGATGCAAAACTCGGCTTAGTTACCGGCTGGGGCGATTTGGGTGACGGCAGCTTGGCAATTTTAGCAAGAGGCTAAATCCAAACTGAGGACTTTGGCAGATAGAAAATTAGACGCGGATAAACGCGGATGCGGCGGATTAGCGCGGATGATCCGTAAAAATCCGCCCAATTCGCCCAATCCGCGGTCTATCTGGTCTGCCAGTATTACCAACTGTCATTTCATCAATGACCAATGACAAAGGACAAATGACCAGACCACTCCCTGAACCCGTAGAAGAGTTGAATAAGCAGTATTGGGCATTCTGCAATGAAGAACGACTCTGCTTTCAACATTGCGTCAGTTGCGGCAACTGGCAACATATCCCGCGCTACCTGTGCGCCCGCTGCGGCTCGGATAGACTTGAATGGCAGCAAGCGAGCGGGCGCGGCAAAGTCTATTCGTGGACAGTGACGCGAGCGCCGTTGCATCCGGCATTTGCCGCGTCTGTGCCTTATGCCGTGTTGCTCGTCGAACTCGCAGAAGGGGTGCGAATGATTAGCGGCCTCAAGGGCAATTCCGTTGATGAAATCGAACTCGATATGCCGGTTGAAGTCATTTTTGAGCGATTGACAGCAGATACAGCGATGCCATTTTTCCAACGAGTGAAAGAATAATCTTTGCAGACTTAGGCTTTTTTCATTGCCTCTCCGCCTTATGAAAAACCGTCGCTGCTGGCATTCTGCGGCGCAGATTTCCTGTACACCCTGCGGTAATTCCACTACACTTTTGCTTGCCACCGTATCAGGTATGTTTCACCGGATGACTTGCCCCGACTGTCAAGGCGTTTTGTCTACGCTCACAGATGGCGACCGCACCCGCTTTCGTTGTCATACCAGACACGCCTTTTCCGCCGATAGTCTTTTGGCAACCGTCACCGAAAACATCGAGGACAGTTTATACAGCGCCATTCGCGGCGTTGAAGAAAGCATTATGCTGCTCAATCATATTGGTGACCACTACGCCGAAGTGAATCAACCAAAACTTGCCGCACAGTATTTTAAGAAAGCGAATGAAGCCGAAACCCGCGTGCAACTCGTCCGCCGAGTCGTCTTGCCGCACGAACAATTGAGCAAAGATACCTCGGAGTTTCTGTGGGATAATCTGCGCTATCATTGGCAAGAGAGCCTTGAAAAAGAGTATCCTCAAGCGGCTGAAATGTTGTTATTGATGGACGGTGGCGGCAGTAATTCGTGCCTTCATTACATCGTCAAAGAAGACTTGCAAGGCTTAGCCAATGACCTAGAGATGAGGATAACGGTGGCCCATTATCCAGCCTATTGCTCAAAATATAATCCCATAGAACATTGGTTATTCCCGCATCTGCAAAGAAGTTGGGAAGCCGTGGTGTTTGAAACTTATGAGATTGTCAAAGAACAAGTCGAGAAAACGACGACCACCAAAGGCTTGCAAGTGATCGCCTGGATCAATGAGAAAGTCTATCAAAGCGGACGCAAAACGAGCGAAAACTTCAAAGAAACGATGACCATAGTATTTGACCAGGTGTTACCGAAATGGAACTATCAAATACAACCTTTATAAGTTGTTTTTTACACGTTCCTTAGTTCATAAGCTAATTCAGTCTGCCGGAATAATTAGGTTCAAACATAGCTTTGAAGGATAATGCGCCACTGCTGCCGGCGCGTTTTTTCAACGACACAATAAAGGAACGAATTTCGCGTTTATCTATATAGGTTTCCAGATAACCGGGCGACGACGAGGCGGCGCTAATCTCTTGCCATTCGGTTTCAGAGATGGTCAAAAATGCCTGCACCACTTTCGGATCGAAATGTTTACCTGCCTGATTGACGATTTCCATACGGGCATGGCTGTAGGATTGCGCCGTGCGGTAGGAACGGTCGCTGGTCATGGCATCAAAGGCATCGGCAAGGGCAAAGATTCTGGCGTGTAAATGAATCTCATCGCCTTGCAAGCCAAGCGGATAACCGCTGCCATCATACTTTTCATGGTGCTGCGAGACCACCGGACGCGCTCCCTTCAAGAAATCAATTTTGCTGACAACCTTCAACCCATGGTCAATATGCTGACGGATGATTTCGCGTTCTTCATTTGAGAGCGCGCCAGTATTTTTCATTAGGGTATCGGGCATTTGCAGCATCCCGACATCATGCAGCAAAGCGCCTTGCTCCAAAGCCAGCATTTCGTTGTTGGTCAGATTTAACTCTTTACCGAGTCGCAAACAGTAAGCCACAACCCGATCCGAATGCCCTTGCGCTTCCACCCGTCGGGTTTCCAAAGCGGCTGCCAAAGATCGCAACGTCTGCCGATAATTACTGTAAAGTTCCTCCAGCGTGGTGTTCATCGTTTCATTGAGGTCGCGCAATTCCTGATTCTTGACGCGGATGGTCTCTTCCAGGGATTCCTCGTAATTGCGCTTTGCTTCGAGAATCATCTGATGGTGGGCGGCGCGGTCCATCACCATACGGATGGTATCCATATCGAAAGGTTTGGCGATATAATCAAAAGCGCCATGTTTGATGGCTTCAATGGCGTATCTGATATGAGTCATCCCGGAAACGACAACAATAAGCGTATCTTGCCCGGAGTCCTTCACCTGCTTGCAAAGCTCGAAACCTGATGCGCCGGGCATTTCAAGGTCTGTCAAAAGCATATTGAAATAGGATTTAGACAACATCGAAGAGGCTTCGGCAGCATTGCCGGCGGTCACACATCTATATTTATCATTCAGGCAGAGAGCCAGTAAGTTCCGCATTGGTTCTTCGTCATCAACAATTAACACTGAAAATTCTTTGCTCATAATTCTTTTTCCCTCTCATTCGCCATTTTAATAATTAGTAAAAAATGACCATTTGCTAATCATTAAGCAATCTCTATTCCGTTCGTTCTCAATAGTTTCCGTATTGGTAGGCAGGAAATGAAATAGTCAATTCGTCACGGGTGATGAGTCAAAATGACTGAGCAGGCAAAGCATGAGGAATCGCCGGCGACGACATTGCTTACTTACCCAAATAGGGAATAGCAGCATTTGCGAATGCCGCTATTCTCTTGCTGAACCACTGGCAAGCACCAAATCACTCGCAAATCGTCTATAGACTGATACCGAAAAGCCATCAGCCAGAGATGAACTTTCCTTCATATTGACTATCTTTGAGAAACTTCTCAAAGTCTTTGACGGCGAAAATATCCCGGATTGCCTGCGCTTTATCTTTCGCTTTTTGGTAGTAAGACTCACAAATTTTGTAACCTACATAATAGCCTAAATCGGCGGGACGGTCGTTTGCCTGAACGCCATTATAGAGCCATCCGGCAAACGATTTCTCATTCATCGCCGGTTTGAATTCGTCCCACAACTGCCGTTCTTTCGGATTGCCGTAATCGTGCAGATGTTGGTTTATCATCCTCCCGGTCATCAGTTCGCCAATAAAATCGGCGCTGCCTTCCTGAATGGATTGCGCCAGCAGGGTATTTGCAGCAATGAGATACTTTTGCTGAATATGTACCGCTTCGTGCGCCACGATTGCCGGAATAGTATCAGTTGATTTCAAGACCTGTTTCAACCAGTCGTTCAATTCCGCCACCGGCGTTTCTGGCGTCAGCCCGTACATCTCTGCGCCAATGAGCAAGCCGTTTCTTGACGTTGTGCCGCCGGTGCTTAGTCTGCCAATGACGAAATAGACATCCGGGAAGACGGCATCGGCATATAGAAATTTCAGCTTGCGAAAACTCCTTTTGATAGAGTTATGGTAAGCGGCAATTTTCATGGTCTGCGGGCGAATCGAAGCGTAATAGCGCGGATGTTTCTCAATGCTCTGCACCAGCGCCTCAGCAGATTTGAGTCTAAGGGTGACGAAATCCTTTAAGCCGGGGCTGCCTTTGTCGAGATAGTCGCGCTGGTAAATTTCGCGTTTCTTTTCCAGAGAAGACTCTTTAGCGGCAAGGTCATAAGCCCGCCAGAAATTGTCTATATCGGCAGTGATAAGCTGCGCTTTGTCAGGGTCGTGATTTTGTTGGTTCTCATTCTCTTCAGCGAATCGCCAGAGAACCTGTGTGGGAATCGCCGGACGATTTTGTACAGGCGAGAGAAGTTGTGCGAAAGTTGACTCCGCTAATAGCAGAGCCGACAAGCAAGCTATTATAATTTTCATTTGATTGACCGGATTCGTTGTAATGGTATCTGGGCAGAAACCATTACGCCGCAAAGCGGCTGAGGTTCATTTTTTCTTTGGCGATTCCGATGTACTGCCGGGTGCGGACGCCGTAGACATCTTCTGTTTCAGCAGATTGGCAGCCTCTTTGTGCTTCTGCTTTTCCGCCCAATCCGCTGCTGTCTTTTGTGACATATCTTTGGCATTGGGGTCTGCCCCGGCATCAAGCAGGATTTTAATAACTTCTACCTGCCCGGTTAATGCCGCTTGCATCAGAACCGTGAAGCCGCCGTCGGCTGTAGAATTAACATCCGCGCCTTTATCAATCAGATATTTCACCATCTCGGCATTGCCCATGCCTGCCGCCGTTGACAGCGCCGTTACCCCCGAATTGCTGCGAGCATTGACACTGCCGCCGTTTTCGATGGCTCGTTTCGCGCCGTTCGTATCGCTGTTCTTTATGGCATTCATCAAGGGCGTGAAGCCATCCGGGTCTTTGACATCGGGATTCGGTTTTGCCGTGTTTGAGTTTGTAGAAGGGGCTTGCTGTTTGCAAGCAGCAAGCGGCAGTAGGATGACAAGCAATAGAATAACCAGCTTTCGTGACATGAAGTTACCTCACAGAAATTATTGATTTTTTCGTTGTTATTCGGACGAATAGGGGCTGTAATCGCTATCGCGCCAGCGTTTATGCGAAAAAGAGAGATGCCGGAACATAACAAAAATAGGAAGCAGCGAAATCAGAAAAGCAGTGAGCATGAGATAGCCGCCGTCGAAGACGCCTTGCTCAACCCTGACCGCTATTGCCATTGGTTGCTGCCACTTCTCCCATGCGACATCCAGCCCCAGAATATAAGTGCCTTCCGGCATCGCGGAAATCGTTGTGTTGCCGGTGGTCTTGCCTTCGCTCCACGATTCGCCATCTTCAACACCGCGATAGTACGAAATCGGTACGGAAAAGCCTTCACTCTCATTGGTGGTATTGTTGATGACATCGCCTTGGATATCCACCCAACTGTTATCAATGTTGGCGCTCGCCGATATTTTTATATTCTGCCGCGACTGTAAAGAAAATGGTTCGGTGAACTGCACCCCGGAGTCGTCGGCATTCTTCAACATCTCAAAGGTATAGGTCTGCTCCATAACTTTGCGATTCGGGCTGCTGACCGCAAAGACGATGAGCAGAACAAAGATGGCAGCAAGAAAACCAAGCCAGTAGAGGTAGATTTTTTTATGTGGAAACGGTTGATTCGGCGCGACCCCTTCGGGTTTGGGAAGATCGCTGACGCCAAAGGCTTTTTCAACATCCTGACGTGGCAGCCACGTTCCCAGCGACCAGTTGATCTCGCCGCTATTGCTTTTCGCGCCGCGAGAAATCTCTCTCGATAACATCAATGGTGGCGCGATATAGTCCGCTGCCTTGACGGTTTCGTTATAGGTCACTTTCCAGTAGAACTCGCCAAGGATATATTCAACCGTCGCTTCCGTGTCCTGATAGAGTTTGAAAGTCTTGCCCTGAAAACTGACGGTTCTGCCGGAGTCTATTACTTCGCCCGGTGGAATCGTGGCGACAAAATTCCAGTGGTCGTCACTGCGAACCAGCCAGCGAAAGCCGACTGCCGGATTGTAGAGCAGATACTCTTCCCAATAGTATTTTTTGTCGAAGTAGACGCTGCGCTGCATAAAACCGATGATAGTGTATTCGGTGCCGTTGAGAGCGCCGCGTGTGCCGACCGGAATAATCGGCTTGACCCTACCCGGTTTCATGGCTTTGAAGTATTCAAACTTCCAGTCTTTGACATCTAAAATTGCTGCACAATTGGGACAGGCGATGCGCTCGGTGATGTCAGGAGCGCGGCATTCCAAAGGTCCGCCGCATTGCGGACAGTTGAGCGTCTTTGCGGTTACGCGGGTTGCCTCGCGTTCCGGCGGGCGCACGCCGATTGGAAAGCCGAGTTGATCAAATGGGACTTCGCGCCCGATGAAAAGTTGTGGCGGTGTTTCGCTGTAGTCAAGAGTCGCAAATTCGCCTTTTTGTCCTGAAAGGTCGGCGTAATAATATATTTCTCCGGGCTTCAGTTCATAAGGAATCTCGCCCTTTGCGCCGAGCATTCGGGCGCTGCCTTTTTCCGCAACCACCAGAGGCATAGTGCTTGAAATTGTCGGAATCGGTTGTCCGAGTTGCAGCGACTCAAAAGGCGGTATCAAGCGCTGATCGAGGACTTTATGAAAGGTGACATAAAAGCGCCCCTGCGCTTCGGCAAGCCAGCCCCAACGCCCATCGGCAAAGTAGGCATACCATTCGTCCCAAACGCCGCCTGCCTCGTGACCCAGTTGCGCTCTGCCGGTCAGTTGAAACGGCACGCCTTGATACGAGCCGCCAAGCCCGACATCAAGCGGCGAGCCGGTATCCACAAGGTCAGCGACTTTGCCCAAATCCTGAAGGTTTTTATCGGTGCGGGCGACAGCAGAGTTACAATAGTCACAGACGACGACAATCGCCGAATTGGTCTTGAATGAAATCGTCGCGCCGCACGATGGGCAGGATGCTTCAATACTCACGCTGTTCTACCTCAAGTGGATTGCGGTAAAGATTGAGCTTCACCAGCTTACCTCTTTCACCATATCAGCCGCTCCCCGATTGACGAAGCGCACCGTCACCGACTGCGCTGCAAGCGCCGCTGCCAACTGCTGCTGCCATTGCCATTCCGGGCGCGTCTTGCAGCAATAAAGATTGAATGTCGCCGTGCCGGTTTCGGGATAGGTGTGACAGGCGAGATGCGATTCCGTAAGCAAAAAAAGCCCGGTCACGCCGCCCGGTGCCGGGAATTGATGCCACAAGGCTTCCCCGACGACGCGCAACTGTAAATCCGTAATCAGCTGTTGACAGAGGTTTTGCAGAGTTGGCAAATCGCTGAGTCGTTCAGGCGAACACCCTTCTGCATCAACTATCCATTCGCTACCAACATTCATAGGCGATTCGCTCAATAATTTTTCGGCTAGAGAATAGCACGCACCAGACCAAAGACAAAAGCGTAAACCGAAACTCACTTTGCTGTGTGAAGCGGTAGAGAACTTCCCCGCTTATTTCGATGCCAATTTCGCTCTCGGTATGGCGCTCTACCGGCAGGGTGATGATAAAGGGGCGCTCGAATCGCTGGAACGAGCGTGACAGGTCAATGAGCGCAGCATCGCCTTCAACCCGATTTGAGCAGATGGCGAATCATAGTATGTAGTTGGTCAATGTTAATCGGTTTATAGGCAACCTCATCTGCCCCGGCTTTGCGAGCCGACTGCTCTCTGATCGAAGTGTATGCTGTGAAAACAATTACCGGAATGTTGTTAGTTGTCGGTTCATTCTTCAACAAACGGATGAAATGAAAGCCGTCAATTGTCGGCATGGCGACATCCGTGATAATCAAATCAGGCTTCTCGGTTACTGCCATGAGAAACCCTTCGCTGCCATCCTCCGCGCAAACCACTTTATAACCGCCCAGTTCAAGCAAAATTCGTAACATCTCGCACGAAACAGCATTATCTTCAACGATCAATATCTTGATTCTTGATAACTTCACTGTAACCTTTCGACGATGCATTCGGCGCATCATCAAAACCATACAACAGTAGAGCAACAACCCAATAAGCGGCAATCCCTATACCACTAGGGAATTCCCTTAGCGATGGGGACGGTATTCCCCTACGTCGCAATCTACAAACTTTTATTTTGTCCTAATGCAATGGTCTTTGCAGAATATCTTTGAATAATGGTACAACTACCGTATTGAGAGATAAGATATGAAAAAAGCTGCGATTATCCTTAGCCTTTTCTTGGGTTTCAGTTGCCTTGCTTGCAATCGTTCTGCGCCGGATTCAGCTTCTAAAGCGACAACACCCAACCCGACAACGGTTCTGATTGTTCGTCATGCTGAAAAAGCAAGCGAAGGCGACAATCCGCCACTGACAGAAGCGGGCTTAAAACGCGCTCAAGGGCTGGTGCGTGTCGTGCAGGACGCCGATATAAAAGCCATCTATACCACACAACTCATCCGCAGCCGGGACACGGCAAAGCCGCTCGCTGACCGTCTGGGGATTTCGATTACCGAAATGGCGGTCAATCCGGCGAATGTGGCAGATTACGGAAAAACGCTGGCGAAAGAGCTACTTGATAAACACAAAGGAAAGACGGTTCTTGTGGTATCGCACACCAACATTATGCCGGCTCTGATAGAGGCGCTTTCCGGCAAAGCCATAGAGCCAATCAGCGACCCGGATTACGATAATCTCTTTATCGTGACCATTCCGGCGAATGAACCGGCAAGACTGATTAAGGCTCAATACGGACTTGAACAGAAAACCGGCAGCGAAATGCAAATGAAAATGGGCAAATAATAGCAGAGAAATTTGCTTGAATATCGCGCAAAAGGTGAAAAGAGCAGGGAATAGGCACGTGCGGATTTGAACCGCAGACCCCTACCGTGTCAAAAGACGAAACGGAATGAAATCGAATGTTATGGAATGTCACTAAGTGCAATGATTGATTGACATAGGCGGGTTTTGCGTTTGTTGCGAGTGATATTGAATATCACTGAGTTATTAGCAGTTAGAGGGAGTGACAGAAGGGGTTACGTCACAGTCTACGACACATTTTGTAAATCAATTTTAGTTCGTTTGACGTTCACTTGTAGATTGTGATTAAGATTTGATTTATATAACTCCTCAGTCAAAACTCCCCTGATTGTCTTATTGAAAGAAAACTGAAACTCGAAAAAATGACAATTACGTGGAATTTTACGATTCCCGAATAAAAACGCGCCGTGGTCAATTCTGGCGCGATTATACACTATTTGAGAAGGATAGGTTTAAGTGAATCCCTTCCCATTACTCCAAATGAATAGAGATAATTTGTGTTTCTGAAAAGGAGAATGGATCAAAATTGTACCGTTTCATTAGAGAGGTTTTCATTCAACTCTTCGTTTTTGATTTCTTCTTTTCTTCATTCTGACGAGGCCTGCCTCCCAGCTCTGGTTGATAAGCGTCAACATCCTGCTTTCTAACAAAACGCTTACCAGCAATTTCAACAACCGGCAGCCTACCCCGCTTCACCAAGTCATCTATCGCTTGGCGGGTTACACCGCGAATTCTCGCCGCTTCCGACAGACTGATTAAATCATCTACTGTAACTCTCTTCACCATACCTGCACTATACAAAAACAACTTGCAAAAAACAAGCACTATTTTCACAAAACTGCTTGATAAATGCAAGTAGATATAGGATAATGCTTACAGCGCAATTGTTCTTTGACAACGCAGCCGAAACTCTCATCAGGTCTAGTTTTTATTGCTGTGCTGGTGAAGCGGGTAGGCAAGGCAAGTACAGCTTGTCTTTGACGCAATCGAATTGTAGTCAACCAAAAAGAGTAAAGGCTCAAGTGTTGGTACCACCTGAGCCTTGAATTTCAGCCAGTGTTTGAGACTGGCAGAAAGGTCTTTCAACCAATGACATATTACGACCCTTTTGATTGCAAAATCAACTGTGAAGAACTCATCGAAGTCACTCCCGAAGAACAAGAAGAAGTCTTTCGGGAAATGGCTCAAGATAGAGAAACACAACACGGTTCTCAACCGTGGCTTGATAGTCCTAATGAGAACGAATGTCACCCCGACCTTGAGCCACAGGCTAATGAAGAACGCTCATTCACAGGAGGGATAGCCAAATGAAAATCTGCTATCTCTGTAAAGAGCCGATCTCGCAAGGTCAACGAGTAGAATTCCACCATCCGATTTACAAGAGCCGAGGCGGTCAACAGACCGTCCCGACTCACAAAGCCTGTCATCGCAACTTTCATAGCGAGAACGGAGATTTCGAGACTTGGGGTAGAATTGGCGGCAGCATTTCAGCAAGCAGCTGCGCTTGGTCATTCAACCTCAAGAATGTGAGGAATAATCTCGCCTTCGCTTTGGAGCGCGCCTACTACTTGGTGTATTACGCGAAAGGAGGGGCGCGATGAAGGATGCACAGCTAGAGCAGAGAGCAGGCAAGCTATTTCCGCTCGGTCACATCTATGCCACATCGGGAGCAATAGAAGCATTACAAGAAGCAGGACAGCAGGCGGCAGAACACCAGTCAGGCGAATGGGGTGAGATGTGCGAAGAAGATAAACAGGAAAATGACTTCGCTCTGCATAAGCGGTTGAGGATTTTCTCTGCTTATTACACCCGCAACGGGGAGAAACTTTGGGTAATCACCGAGGCTGACCGATCAGTAACGACGATTCTATTACCCGCTGAGTATTGATGGAGATGGAGGGTCGCGCATTCCGATAATCACGCGATAGAGAAACGCCTGATGTTTTCCATTTTACGGAGGCTGCGATTTCAATGTGCCTACGTTTCCTCTTTTCTCTCCAACGAGGAATTTTCTTTTGAAAGGTTTTCAAACTAATGGAAAATACAACTGTGAAAGGAAACACTGGACACCCTTGTACATCTCACTCTAAGTACCCCGCCGTATTCCCATTCTGTATTTTGCAGGTGCTGGTAGACGCTCTGGTAAATTCAACTCATCGTCAATTAACACATCCGTTGATACTCCCGCAATTCGCGCATACTTCAACAAGATCGGTAGAGGCGGCTCACGTACTCCACGTTCAAAGGCTGAAACATCCTCTCGAATAAGAGCGTCTCCAAGTCCTAAACGGCTTATTATTTCATTCTGTGAAAGACCTAGTGCCGTTCGGATTTGCAATAATTTTTCAGCAAGCCTCACCGGTCTCATTCGTGAGCCTCTTCCCATCAGGACATACCCCCCGATGGGATTCGTGCATTTAATATCTTGCCTTTGGAGTTATATAGCTCTAATCTTTTATCGCATTTTGGTATTGCCAGAGTCTCTCGTGCTTTGCACTTACTGGCGATACCTTCGACCTCTCGTGTCAGGTCGGATTTGTAGCACGGTAGGGAAATAGCATCCTTTGGGAAGATGCGTCAACTAATTGCTGTATACTTCAAATATATATGCGAATCAGTAGGTGAAAAATCAATGATTTACAGGCGATATTTAAGCAAGTATGCAAAATCTAAAGTTTGTAAGTCCTTTGATTGCAACACGGATTATTTTTCAACTACTGATTCGCATATATATAATTTATAGAGCGGCAGTAGCGTCGTGGAGTTTAGCTTGACAATAATAAGAATGTTTCCATTGAAAGTCTAAAAATCAATGGCTTTAATTTGGAGGTATTGACAATGTTACTTTTACATTCAAGTAGGTCGAGGATGGTACCAGCTTTCTTGTTATTCGTAATTAGTCTTTCTACAGGCGTACCAGCGCAACATTCTCGACAAGAATCGCAGAATGCCAGCCAACGAGAATTATCTTCCAGAGAAGTTTTCCAGAAGGTTTCCAAAGCACTTGTTCTTATTGTGACGCAAGACAAGGAAGGCCAACCAATCGCTCAAGCCAGTGGCTTCTTTTTCAAAGATGGACTCGTAGCAACTAACCTTCATGTGTTTAAACGTGCCTCTCAGGGGTATATCAAACTTCTAAACTCCGAAACGACATACAATATAGAAGCAATTACTGGTATAAACCGGAGACATGATCTTTGTGTATTTAGAGTAAATGGAGCTCCAGCAGTTCCATTGTCTATCCATACCATCAAGAGTAGCGTAGGCGATGATGTTTATGCGGCTGGAAATCCGAAAGGGCTGGAAGGTACATTTTCAAAAGGAATAATCAGTAGTATTCGATCTGAGCAAGGGCTTATCCAAATTGATGCTGCCATCTCCTCTGGGTCAAGCGGCGGCCCTGTGGTTAATAGTCGCGCAGAGGTCATCGGAGTGGCGGTTTCTAGTTTAGTGAATGGGCAAAACTTGAATTTCGCGGTTCCTGCCGCATATCTCCAAGCCACACTCCAAAATTGGAATGCGAGTATAGATGTCGCAGGAGCCCTTTCTTTGACTGATAGAGATCAGGGTAAGCTCCAAGGTCCGGTTCGCCGGGTAATCACTAGCCACACTGCGTATATGTATAATCAGCAGACTGACAAGTATGAAGAGGCTAATTTGAATATACAGACGCGCCAATTTATTAAAGGCCCGCCAGAATTACTAAAGAGCATTAGTTATAATTATGAAGGAAATCAAATTGAACAGGTAAACTATAAGGATTCGGTATTCCGGAAAATTGAAAAAGAATACGATGAAGAAGGCTTTATTTCGCGTGGTACCATAACAGATAATGCTGGAAAACAAACTGTGACGGAATTTACCAAGCGCGAAAGTATAAATCTAAAATTCAGTAACAGGAATTATAGCACAACGAGCAAGTTGGAATATAAGGATGCAAGCGGGAACATCCATACAGGAATATCTACAACTTATGATCGGGATGGAAATGAAATCGAATATATCCATCACGTAAAAGGTGAAAGGATTACCCGTCGGTTTGATAGCGATGGAAATGAGATTGAAGAGAGCGTATACAAAAACGACAAATTAGAGGAAAGCTATCGGTATACGTATGAGTTTGATAAGTTTGGAAATTGGACGAAGCAGATTTGCACTTCTTACAATCCTAAATTTAGTGATTTAGGCTACACCCCCTTCGAGGCAATGTACCGCGAGATCACATACCATAATTTTGATGAATTTTTTGCGAAGGATAAGTTTCAACCACCTGTCCGCAAACCTGTTGCAATGCAAGAGAATGTAAACACTCAGGGCTATATCGAATCCATCAACGGAGTTGGAATAGAGATGGTGCGAGTTCCGGCAGGGAAGTTCCTGATGGGATCGTCTGACGAAGCCCTCAATAAGCACCCACAGCACGAGGTGACAATTTCCAGATCGTTTTATATAGGGAAGTACGAAGTGACGCAGGCGCAATGGAAAGCGGTTGCCAGATTGCCGAAAGTGAAGATTGACTTGAACGCCGACCCGTCGTATTTCAAAGGCAACAATCTGCCGGTGGAGCAGGTGAGTTGGGACGAAGCGGTAGAATTCTGTGAACGATTATCGAAAGCGACGGGCAAGACGTTCCGGCTGCCGACGGAAGCGGAATGGGAATATGCCTGTCGAGCGGGAACGAGTGGAATGTATGCGGGGAATCTGGATGAGCCAGATTTTAAGACACATCCAGTTGGACAGAAGAAACCAAATAGTTTCGGCTTGTATGATATGCACGGCAACGTCTGGGAGTGGTGCGCGGATTGGGGCGGCGACTATTCGAGTGAAGCGCAGACGGATCCAACAGGACCCAGTACGGGCTCGTACCGGGTGCTTCACGGCGGCCTTGGGTTCAACAACTACACGGTGCCCATCTTGGTGGGTTGTGCGGACTGCGAGTGGCTTAGGCCGTCGGAGCGCAGCAGCCTTCTCGGTTTCCGTCTGGTGAGGACTTACAATTGACCATTTTACCATTGGTGGTGTGCGCGGACGGCAGCATAAGGAAACAGCGGCAAGTTTCGGGAGCGGGCGTGACTAAGTATGTTTTATCCTTTTCCGAGCGAGCGTAGGCTGATGAGGCGAATTTTGACAGTCTAGCTGGAAAGTATAAATGATTGAATTGCTGGTAATCCATTAGAATTTTTTTGAAAGAATTTGGTTCCATTTTAGCCAGGTGCAATATGGTACCTCTTTATATATCTATGCCGAAGTTGTAACAGCCATCGCTTACTCAAAAAATATGGTACCTTTTTTCTGAGCGGGGTAGGGTGGCTCCCATATATCCTACTCGGTGTAATTATGGCACCAAATTAGTGCCGAATTTCATTAAGATAGGAATACTTGCAGGGTTAGACACCTCCATTCGGTTTGTGCGTTTGAGTAACCTCTATAGGAGTTGCACATTGCACAAACACCTAAGACTTTACATTCTAATCATGTCTCAAGAGGATTTTTCGGCTTTTAATTGTTCTGTACCTCAATGCTTTCAAGGCAAAAATTAACTGTGTAGTCTCAACATTGTTTATGTTCTCCATTACCTCTTGAAACTCTTCAGGGTGATGTCTGAGCCAACTAACCCGGCTATCGCTTTGTTGGCAACTTCGATAGGTTAGGTCATAACAATGTCGGCATCCGAAGTATTGAGCGCCAGGAGGAAGATAGAGTTTCCCAACTCTCCGATTGCAAGCTCGATTATTGACAACGAGTGGACAGATAAACCACCATCGCAAGCCACCATAATTTGGTTGAGTGGTAGTCAGGCGGATTTTGTAATCAATCTTATTGCCTGTTCCCGTAAATGTGTAGGAAAGCCCAAGACGAGGCCGGATTGATGGTATTCAGTTCATAGGAGAGATAATGAATCTCTTCTTTGGTATGTTCATTCGACCAACGCCAGCCGCCGAACTGATGGATGCCTTCTCGAAGTACACCTTCGCGCATCCAGAGGTTTATATCAAGGCTCAGGCAATGCTCAACTGTGAGTCTCTTTGGATGACTAAGCCAGCGTGTGCTGCCGATACCACCCATTACTCACCTTCAAGATTTTCATAAATCATTAATATGTTCGTATACTCCCTTTATTTTCTTCCGGAAGAAATTCAGTGAAACGACTTTCGATATGGATTCCATAAAGATCACAAAGGCTTACTGGTTCAGGCTGCGAAGGGTTTTTCTTTCAGGTAGGCATACTTTATACCTGTCTCAAGCTTCGCCTCTTGTAAAATGTCTTCTCGAAGGTTGCCATCAAGTACAAAGCCATCGTGTTCGTGACTCATTACTCTCCCCCCCTCGTTGACGGCTTTCTTTATAATTGAACCTATGAGGTGTTGCTCACGTCCTTGAAGAAGATGGGATATACTTTCTCCAAGCGTAGCACCTTGTATAGGCAGTGATTTACCCACTTCATTTTTAATAGTC